>Ga0335075_10016728_pt1 | contig 10934 bp, 10 predicted proteins | sample Lox_Sample_24_FD_206723 | JGI IMG/M metagenome (GOLD analysis project Ga0335075, IMG submission 206723) | Soil microbial communities from Loxahatchee National Wildlife Refuge, Florida, United States - Lox_Sample_2.4 | ecosystem: Environmental > Terrestrial > Soil > Wetlands | place: USA... | reverse complement strand
TAGTCCCACTCGTAGAGGGCGGAGCGCGCGTCGAGGCCCTCGAAGCACTGCAGCCGCAGGAGTTCCTCTCCGGTGGCGGACGCGAGCGCCTTCGCGATCTCGGTCTTCCCGCACCCCGGCTCCCCTTCGATGAGCAGCGGCTTCCCGAGCTCGCTCGCGAGGTACACCGCCATCGCGAGCTCCGGCTCCGCGAGGTACGCCTGACCGGCCAGGAGGTCCGCGACCTGCTGCGGCGAGCTCCAACCCCCCGGCGTGCCGCTCGGTGACGTCACCGTGCCCCCGGGGGCTCCACGTCGGGTCCCCACAAGTAGCCTTCCTCGACGCCGAGGACGGCAGCGCCAATCCTTTACCCGTCCCCCGGCTGGTCGTCGCTCCATGCTGGTCGACTCCGTCGGCCGCCCCGTCACGGACATTCGCCTCAGCGTGACCAAGCGCTGCAACTTCGCGTGCGTCTACTGCCACGACGAAGGGCTCGGGCCGGTCGCCTCGCCGCGCAGCCCGCACGGCGACGAGATGACCCCCACGGAAGTGGAACGGATCGTGACCGTGGCGCGGGAGTTCGAGATCCGCAGCGTGAAGTTCACCGGAGGCGAGCCCCTCGTACGCGCCGATCTCGAGGAGATCGTCGCCCGCACCGTGCGGCAGATCGGCGACGTCTCGCTCACCACGAACGGCTCGATGCTGGCCCGGCGGGCCGAGGGGCTCCGCAACGCGGGCCTGAAGCGCATCAACGTCTCCGTCGACTCGCTTCGGCCTGAGGCGTTCCGCGCGATCCGGCACGGGGCGCTCGCCCCGGTCCTCGCCGGGATCGACACGGCCCTCGAGGTCGGTCTCACGCCGGTGAAGCTCAACATGGTCGTCTTCCGGCCCACGCTGCCGCACATCCCCGAGATGATCGACTACGTGAGCGGCCGCGCGGGGCTGCGCCTCCAGCTGATCCAGTTCATGCCCGAGCTGGTCAGCCCGAAAGACTGGGCGGTGGACATCGACGGCGTGAAGGCCTGGCTCGAGGCGCGCGCCGACCGCGTGCTCGTGCGCGAGATGCACCACCGACAGATCTACCTGTTCGGGGGCGCGGAGGTGGAGGTCGTGGACCCGGTGTTCAACCCGGAGTTCTGCATGAACTGCCACCGGATCCGGGTCACGCACGCCGGAGAGCTCAAGGGATGCCTCAACCGGAACGACGATCTGCTGCCAACGCGCGGGCTGAGCGACGCGGCGCTGCGCGACGCGTTCCGGGCCGTGGTCGCCCAGCGCATCCCGTACTACGGCGGCTACGTCACGGAGTATCCGGCCCGCGAACGTAGGGTGCCCCCGAGCCCGGAGCTCCTGTCGATCGCCCCGTTCTCCGAGACGTCGTGATCCGCCCCGCCGTCTCCGCGGGCCGCCGCGCGATGTGGCAAAATCCCGCATCGCGGCGTCGTCCCCCGCGCCAAGATTGATAGGGCGCCACCTGCTCGGGCGGCTGCCGCTCCCGGAGGGAAGCGTATGATCCCACCGAACTTCGAGTACTATGCGCCCTCGAGCCTGAACGAAGCGATCGGACTCCTCGACCAGCACCAGGGCGAGGCGAAGATCCTCGCCGGCGGAATGAGCCTGATCGCGATGATGAAGCTCCGCCTCGTGGAGCCCGGGGCCCTCATCGATATCAACCGGATCCCCGGACTCTCCTACCTCAAGGAGGACGCCCAGTTCCTCCACATCGGCGCCACGACCCGTACGAACGACCTCGGGGACTCCGACGTGGTCCGCATGCGCTACCCGATCCTCTCCGACGCCGGGCGGGAGATCGCGGACCCGACGGTGCGGAACATGGGCACGGTCGGGGGCAACGTCTGCCACGGGGACCCCGGGAACGACCTTCCTGCCTGCCTGCTCGCGCTCGACGCCCAGCTGGTCGCACAGGGCCCGAAGGGCCCGCGCACGCTCGCGGCCCGGGAGTTCTACCAGGACACGTTCGTGACGGCCCTGGCGCCGAACGAGATCCTCACCGAAGTGAAGATCCCCCGCCCCGGGACGGGGGCGGGCAGCGCCTACTCCAAGATGGAACGCAAGGTCGGCGACTTCGCCACCGCGGCGGTCGCCGTCGCCCTCACGCTCGGGAAGTCCGGTGGGATCGACGCGGTCGGCATCGGCCTCACCAACGTGGGCCCCACGGCGATCTACGCCCGGGCCGCGTCGGAGTTCTTGAAGGGCAAGGCCGGCGCCGACGCGGAGATCGCGAAGGCGGCGGAGCTGGCCGCGGAGGCGGCGAGCCCCGTGGCGGACAATCGGGGGCCGGTCGAGTTCAAGAAGGACATGGTGCGGGTCTGGAGCCGCCGGACGCTGCGGCGGGCGATCGACCGGGCGAAGGGGGTGCACTGACGATGGCGATCGATGCGGTGACCGCGAAGTCGAGCGTGCCGAGCAGCTTCAGCCGAACCGTGCATCTGACCGTCAACGGGGTCGCGCGGGAGTCGACGGTCGAGAACCGCCTTCTCCTGGTCCACTATCTTCGGGAGCACCTGCGGCTCACGGGCACGCACATCGGCTGCGACACCTCGCACTGCGGCGCCTGCACCGTGCTGGTCGACGGGAAGACCGTGAAGTCGTGCACGATGCTCACGGTCATGGCCGACGGGAAGCAGGTCACGACGGTGGAAGGCCTCGAGACCGCCGGCAAGCTGCACCCCGTCCAGGAGGGGTTCACGAAGGAGCACGGGCTCCAGTGCGGCTTCTGCACGCCGGGGATGATGATGGCGAGCGTCGCGCTGCTCGCAAAGAACCCGCATCCCACGGAGGACGAGATCCGGCGCGGCATCTCGGGCAACCTGTGCCGGTGCACGGGGTACGTCAACATCGTGAAGGCGATCCAGTACGCTGCGGCCAACGCGCCGCCGCCCGCCGCCGGCACGGGAGGGGCCTAGCGATGGCGACGACCCCGCCGCCCGCGAAGGCGACGGTCCACGGGGGGATCGGCCAGTCGATCGCGCGGAAGGAGGACCAGCGGTTCATCCGGGGGAAGGGCAACTACATCGACGACGTGAACCTTCCCGGGATGCTGTTCCTCGACATCGCGCGGAGCCCGTACGCGCACGCGAAGATCACCGCGATCCACAAGGAGAAGGCACTCGCGACCCCGGGCGTCCTCGCGGTGATCACCGGGGCCGACCTCGCCGCGGCGAAGCTCGCGTGGATGCCGACGCTCATGTCGGACACCCAGATGGTCCTGCCGACCGACGAGGTGATGTTCCAGGGCCAGGAGGTCGCGGCGGTCGTCGCCGTCGACCGGTACGCCGCCGCCGACGGGGCGGCCGCGATCGAGGTCGACTACGAGCCGCTGCCCGTCGTGCTCGATCCGTTCCGCGCGCTCGAGCCGGGCGCCCCGGTCCTGCGCACGGACAAGGGCAAGAAGGACAATCACATCTGGCACTGGGAGGTCGGCGACAAGGCCGGCACGGAGGCGGCGCTCAAGGCGTGCGCCACCGTGGTGAAGGAGAAGATCTACATCCCCCGCATCCACGTCTCGTCCATCGAGACGTGCGGGTGCGTCGCCCAGGTCGACGCGATGGGCAAGCTCACGGTCTGGATGACGACCCAGGCCCCGCACGCGATCCGGACGGTCTTCGCGCTCGTGAGCGGGCTCCCGGAGCAACAGATCCGGATCATCTCCCCCGACATCGGCGGGGGGTTCGGCGGGAAGGTCCCGGTGTACCCGGGCTACGTCATCACGGTCGTCGCCGCGCTGACCACGGGCAAGCCGGTGAAGTGGATCGAGGATCGGACGGAGAACCTCACGTCGGACTCGTTCGCCCGCGACTACCACATCGAGATCGAGCTCGGGGCCGACAAGGCCGGCAAGCTCACCGCGCTCCGGGTGAAGACGCTCGCCGACCACGGGTACACCGACGCGGCCGCGAACCCGTCGAAGTTCCCCGCGGGCCTCTTCCACATCATCACCGGCTCGTACCCGTTCGCGAAGGCGTTCGTCGAGGTCGACGCCGCCTACACGAACAAGCCGCCGGGCGGGATCGCCTACCGCTGCTCGTTCCGGGTCACGGAGGCCGTCTTCGCGATCGAGCGGATCGTCGACTCGATGGCCCACAAGCTCGCGATCGACCCGGCCGAGCTGCGGCTCAAGAACTTCATCCCGCCCGAGGCGTTCCCGTACTCCTCGGCCCTTGGCTGGACCTACGACTCCGGCAACTATGCGGGCGCGCTCCGCAAGGCGATGGAGATCATCGACTACGCCGGCCTGCGGAAGGAGCAGGCGGCGAAGCGGGCGAAGGGGGAGCTGATGGGGCTCGGCATCTCCAGCTTCACGGAGATCGTCGGCGCCGGGCCGTCGAAGACGTTCGACATCCTCGGCATCAAGATGTTCGACTCCGCCGAGATCCGCATCCATCCGACCGGCAAGGTCATCGCCCGCTTCGGCACGAAATCGCAGGGCCAGGGCCACGAGACGACCTACGGGCAGATCCTCGCGGAGGAGCTCGGGATCCCGGTCGAGAACATCAACATCGAAGAGGGCGACACGGACACCGCCCCGTACGGGCTCGGCACGTACGCGAGCCGCAGCACCCCGACCGCCGGGGCGGCCGCGGCGATCGCCTGCCGGAAGATCCGGGAGAAGGCCGCCAAGATCGCGGCCCACCTCCTCGAGGTCGCGCCGGACGACATCGAGTGGAAGGACTACAAGTTCCAGGTGAAGGGCGTCCCCGAGAAGTCGAAGACGATGGCCGACGTCGCCTTCGCGGCGTACACGAACCATCCCGCGGGGATGGAGGCGGGGCTCGAGGCGGTCGACTACTACGACCCGCCGAACATGACGTATCCGTTCGGGAGCTACATCTGCGTCGTCGACGTCGACAAGGAGACCGGCCAGGTGAAGATCCGGCGGTTCGTCGCGGTCGACGACTGCGGGAACATCATCAACCCGATGATCGTCGACGGGCAGATCCACGGCGGCCTCACCATGGGCCTCGGCCCGGCGCTCTTGGAGGAGATCCAGTACGATGCGCAGGGGAACTCCCGGGCGCCGTCGTTCCTCGAGTACCTGCTCCCGACCGCGGTGGAGACCCCGAAGTGGGAGACCGCGAAGACCGTCACCCCGAGCCCCCACCATCCGCTCGGCGCCAAGGGCGTCGGCGAGTCGGCGACCGTCGGGGCGCCCGCGGCGATCGTCAACGCGATCGTCGACGCGCTCCAGCCGTACGGGGTCACCCACATCGACATCCCGGTGTCGGCGTACAAGGTCTGGCAGGCGATCCACGCGAAGGATCCCCGGTAGGACCGGCGCGGAGGGCTCGCCGTGCACGTCGAAGGCACCTTCACGACCCGCGCCCCGGCCGAGCGGGTCTGGGCGCTGTTCCGCGACCCGGTCGCCTTCACGAACTGCCTCGACGACCCGCATGCGATCCACGCCGTCGACGCGACCCACTTCGAAGGGACGGTGACGACGGGGGTCGCGTTCATCCGCGGCACCTTCCGCGTGCGCGGGAGCTACGTCGCCGAGACCGCCCTCGCGGCGCTCGAGGTGAAGTTGTCCGGCACCGGGATGGGGAGCGGCCTCGACGCCGACGTGAAGCTCACGCTCGAGACCGCGGGCGCCACGACGGTCCGCTGGTCGGCCGAGATCACGCTGAACGGGCCGGTCGCGACGATCGGCGAGCGGGTCGTCCGGGGCACGGTCGACAAGAAGACGGCGGCGCTGTTCGCGAAGGCCCAGGCGCTGCTCGAGGCCCCGCCGTAGGGCGTCCCCGGGGCCTACGGCGGCGGGCTCCGCCGGACCTTCACGATCTCGGCGAGGATGCTGAGCGCGATCTCCTCCGGGGTCTCCGCGTTCAGCGCGAGACCGACCGGCGTCCGGATGCATCCGATCCGCTCCGCCGGGACCCCGTCGGCCCGCAGGGCGGCCAGCACCCCGGCCGCGCGCTTCGCGCCCGCGACGAGCCCGAGGTAGGGGAGCGGCTGCGCCACGAGCCGCGCGAGCGCGGCCTCGTCGTACGCCCCCACGCTCGCGACGACCGCGTAGGTGTCGGGACCGAGCTCGGAGGGGAGGCTCGCGAGCCGCGGCAGCCAGCGGGCGACCTCGGGGAGCTCGCGTGGGTCGGCGCCGGGCGCGGCCAGGACGACACGGAACCCGAGCACGGGCCCGAGGGCGGCCAGGGTCGCGGCGACGGGCGACGCGCCGACCACGAGGAGCGTGGGGCGGTCGGGTCCGGGGGACCCGCCCGCCGGGCGGGCCGGGTCGGTCCCGGGGCGCCAGATCCGCCGGGGGGCCGGCCGCTCGGACGGGCGGGCGTGCAGGGCAAGGCGCGGCCCGGCGAGCCGCTCGAGCGCGGCCGTGAGGGGCGTCCCCGCGGCCCGGGCCGCGGCGAGGGCCGCCAGTTCCTCGGGCGTGTCGACGTCGATGAGGATCCCCGGGTCGTCGACCGGGACCTCCCGGATCTCGCGCGGGTGGTCCGGGAACATCGCGCGGCAGCCGACGTCCCCGCGGATCCGCTGCGCCTCCCCCGCCAACGACGCCTCGAAGAGGACGGGGTTCCCGCGCACCCCGCGGAAGGTCGGGAGGAAGATCCGCCCGTCGCCCGACCCCGCCCGGGCGAGGAGCGCCGCGATCGTCGTCGCCTGCACGAACGGCTGGTCCGCGAGCACGATCAGCGCGTGGGTCGCCCGCGACGGCCACGCCCGGAGCCCGGCGCGGATCGAGCTCGACATCCCTTGCGCGAACTGGGGATTCTCCACGACCCGAGCCTCCCCGGCAGGCACCGCCCGCCGGATCTCGGCGGCCCGGTCCCCGACCACCACGCGCACCCCGACGACCCCGCTCCCCCGCAGGGCGTCGAGCACGTGCGCGAGGAACGGCCGTCCCTCCCACGGGACGAGGGGTTTCGGCCGGCCCATCCGGGAGGAGGCGCCGGCCGCCAGAACGATCGCGAGGGCCCGCACCGGGCGGGGTCGACCGACCTTGGCCCGCCCCGCCCGCGGCACGCGGCCACGACCTTTCCCCGGAGGGTAAGGATTGCGCCGGGAGGCGCGGCGCTCGCTTGAAGAAGGCCGCCTCCCTGACGGGCGCGCCGCATGTTCCAGAAGGTCCTCGTGGGGTACGACGGGTCGAGCTCGTCGGCCCAGGCGCTCGCCGTGGCGGTGGAGGTGGTCGGGCGGTTCCGAGCCGCGCTCACGGTGGCGGTCGTGCGACCGGGCGAGGCGGACGCCGCCTCGGCCGGAGTGGACCACCTGTACCCGGTCGGAGAGGGCGCGCGAGCGCTCGGGATCATCGTCGACGAGCTGCGCGAGAAGGCGCTCGCCGCCGGAGCGACCGCGGTCGACTCCGTGGTGCTCCACGGCGAGACCGTGGCGCAGCTGGTGGACTACCTCGAGCGGAACCGCTACGACCTCGCCATCGTCGGGTCACGGGGCCTGACCCCCGGCCGGCGGCTCCTCATGGGGAGCACCTCCTCCTCGCTGGTCGACCGGGCCCCGTGTCCGGTGCTGGTCGTACGGCCATCCCGCCGCCTCGCGGCGCGGGGGCGCTGAGCGACGTTACTCGACGATCTCGATCCGGCCGGAGCGGCCCATCGAGACCTGGAGCTTGCCGCGGAAGTCCTTCACCCAGCCGTCCGTGATGCGGACCTTTTGGCCGACCGAGTACTTCGTGATGTCCCCGCCCCAGAGGGTCAGGGTGATCGTGCCCGACTCGTCCTGGAGCGTCGCGTCGGCGACCTGGGACGGGCCCCGGGACGTCGTGACGTCGCGCGGCGCCGAGATGGCCGTGATGGTGGCCTCGATGGTCGCGTTCGCATTGGCACGCAGGGCGGAGATCGGGGGCATGGCGACCCGGGGAGCCTCGCGAGGGATAAGCCTGCCGGGGGCCCCTCAGCCCTCGGCCGCGGCCGATCCGGTGCCCGCGACGGGGACCCGCCGGGGGTCGTCGAGCTCGTACCGCTGCCCGCAGCGCTCGCACCGCACGAAGCCGTGGACCGCTCCCGATTCCGGCGCGCCGAGGCCCCCTCCGCAGGCCGGACGGTCGGGGCGCCTCGCAGGCGGGTCGGTCACCGGGCCTTCACGCCGACGTTCCGGAGGAGGAGCGCGTGCTCCCGGTCGGAGATCCAGTTCACCCGCAGGTACTCCCGGAGGAACGCATCGCTCGCCCCCTCGCGCCGGGCGAGGGCGACCGAGAAGCGGTACGCCTCGATCTCGGTGGGACGATCCCCGTAGCGGTACCCTTCGACCCAGAGGTCGTGGCCGGCCCGGCGCTGGAGGACGTGCACGAGCTCGTGCAGGATGTCGAGGTACAGGATCAGCGCCGCGCTCCGGTGCAGGTGCGCGCGGCCCACCACGATGACCTCCCGGGGGGAAGTGTAGGGCAGGAAGCCGACCCGCTTCAGCAGCGGGGGGATCTCGTGGGGCGCGACGTACATCCAGACGGGGCCCGGCACGACCTCGACGTAGCTGCGACGGGCGAGGCGGGCGCGCTCCGCCGGCGTGCCGGGGAGGAGCGCGAACGCGGGAAGCCGGTCGAGGCCGGGGAACACCTCGAGGAGGCGGTGCCGGCCCGGTCCGGTCGTGCGGGCGACCCGGAACCCCTCGGGCGGTCGCGGGGTTCGGGCGGTCGGTCGCGGCATCGGTCTCCGGGCGCGCGACGGAGCCGTGGCGGATAGTTAACGGCCGGGGTCGGGACCGGGCGCGGGATCACGCGGCCGGCTCGTCCCGCCAGTTCCTTCGCGGGCGCAGCCCGCTGCGTTCGTAGAGCTCGATCGTGTTCTCGAACAGCTCGCGCTCCCGGCGGGACGACTGGTCGACGTAGCAGCGGCGCGCGGTGATGGCGCCCATCTCGCCCATCCGCTCCGCGTCGCGCGGTCGCCGCAGCAGTGCCGCGAGCCGATCGGCGAAGGCCCGCGAGGAGCCGGGCGGGACGACGTAGCCGTTCACGTCGTCGGCCACGAGCTCCGCGACCCCGGCGCCGCTGCTCACGACGACGGGGAGCTGGTGGTTCCACGCCTCGATCGCCACGAGCCCGAACCCCTCCCAGGGGGCGGGGTGCAGGAACGCCGTCGCCGAACTGTACGCCGTTTGCAGGTCGTCGGGCGAGAGGCCGCCCGTCAGGACGACCCGGTCCTCGAGGTGCCGCGCGCGGATGCGCCGCGCGAGCTGCTCGCTCCAGCGGCTTGCCTTCGAGGGGTCGGAGCGGCCCGCGCGGAGCGCGTCGGTCGAGAAGCTGCCGCCGCCGACGATCACGAGCTTGAGGTCCGGAAAGCGGCGGCGCAGGAGCGCGAGGGCATCGACGGCGAGGTCCTGCCGCTTCACCGGGTCCATCCGGCCCACCGTCAGGAAGTACGGGCTGTCGCCGAGGCCGAACCGCTCCCGGAAGTGGCCGCGCGCCGTGTCGGCCGCCCGGTGCTGCTCGCTCGGATCGATCGACGGGTAGAGCTGGAACGCCCGGCCCTGGAAGCCGGCCTGGATCAGCTCCTCGAGGCCCGCGCGGGTGCTGACGACGATCGCATCGAACCCCTCCATCGATTTGAGGAAGAACCGGCGGATCGGCTCGGGGTAGCCCGCGAGGTCGAGCGGGATGTGCCAGCGGAGGAGGGTCGGCGCCGCCGAGCCGATCAGCCCGCCGACCAGCAGCTGCTGGTAGTCGTGGACGTAGAAGACGTCGAACTCGTCGGCGCGGCGCAGCAGCCGGTCCGCGGTGAGGAAGTTGTACCGGACGAAGGCGCGGTAGTCCCGGTCGAAGTGTTCCGGGGCCCGGGGGCGGTGGAACGAGCGCCAGATCGCCTCCTTGAAGCGCACGTAGCCGAGTCGGTCGGCGGCGTCGAGCCGGATCGTCTCGAGCGTGTACCCCTCGCTCGTCCGGACCTCCTCGGGAATGTTGGGCGCGCCGAGGGCGACCCAGCGCGCTCGGGGTGCGATCCAGGACGCGCCGCCGGTCCGCAGCAGCGCCCGCATCATCGGCACCACGCCGCCGACCTGAGGCGTGTAGTCGCGTCCGAGCTTCCAGACCGAGCGCGACGCCGGTCGCGCCCCGGGCAACGGCAGCAGCGGCGGGGTCTGCGTGTTCACGCACACGCGGATCATGGCCATCCCTCCGGGAGAGCGTCGCGGACTTGAGAGGTCGTCGGGTCCGGGGCCGCGCCCCGGCGCCGCGGGAGATCGCCGCCCGCCCTCCGAGGGACCGGCCCCGGCATCGCCCCGCCCCCTCGGGACGATCCGGTCAGTCGGCGGTCGTCGCCCCGTTCGCCCGGGGCGCCAGGAACCGGCCCCGGGCGAGCCAGGGGAACGGGGTGAGCAGCCGGTCGGAGACGTTGGCGAGGCCGAGCGCGAGGGCGCACCGCAGCAGTCCGATGTGCGTGAATGCCTGCGGGTAGTTGCCGAGCGGGGTGCCGGAGATCGGGTCGAACTCCTCCGGCAGGAGCCCGAGGGGACTCGCGATCTTGAGCAGCTGATCGAAGTTCTGACGGGCGCGGCGCAGCTCGCCCGCGCGGGCGAGGCACTCCACGAGCCAGAACGAGCACGGCAGGAACGAGCCGTCCTCGCCCGGGAGCCCGTCCGGGTGGAAATACCGGTAGACGAACGGGCCGACCGACAGCTCCCGCTCGACGCGCACCACGGTGCCCGCCACCCGCGGGTCGTCGGGAGCGAGGAAGCCGACGAGCGGGATCCGCAGGTTCGATGCGTCCGGCACCGGGCGACCGAACGCCTGGACGAACATCTCGCGCTTCCGGTCGAACCCCCGCTCGAGGACGGTGGCGCGGACCCGTTCGGCCTCGCGGCTCCAGCGCTCGGCCTGATCGCGCGTTCCGTACGTTCGGGCCAGCGCCGCCCCCCGATCGAGCGCGACCCACGCCATCACCTTCGAGTAGACGTAGTGCGCCGGCGGCCCGCGGACCTCCCAGATCCCCCGGTCGGGCAGCCGCCCGAGCCGGGCCACCTCCTCGACCATCACCTCGAGC
>Ga0335075_10016727_pt1 | contig 10934 bp, 9 predicted proteins | sample Lox_Sample_24_FD_206723 | JGI IMG/M metagenome (GOLD analysis project Ga0335075, IMG submission 206723) | Soil microbial communities from Loxahatchee National Wildlife Refuge, Florida, United States - Lox_Sample_2.4 | ecosystem: Environmental > Terrestrial > Soil > Wetlands | place: USA: Florida... | reverse complement strand
CTCCTCCAGCACGCCGCGGCCGCCGGGATCACCCTCACCATCCCCGCAAACCTGACAGCACCACAGCAGCCACCCTGCAACACGCCCGAAACCGCCGACTAAATAAACGACGCGTTCTATTCGCGGGCAACGACCCACGATCATGACTTCAGCCTTCCCCGGATACTCCCGGAGGGTATGCAAAGGGGAGAAGACGCGAACCTGGCCGTGCAATGCCGGTAAGTGCGAAACACCAGGCAACCTAAACTGCAATCAAACCGCAAAGGCACACGGCCAGGCTATTCCAAAGGCGCCGCGCTGGCGCTTGGTGTCTGTCCCGGCTGGGGATTTGAGATACTTTTCCCGGAACGTTCCGTGGCTGCGCCGGGCACGGACAGCGTTCCCCCGCCCGGAGGAGCCGCGTCATCGGCGACCGCGCCGGCCGCAACCGTGTCAGGGGCAACCGTGTCGGCGGGGGCGAAGGCGCGCGGACGGGCCACGGCCAGCAGGACGATGAGCCCGGCCACCAGGGGGACCCACCAGATCCATACGCTGTGCGAGGTGCCCTGGGCCGCCGCGGTGAGGCCGTCGGCGATGACCGACGCGGCGATCAGCCGCAGCCAGGCCTTCGACGCTGGGAAGCCCAGCGCGGCGGGGATCAGCGCGACCGCCAGCGGCGGCCACGGGTAGTAAGAGACCATCACCGGCTCGAAGAACGACCGCAGCGCGAGGGTCAGCGCGGCCCACCACAGGATGTCCGCGAGCATCGCCGCCGGCCAGGGCCCGGAAGCCAGCGCGAGCCAGCGGCGCCGCACGAGCAGCGCGCAGCAGCAGGCCAGTAGTATCGTCACCGCCCGGGTCGGCCCGGCGGCCACATTCCCGCCGGACATGTGCGGCGCGAGCGACGTCCAGGCCGTGGGGTGGTTGATCAGCGCCGAGTTCGGCTGCCTGGTCACCGCGGTGATGGTCGCGTGCCAGTTGGCCAGCGCGGCGGCGCCGAGCAGCACCACGGCGGGAAGGGCCGAGCGCACCAGGAATCCTGGCGTTCGCCGCACCGGCAGCACCGCGAGCAGCACCGGCAGCGCGAGCAGCGCCAGCGGCTGGACGGCGACCGCGGCCCCGGTCAGCCAGCCGGCCAGTGCGGTACGCGAGCGGCTCAGCGCACCCGCGGCGTACAGCAGGAGGCCCACCGCCACGGCGTCTTCCGGGTGCCCCCAGCGGGCGGACACGCTCCACAGCGCGCCCGCGCTCCCGGCGGCGAGGAGCGCCCGCCGCCACTTGCTCACCCCGAGTTGCTCCGCGAGCGCGTCGGCGGCGAACAACGTCACGCAGCACAGGGCTATCTGGTACGGTCCGGCGACCAGCCAGACCGCGGGATGCGGGTTGTCCGGGCCGGGGATCCGCAGCGACAGCCCGGCCGCGTCGATGACCACCCCGACCGGGACCAGGATGACCGCCGCGCCCGGCAGCGAGACAAGGCCGGTGGGCTGGGTGTACAGGCCGCCTAGGTCAAGGTGGGTGAGCCGGGTCGCCGCGACCAGCGTGCCCCACAGATCGTAGGGCAGCGCCCACTCGGACCGCCCGATCAAGGTGGGACCCCAGGTCGTGGTCAGCATCCCCACGATGATCAGCACCACCGTGGCCAGCAGCGGAAACAGTCGTCTCACCAGTCTGTCCCGCATGCGCGTTCCCCTCTACGCGGTAGGTCGCGTGCTACTGTACATGCGCCGGACCTAGGTGCGTTCGCGCACTAGTGTCCGGAACGCGTGTTAGGTAGCGAAGCCGGTGAAGCCCGCCCCGCGGGCCATTCCGGCGCTGTCCCGCAACTGTGACGGCCCCCAGGGGCCCCAGCCAGGTCGACTCCTTTCACGCGCGGACGATATCGACCCTCGAGGGAAGGGTGATCCGTCCCGGCGGCCGAGGGCACCGCCCGACGGCTGCCGGCGGTCTCGCCTTCCTTCCCGCTTACCGGGAGGAAGTGGCCTCTATGCACACCCCATCGCGGCTCGCCGCGGCCATCGTCATGGCCGCTGTGCTGGCCGGCTGCGCTTCAGCGAGCAGCACCTCATCGACATCCACGTCCACGTCGGCCACCGCGTCTCCGGCGAGCGCCGCCTCCGCGGCGGCCTTCCCGGCGACCGTCAAGGCCGCCAACGGCACGGTCACGATCAGCGCCGAGCCGAAGCGGATCGTCTCGCTCAGCCCGACCTCGACCGAAGACCTGTACGCGGTCGGCGCCGGGGGGCAGGTGGTCGCCGTGGACCAGGACTCCAACTATCCCGCGGGCGTCCCAAAGACCAGCCTGAGCGGGCTCACGCCGAACATCGAGGCGATCGCGAAGTACAACCCGGACCTGGTCATCACGTACCAGAACGTCGGCGGCCTCGTCTCCGGGCTGACCAAGCTCGGCGTGCCGGTGCTCGTCGAGCCCGCCGCCACCACGCTGGACGGCGCCTACGCGGAGATCGAGCAGATCGGCCAGGCCACCGGCCACGCTGCTCAGGCGGACAGCGTCGTCGCGGGCATGAAACGGCAGATCGCCGCTGACGTCGCCAGCGCGGGGACCGGCCACAAGGGCCTGACCTACTACTTTGAGGTGAGCGCCAACCCGTACTACTCGGTCACCTCGACCACGTTCATCGGGCAGGTCATCGACCTATTCGGCCTCAAGGACATCGCCGACGCGGCGAACAAGGCAGCCGACGGCGGCTACCCGCAGCTGTCCGAGGAGTACATCGTCGCGGCCAGGCCGCAGATCATCTTCCTCGCGGACAACCAGCCGTCCGACGGCGGGCAGACCCCGGCGATAGTCGCCAAGCGACCCGGCTGGCAGCTCATCCCCGCGGTCAAGGACGGTGAGGTCATCGCGCTTAACGACGACATCGCCTCCCGCTGGGGACCGCGGCTGCCGCAGCTCGTCGCCGAGATCGCGCAAGCCGTCAAGCGCTTGCCGAAGCCGTGACCAGGCCCGCGCTGGCCTACGCCGCCGCGGCGATCTTCCTGATCGCCGCGGCGGGCGTTAGCGCGCTCGTCGGCGCCGCCGACCTGAACCCGCTCGCCACGATCGCCGCGATGCTGGACAAGATCCCGTTCGTCCGGCTGCCGTCCAGCCTCAGCCCGATCGACAGGGCGGTGCTGTTCCAGATCAGGTTGCCGCGGATCGTGCTCGGCATCCTGGTGGGCGGACTGCTGTCCGTCGCCGGCGCCGGTTACCAAGGAGTGTTCCGCAACCCGCTGGTCGACTCCGGCATGCTCGGGTCGTCCGCCGGCGCCGGCCTCGGCGCGACGGTGGCGGTCGTCTACCTCGGCGGGATCGGCCCGTCAGCCGTGCCCATCGCCGCGTTCGTCGGCTCGCTGGCCGGGGTCGCGGTCGCCGCGCTGGCCGGCGCCGTGGGGACCGCGCGGGGTCCGGTGGGCAACGGCACGGCGACGCTGCTGCTGGCCGGGGTGGCGGTCGGCATGTTCCTGACCGCGGCGCAGACCTACATCCTGCAGCGCTCGACGCAGGTCCTGCAGCAGGTCTACGCCTGGCTGCTCGGCTCGCTGTCCGGCGCGAGCTGGCAGCAGGTGACGGAGATCCTTCCGTACGCGGTCATCAGCGTGCTGATCATCCTCGCCCACGGGCGGCACATCGACGTGCTGTCCGTCGGCGACGACGAGGCACGTGCGCTGGGGATGAACCCCGCTCTCGTTCGGGGAATCGTCGTCGCGGCCTGTGCCCTCGCGGCGGCCAGCGCGGTCGCGGTGAGCGGCCTGATCGGGTTCGTCGGGATCGTGGTGCCGCATGTGGTGCGGCGGCTCGCGGGGACCTCGTACCGGCTGGTGCTGCCGCTGTCGCTGCTGACGGGTGCCGGGTTCCTCGTGCTCGCCGATACGGTGGCCCGCACCGTGCTTTCCCCCGCCGAACTGCCGATCGGCGTGGTGACCGCGCTGGCCGGGTCGCCCGCGTTCGTGTGGATCCTGCGCGCCACCCGCGCGGTGGGCACGTGACCGCGCTCGCCGTGCGAGAGCTGGCCGTCGACCTGGACCGCACTCCGGTGCTGCACGGGGTGAACTGCGCCGCCGCCCCGGGCGGGTGGCTTGCCTTGATCGGCCCGAACGGAGCGGGTAAGACCACCTTGCTCCGTGCCACGGCCGGGTTGGTGCCGTACCGCGGGGTGATCCTGCTCGGCGGCACCGACATCCGGTCGCTTCGGCTGCGCGAGCGGGCCCGGCTCGTCGCGTACGTCCCTCAGCAGCCGGTGCTGCCGCCGAGCATGACCGTCGAGGAGTACGTGCTGCTCGGCCGCACCCCGCACCTTGGCTACCTCGGCGGCCCCGGCAGGCGGGACCGGGAGCAGGCGGCGGCCGCCCTGGCCCGGCTGGACGTGACGCGGTTCGCCGCACGGCGGCTGGCCAGCCTGTCCGGCGGCGAGCGGCAGCGGGTGGTGCTGGCCCGCGCGCTGGCCGCGGAGCCCCGGGTGCTGCTGCTTGACGAGCCGACCTCGATGCTTGACATCGGCCACCAGCAGCAGGTGCTCGAGCTGGTGGACGGCCTGCGCCGCGACGGCGGGCTGACCGTGCTGTCCACGCTGCACGACCTGACCACCGCGGGCCAGTACGCCGACGAGGTCGTGCTGCTTGATTCCGGGCACGTGGCGGCGGCCGGCCCCGCGTCGGACGTGCTCACCGCCGACCTGGTCGCCCGCGTCTACGCCGCGCGGGTGACGGTTACCGTCGGCCCGGACTCCAGGCCGATCGTCACGCCGCGCCGCCCGGGATGATGCGATAAAGCGGCGAACATGGCCTGTATGGGTCTCGTCTGCCGACTGCCGTTCCGCCGGATTCCGGAGTAGTGTCGCAATCGATCGGCGCCCCTGTGTGGGCGTTGGCGTCGGCACGAGAGTATGGGACCGTTATGTATCAGCCTTATCCGGGCGGGACGCAGATGCCGGAGCCTTCTTCCCGGCCGCCCGCGCCGCCGTCCGTGGTCAACGCCGCCCGGGTGATGTACGCGGGAGCGGCCGCGAGCCTGATCGGCCTCGTCATCGACTTCACCACGATCGGCTCACTGAAAAGCGCGATCCATAGTCGGTCGCCGAAACTGACGCCGTCGCAGGTGACGTCGGCCGAGCACATCGTGGTCGCCGGGTTCATCGTCGCGGGACTGATCGGCGCGGCGCTGTGGATCTTCGTGGCCCAGGTGTGCCGGGCGGGCAAGAACTGGGGCCGGATCCTCGCGACCGTGCTGTTCGGCATCGACACCCTGGATCTGCTCCTCGGCGCGGCCGTTCCGTCGGGAGGCGGGGCCAGGATTTACGGGATCCTGATCTGGCTTATCGGCCTGGGCGCGATAGTGCTGCTGTGGCAGCGCCCATCGACCGCTTACTTCCGGAACCAGACCGGGTGATGGTGGTGTCCCGCCGCGGGACCATCGCGGCGGGACACCACCATGGCGGCCGGTGTTACATGCCGGCGCCGTTTTCCCTGTGCCCGTGCCGATCCCGCGGAACGCTCCGGTCGTAACCCCAGCCCCTGCCTTGACCGCGGCCGTTGCCGTTCCCGTTGCCGTTCCCGTTCCCGTTCCCATTGCCGTTCCCGTTGCCGCCAGGAACGGTCGCCTGCTGCTGGGCGGTGTTGTAGCTCACCGCGGTGGCGACGCCGTTGCCGTTCGTGGTCACCGTCACCGGGTTGGTCAGGCCGAAGTTCTGGCAGTTCAGGTTGGTGAACGAGGCACTCAGCCGCGCCCCCATGAACGTGGCCAGGTTGTTGCCGGTCGCCGGGACAGGGGAGGTGAAGTTGAGCTCCTTGGCCATGTCGCCCTGCAGCTTGGCGGGCTGGATGTTGACCATGTTCTGGCAGTACGTCGCCGCGTTCTGGGTCGTGTTCGTGGAGCTCGACAGCATCGGCTCGTCGGTCAGCATCCGGTAGGCGTTTGTCTTGCCGATGCTGAGCTGGCCGTCCACAAGCAGCTGCGGGTCGTTGACCGGCAGCAGCGCGACCGTGCCCTGCTGGTTTTGCCGAGCGCTCAGCGCGTTGAGCGCCTGGGAGCTGTCGGAACCGTTCGGGCTGGTCGCGTCCGGTGCGGTGAACGGGGTGCAGCCCAGCGCTGGATCCACGAAGTGGGCGAGCAGCCCGTCGTCGCTGCCGTTCGTGACGACGGTCGCGCCGCCCATCGCGCTCTGGTTCGCCGACGTGTTCTGCGCGGTCTGGCCGTTGCCGTTGAGCAGGTACTCGGAGACGACGTTGTCGCTCTGGTCCTGGTCGATCAGCGAGAAGCTCTCCGTGGACTCACAGGCCTGCCCGTTCGTGTCCGTCCCGAGCCGCGGCACCCGCAGCCGGCCGGCGGCGATCTGGGAGTTCGCGTCCGCGAAGAAGGCGGACGCGTTGCAGGCGGAGGTCTGGGCGATGATCGAGTTCCCGAACGCGTCGATGCACCTGCCCTGGAACGCCCCGGCCCCTTCGAGCACCAGGTTGTTGCCGTTGAACCCCACGTTGATGATCACCTGCGCGCCCCGCGGGATCGTCGGCGCCGTGGGCGTCACCGCGGGCGTGGTGCCCTGGGTGATGACCAGCGGGTCGTAGACCTTGAGCTGGCCGCCCCGCGACAGGATCGTCGACTCGACGAACGCCTGCTCGTTCGCGTTCGCCTCCGAGCAGCCGTCGCTGAGCTGCCACGGCGTGGCCAGCCCCTGCGCGCTGAGCGGGTTGTCCGGCACGATCAGCGTGCAGTCCAGCGTGTTGGCCGCCTGCGCCGGCGTCTGGTTCAGGCTGATGGCATTGCCAGTCGGATCGACCGGGTTCGCCTCGGCCAGGTCAGGGCTGCCGGCCTCCGGGTTGACCGTCGGCGTGGTCGCCGTGGTGCTGGGGCTGAGGGCCGCCGACGCGCTCGGGCAGGGCGCGGCCGAGGCCGACGGGCTCGCGGTCCCGGCGGCGCCGGATGCGGCCGCCGACGGCGAGGCACAGTCGGCCAGCGCCGACTGGCTGATCTGCGTAGTGCCGCCGTTGCCGACGGCGATGATGATGCCCACGATTACGGCTAGTGCCACCGGAATAGCGACGGGAACCGCGATGCGTGCCACCCGGCCCCCCTGTCGGCGACGCCGCCACGCGGACCGATGCCTGATCGGCATCCAATCCACCTCCATGTATGACGGAAGGTTACAAGTCGTCGACGCTCCCGAGTGGAACAGTAGACCCAGAGGCGGCCTCAAATAGAACGTTTGGGAATAATTACGCTATGTAGGCGTCCTGCTACCTATACCGATTACCTCATAAGGATTCTTACGGCGGCATAGCGTCAGCGAGATGCCGGGAAACACGGCCAGAAGGCGCGCATGCCAAAACGCCACCGGCGGCCCGCGCACAGCTCGTTACATAACTTAGTAATAAATGCTAAGTAGCACAACGATAAATCTTGCCGAAATGTTACGTGCGCGGGCCGGGGGCTCCGAATCGCCGGGGTCAGGGAGCCGGGGCGAAAGCGATGCCCGTGATGGCGGCGTCCAGCGTCGACGTGCCGGGACCGCCGCCGACCGTGGCGATGACCGAGTTGGTCGCCGTGGAGATGATCGAGACCGAGCCGGAGTAGCCGTTACCGACCCACACCTGCGAACCATCCGGGCTGACCGTCACCGACATGGGCAGGCGGCCAACGGCGATGGTCCCGGTCACCTTCAGGGTCGCCGCCGAAAGCACGGAGACCGAGTCGGAGTTCATGTCGGCCACGTAGAGCGTGGACCCGTCCGGCGTCACGGCGACCGCCTCAGGCTCCGCGAGGCCCGCCACGCTGCCGGTGATCTTGCCGGTGGCGGCGTTGACCGCGACCACCGTGCCGGCGTCCGGGTTGGTGACGTAGAGCGTCGAGCCATCGGGGCTCACCGCGATGCCCTGCGGACCGTTCGTCGCGATGGCCTCGGGGATCACCCTGATGACCCGCGACGTGGCGGTGGAGATCTCGTAGATCCCGGTCTCGGTGGTCACGTAAGCGGTCGAGCCGTCCGGGCTGAACAGCACCTGCCGGGGCGCGGCCCCGACCCTGATGTGCCCGGTCACGGTGTCGGTGGCCGGGTCGATGACCGCGACCACATCGGACCCGCCTGGTCCAGTGTCGCCGCTGGTCACGGTCGCGTACACGACGTTGCCCGACGGCGACACGGCGACGTCTTCCGGGTAGGCGCCGACCTCGATCTGCTTCTCCGTGTTGGTCGCGAGGTCATCGGCGATGACGTAGTACTGACCGGTCTCCGCGACGTAAGCCGTGGAACCGTCCGGGGAGACCGCGATGCCTTCGGTGCTGTCGGCGGAGATGGTCCCGACGATGGACGCGGCCGCCACGTTGACCTCGACGATCTCGTCGCCGCCGGCCGCCGCCGCGTAAGCGTAATAGTTCGGATCCGAGCCCGCGGACTTGGATATGGCCGTCAGCGCGGCCTTGGTGACCGCGCTGTGCGACGTCCAGCTGGCGGCCGTGATCTGCGCCTTCGCCGCGGGCATGCCGTGCGCGGTGCCGAACGTGCCGGACAGGGCGAGGCCCGTTACCGGTGCGCCGACGAAGACGATCAGCCCTGCGGAAACGGCGGAAGCCACGACGACGATGCGCGGCCGCCCCCGGCGCTTTGCTGTCCCGTTGTCACCTGACATGGAAGATCTCCTTATCTGACTACGCGGGGCGCGCGTCACGGGTGGTGGTACGCGGGCGGGGGCGGGGACCGGTCTGCTGCTTGGGCGGCGTCTGGTTCGTGGTGGGGAACACCGGGGCCGGGAGCGTAGTGACCTCCTGGACGGCCCGGGCGAGCTGGGTCTTGGTGTCCGGCAGCCGGGGGAAGCGGGTGCCCGACGAGTAGGCGCCAAGCGCCGACGTCAGGTCACCGAACGTGGCGCGCCGCCACGGCGTGATGTTGGGGATGGTCACGCCGGTGAGCGTCTCGAGGAAGCGAAGCACCGAGGTGTGGTCGAAGGTCTCGCTGGCGATCCAGCCGCCCTGCGTCCAGGGCGACACGATGATGCACGGCACCCGGAACCCGGCGCCGATCGGCATGCCGTCGACGTACTCGTTCGGCGTCCCGGCCGGGGCGGTCGGCGGCACGACATGGTCAAAGAGGCCGTCGTTCTCGTCGTAGTTGAGGATGAACACGGTGCTCGCCCACACGTCGGGGTTGGCCGCGATCGCGTCTATCTTGCTGGCCACGAAGTCCGCACCCGCGGCCGGCGTGTAGTCCGGGTGCTCGGACTGGTAGCTGGTCGGGATGATCCACGAGACGACCGGCAGCCGGTCGTGGATGGCGTCGTACTCGAACTGCCCGGAGGAGAACGTCCGCAGCCCGCTCTGGTACAGCGTCGAGCTGACCGGCGCGGCACGGAAGGAGGCGAACATCTCGAGCGGGTTGCACTCGTAGTTGTCGACCTCCTGGTACACCTGCCAGGGCACCTCGGCGGCGGTGAGCGCCTCGGGGTAGCTCTCCCATTCGTACGGGGTCGGGTCGATGTTGGAGATGATCGGACCGCCGCCGACGCCCTGCGGGTCGATCCAGGCCGACCAGTGGTAGAGCCGGTTCGGCCAGGTCGGTCCGAGCACCGAGCAGTGGTAGTTGTCGCAGATCGTGAAGTTCTCCGCGAGCGCGAACTGGAACGGGATGTCCTCGCGCTCCATGTAGCCCATCGTGTAGGGGCCGTTGGCGCCGTCCGCCGCCAGGTGGGCGGGCAGCCAGTTGTTCATCAGCCCGCCGTTCCAGGCCGAGTGCTGGACGGTGTAGGCGTGGCTGGTCGACGGCTGCGCCTGCGCGCTCGTCGTGCGGGTGTCGAGGTGGTACGGCAGCAGGTAGCCGTCCGGGTTGTCCGGGTCGGGCTGGTAGAACACAGGCTTGCCTGTGGACAGCGTGATCGCGGTTGGGTCGGAGAACCCGCGTACGTTGGGCAGGGTACCGAAATAGTGGTCGAAGGACCGGTTCTCCTGCATGAGGATCACCACGTGCTTGATGTCGCGCAGGCTGCCGCCCTGCGCGGGGCCAGCAGCTAGCGCGCGGCGGACGTTCGGCGGCAGGAATTCGGCGGCGAATGCCGCTGTTGCCGCCACTCCGGCGGTCTGCAGCAGACGGCGGCGTGATATTTCAGGCACGAGCATGCTCCGTCCGGGTCGGGAAGTTGCCGTCACTCACGCTTTTCGTCCCAAATGAGCGGGCGGTGAGCGGGTCTAGATGTTTAGGAGAATTCCTGGCCACGTTCTGGTTAAGAACCTGGCTAACAATCCTCCGCGTTCACGCTCGTGAACAGGTCGATCCCCTGGTCGGCCGCATGGGTGACGAGCAGGCGGCTGACGAGCCTGGAGAGCGCCTCGCGGTCCCGCGGCGGCAGGAGGCCGAGCATCGTCAAGACGTCGGCCTCGAAGCGGGCCGAGGCCTGGGAGACGAGCGACCGGCCGCTGTCGGTAAGGCTGACAAGCACCGCCCGCCGGTCCGTCGTGGAGGGAACGCGCGCGACCAGGCCGCGGCGCTCGGCGCGGTCGACCAGGCCCGTGGTGCTTGACTTGTCGAGGTCCAGGAGCCGTGCCAACTCGTTCATGGTCGGCTTGCGGTCACGCAGCACGCCGAGCAGGCGCGTCTGGGCGATCGAGAGGTCGTGCTCAGCGGCCCGGCGCTCGAGCATGCGCTGGATCACGAAGGAGAGCTGGGCCAGCCCGTCAACGGGGTTCAGCTGCGCACGCGCGGCCGACGCCGCGGGCCTGCGCGCCGGTCGGGATGCCATGTGAGCAGTCTACTTGATTTAGTACGTGCCACCAACTAAATTGGTACGTGGCACGAACCAAATAGCACGCATGGGAGGGGCACGGACATGGCCAGGATGAACGCAGCCGTCGTGACATCGTTCGGGGAGCCGCCGCATTACCAGCAGTTCGAGGTGCCGCGGCCGCGAAGCGCAGGCGAGGCCCTCGTTGACGTCCTCGCCGTCGGCCTGCACCCGCGCGTCCGGAGCGGCGC
>Ga0335075_10016726_pt1 | contig 10934 bp, 9 predicted proteins | sample Lox_Sample_24_FD_206723 | JGI IMG/M metagenome (GOLD analysis project Ga0335075, IMG submission 206723) | Soil microbial communities from Loxahatchee National Wildlife Refuge, Florida, United States - Lox_Sample_2.4 | ecosystem: Environmental > Terrestrial > Soil > Wetlands | place: USA: Florida... | reverse complement strand
TGCACACGCCCGAGGTTCTCTACTGAGTCTCTGGAGCGAGCTTCAGGCCCGTGAATCAAGCTCGGGAGAGCCTTGACCGCCAAAATCTCCAGTTACAGCTGATACAGAAATCCGGGGCGCCTCACGACTATGAATCTCGTATAGTCGATTGGACGAAAAACGGGGTCAGGTCACAGCTTCAGCTCTGTCAATCTGTCACCTTGAATAACTGATAACTCAGAGATAGCGTCCAAACCGGTTCCAGAGTTATTCCGGGGGAAGTCACGCAGCATTCTTCAGTTGCATTTCTCCGAATCGAATTCGGGTGGACGGTCGCAGGCGAGGAGAATGCAGGGCTGTCCATTGAGATGAATCAACTCAGCAGAATAGAGAAAGCACCGGAGGTCCCCGGATCGGATTCTGAAATGAGTAACAGCGGCGTGAATGTGTTTTCCCTGGCGCAGGCTCACCACCAGCTCTGCCCGCTCCGCGAAGTTCCGCCAGAAGCCAAGCTCCGTGGATGTGCGGCCGATCAGCTCTTCCCGCGCGTAACCGAATCGCCGTTCGAATGCCTCGTTCACCTCAATGAACCGTCCGTCGTCGAGTGCCGTAACCGAAAGCGCGACCGGAGCGAAGCGAAAGAGCTTGCTGAAACATTCCTCCGAGGTCCTGAGATCCTCCTCTGACTGCGCCAGGGCCTTTTGGGTGTCGCGCAGATCTGACAGCCGCCCCTCGAGCTCCGCCGCGTAGATCTCGGCTCGCTCGTAGAGGCGCGCGTTCTGAATGGCCACGGCTGCCGAAACCGCGAGCGATTCGGTAATCCGCAGGTGTTCCGGAAGAAACTGACCTGGCAGCGTGTGGGCGACGGCCAGAAACCCAATGACCTGGTCCGCAGCCCGCAACGGAACTCCGGCCCATGATCGCACCGGATCTCCCGCGGGCAGATCGCGCCAGTCGTTCGATGAACTGGTATCGGACAGCAGGGTCCCTTTGGGGCTCCTGAGCGCTGCCCGCAGGACCGGGTACTCCGATGCATCTAGCGTTTCGATGCCGGCAAGCGCCTGGCTCTCGCGGGCGCCGTCGTGGGATTCGCGGGCGAGGAAAAGCCTGGCCCCCGTCTCGACCAGAAAAATCTGAGCCGTTTCATAGGGCACGAGTGCCCGCAGCGTGTGGAGCAGAGTGTCGAGAACGGGATTGAGACGGAGTTCCTGCGCGAGGGCAAGGGTCGCCCTGCGCAGGGCATGGGCCTCGCGCAGCGCCGATCGGGCCATGTCGAGGCTTCGGTTCGTCGCCTCTTCTGCCCGCCGGCGTTCCGTGATGTCCCGGAGCACAACAAGGTGCCGGTCAGGCAAGAAATTTCTGGAGACCGCGTACTCCGCAGTCAGGGTCGCTCCCGTCGAGCAGACCAAGTCCGCCTGTCCGTGATCGCGACTCGCCACTGAAGGTGCCGGCTGGCAGATTGGGGCTTCCGCGGGATTGGCGCAGAACACCGCAATCGGCTGACCGAGCAACTGCTCCGGACGTACCCCAAGCAGCTTCAGGGCAGCAGGGTTGGCGTGGCGGCAGATTCCCTGTCCGTCGAGGATCAGGATCGAATCCAGAGCGCTGTCGAATACGGCATCCAGTTCGCGCGTCCGTGTCTCAAGAATACCGCCCGCAGAACGAACAGCGGATTGTGTCAGATATATCGATCGCGCGAACAGGACCACAATGACGCCCAGCGCCAGCAGAGAAGCCCCGAGCAGAGCAACGCCTGGCTCATCGCGGCGCGAAAGCAGCAGGACTGCGGCGCATGTCACGGCGGCGCAGACAGCAGCGAGAGAAGCTGCCTTCCATGCGCGGCCCGGGGCAAGTGGAGAAGTAACGGTGCCGCGATCTGGAAGCGGAAAATGCATAACGCTGACTCACCCCTGACTCGTCGAGGGATAGACCGTCAGGCGCTGACTCATTGTGCCACCGTTCAGAATCCTTATGCATCGGTTCAGATGCGCTTCTGGACGAATGTGCAATTCTCCGGCAAATGGCGGTCACCTCGTTTTGCCGGCGGGTTCGGCTCAATCCTGCGCGGTGGCCTTCAGGCGTCCTACTGCAGAAGCCGATCGCGATAGGAAAGCAGCACGGCATGAACGCGCGGCAAGAGTTCTGGCCGTGAGAACCATTGAGAGCCGCGGATGGGTTTCGCGAGCGCTTCGATGAAGCGGGCCGAAGTGATCAGGCCGTGCAGTCTCGCCAGAATTGCCGCACTCGCGAGTCGGCACCCGTCTTCTCCAGCCAGTGCGGCTCCGGCTAATTCGGGATCGTAAGCGAACCTCTCGATGAGCCACCCGCAGCACCAGGCCAGTTGGTCGTTTGATGGCCGTAAGCGCATGATCCAGAAGAGCTTGCTGTCGCAAATCCTGATGACGGTCCATGGGATGCTGTCTCCGCGTTCTGATTGCATCATTGTTCGTACTTCACGAACATCAACAAGATGAGAACACGCCCGCAGCCCAAAGCTCCCCAGTTCGCACAACGCAAGCGGAGGAAATTTGCGAACAAACGGTTCAGGGATCCGACTGATCCGGCTTCCGTACCTGCCGCGGCGCAGCACAAGCGAAGGGGGCTCGGGCCGGGCAAGGGCCGCGTTCGGTCAGAGCGCCAGCGGACTTGATTTCCATGAGACTCCACCGCAATCAACTCTGTCCGACTCATCCCTCCTCGTCGTGCTGTGCCCTAACGATTCAGATACCGGGGTATAACTGTTCGATTGTCGCCATGGGCAGGAACAGCCGCTTTTCGGTTTCGGGGAATGACTTGAACCCGAAATCCTCATAAAACTTGTAGGCGTTCTCGTCTTTGGCGTCCACCACAACAGCCGCAGAGGCAATCTGTCGGCTCATCGCCAGAGCCCGTTTCAGAGCGTCAGCCAAGAGCAATTCCCCTACACCCTGACCCTTATAGGTCAGATCTCGTGCAAGCCTTCCCAGCAATGTGGAACCGATCCGCACGTATCGAAGCAGATTCAAGTGCTTGATCAGCACCGGAGGGAGGTCTTCGGCCGCAATATTGTCCTGTGTGAGGGTGTAGAAACCGGCTAGCCTACCATCTTCGGACGTGAGCACGTAGACAATTCAGGCTCTCCGCTCAATGTCCTGTGTTGCCGTATTCTAGAAAAGAGCGAAGGGAGTCGCTCTGCCAGCCGTTGCAGCTGAGAAACGAGTCATCCGAGACGCGCGCCTGGAAGCTCGGGTTCCCCGCCAGACTAAGGCGCTCTGGGAGAGGGCTGCTGCAGTTCAGGGGAAAAAGATGACCGAGTTCGTGGTCAATAGCGCTATAGAGGCCGCTCATCGGGTTCTGCGCGAAAGCGAGTTAATAGACCTCACGCGGCGCGACAGGATTGCATTTGTGGAAGCCCTGTTGAATCCCCCAGCTCCCAATGCAAGACTGCGGAAGGCCGCCGCTCGGCACGCGCAGTTTTTTGGGCGGTAGACCACCACTGCACAGGCGGTGTCGGGAGCGAATGAGGCTGGAAAACAGGGCTCTCGTTTTTATGTAGAAAAGTAATTATTATCACGCACTTACAGAGGCTTCTCGATCGAAAGGTCATCTCTCACAGAACCGCCATATTCCCGCTTTGCAACGAATTTCCATAAAGCAATTGCCTGCCAAGTCCCCGCCCGGTTTAGTCCAAATCGCCGTATCGACACTGCTCCCATCGGCAGTCCAGCAACCGCACTTCTCTGCACCTAAGCACTATCGATACGGCGCTATAGATTTATTGCTCATTCAACTCGCCCGGAACTAAAGCCTCTGGGTGCAGAGGTAGATGGGAGTTTGGCGACTCATGCCAGAACGGAATGACCGAGAACGGCGGAACCCGCGGTGCTTAGTGCTTTCAGGCAGGCTTTTCATCTGCCGATCACGCACGAGGTCCCCTACAGACTTGGGGTCTCGCCGCTGGATCCAACGCTGAACTCTCTCTCACTCGCATCGCAGCGCGGTCATCGGATCGACTGATGCGGCGCGGTTCGCGGGCAGGAGACATGCTGTCGCGCATACCAGAACCATTAGTAAACAAACTGCAGTAATCACAAGCGGATCATGCCCGTTGTTCTCCAGCAAGTGCGCGATCAGGTGGGTGGAAGCCAAGCTCAACCCGAAGCCTATGACCATGCCCAGTCCCACTCGCACACCGGCAGACCGCAGAACGATCTTCGATATATCGTCTCGCTGCGCGCCCAACGCCAGCCGAATCCCGAACTCATTCGTTCGCTGCGCGACCGAATAGGACACGACGCTGTAGAGACCCACCGCCGCCAGCACAAGCGCCAAGCTGGCGAACACCGCGAACAATCCAGAGATCAATCTCGCCCGCGCCCAGGCCGGCTCCTGTCGAATCCAGGTCTCCAGCCGACCGTCGCCATGCACACCCACTACCTGATCCCGGTTCACGGCGGCAATTTGTTTCCTCACGCTGGGCAGAATCGGATAAGGATCGGTGCGGCTGCGAATCAGTATTTGCGTCCCCATAAACATGAAAGTGCTGAAGGGCATGAAGATCGCCGGCTGAATCGGGTGGTCCACTCCATCATTCACGCTATCTGCTATGACGCCGATAATCTGCATCCAGCCATCACTTCCCGACACAGCCAGCAGATTCGGCGGCTGGCTCTTCAGCGCAGAAACCTCCAGTGAGTGCCCCAGTGCATCTCCATGGGGATAATAACGGCCTGCGAAGCTTTGATTAACCAGGACCAATGTGGCGCCGCGGTCCACTTCGGCCGCATCCCAGAGGCGCCCCTGCAGCAGGGGAATATGCAGCGTGCTGAAATAATCCGGACCGACAAAGTGAATCAGCGCCTTCTGCTCCTCGTCGCTGTGCTTTCCCAGCAGGGCAAAGGTCTGGTTCCATCCGCTGTCAGGAGGAGTGGCATTCGTAGAGATTCCGACTGAAACGACGCCAGGCAGTTCGCCGACCTTGTCCCGCAGCCGTGTGAAGTAATGCACGCGCTCAGCCCAATGCGTATAGGAATTCGCCTGCAAAGGAATGCTGATTGCCATTACATTATGCGGATCGTACCCCAGCGGAACCCGCATCATCCGCGTAAAGCCTTCGATCGCGCCACCGGCCGCCGTCAACAACAGCAGGGTGAGGGCAATCTGGCCCACAATCAACGCGCTGTGCAGTCTCGTCCCGCGGACGCTGCCTGCGATCCTGTGATTTCCCGCCTGGATCATTGGGTGAATCCCCGGCCTGACCACCTGCACCGCGGGCAAAATCCCAAACAGCACACCCGTCAGTAGCGCCAATCCCGCGCTGAACATCAGCACCGGTACGTTGATATGAAAGTTAGCCTCGTTGGGAAACGAATCCACCGGGAGCCACGCTATGATGCTCCCCAGGATGCTATAGGCAAAGAGCACACCCAGCGCCGTTCCCGCGAACGATAACAGCAGCGATTCGGTAAGCAGTTGCCGGAAAATACGACCCGCGCTCGCCCCTGCCGCCGAGCGAACCGCCAGCTCATGCTGGCGTACGGCACCGCGCGCCAACAACAGGATCGAAGCATTGGCACAGCCAATCGCCAGCAATAAGCTGACCGCAGCAAACAGCAGATCCAGTGTTCCGCCAAGTTCGCGGATCGTCCCATCCTTCAGTCGCTGCACCTTCACCTTGAACTGATCGGGGAAATTTTCCGGCGTTTCCCTGGCGAACTGCTCGAAGAGCGGCTGGAGTTCGGCATTCGCGGCGGCGCGAGTAATCCCTTGCCGCAATTTGAAAAACACAAAGAAACTCAAATCGGCGGGTAAGTCGTCTGACAGTCTCTGCGGAAGATAGATATCGATATTGCCGTTATTCCCACCCCACCCAAAGCGCGGCCCCGTGACACCCACAATCGTGTACTCTTTGTGATCCAGTTCCAGGGTCCGGCCCACCACCCCCGGGTCGCCGTTAAAGTGATGCAGCCAGAACTTGTAGTTCAGCATCACCACCGGCTGCGGCTCTTGGCCATTGGGTGAATCCGCAGGGCCAAGGTTGCGCCCCAGCAGCGCAGGCACGCCCAACATCGGAAAGGAATCGCCTGTTTGGAAGGAGGCCGTCACGCTTTCGGGGAAGTCGTGATCCGTCAGCGCCATGCTGCGATTGATTCTGGCCGAAAGCCTTTCCACCACGCTCGATTTTGCGAGTTCACGAACCTGTGCGCCCGTCAATTGTGTCCAATCCAACCTGCCCGATCGGTCAGCCAAGAGCGGATACACGATACGATCGGGATTCGCATATGGATAGGGGTGCACCAGGACTGCATACGCAACACTGAAAACCGACACCGTCGCTCCAATACCCAGCGCCAGCGAGAATACAATCGTCAGGGCGAAGCCCGGATTCCTGCGCAGGTGTCGGAAGCCGAACCGCAAATCCTGCCAACCCGATTCCAGCAACGGCATTCCCCGCTGCATGCGGTAGCGCTCCCGGGTCTGTGTCACTCCTCCGAAATCCCGCAACGCCGCTGCCCGCGCATCCTCTATCAGCAAGCCGCGGCGAAGATGCTCCTCCATCGCCAATTCGAGATGCACCTGCAGCTCTTCTTCCAGTTCCTCGTCCAGTCTGTGCCTGCCGAACAGCGCGGCGCAGCGGATCAGAAAAATGCGGAGAACTTCCATCCTCGGGCTCCTAACGAACGGCAAGGAGACGCGCCATCGTGGCTGCAATCCTCTCCCAGTTCGCGGTTTCCATCTCCAGCTGCTTCCGTCCAGCGCGGGTCAGAGAATAGTATTTGGCTCGGCGATTATTCTCCGACGTGCCCCATTGTGTGCTAATCCACCCGCGCTGCCATAAGCGAAGAAGCGCCGGGTAGATGGTCCCCTGATTCAATCGCAGGTTGTCGTCGCTCACCTGTTCGATCCGGCGGGCGATCCCGTAGCCGTGCTGTGCTCCCATCGTCTCCAGCGTTTTCAAAACCATCAGGTCCAGCGTTCCCTGGAGGACGTCCGATTTGTTCTCTTCCACACTTTCTCCTTCCTGAATAGAGTCCACCTCATACCTGTGGACCGTCAACAGGGCAAGAACTCTACCAGGGAAGACTCGCGAAGTCCCTGCACGTCCTGCATGGAACCTGGTCGAGAATGTTCAGTTCCTTTTGCGCGGAAATCTTCAGCGCGGCTGCCTGACTGTGCGCACCTGTCTTGTCCAACACGCGCGCGTACGCGAGTTCGGCCGCCAGATATTTTGGAGCATGTTCGCCGGCAGTGCTTGCCAAAATCGTGAGCCCCGATCGCATCGTCATCTGGGCGAGAGCCAGTTCTCCACTCTCAGCATAGGCCTTACCTAACAGAACGTAGCGCCACCCCGTCAGCGCACAGTTACTGCAGGACTGCAGCACAATTGAGCGTCGATATTCCGCGGTCGCAGTGAGGGGATCTCCTTCAAGCTCAGCCAGCCACGCATTTGCCGACGCCTGCGATGCGTAATAGTCCTTGCCCAGGTCAGCCGCTCCCTCCGCTTCCTTTGCCGCGCGCTCCAGTTCCCGCTGAGCGCCACGGTCATCCTTCCTGGTGAGATCAATTACGGCCAGGTGTGTAAGCGCCCATGCAGTGCCAGCGTGATCCCCGCTCTTTTGGAAAAGCCGCAGGGCACTATGCTCCAGTCGGGAGGCTGATCGCAGATCTCCTCCGGCTTGATCAAGATCGGCCAGATTATCCAGCGCTGTTGGATAATCGCCCATGCTTGCCGGCAGGGTCCGGGCGAGTTGGATTGCCTGCTCGTACGCGCGACGAGCAGCTTCGATATTGCCTTGTTCCTGTTGGGCGTATCCGATCTGCGTCCAGATGCGATCGGTCTCTGAGGAACTAAGGTTCCCCGATTCTGCGATCGGCTGAAGCAGGCTCACAGCCTGCGCATATTGCCCTTGTCGTTCAAGTCTGAGGGCCTGCTGCAGTTGCTCCGGTATGGTGCTTTGAGCACAAAGGCTCAGAGGAACAATCCACAAGAAACAGAGGATCAGTTGCCGGAATTTCATCCTGGGCACCCCGTCTGCGAAAGTCGGATATCTGGTTCAATCTGTCCGCAATTTCGGGATGCACGCTGCCTGCCATGTTGGTGTTCTACAGAAGTAATTGAACCTGTTGATATTCAACAGGAGACTGTGTCCGTCAATGTGTCCGCTTTTGGTCACCGAAATCCAAAAGTGAACAACAGGATGAAAAGTCTCGTTTCTCATCCGCTGTAATCGCCAGCCGTGCAAGGGGCTGATTTCCAAAAGACTCACTTACGAAGTAAGCGTCCGGTATGGCCCAGCTCTTGCAGGCCACTCTGCGAGACCCTTCGCAGCAGGCCTGACCGACGCCAGTGAATTCATCCGTTCGGATGGCGGTTAGGAATCGACCGGTTAGTTTAGGATTCTTTACTGATGAGTTTTACGCTTGCGCCACAAGAGGAAGCAACGATCCGGGCTTTTATTGTTCGGGAGCGGCGTGAAAGATTTCTTGAACTCCTCCCGAACCCGAAACAGCGACACAAGATTACCGAAACGCTGGCCCATCCAAATCCTGCATGGTTCCAATCGCGCTTTATGATGCCGATTCCGCCGTCACACAGCGATGCGGATGGGATTGCAAGACTGCTCCACTCGAAGGGAGCGGGAAAGACTTGCTGGGCAATTTCCGAAGACCGGCGCTTCGATGGACGAGAAGTTGAACTGGATGCTGTGCTTGTGGAAATCGTCGGTTATGGCATGGGGTCGATTCTGTGTCGCGTTCCGGGAAAGTTGGCGTTTGTTGAGAGCGAAAACGGCAGGTTCATTATGGAGCGGGGCTCGTGACGCGAAAGTGTCCACTACTTTATTTAAGTGGAGACTTCAGAGATGGGATTAAGAAAGTTCCGTGGCCGGCTGATGTTCAGCGGCCATGTTCCAGGGCAGGAGTTCTTCGATGCGGCTGAGCGGGTGATCGGCGATGCGGCTCAGCACCTCGCGCAGCCAGCGTTCGGGATCGACGCCGTTGAGGCGTGCTGTTCCGAGCAGGGTGTAGATGGCAGCCGCGCTCTCACCGCCGCCGGCTGATCCACAGAACAGATAGTTCTTCCGGCCCAAAGCGACGGCGCGAAGCGCCCGCTCGGCAGCCGAATTATCAATCTCGATGCGCCCATCATCGACGTAGCGGATGAGGGCACGCCAGCGCGAGAGCGCGTAGCGAATGGCCTCCGCCGTCTCCGACTTCGGAGACAGCGATCGCAGCGTCTTTTCCATCCATGTTCGGAGTTCACCCAGCAGCGGTCCCGCACGAGTCTGCCGGATCGCCCTGCGTTCATCGGGCGGCTTGCCGCGAACCTCTGCCTCGATCCCGTAAAGAGCACCGATACGATCGAGAGCGCCAGTGGTCGTCGGCGATGGATGAGCAACGTGGATGTCGTGGAACTTGCGCCGTGCATGGGCCCAGCAGGCCGCCTCGCGAATCCGGCCCGTATCATATAGATGATGGAAGCCGGAGTACGCGTCAGCCTGCAGGGTGCCCGTGAAGTCGTTCAGATGGTCCCGGGGATGTTCGCCCTTGCGATCCGGCGAGTAGGCGAGCCAAACGGCGGGAGGGGTGCTCTCACCTGCCGGGCGGTCATCGCGCACGTAGGTCCAGAGTCTGCCCGTCTTCGTCTTCCCGTTGCCGGGAGCGAGCACCGGCACAGGCGTGTCATCGGCGTGCAGCTTCGTGGCACCAAGAACGTGACGGCGCACTGCATCGACCAGCGGCGCGAGCAGTTCGCTGCTGGCTCCTACCCACCCGGCCAGCGTGGATCGATCGAGCTCGACTCCCTGCCGAGCGTAAATCTCTGCCTGGCGATACAGCGGGCAATGATCTGCATACTTCGAGACCAGGACATGCGCGAGCAAACCAGGAGCAGCCAGCCCGCGTGCGATCGGTCGCGATGGCGCTGGGGCTTCGATGACTGTCTCGCACTTGTTGCAGGCGAACTTCGGCCTAACATGCCGGATCACACGGAAGCTCTCCGGGACATAATCCAGTTGTTCAGATACGTCATCGCCGAAGTGGCGAAGATCGCCGCCGCACTCCGGGCAGCAGCTCTCCTTCGGTTCGTGGGTGACAATCTGGCGCGGCAGATGTTCCGGCAGCGGCTTGCGAGCCGGCTTCGTACCGGTGGTGTCTACCTGTGCGTCGCCCACCGGCATCGTCGCCAGTGCCGCGTGAATGGCCTCCATCTCTTCAAGCTGAAGTTCGAGCTGATCGAGCTGGATGGAGAGCTTCTCGCTCTTGCGCCCGAAGAGCATCCGGCGCAGCTTCTCCACCACCAGCCTCAGGTGTTCGATCTGCTCGGATCGCTCCCGCAGCTCGTCCTGATACTGAGTCCGCTGCTGGTCCAGTGCGGCTCTCTGCCGGTCCAGTTCTTCCAGCTGCCGCTGCTTCTCTTCGTGCTGCGAAAGGATGAGCGCCTTCAGCGCTTCGATGTCGAGTACATCAAGATCGGGGAGCGGCGCACGCATCGTCCCAGGCAGTATGCCACGGTTGTGTAACTGCCTGAGTATTAAATCTGGTTCACACCGCCATCGGCGGTTGCCACGTGCGATCCGGCCTGCGCCAGTCGATGCCTTCGAGCAACATCGACAACTGAGCGCGGCTGAGCGACACCGTTCCGCTGGTAGCCTGAGGCCAGATGAAACGCCCACGCTCCAGCCGCTTCTGGAAAAGACAAAGGCCGTCACCATCGAACCACAGCAACTTGATCAGATCTCCGCGCCGCCCGCGGAAGACGAAGACATGGCCCGAGTATGGCTCCTGTTCAAGGACAGTCTGAACCTGAGCACTGAGGCCATGAAAGCCGCGCCGCATGTCTGTGATCCCCGCGGCGAGCCAGATACGCGTGCCTGCCCGCAGTTCGATCACCGCGCCAGGTTCTCCAGTACAGCGCGAATCACAGCAGGATCGGCAGGACCCTCGATACTCAGCAACGCTCGTCCGGGAAACTCGAA
>Ga0335075_10016725_pt1 | contig 10935 bp, 8 predicted proteins | sample Lox_Sample_24_FD_206723 | JGI IMG/M metagenome (GOLD analysis project Ga0335075, IMG submission 206723) | Soil microbial communities from Loxahatchee National Wildlife Refuge, Florida, United States - Lox_Sample_2.4 | ecosystem: Environmental > Terrestrial > Soil > Wetlands | place: USA: Florida... | reverse complement strand
GGCCAAACAGCTCTTCGATCGTCATGCCCAGGGCTTGAGCGAGCCCGAGCGCCACCCGCAGCGACGGATCGGAGTGACCTGATTCGACAGCGGATACCGCCTGCCTGGTGACGCCGGCCACGCCGGCGAGCTGCTGCTGGGACAGCCCTCTGGCCTGCCGGGCCGCCCGCAGCCTGGCACCCGGCGCCCATGTGTCTTCCGCCTGTCGCAGCATGGCAGCCAATGTAGGCGACCGACGCGTGCAACCATAATGTGAGCGCCATTCGCGCACGATAGGGTACGGAAAGTGATTCGGACCGGGTAGCTGCCATCCCCATCGCCGGCGAGTCCGGCTGGATCTAGAGCCGGGAACCTGTCTGCGGCCGACATCCGGCGGGCGAGGACGACTGTACGGCATGGCGGCTGACCGCACCGGAACGGGCGCGCAGCAGCAGCAGCAGGAACACGGCCACCAGTGCCAGCGGATAGAGCAAGGATGTGGACAGCGAGGTGTCCAGCCACCAGGAGAACAATGGCAGCGAAACCAGCATCGCCGTGGACATGATCAGCAGCTGGAAGCTAGCGATCCGGCCCCTGGAGTGTCCGGCCGCCTGCCGCATCAGGCCAGCCAGATGACAGCTGGCTCCGGTCGAACTGACCGCGCCGAGCGCCATGAGCACGGTACAGGCCAAGGCAAGGTTGCGGACCGCGAACAGGGCAGCCAGCAGGACTGCCTCCGCTGCCGCAAGGCGCAGCCATTGAGTTCTGGCGGCATCTTGCCAGCCCTTCAAGCGGACCAGTACCGCGCTGAGCGCGGCACCTATCACCAGCGAGCCCTCTAGCCAGGCGAACGCGCTCGGGTTCCTGCCGAACCGCAACTGGCTTGCCGAAAGGACAAACAACGACAGAAGGTAAAGCAGGAGCGGGTCGTGGCTGGCCAGGATGGCCTGTCGGGTAAGCATACGGTCACGCATGAGCATAAACGTGTACCGCCAGCCCGCTCCGATCCCGGCCAGGCGTACGGCCGGGGTCGGAGCGAGCGGGATATGCCTGCGCATCGACAGCAGCACGGTTAGCATCGCGACGTAACTCGCGAGGTTAAGCAGGATCACCCACTGTGGAGCGAGTTCATGCAGGACCAGGCCGTAGCATCCGATGCCAAGGAGATAGCCGGACTGCTTCGCGGTGAGGAACCCGGCGTTGTACCGCTCCAGTTGCGACGGCCGGTTGATCTGCGACGCAAACCGGAAGGTTGCCGAAATATAGAATGGCTTAAATACGTTGATCGCGAGTGTCGCCAGAGCTATACCGAGATAGGGCTGATGCTGCCACAAAAGGATTGCGGCGGCACCCATTGCGATAGCGCGGCATGTGTCGGACCGCGTGCAGATGCGCACGGGGTCTACTTCATCAAACCGGCTTACCCCTTGGAGGGCCAGCTTAAATATAAATTCGCTTGAGACGACAAGGGCGTATCCCAGCACTGAACCAGTGAGCTTGTAGAGCATCTGGCCTATCGCGAGCGTGTACATCCCGTTCCCGACGTTGGTCAGGAAGAAGCCGCTTAGGAAGAGCCGTGAGGGTGTACTGAGCTTGGCCTGACTACTCATAGATGAATGGCTCATATGCGTGCCGCAGGTAGTTGAAATCTCTAGTCAGCGCGTCGAAGTCATCATTGGTCAGCAGGAAGCGCGCACTACGAAGCCGGGTATCGTGAGTTGCTTTCAACTGCTGGCCGATGGACACGTCGGTGGTGAGCTCATACTTAGACGATAGTTCGGGCTCGACATATGCGGCGACCCTACCGGTGCGGCGTGGGTACCAGCACCATACCACATACGGGCCTCGTCTAGGGTTCACCGGAGCGGGCAGGCCCATGTGAGTCTTGAAATATATCGACTGGAAATTAATTCCGGAATTAATTTCGTAGGCGCGCGGGAAGTCGGCACCGGGGCTGCGCGCGGCGATTTCGAGAAAGATGAATCTATCGTCCGGGGTCCGGAAGAACTCCAGGTGCGTAGTACCCTCGATGAGTGGGCTCAGCGCTTTCAGACATTCCAGGTTGTACTGCAGCATTCGCTTCGCTAGCTCGGACTCGATTGGCAACGTGATCGAGCCGAACGGTTTCTCCGAGACCGCTTCCGCGTTAGGGAAAGTGTCCATGGAGGTCTGCGCATGAACAACACGGCCGTGTTGGATGACACAGTCGACGTGAAGCAGATCCCCGGTGATGAACTCATCTACTTCAAAGGAATTGAGGTCGGATGTCGCGTCGAGCCACGCGGTGAGTTCGGTGATCGTGTCTAGTCGGACCGCTCGCTCGCTGCACGTGCCGGCTACCTGCTTAGCGAAGGCCGGCAGCGAGGTGACGGCAGCGATTTCCCTTGCCGCACGGTCCGCCCGGAAGTCCCGGCCCTTGGCTGGCAGCCTGGTGAACCGCGGAACGGCCAGACCCGCCGCGGAGATGTGCGCCTTCATGACCGGCTTATTGGTGAACCGCATCGTCTGTTCAACGCTGGGCCCGGGCAGGCCGAACTCTTCTCGCAACTGGGCGACGAACAGAAGCGAGTACTCGTCGTGCGAGATCAGCCGGACCGATTGGCGGCCCCAACTGCGAACCGCGTCACTGACCACTCGCCGCAGCGACTCGTAGTCCCAGTCGCCTACCTCGAAGCGACTCGTTACCTTGGACCAGTTCTCATCGGACAGCTTGACCCCGCCGTCGCGCTGGGTGACGACGTGCAGCTGGTGGGCGTCAGGTCGGGAGATGTCGGCCATGTCGAATTTGAGCCGACTGGTTTTGTGGAAGATCAAGAAATGGATCACAATTCCTCACCACGCATCGTCAACGGCTGGTACTTGTCTCGTAGATACTCAAAGTCGGAGCGTGCGGCATCGGCACTGGCCGACTCGACGAATATTCCGCCGACGCGCTGCATCAAGGCTTCAGGCGGCCGCAATTCGTCGCCAGGCTGGCACCGCCAGTAGCTGGTCACGGCACCCTCGCACTCAGGCTCGTTGACCTTCGCGACGACTCCGTGCCGCGGAGGGACCCACGCCCAGACGGCATGCGCTAGGCTCCGTGGTGACACTGGGGCCGTGTGGCTGACCGTACTTTCGCCGCTGAACTGGGCCAGCAAAGTCTCGTTCTGGAAGTTGATGCCGAAGTCGGCCTTATACATCTCAGTGATCATCGCGCCTGGGGCTCGGGCAGCGACTTCCAGGAACACCCAATCTTCTGCGGGTGTCGCGAACGCCTCCAGGTGGTACACACCGGCGGAAGCGCCGAGAGCCGCGAGGACGGCGAGGTTGAAGTCAGTCAGCTCCTTTGTGATCTTCGCGGCAGGATCCATCGCGATACTGCCCAGGGTCCGGCCGCGCAAAAACTCCGCGTTGGGGACTGTGTATTCGCTGGTGATCACGATGGGGGGCCGACAGGAGCGCAGAATCGTGTCCGCGTGAAACAATGTGCCGTTGATGAATTCGTCGGCTTCATATTCGCAACCAGGTTCCCTGATGGCCTGCCAGACGCGCCAGTCAGCGCGCGAGCCGATCACGGCCGTGCCGGTACTGCCGGCTTGCCCGGTCGGCTTGACGAAGAACGGAGATCCGAGAGCTGCCGCCAGTTCGCGGTAACCAGCTTCACCGGTGTTCCGCGCTGGATCGAGCACCACGTGTCTGGGCACCCGGATTCCGGAACCAGCCAGCCGGGCCTTCATCACGCCCTTGTCAAAGAACGCGATGGCCTCATAGGCGCCTTGCCCAGGGATTCCGAGCCGGGTCCGGAGTTGCCCGAGGATCGCGACCAGGTGATCGTCGAAGGTTGCTAGCCGAAGTTCCCGAGGGTCTAGCGGGTCAGCGACCTCGCGCACGATCTTCTCGAGGGCGTCGACGGTGAAGTCTTCAGTTCGCACAACCCTGAAGCAGGCCCGGTCTTCGGGGCGGTGCTTCGCCGCCGCAACCGCCGAAGCGATCACCACAAGATTGCGATTGATCTCGGCTGGATTGTCTTGCCAGTCGACTTTCAGCCGACCGTCTTGCTGAAACAGCACATACATCATGGCTGCACTTCCTTGATGAAGGTGTGCTGGGCGGCGGCGACGGTCATCGCCGGGATCAGCCCCACCGGAACGGCGAGCGCATCAATGCCCCTGGCGAATGCGAACTCGATGATTCGCCGATCCGCGGCCTGCTCGCCACAGATGGTGAAGGTGAGGTCAGGGTTCGCCGCGCGGCTGCGCTCGATACAGATGTCGATCAGCTCTCGCACTGCCGTGTCGAGCTCTGCGAATGGATCAGCCTGATAGATGCCCTCACGCAGATAGGTAGTGAGGAACTTGTCGAATACGTCACCGCGAGAGAGCCCAAAGGTCTGCGCGGTGAGGTCATTGGTGCCGAAACACATGTAGTCCACGTACGGGGCGAGCGTATGGGCGAGCAGCGCGGCCCGGGGCGTCTCGATCATGACTCCGACCTTGAGGTTGGCGGCGGCAGGGCGCCGGCTCGCCGCGGCCGCTATCAAACGGCGCAACGCGATCACTTCGTTGGCATCGGTGATCATGGGCAAGGTGATGTGAGCTGGACCAGCGCTTGGCACTGACGTCAGGGCCTCGAAGATCGCGTCAACCTGAACGTCGACCAGGTCGGGCTTGATGAGCAGGAGGCGCGCCCCGCGGCAGCCCATCATCGGGTTCACTTCGCGAGCCGCGGCCAGCTGGGACCGTAGCGTGCCGGCGGGCACTCCCAGCGCAACAGCGAAATCGTCGACCTCGTGATCTGGCGGAACGAACTCGTGCTCCGGCGGGTCGAGGAGCCGCAGGTAAAGCGGAAGGCCGGAGGTCGCCGCGTACATCCGGGTCAGGGCCGACACCAACTCCGTACGGAGCTGATCAAGGTGCTTGTCCCGCTCGGCGCCGGTGGCGAACAGCGCGCACCGAAGGCTTCGCAGGCCCGAGCCCGTGATCATAAGATGTTCCAGCCGCGGCTCGAACCCGCGACCATGCACGCGAACAGCGTGCGCGATCTCGCTCGGCTGGTCGGCATTCGCGAAAATGGCCACTGCCGAACTGCCGACGGCCAAGTCCAGCAGCCGGTGCAACTCCCGCGGCCATTCTGGTTGGACCAGGCCCGCGACTCCGGCGTACACCATCCCAGCGGTTCCGTCCACCGTGACAGCGCCGGGCAGGACCTGGTCCAGTTCCGCTACGTCGATCCGGACGACCGGGAGTCCAAGGGACCGCGCCACGATCACGGCATGCGACGAGGAGTCCTCCCCGGTGGTCACAATGGCGCTGATCGAGTCTGCCCGCGACAGCATGTCGTTGGTGATGCGTTCGCAGCGGACCACGAACGGCGGCCTCCTGCTCGCCACCATCAGCGCGGTGACATCGACCAATTCACCCGTACCGACGCCGCCAGCGAGGCTGACACCGACCGCGACGGGCGCTCCGGGCGCAGCCACATGCGGCGACGCTAGCTGGTGCACCTCATCGGGTGTCAGGACGGCAAGTACCTCCGCCGACGTGATCTCACCCGCGTCAAGACGCTTTAGCGCGTCACGAAGCCTTGCGGCCGGTGCTTTGTTTTCCAGACACGAAATCATCGGACCCTCCTCAGCGGCCCGCGCAGCTCAGCAGCTGGCCGCCGGTGATCGTCTCGGCAAAACTGAACCGGTAGCCCGCCAGGATCGCCACGGGCCGCAACAGGTCCAGCTCGTCCACTGGGGACGGGAAGAACTCGACCGTGCCGCTGCCCCGCCACACGTTGGTGACCTGCTGGTTAACGCTGCCACCCGTCACCAGCTCGGTCACCGAGCCGCCTCCGGGCGCCCAGCCGGGAAAGATACGGGTATGCACCAGCGGTGCCACCATGAGATCGGGCGCATCCGGCGTCTGCCCGTCTAGCGTGACCGTGATTTCAGCGATCCGGCGATCGGCCGCTGTGAGGGTGCCCGCGTATGTCTGGCCGACTGCCACCGCCGCTGCGGCCAGGCCCGTGCTATAGGCCCTGGTCATACCGATAGTGCCCAGCTTCTTTGGATAGCCCTGGACCAGCCCGCGCACTAGCGAGAAGTCTCTGTCCACCCAGCAGAACGGGCAGCGTACTACGAACTTCTCGCCATGACGGGCGGCAAGCGCGATATAGAACTCTCGGTACTGCGACCGATTCGGGTCGAGAAGCTCCGCGCCGGATGTCGTGCAGGACTGCCACTCTCCGGCAATCGCCGCCGCTCGGGGATTTTCAGGATCTACGTCAAGTCCGGCTGGAAGGTACTGCCTGATGGTCTCCGGGTCGAGCAGGAATTCAACCATGATCACATCGCCGGAAAAGTGCCAGGGCGGTGGCGGCACTAGCACGGAGCGTGCGCTCGGGGAAAGGGGGGTTGTATATCCGTTTAGCATGTCTCTCGATTCCTTGCTCAGACAATCAGCCGAGACTCTGGGGACGGCCTAAGGTGGCGCGACCTACGCAAGTCCCTGGCCAAGTTCAGACGCTTCAGCCAGCGGTCAGTCCCGTCGTACCTCGGCTGGAATGATGCACGGCCGTGGACAGCGCGGTAATTGTCGATGAAACAGACATCGCCCGGCTCCAGGACAACCTCGAACAACCCAGCCGTCATCTGGTCGCAGATCTCCGCGAAGGCTCGCTGCGCTGGCTCGTCTCCCGGCACCGCCCGGGCGAAGAACTGATCCAGGCGCACATACGGGTCTGTGCGCGAGCCGAATAGGAGCGAAACCGGCCGCGGCCTGTCGTGCATCTGCTCAAGCCGCGCTCTGCCATAGCTGATCAGCTCATCGCCAAGCTGAGCCCGGACGCTGTCGCTGACCTGCTGAAAATGCGATTGGTCCGGCAAGATCTCAAACCGCTCCTGGTGCAGGACATCCGCGGTATCCGAAGTCAGCTGGACTGACCGGAGCGTGGCGACGGTCGTGGCAACGCGATCCGGGTTCCGCAGGCACAGCAACCCGAGATAGTCGGCCCGCAGCGGGTGGAAGCCGTCCTCTGTGTGCCAAGTCAGCGGAACATTGCTGCCAGACCCGAGCTGCTCATCTTCATGACCCTCAACCGGAACGATGTCATGCATGAGACGGCCATCCTGCTTTGTCGACCAGGCGATCGGCTCGCCGAGCAGCGATGCGATAAGGTAGAAGGTCAGTTCCTCACGACGTATCCTGCCGGACCCGCTAGCTCGCCACGACACCGGAGTGGGCCCGATCTGCTGGTCATTAACCCGCAGACCGCGCACCACGCACACCGCGGCCGGCTCGTTCAGCTGGAATTCCCGGATCCCGGTGCGAAGTCCGCGTGGCAACTCATGTGCTATGACACATGCCTGCTGCTGGAATCCAGCGTCTTCCTCAGATGCGCCGGTCAGCCTCGGATCCTCACCGGCAAGGGTGTCGATATCGCGGCGGTCAGCGTCGCTCAGCTCGATCACGTGCACATCGGCGCGCGCACTCATCGCTGCCCCTGCAGGTAGTCTCGCCACACCTCGGTCAGCTGATCACAGGCGTGCTTGATCATCGAGTGGTCGCGGCTCAGCGCGACGCGCAGGGTCGACGCACCCTCGTGCTGCGCATTCCAATGGAACTGACCGCATGGCAACAGGTGAACTCCCCGCGTGCGCAGGGCCTCCAGCACGTGCATCGCCGCGCGCGAATCGGGGAACCTGATTCTCGCGACGCTCACCCGGGCGTCGGCGTTCAGCACCCGCACGCCAGGGAGCTTCCGTACGCAATCCAGCAATGCGGTCCTGTTGCCGTCGATAAGCTGCCGCATGACGTCGAAACCACCCTCGGTCGCATCCGCCGCAAGATCTCGCACCAGTGCCAGTACCAGTGGCGAAACGCTGAGGAGAATATCGCTGAGCGCGTGTTCGACTCGACGCCGCCAGTGCGAGCTGACCACAACGAAGCCGAGCTTCATCTCTGAAACCGGCCAGAGTTTTCCCGTATCTTCAATGACAATGTACTTGATCCCGGTCGATTCAAGAATCGCATAATGGTCGAACTGCGTGCGGGTATCGAATCCACGGAAGGAGGTATCCAGGCAAAGCGTCACGTTCTCCTTGGCGCAATCGTTGACTATTTGCCGCAGACCCGGCTCGTCGATATAGTGGCCGGTCGGATTATTGGGGGTAGTGAGGAAGATCGCCGTGGCGCCGCGCCCGACGGCGTCGCTCACCGCGCTGGCTGGATCAACAGGGTCAGTCAATTCGATGATGTCCACGAGTCTGGCTAGCAGGTCGTGAATGTTGTCAAACGTCGGATGCAGCAACGCGACCGTCTCGTTGCTCTCTGCGAGTGCGAACCCGACCGCGACAGTCGCGACGGACGAGGAGTAGACGCTGAATACTCGCCCTTCCGACCACGGGGCAGAGTGCTGGTGGATCGCATCGAAGAAACTCCGCTTGCACGCGCTCTCCAAATCAGCCAACGATGTATCAGCTGCTTCCTTGAAGAGCTGCGGCAATCGATCGATGACCGATGCCTGCGTGTTGGTCAATGTCTGTCGCGGGTGTCCATCCGACAAGTTGATAACCGCGTCAATCGCCCGCTGTTCGAACTCGGTCAAATTATCCAATTCCATTACGTGTCCTTTTTACTTGTGTCGTGCTTAACTAGCGACCCTGCTCGCGAATCGGATGCCATCGCGCACAACCACGTATCAAGCCACCACCTCGGATTCCGCAACCTTCGCGAATGCCGACGAGAAAGCTAGGTGGCTTATATCAGTAATATGATAATTTGTAAAGAGAACTTCCTCAAGTACGCCAGCGAGAACTACGAGGTCGATTAAGATCTGCGACTACTTCGCGGACATCGAGACGAACACCAAGGTCGTCGTGAACCCGGCCCGCAAGAACGCGAACACCGCGGTTCGTGCCGCGCACAAGGCCAATGCCGCCGCGAACGACATCAACCCCGATGCGTCCGGGTAACACGCCGGAGGCCAGCAGAGCCGAGTCGAGGACATCCCATAGAGTCACCAGGGAATTCAAGAACGCGTCCGCGCCCTCGACGATAAGCTCCTCAGTGTCCTCATTGAGGACCGAGCCAACCGCCGCGATCGCGTTTTCCTCGTGCTGCCGTTCCGCACCGATTTCGCCCCAGTGCTCGAGAAGATAATGCATCTCCTTGTCCTCTAGCGAAGCGCCATATAGCTCCGAATCCACTAGGCAGGCTTTCTCGCCGGGTATCAGCTGGCGATTCGAGATCATTTCCAGCGCCAGCGCGGTACCAAGGTTCCTGATCGTCGACTCCCGGTCGGTCTCCTGGCGGCCGTCGAATGCTGACCTCGCCTTCCGCGTCTGAGCAAGAAGCCCCGTCTCTGCCTCGTAGCCAGGGAGAGCACCAAGCAGCCTGTCGGAGAACTCTTTGAGTCCTGCCTCCACGGCGTTCTGGTCGTAGAGCTCGGTAAACACTTGGCGTCCGGCTGCCCGATTGACGATGTATCCCGCCATCGTCGCCAGTTCGGGCCCGTGGTTCTCCTCGCTCTCCACAATTTCCTGAATCAGCGTGCTTTCCTGGGAAAGCTGGTGGACTCGCAGGGCTTCAGGGAAACGCCCGCCGGGTCGTGTCGCATCGCAGAAGCTCCGGATCTGATGAAACAGCGCGCCAACCACCTCGTTGCTTGGCCCTGTCTGCGCCCAGTGCTGAAAGACTGGATGGTTGTAACACCGGTGGTTCCGTATGCGCTCAACGAGTGCGTCAATCTTCTTCGCCATAGAATGATCCTTTACCCTAGTTGCCTGCTGTGTGGTCAGCCAGGAAAGCCAGATGATTAGATAGGCATCTCCTTTGCGGGATCATTTACTTCTGTGCAATAGCTTGGCCTATAGGGGTCTTTCTATTCAACCTCGGCCCATTCAAGTCCTATTTGGTCTTCGATACCGTTCAACTGCTCCAGCGCATCGGTCGAGCACCCTTGGCCGCGTTATGCGAGTCACATGGGCAGCACGTGTCACCGGTCAGGATTTGGCAGCGCCCGTACATCGAGCTTCCCGCTCGGCGTGAGCGGCAGCGAGTCCATGAGGACGAACGTGGCTGGCACGAGGTATTCCGGCAACAGTGAGCGCAAGTGCGTGCGCAGCAACCCGGATGAAGGGCCGTCCGGCGACGATGCGCGGGTATCGGGGACGACATAGGCGACCAGCCGCGGAGCGGCCGGCGGATCGTTCCGGAGCACAACCGCTGTCCGGAGCACCCCAGGGTGGTCGCGCAGGGCGCGCTCGATTTCGCCGGTCTCCACCCGGTGCCCGCGCACCTTGAACTGTGTGTCCCTCCGGCCGAGGAACTCGAAGGAGCCGTCACGCAGGCACCTGACGACATCGCCGGTGCGGTAGGCGTGAGCACCGTCCGGCGTGAAGGGGTCGGCCGGGAATCTTTCGCGGGTCAGTTCCGCGTCACCCCGGTAGCCGCGCGCGACGCCCGCACCGGCGATCAGCAGTTCTCCCTCGGTTTCCGGCGGCAGCCGACGGAGCATGTCGTCGACGACGTAGGCGCGAATGTTCGCGATAGGCCACCCGATGGGCACATAGGTACACGCGCGGTGCGCGGGTGATGGATCGTTGATCTCGAAGGTGAGCGCACCGATCGTCGCCTCGGTCGGGCCGTAATGATTGACGACCCGGCAGCGGGAAGCGTCGCGAACACGGCTCACCAGGTCCCACCCGGCTGCCTCTCCACCGATGATCAACATTCGCGCCGGGAGTACCTCGGCGCCGACCTCGTCGAACAGCGCTTCAAGATGCGACGGCGTCGTCTTGAGCACGTCGATGCGGTGCTCGGTGACGTAGCCGGCGAAGTCCTCCGGGTCGGTGGCGATGTCGCCGGACACCACGTGCACGGTGTCTCCGCGGATCAGCGCCGGGTAGATCGCCGTATTGCCCAGGTCGGTCGCCAGGCTAGTTACCGTGGCGAGGTTGAGTGCGCGTTCTCCGTCGCGGTCCGCATC
>Ga0335075_10016724_pt1 | contig 10936 bp, 10 predicted proteins | sample Lox_Sample_24_FD_206723 | JGI IMG/M metagenome (GOLD analysis project Ga0335075, IMG submission 206723) | Soil microbial communities from Loxahatchee National Wildlife Refuge, Florida, United States - Lox_Sample_2.4 | ecosystem: Environmental > Terrestrial > Soil > Wetlands | place: USA... | reverse complement strand
CAATGCAAGGATAGTTGCGCAAGAGGGGCAGGATGTTGCGATGGGAGAGGATGCGCGATAAAAGATACAAACAAACACTTACGATGTTTGGACTACGGGTTGTTTACCCTACTCCAACACGCGTACAAAGACGGTGCAAGTGACTCGCAGATAGGGACATCATTATCATCCTAGGCTAGCCTATTCGGTGCGGAGAAGCTTACTCCTCCCATCGAGCGCGGACACATTTACGACTCCTGCTCACTACAGGGATCCGATGAGAGCTTCAATTGAACAACATGAATTCTATCAGACTGATAGACCTGCCAGATGAAGTTATCCAGAATGTGCTGTTCCGCTTGAACTACAGAACCGCTCTTGCACTCGAAGCGACATGTCGACGCTTTCGGGATGTGGCGAACGAGCCACTTTTATGGAAGTCCTTTTGCTGTGACGGCTGGAAGAAATGGCAGCCACGATACAACTTTAAGGCCAAACTTGATGGCAGCGAATTCGATGGCTGGAAGGGCCTTTTTGCAGAAAGGACTCGGTCTCATCGAGAGGTTTGCGCCCTTATCGAGAGCATCGTCGAAGAGGACGTAAACCGCATCGGGAAGGTCGAAAGGATTGTGGAACTGGGATGGGACGCGAAAGATGCTCTGCTGGACGGATTCCGACTTGCTCACCTATCCGAGAAGAGTGTGTTGGCTCAAAGGTGGGATCCGGCGGCAAATCTTGCTGCGAATTGAGTTGACCCGATTCTGAGATAGGTATTGGACTCAGGAAGTGCTTGGCTGTTTACACCGAGCGATGGCCCTTAAAGTGTGGACTAGCCTCGATTACGACTCTCCAAACGAACAGCCTTACGAATGGTCGCTTGGCGCTCTTGATCTCTTTGTCCTCACTGCATCGAGAGCTGGAGATATCGAGGACGTACGTCATGGGTTCCGGCTAAGCGAGAGCCTTTGCTGATCAGGAACAGATTTTTGCAAAACTTGACTTCTATGTGACTTGTGTACGCCAGGATCACCCTGGCATTGATGAATTGTCTCCTCGCAACAAGGCTGCTCTGGTGGCCAGGTATTTGAAAGCTAGAGGATGGACCAGCATGCAGATTGGTCGAGACTACCACAACGTTGAGCACAACTTCCTTGGTGTTGCACTGTACGGCGAGCAACACAATTCTCTGCCCCTTATCACAGTGATCATCTATTGCTATGTGGCTCGCGCCCTTGGTCTGAGAGCGGCACCTTGCAGCTTTCCAATGCATGTCCACGCTCTAGTTCGCCCACCAAGAGGTTACAATCTCGATGGAGATCCACTGGATGCTGACGGAGAAGATCCTGCCATGTATATGGACCCATTCCGCTCTGACGAAGAAGTACCACTTAACAACCTTAAAGGGCAGCTACGACTTGTCAGCCACCAATTTACTGACGCCGAAGTCGAGGGCTTTCTGTTGGAATCAAATGCGCGCGACATCACCCTCCGCTGCGCCCGTAATATTTTCAACTCACAGCGAAGTATGGAAGCTCCGCTTGAGGACGTTGACAAATACAACGCAATGTACGGTGCTGCTTGGGCGTCCGTTCTGGTCCGTAAGCGGGTTGGTATGCAACCCTTTGAAGACGTCGCGCTACTCATGCAAGCATTCTTGGAGAACTCGACCTACGATGTCGGACTGATTGAAAGGTATATCTTGCCATTGTGTGTGGGCATTCCGGACTACAATCGGTACATGAACGAATGCCGAGCCGTTCGCCTCAGCGACGAAATGAAGAAGCCAGGTCGATATCGGAGCGGGAAGAATGCTGTTGTCAAATACAAAGTCGGACAGGTCTTCCAGCACCAGCGGTATGGTTATATTGCTGTCATCACCGGTTGGGACCCTGAGTGTTCGTCAAGTGAGCTGTGGATCCGCCAGATGGGAGTTGACCGGCTTCCGCAGGGGCGACAGCAGCCATTTTATCATGTTCTGTAGGTCAATCACGCCGAGCTCGGCTTCGTGGTCTGGCTAACATTTTCACTGTAGCGCGGTGGATGCATCTGAACGATATGTTGCAGAGGAAAATATTGGGATTATTTCAATCGAAAGGGAAGTCGCCGATAGGTTTCCCATCGAGGCTGGGAAGTATTTCAAGCGCTGGGATGAACAGCGAAAGGGCTTTATAAGTAACATACAGTCTCGGTATCCGGAGGATTGAGGTGAATTTTGCACGTTGGCCTTGGGATAGTATGCACGAGTCGCTAGGACAAGCGCGGCGTCTGTTCAATGGCTGGTCTTGGATTGGGAGATCTGGCCTTTGGAGTTCTGTGCCATAATCGAAGCACTCATGCGGAGGAATCACTAACGGCCATCCCTTGACTACTTCAAGCTGTATGAATTTCATTATTTGCCGCCGTGGATATAGACAAATTTCTCCGTCACTTGCACTAATACTTGCAAGTCCACGACGCTGAATCATCTTGTCCACCACCTTGCCGCATTGTCAATTCCGCCAGAACCCTTCGGAAACACGTTCCCCATAAACTCCTCAAATTCCTCCTTTGTCCAACCTTCAACCTTGCCCTGTTCAATCTCCACCAGTAGTGGCTTCTCTCCAAGCTTCCACAGCCCTTCCAGGTAATCGGCGATCTTACCGTCGAACACCTCTATGGGAAACCGATCCTTGATCTCCTTTAGCCGCTTCACCTGCCAACGCTGTGCGTGTTGGGGGTATTCCTGACTATCATCTGGCGAAGTGCCAAACGCAGAGAGATACTCGAGTTTGACCTTTGACCACTCCGGCGCTATCACGAACTCCCCGGACTTGTCACAAGTGCTGAGCATCCTAGCGATACGCATATCCCCGGTCTTTACTTCCGCACTCGCGTCGGAGGCTGTCCAGGCGTCCGACAGCTCACCCCAATTCTCCCAATGACCCCATCCAAACGCGGCTTTGAGCGGTTCCTTGGTGCCGTCGGCGTCAAGGTGCACGAGCTTCTCCCAAGCGCTTTGTAGCATGAATTCGACGGCTAGTACCATCCACTGTTGGGTTACGTCTTGCCCTAGGTTAGCCGCCATTTCGGCGGAGAGATGTAGGAAGGCGGGGAGCAGTTCAAGGAGGGGGATGGATTTTGATGCCTGAGCTTGGAGATTGCGAAGGGAGGCCGCTGTGGTTTCTTTTTCAGTACCGCCGGTGGGTAGTGTGAAGAAACCTCGCCAGCTGTTGACGATGTCTTCTTCTCGCGAGCTTTGTTGCCTCTCGGGAGGATGCCGTGCATGCCACCATTCCAGGCGAATGGCGGAATATTGCGTGCTTGATTGTTTGAGCTTGTCTCGTGACGATTGTGACAGCCATATAGGGGAGCGTCGTTGTGTAAAGAGGGCCACAAATTGTAGAAGCATGATGCTAAAGTCTAGCTCTGGCGAGAAGTTGTAATCTGGATGGTTATGCTTGAACAACTCAAGGTATTGGTTAAAGACTTGTATCAGCCGCGTAGCGGCGCCTATGTCCTGATTGTGACCACCGTGTTCCTCTACCCCGCGGGATCTGAGGTCGCAGAGATGTGCTTTGATAGTGTTGTAGAGTAAGTACTCCAAAATCATCTCATCAACATCCAGGGCGTACTCCTGGTTGGCAGACCTGTTGTCTGCCATGACGTCTGTTGTATGTGAAAGAAGTCAGATGGGAGGATCTTATACCTTCAGATATACGACAGGCTAGGAAACGAAACTTTTGGCCGCCGCCCTCGAACGTGGGGAGAATACTCTTGTCAGGTTTGACGACCGTTTCATCGATTCACAAGGTTGACAGCTGCAAACAAAGACACGCCGTTACATTAGCGCCGGTGAACTCCCGGGAGCCGTGAAGAATGTTGCCTGCTTCCCGCACACAGTGGAGTTTCAGTTGCTCCTTCCCATAATCTCATTCGAAAGATATTGCGTCTCACAATAGTCGTTTATGCGAGAAGGTTGAGCTGGTCTCGTATAGATGATCCTTGGCGTACGTTAAGGCTTTATCTCGGGAATCTCCCCGCAGTGGCTTGGGGTCTTGTTTCAAAATGCTCGAGGCCCCAAACCGGATTCATAACTTTTGCCTTGAGCAGGTAACAGGGTGTTCTCAATGAAGTTGCATAACGGCGCTAGAGATCCAAGCATCATCCAGGAGTCTCAGTTTCCTGTTGTTCGCCAGCAGGGCAATCCAATGTGCGGCTCTGAGGACGGGGCTCCTCCGCCTTAAGCAAAATCTCGCTTCGGGCATTTATTTTGTCTTTTGAGCAGATACAGTCGGCCTCTTGATCGCTTTCCAGTACTTAGAGACAGTATAAAGATTAGGCGTCCACCTCTTAGCCTGTTCCGCGTCCTGTCGCGAAATCTTCCTGTTTCGTCATTCGGCCTTGTGAATTTGGAAAGGCGAGACGGGGGCTGATGGTTAACACAGCGCTCCTGGTTTGACCTCTTACCACCATTCTCTAGGTATTCTTCCCTAAGGCCGACCCTACATCTCATCAATCGATTCCACAACTCTTCCTACCCAACATTTCACACGTTCCTTTGCTCCGTTCAGCTTGGCTTCAAACCCAGGCTCTCGGTGTGGGAGCAGGTAAGTTACCTTGCCGGAGTATGCTTAACTTATATTCTCAGACTAATCACGCACTGCTGTCAGTGATCAGCCTCTCTTTTGCCCTGGTTTCTTACCCATTCGGCAAGCATCACCCTGAAGGTTTGATGAGGGCAGGTGTCGTCGCAGCGGTGTGACAATGGCAAAAGTCAATAAACCTTCGTCAAATGTAGTACGCTCTCCGGATTCTAGCTGGGGCGCTGTCTGTTGATGGCTAACGTCCTGAAAGGGCTACGACGCCCAATTCCGAAGAGGCGTATGCCAGTGCTGCAAAAGCAAAAGGCTTCCCAATCCAGACAATCGCCCCCCGCGACGGTACCAAAGCACACTTCGATTGGCGAACCTACGGTGAAGAAAGTACCGCTCTATCTCCACGGTATGCCATAGAACCTTGTACCTGTATCAACAGGTTCCAACTTGTGGATCGCTTGATGTCATTGTCTGAAGCTTCCACTTCGTAGGGGGCGGCTATGTTATGTACGCCAATATAGCTCACTACACCGCTCTCTACACCAACGTCGTGGCTAAGCTAGGCTCTGATACGTCTGTGCTTCTTTTGTCCTACGGTCAGTACCCTCATCTATTCTTTTCTTGGCGGATCATTATCGCTGTATCCTCGCTACCACACAAGAGAAGCCTGACTAGACTTCTTCCCATCAACAGACACTGCCCCAATTGCTCCACATACTCATCAGCTTCAACAAGCCGCTCTAGCTCTCCAACACCCGCTGACAACCTGCTCGGTGCCAACCATCCTGATTGGGTGCGACTCAGCTGGAGGCAACCTAACCGCTGCCCTCCTCAGCCATCTTAGTCACCCTCACCCTAATTCATCTATCCCAAAAATCACACTCTCGGAACCCCTGCTTGGTGCCGTCCTCATCAATCCATGGATGGGTTTCGACATCTCGAGAGACTCGTACAGGGCAAACCAATTCTTGGGCCTGATCCCGGCGGTTGCTGCACAGAGACGGAGTAATGCCGATATGGGAGACGTGAAGCAGGATCATTATCACCAGCCGGTTGTTGCGTCAAGCGGCTGGTGGAAAGATATTCCGGTCAAGGATGTGCTCATTACTGGTGGAGAGGAGGAGATTCTGATTGATGAGATTTGAGAGTTTGCAATGCGATCATGGGAAGTCCGCCAGTGGAAAGTGACGCGGTTGTTTATGCATGGATTGCTGCGAGGTGAATTGGGCATTCCTGGAGCTTCTGACCCTTGTGATTTCCATACCGAGTAACTGGAATTTGGCGAGTCGGAAGTATGAGTATTGGTGATTGCTGAAGTCTAGAATTATTGGACGCGAGAGTCGGCGCCTCCAAAATGGCAACGTCTTGGGAAAGATGCTGTTCTATGCTCTAAACGCCTTGGTGTCTTCTTTTACCCAAAAAGGAGAGCAGAACTGATGTTCTGGCCGCGTTACTACTACGTACCGGGACGTGGTGATTACTGAGGCCGACTGCGACTAGCTACTACGTCCGTATTTGCCTGCCTAGTAGCAATATGAGCAAGTTGGGTAGATTTGTTTCAAGGTCGTCTCTTCACGATACTCGAGGAAGAGTTTGCGGGAATTTATCTGACCTTTGGCTCGTTGATTGGACGATCTATTGGGTGGCGTCGGGGATCTGAGCAGCGACCAGGGCATGCAGCTACAGAGCCTACGAATAAGCACCTCCGACCGTTTAGTGCAGCCACACTTTAATCAGGGACTGTTCTTCAACAATCGTACCAAGAAAAAAGTCGCAACCTACGTGACTCTGTCTAAGTTACGATTTTCTATCCATCAAAACTTGTTGAATGTCTCACAATATTTGGATCGCGACCCGACTTGGTTTACGTGTAATTTTTATGCAGCTAACGAATCGGAGGTGCTTAGCCTCTTACTTCTGGGCAGTCCCAATGCGATAAATTCCACCTATTTGTTGTTCGTTTAAGACTGTAACCTTCCTAAACCCGACAGAGGAGCATGGCGATCTTGTCGCCCCTCCATACTCACAGAGACAGACCACTTTGCGTGGTTTCAGAGCCCTCCCAGTGTACAAGGGGTGACCCCGACGTCCTTGCAATGACCCGCCAGACCAGCCGAACGTCTCTCCAGATAGACCCACCATCACCGCTAGGTTAGCCATTAAGCAGTTAGCAGAACTCTCTCCATGGCTATGACTTCTATATGCGGCTAACGGCGTTGATTGCAGTTCTTGTTCCTGATACCCGCCGCTTCCTTATCAACCTCCCCACATTGCTTCTTGCAGTAGCTGAGCGCTAGGCCAGGTCAAAAGGTGATGGCAGTGGGTAACTCCACTTCCAAGTGAAGCTGTTGCAAGCAGCAAGAGGTAGGTGGGTAGTATTAATTCTTCCTTGCTCGCTCGATATTTTTCGCCTCGGTACATCTTTGGTTTCTGATCAATCACTTACGATGTCGCTAATAGGTTGGTGGTGATGTCTTGGTAAGTTGCTGCTTGCGCTCCTGTTCTGCCTGCGCTCCTGTTCTGCCTTGGGCTTGCACTTGCCAGCCCTTTGGCAGAACGAGCTCCCAAATGCCGAAAAACTGAAGTAGTTATCATGTGGGTCAAATTCAATGCTGTTAACAACCGTTTGCTTATCATCACTACAGCGGAGCTGGAATTACAGGGAATTCGACGTCGGAATCTCGACATGAGCAATTTCCATTTCCGTCTTTGGACCTGAGGAGTTGCTGCTTCAACCTGAGGTGTAGGTGAGGAAACCTGAGGCGAGCCTGACCCTAGCTTGTGACAAGCCTGGCCGAAGCCTGAGCAGCCAGGAGGGCCTGGTTTGGTCCCCCCTTGGGGGCCAGTTTGTGGGCTCCCAAACTCGGCTATAGTTGCCAGCTGTGTTTCAACCACGTTTCACCCAAGCCTGCTCCCTAGGTCTACGCCTGCTACCTAGGTGAATGCTTACCACCTAGGCGAGTGCCTAATATCTAGGTGAGGTCCTCCTATCTAGGTGCGCGCTTACTATCCAGATGTGCGCCTGCCACCTAGATGAACGCCTGCCATCTAGGTGCGCGCCTGCCACTTAGGTGAAAGCCTCCTCAGTGAACGCCTCCTCTCTCAGTGAACGCCTGCCACCTAAGTGTGCGACTGCCACCTAGGTGCACGCCTGCCCTCTAGGTATATGTCTTCTCAGCCTGTTGCCTAGGTCTACATCTGTCTACACTTGACATCTCGATATACGCCTATCATCTAGGTGTACGCCTATCATCTACATCTACGTCTGCCATCTAGGTCTACGTCGATCACCTAAGTTTACGCCTCCTCGGCCTGACATCTAGGTAGTGGGCGTAAACCTAGGTAGCAGGCGTTTACCTAAACAGCACGCGTGACCTAGATGGCAGGCGTAAAATTAGGTGGCAAGCGTACATCGAGATGCCAGGTGTAGAGAGGCGTACACCCTAGGCTGAGAGGTGTAAACCTAGGCAGTAAACGTAAACAAGCATGACCTAAGGCGTAGACGTACGTAAATCAAGGCGTAGGCATGCGTAGGCATACGTAGACCAAGCGCAGGCGTACGTAGATGAAGAAGTACAGACACAACAAGCAGATGTAGTTGGCAATTTGTCATTTGTGCTTTGGAAAATTTGTTTTCGCCTATTCGGTCATAATACCCCACCATACTGGGTCTCAGTGCCGATACTTAAACAAGTACTTTATCAATGCCCCAAACCACCGATCTTCTGCCAACGAGCGCGCTTGCCAGTCACAACGCTTCTGTAAATGGTGTTAGATGTTCGAACATTTGGAACGTCGTTCTGTCTCGTATCTCTAGCCTTCGCTGCTAAGCCTGCATCATTCATCTCCATGATTTGTGCAACTTCATGAGTCCGTGTTGGTGCTTTCGGCTCTAATGCTGTGCCTGGATTGGGTAAGGAGAGAGAAGGCTCCTCAACGTTTTGCATGCCGGCCTCATCGGCTGTCGGAGGCCCCACTGGACAAGCCTGCCCCAATGCCTTTAGCGGACCGAGATCAGGTTTTCAAGCAGCCCCTCTTGACCTTTCGGCCTAGGAGCCTGAAACAAGGCAAAATTGATTACCGCCTTGTCAGCTTTGCACAGCCCCGTTGATCGTCAAAGCTTCTCTCTCTTTCGGAAACCCCAACTTCATCATTATCTCCTGTCAATATTTGCGTGATCAGACTACAGTCAAAGTCACCTATCTCGTTCTTCAAGTCTGCACAAGTCGCGAACCACGAGCCCAACAACATGATCCTAAACTCTCGAAAACGTAGCTACGAGAGCTTCACCGAGGATCTCCATTGCAACACGGACGTGAAAATTGACGATGAGGTTCTTTCAGGGTCGGGCAAGAGATTTGAATTTGACGAGCCATACTCAGTGACTAGGGATGGTCCTGACGAGCTCTGCGAACGCTGCAAGTCAATTGACTTCCTCCAGATCTTTCATCCGAACTCCTTTTCAGAAGACGGGCAGATCATGCGTCTAGGGAGCTACTTTGACCTTTCGGCTCTATCAGGCTGCGCTGTTTGTTCATTATTTGCCAGCGTGATCTCAGTGGCGGCCTATTGGCCCAAGAAAGCAAGTCGGCGTCGCCTTCTTGAATTAAGAGCCTTTGACGTTGCTCGCGCACTTGGTTTGCGAAATCCTAAAAATGAAGATCTGAGACTTGATAAAATCCTCACTGTGGTTCCTTTCAGGGGAGGAAGACATCGACCCGAGAATGCCACTTTTTCGGGTTTCATTTTACCTGTTTCTCAAATGCCTTCTCCAGAAGTTCAGGGCTCGAGAGCTTACAAACTTGAGGGCAGATTGGTCAAGCCCCTTGAAATCAACTATCGGGAAATAACCGATTGGATCGACCAGTGCAAACACTCTCATTCTGGGTGTCAGCACGCCAGAAGTACTCGCCCGCTCAACTGTAGGGTGATTGATTGCCGGACTAGGAAGCTAGTCCCGCTCTCCAAACACATGGAATACATCACACTCAGCTATGTATGGGGCCCTTCAGACAAGAAGAAAGTCAAATCTGCGCAGTATCGCTGCAGCCTTCCTTCACAAACTCCACGGACGATTGAGGACGCTATTATCGCGGTCACAAGCCTTGGTTACAATTTCCTTTGGGTCGATAGATATTGTATCTACCAAGACGACGATGAAGATAAACATGCTCAGATCGCAAACATGGACCAGATATACGCAAATGCAGTTGTGACCATTGTTGCAGTCGCAGGTGATCATGATGACTTTGGGCTCCATGGTGTCTCATCTCTTCGACGCACTCACCAACATCGAGCAATGACGAATTCGGGCCTAATCGTCTCGGCTTTGCCGCATGTGTCTCATTTTATCGGGGATTCGACGTGGGCATCTCGAGGTTGGACGTACCAAGAAGCAATATTGTCGCGGAGATGCCTTTTTTTTACGGAGGCACAGGTATATTACGTGTGTAGTGGCGCCACCCGTCGAGAATCTATCTCGCAGTCTCCCATGTCGGAATTCAAAGGAGCGAGGGGACCAGATCCTTTAACACGATTGGGCCCGAAACTGTTCATAGCCGAGAATTTCCAGCGTTTCACCCCAAGCTGCATACGTGGCCGTCCTCTGTTCTTCGAGCAAGTGGACGAGTACAGAAGCCGGAGACTTGGTTATGACTCAGACATTTTGAACGCCTTCAAAGGTATCCTAGCTCGGTCGCCTTGGCATAGCTACTGGGGTCAGCCTGCTGTATCAATCATCTTTGATTCAGAGACCAAGCCAGATGACAGAACGTCTTTCAATTTAGGATTCGCGTGGAGTTTGTGTTGGACTACCGGGCGCACATCATCCAGACGCGCGGAATTTCCTACTTGGTCCTGGACAAGCGTCATAGGAAACCTTTTCTTCGGCAGTGAACGCTTTGCCACTGGATTTGGATTCGAAGGCGGCCGTTTCCACGCTTATGATCCATTCTCCTACGTTGCCGAATTCTGGGTTGAAGTCAAAGAAGGAAATTTCTCAACTCTTTTTGACTTGGCCACTCGATTAAACAGGAACCAGAGGGTCATTACAGAGTACTCCAAAGCTCTTTACATTGACACAATATGTGCCGAGGTCCATCTAAAACGAGGCCCCAAACACCATTCATTCAAAGCGACCTTTGCTAGAGGTGGGCTGAATGATTTGGATGTGGACCCACTGGGTTTTGATGTACACATTGATACCCAGCAAGTCCAAAACGTGAGGCGAAAGCTGGGAAATCAGAAGTGGTATGCCGTTTTACTTTTTCAGCATCAATTTTGTCCTGTCGGTATTGTGAACGGTGCCGGGATATCACACATTATATCGTCGCAAAGTGCTAGTTGGTTATTGATAGATGGAGAAGGAGATAATGCCCATCGCA
>Ga0335075_10016723_pt1 | contig 10936 bp, 8 predicted proteins | sample Lox_Sample_24_FD_206723 | JGI IMG/M metagenome (GOLD analysis project Ga0335075, IMG submission 206723) | Soil microbial communities from Loxahatchee National Wildlife Refuge, Florida, United States - Lox_Sample_2.4 | ecosystem: Environmental > Terrestrial > Soil > Wetlands | place: USA: Florida... | reverse complement strand
CGTATGGGCCATGTCGACCTCGCCGCTCCCGTCTCGCACATCTGGTTCTTCAAGGGTGTGCCGAGTCGCATCGGCTACCTGCTGGACATGGCGCCCAAGGAACTGGAGAAGGTCCTGTACTTCGCCGCCTCGATTGTCACCTGGGTCGACGAGGAGGCCCGCGCCAAGGATCTGGAGTCGCTTGAGAGCGAGGTCAACAAGGTGCTCGACTCCTACGCCGCCGAGCGCGAGGAGCGGGTGCTCGAGCTGCGCGAGTCCTTGGCCCGTCGCGAGAAGTACCTGCAGTCGGGCAAACAGACCAACTTCAACGACGAAGACCATCTGTGGGCGGACTCGCTGGACGTCAACCTGACCAAGATCTCAGACGATGAGCGCGACAAACTGGTCAAGGAGTTGCGCAAGACCTTCGATGCGGACATCGCCGACACCGAGGCCTACATCGAGGACGCCGCCGAGCGCATGCGCCAGGTGTGGGAGCTGTTCCGCACGATGGAGCCCAAGCAGATCGAGCACGACGAGACCACGTTTCGCGAGCTCAAGGAGCGCTTCGGCTCGCCCTACGGGTTCGGCGAGTACTTCCGCGGCGGCATGGGCGCCGAGGCGGTGCGCGACCTGCTCGAGCAGGTCGACCTGCAGGAGGAACGCAAGGACCTGGAGGATCAGGTCAAGACCGCCAAGGGCCAGAAGCAGGCGCGTGCCGTCAAGCGTCTGAAGGTCGTCTCCGCGTTCATCCAGTCCGGCAACAAGCCCGAGCAGATGGTGCTCGACGCGGTCCCCGTGATCCCGCCTGAGCTGCGCCCGATGGTCCAGCTCGACGGCGGGCGCTTTGCGACCTCCGACCTCAACGACCTGTACCGCCGCGTGATCAACCGCAACAACCGCCTCAAGCGACTGCTCGACCTCGGGGCGCCCGAGATCATCGTCAACAACGAGAAGCGCATGCTGCAGGAGGCCGTCGACGCGCTGTTCGACAACGGCCGCCGCGGACGCCCGGTCACCGGACCCGGCAACCGCCCGCTGAAGTCGCTCTCAGACATGCTCAAGGGCAAGCAGGGACGCTTCCGCCAGAACCTGCTCGGCAAGCGTGTCGACTACTCGGGCCGCTCGGTGATCGTCGCCGGCCCCTACCTGAAGCTGCACCAGTGCGGGCTGCCCAAGATCATGGCGCTCGAGCTGTTCAAGCCGTTCATCATGGCTCGGCTGGTCGAGCGCAAGTCCGCGCAGAACATCAAGGCGGCCAAGAAGATGGTCGACTCGATGATCGCCGAGGTGTGGGACGTGCTCGAGGAGGTCATCCACGAGCACCCGGTGCTGCTCAACCGCGCGCCGACGCTGCACCGTCTCGGCATCCAGGCGTTCGAGCCGATGCTCGTCGAGGGCAAGGCGATCCAGGTGCACCCGCTTGTGTGCCACGCCTTCAACGCCGACTTCGACGGCGACCAGATGGCCGTGCACCTGCCGCTCTCGGCAGAGGCGCAGGCCGAGGCGCGGATTCTGATGCTGTCCTCCAACAACATCCTGTCTCCCGCCCACGGCGCACCGCTGGCCACGCCCACCCAGGACATGATTCTCGGCGCGTATTACCTCACCTACGGCCCCGAAGCCGATGAGCTGGCCGGGAAGCGCGAGTTGCTCACCTCCGGCAAGTGGCCCTCGGGCGAGGCGCGCCCGCACATGTTCCGTACCGCCCAGGAGGCCGAGCTCTCCTACGAGGCCGGTGTCGTCGCCCTGCACGACCTCGCCGAGTTCCGCCCCTACGGGCGCGAGGGCGGGCATGTGCTCTCCACGGTCGGGCGCATCATCTACAACGACCGCATCGAGCGGGCGCTGGCCGAGGCGCTGGGCGAGGAGTTCGACGCCTCCAAGTACGCGTTCGTCAACCAGTCGATGAAGAAGCGCGACACCACCCGACTGATCGATGCGCTCGTGCAAACCTACGGCGCCGGCACGATCTCGCTCGTGCTCGACGCGTTCAAGGACCTCGGCTTTAAGTACGCGACTCAGGCCGGCATCACGATCTCCAAGAACGACGTCGTCGTCCCGCCCGACAAGCAGTCGATCCTCGACCGCTACGAGGGACAGGTATCGGAGATCTCAGATCAGTACGACATGGGCCTGATCACCCAGGAGGAGCGTCACGAGGCGGTCGTCGAGCGCTGGAACGCCGCCACCGACGAGGTCGCGGACGCGATGATCAAGAACTTCGATCGCCTGAACCCGATCTACATGATGGCCGACTCCGGCGCCCGCGGCTCGTTTAAGCAGATTCGCCAGCTCGCCGGCATGCGCGGCCTGATGGCCAATCCGAAGGGCGAAATCATCGAGCGCCCGATCAAGGCCAACTTCGTCGAGGGGCTGTCGGTGCTCGAGTACTTCATCTCCACGCACGGCGCGCGCAAGGGTCTGGCCGATACCGCCCTGCGCACCGCCGACTCCGGCTACCTGACCCGCCGCCTGGTCGACGTCGCCCAGGACGTGATCATTCGCGAAGCCGACTGCGGCACCGAGGAGTTCATCGAGATGGACGTGTGGGCCGCGGATGGGGAGCCCAACGACGATCTCGTCGGGCGCGTTGCCGCGCAGCCGATCACCACCAAGCGCGGGCGCATGCTCACCGAGCAGGGCGCCGAGATCGGCCGTGCCGAGCTCGCCGACATCGTGGGCGCGTTCGCCGACGATCACGCCAAGGGCACGCGTGTGACCGTGCCCGTGCGCTCGGTGCTCAAGTGCCAGGCTCCCAGCGGCGTCTGCCAGGCTTGCTACGGGCGCGCGATGGCCACCGGCGCGCTCGCGCAGATAGGAGACGCCGTCGGGATCATCGCCGCGCAGTCGATCGGCGAGCCCGGCACGCAGTTGACCATGCGCACGTTCCACACCGGCGGCGTCGCCGGCGCTGACATCACCCACGGCCTGCCGCGCATCGTCGAGCTGTTCGAGGCGCGCAAGCCCAAGGGCCTCGCCAAGATCGCCGAGCAGGACGGCACGATCTCGATCGAGGAGACCGACAAGGCGCTCACGGTCACGATCACCGACCAGGCCGGGGACGAGCACAAACACTCCTTCCCGCGCCGCACACGCCTGTTCGTGTCCGCGGGCGATCGCATCAAGGCGGGCACCCAGCTCAACGAGGGCTCGCTGTACCCGCACGAGCTGCTGGCCATTCGCGGGCGCACCGAGACCGAGCAGTATCTGGTCCGCGAGGTGCAGGAGGTATACAAGTCCCAGGGCGTTGACATCAACGACAAGCACATCGAGCTGATCGTCCGGCAGATGCTCAAAAAGGTGCGGGTCGACCAGAAGGGCGACACCGACTACCTGCCCGGCCAGTTCGTCGACCGCTTCGAGTTCGCGCGCGTCAACGATGACATCGCCAAGAGCAAGGGCGAGACCGCCCAGTTCGAGGACATCATCCTCGGGATCACCAAGGCCTCGCTGAACACCGACTCGTTCCTCTCGGCAGCCTCCTTCCAGGAGACGACCAAGGTGCTCACCGACGCCTCCCTGGAGGGCAAGACCGACCGCTTGAACGGCCTGAAGGAGAACGTGATCATCGGCAAGCTGATCCCTGCCGCGACCGGCCTGAAGCGCTACCGCCGCATCGAGATCGAACCCTCCGAACCGCTCCCGCGCGCGATCGACGAGGTCGGGCTGCTCGACCAGGAGGAGATCGCCGCCGAGCTCGGGCTCTCAGACGGCGAAACCCTCGCCGGCTACGGCCAGGAGTTCGATGCGGATCTCGCCTCGCTGGAGAAGATCGGGGCCGGCGACACCGACCCTGGCTTCGTCGAGGAGCTGGCCGATCTCGAGGTGCCCGAGGGAGAGGTTTCGTAAGGGACCCGCGGGCGCCGTGTCAGTGGGCCTGCCCGCGGGGACCAGTTCCGTTCCCGTGGGCCCAGGCCAGTAGCTGACGGGTCTCCAGCGACGTCAATCCTCGCGCGGGCTCGGTCTGCACGAGCAGGGTGGGGGCTGTGCTGCGTGTGCGCACGGCCGCCCACTCGTGGCAGGCGTCGTTGAACGAATCGTCGATCCAGGCCAGCTCGCGTGCGCGCGCGTACGCGTCGATCGCATCCAGCTTCCAGTGGGCGTTGCGAGAGCGGACCGCGCCCGCCCGGCCCTCCAAGCGCAGGTGGGGCAGGCCCGATGGCAGCCCCAGCAGGTGGGGCAGGTGCTCGTCCGCGCGCTCTTCCCAGCCGCTGGCCCACACCAGCTCAAACTGCGCCGAGAGCTCTTGCAGGTGGGCGGCGGCCGTGCGAGAGAGGAAATGGGGGATGCCCTCGATCGTGTGCAGCGAGCCCTCGGGTGGCTGGTCTTGAGTCTGCGCGAGCCACGGTGGGGGCGAGCCGAACAGCGAGATCACGCCGTCGATATCGACCAGCAGTAGTGGCTTTTGCCTCATGCGCTCTTTAGCTGCACCACAGGTTTGGCTCTGTAATCTGCCCGGACAGCTCGCCGCCAGTAAAGCACCGGCGCGACTTTGTCGATTGGCTCCAGGACCACTATGACCCTTGCTCTAGGCATATCGCTCGCCCTCGCCTGCGCGTTCGTCGCCAACCTCGGCTTCTTCTACAAGTACCGTGGCGCCAACTCCGTCGCCGGCGTGCAGGTGCGCCATCCGCTGCGCTCCGCCCGCGCGCTGTTCTCATCGAAGTGGTTCGCGCTCGGCATGGTCATCGCGACCGCCAGCTGGGCGTTGCACGTCGCCGCGCTCGCGCTCGCCCCGATGTCGGTGATCCAGGTCGCGCTGGCCGCCGGCGTGGTGTTCATCGCGGTGATGGCCGATCGGCTGTTCGGATTTCAGGTCGGCGCCCGCCAATGGGTCGGTCTGTGCCTGACCGCGGCAGGCCTCGTGATGCTCGGGGTCACGCTGCCGGCGATGCACGGCGCGCACTCGCAGTTCTCCCAGGCGGCGATGATCGCGTTCGAGGCCGGCCTGTTCGGGTTGGGCGCGTTGCTGATCATGGGCCCGCGCATCGGCGGCCCGGTCGAGCACCACGGCGTGATGCTGGGCGCCGCCTCGGGCATCCTGTTCGGCGTCTCCGACACCGCGATCAAGGCGCTCACCGGGATCACCGGCGCGCACGGACCGCTCGCGCTGCTGCTCAGCCCGTGGCTGCTCGTCGCGGTGCTGGCCTCGATCGTCGCCTTCTACGCCTCGGCGCGCGGCCTGCAGGACGGCGACGCGGTGCCCGTCATCGCGGTGACCGGCACGGCCGCCAACATCGCCGGTGTCGCCGGCGGGATCGTCGTCTTTGGCGATCCGATGGCAGGCGGCACGCTCGGCGTGATCGTCGAGTCGCTGGCGTTTGTGCTCGTGATCGTCGCCTGCGCGCTGATGCCCGCGCCGATCCGCTCGGCCGGCGTGCCGGTAGCGGCGGCTGCGCCAGCGGCGGCGTAGGCCCGGTCGCTGCTACCATCCCCGGCCGAATGCCGACCACCTCCCAGCTTGTGCGCCACGGGCGCGTCGCCCCCAAGAAGAAGCTCGCCACCCCCGGCTTGAAGTCGGGCAAAGGCCGCAAGAAGAAGGTCGCCGCTCCGCAGCGCCGCGGCGTGTGCACGCGCGTGTACACGGTCACCCCGAAGAAGCCGAACTCCGCCCTGCGCAAGGTCGCGCGCGTGCGCATCTCCGGCTCGATCGAAGTCACCGCCTACATCCCCGGCGAGGGCCACAACCTGCAGGAGCACTCGGTCGTGCTCGTGCGTGGCGGCCGCGTCAAGGATCTGCCGGGCGTGCGCTACAAGGTCGTGCGCGGCACGCTGGACGCCGCCGGTGTGAGCGATCGCAAAAAGGCGCGCTCGCAGTACGGCGTCAAGAAAAAATAGCCCATGCCCCGTCGCGCCGCCGCCCAACTCCGCCCGCTCGAACCGGACCCGATCCACCGCTCCAAACTGGTGCAGCAGGTGATCAACAAGGTCATGCTCGACGGCAAGAAGTCAACCGCCGAGCGGATCGTCTATGACGCGCTGGCGTTGCTGGGCGAGCGCAGCGAGGCGGACCCGCTGGAGACGCTCGAGGCCTCGATCAAAGCGCTGACCCCATCGCTCGAGGTCAAATCCCGCCGCGTCGGCGGCGCCACCTACCAGGTTCCCGTCGAGGTCGCCCCCCGTCGCGCCCGCACGCTGGCCGTGCGCTGGCTCGTGGAGTTCGCTCGCCAGCGCCGTGAGAAGACGATGGCCCAGCGCCTGGCCGGCGAGCTGATCGACGCCCAATCTCAACAGGGCGGCGCGTACAAGCGCAAGGACGACATCTTTCGTATGGCTCAGGCGAACAAGGCGTTCGCGCACTACCGCTGGTAGACACTCGCGCCGGAACCGGCGCTTGTGTGACGCATCGCACACCGGCGGCCCTTGAACCCGAAACCTTCGGTACCTAACATTTAGGTGCCAAATGTCTTCCGCGGCCACCGAAACAGCCTCGGGCGCAGCTGACGCGCCGATCAAGATCGAGCGCCACGTGTGGGTCATCTCGGGCGTGGTGATCCTCGGGATGATCATGTCGATCCTCGACACGACGATCGTCAACGTCGGGCTCGACACGCTCAGCCGGGACCTGCACAGCCCGATCTCGCAGGTCCAGTGGGTCGTCACCGGCTACCTGTTGGCGCTTGCCACGGCGATCCCGCTGACCGGCTGGGCCTCGCGCCGGTTCGGCGCCAAGCGCGTGTACCTGACCTCGCTCGTGCTCTTCACCGCCGGCTCGGCCGCGTGCGGCCTGTCCGACTCGCTGCCCGCACTCGTCCTCTTCAGGGTGCTGCAGGGCTTCGGCGGCGGCATGATCATGCCGGTCGCCCAGCTGATCATGGCCCAGGTCGCCGGGCCGCAACGCATGGGGCGGGTGATGGGCGTCGTCTCGATGCCCGCGATGCTCGCCCCGATCCTCGGCCCGGTGCTCGGCGGCCTGATCCTCGAGAACCTGCACTGGTCTTGGATCTTCTTCGTCAACGTGCCGATCGGCATCCTCGCCTGGGTGCTCGGCTGGCGGATGCTGCCCGAGACCGACTCTGGCGAGGCCGGCAGCTTCGATTGGCTCGGCTTTGCCCTGCTGCCGGTCGGCGCCGCCGCGCTCGTGTTCGGGCTCAGCGAACTCGGCTCCGGGGCCGGCTTTGGCTCGACCGAAGTGCTTCTCCCCGCGATCGCCGGCCTGGCGATGATCGGCGCGTTCTGCCTGCACGCCCTGCGCGTCGAGCGGCCGCTTCTGGACATCAGGCTGTACGCCAACAAAGTCTTCGCCGGCGCCTCCTTCACGACCTTTGGCGTCGGCGCCGCCCTGTTTGGCGCGATGATCCTCGTGCCTCTCTACTACCAGCAGGTTCGCGGCCTGTCGGTGATCGACACCGGCCTGCTCAACGGTCCGCAGGGCATCGGCGCGCTCGTGGCGATGCCGATCGCCGGGCGCCTCACCGAGCGCTACGGCGGCGGCCCGATCGCGCTGATCGGCGTCTCGATCCTGGCGGCCAGCACGATCCCGTTCGCGTTCATAGGCGCGCACACCTCGATCGTCCTGATCTCCGCGATCCTCGTCGTGCGCGGCGTCTCGATCGGCATGTCGTTCATGCCCGCCATGACCGCCGCCTTCGCATCGATGCGCCCCGACCAGCTGTCGGATGCGACCCCCCAAATCAACGTCCTCATGCGGCTCGGCGGCGCGATCGGCACCGCCATCCTGGCCGTCGCCCTGCAGCGTGCGACCATCGCGCACACCGTGGTCCCCGGCCATCCGCCCACGTCCGCCGGGCTCGCGGACGCGTTCAACGTGGCCTACTGGTTCGCCTTCGGGATCGCTGTGCTCTCGCTGATCCCGTGTCTGATGCTGCTGCGCGCCGAGCGGCCCCGGGCGCTCTCCACGGAGCGTGAGGCTCACGGCGGCGAGCCCGCCATGGAGCCGATGGGTCTGTGAGGTAGACGACCATGGCCTCACGGGCGACGATCTCCTCCGCCACGAGCTCCTCGGCTTCGGCGCAGTCTCGTGGAGCTGCTGCGCCTGCGAAGGCCTCCACTACGGCTACCGCGCAGAGCTCCTCTCGGGCGAGCAAATCTCAGACGATCGCCCAAGACGAGTGGACAGCCGAGCTCGACGAGCTGGGTCGCGCGTTCCGGCGCGTGTTCCGCACCCTCAGCCGCCTGCGGGGCCGCGACACGCACCTGGGCGGCTCAGAGATCAGCCACGCTCAGTTCGAGCTGTTGATCGAGCTCTACGAGCACGGCGAGCTGGCCGCGGGGGAGCTGGCGGCCGCGGCCAGGCTGAGCCCGGGGACGGTCACGGAGATGCTCGAGCACCTCGCCGACCAGGGCCATGTCGAGCGCGCTCGCTCGGACGCCGACCGGCGTGTCGTCGTCTCGCGCCTGACACCTCAAGGCCGGCGCCAGATCGAGGTTAAGCGCGCCGCCTGGCAGGAGCGCTGGGTAGGGGCTCTTGCGGACATGAAGCCCGCCGAACTGCGCGCGGCCGCGCGCGTGCTGGAGCGGCTCGGGGCGGCGTTCGAAGACGCGACTCCGACTGGCGATTGCTCCGCGGAGGACACCGGCCGGTGAGGTCGCCCGCGAGCGCGAGATCCAACGTGTGGGCGGTCCGAAATCCTCTGCTATAGTCGGCCCCGCCTCGCGTTCGGGCGCAGTCGTGCGAGCATGTCCGGCGCGGGACAGACACGCAACATGGAGATCACCTCGAGCACATAGCGTCGCGACTCGGTTTCATTCCAGACGAGCTGCGCGCGTGGGCCCGATGGGCCTCTTTTTTTGCCCTCATTCGAGAACTGCATTACAGACCACACACTCAAGCCATGCCACGCAAGTTCACCCTCGAGAACACCCGCAACATCGGGATCATGGCCCACATCGACGCGGGCAAGACGACCACGACCGAGCGCATCCTCTACTACACCGGGCGCACGTACAAGATCGGCGAGGTCCACGAGGGCGCCGCGGTGATGGACTGGATGGAACAGGAGCAGGAGCGCGGCATCACGATCACCTCCGCCGCGACCACCGCCCAGTGGAAGGGCCACCGCATCAACATCATCGACACGCCCGGCCACGTCGACTTCACCGTCGAGGTCGAGCGCTCCCTGCGTGTTCTCGACGGCGCGATCGCGCTGTTTGACTCGGTCGCCGGCGTGGAGCCCCAGTCCGAGACCGTGTGGCGCCAGGCCGACAAGTACCACGTGCCGCGCATTGCCTACATCAACAAGATGGACCGCACCGGCGCGAACTTCGAGGCGGGCGTGCAGACGATGATCGACCGTCTCGGTGCCCATCCCGTGCCGATCCAGCTGCCGATTGGCGCCGAGGGCGACTTCGCCGGCGTGATCGACCTGGTCACGATGAAGGCGATCGTCTACAAAGACGACCTCGGCACCGAACAGGAGGAAACCGATATCCCCTCAGAGCTCGCCGACGCGGCGCAGGCGGCCCGCGAGCATCTGCTGGAGGAAGTCTCCCACTACGACGACGCGCTGCTCGAGCTGATCCTCGAGGAGCAGGAGGTGCCCGCGCAGCTGCTCAAGCAGGCGATCCGCGCGGCCACCCTCTCCAGCAAGCTCACTCCGGTGCTGTGCGGCTCCTCCTTCAAGAACAAGGGCGTCCAACCGCTGCTGGACGCGGTCATCGACTATCTGCCCTCGCCGACACCGAGCCGTTCACGGCGCTCGCGTTCAAGATCATGTCCGACCCCTACGTCGGCAAGCTCACCTACTTCCGTGTCTACTCCGGTCACCTGGAGGCCGGCTCGCGCGTGCTGAACGTCAACTCCGGGCGCACCGAGCGGATCGGGCGCATCCTGATGATGCACGCCAACGACCGCGAGGAGGTCTCCGAGGTCTACGCCGGGGACATCGCCGCCGCCGTCGGCATCAAGCAGGTCATGACCGGCGACACGCTCGCCGCCCCCGACGCGCCGGTCAAGCTCGAGAACATCGAATTCCCCGAGCCCGTCATCAAGGTCGCGGTCGAGCCCAAGACCAAGGCCGACCAGGAGAAGATGTCGGTCGCGCTCGGCCGCCTGGCCGAGGAGGACCCGACGTTCCAGGTGCGCTCCAACGAGGAGACCGGCCAGACCGAGATCTCCGGCATGGGCGAGCTGCACCTCGAGGTGATCGTCGATCGCATGAAGCGCGAGTTTGGGGTCGAGGCCAACGTCGGGCGCCCGCAGGTCTCCTACCGCGAGACCGTCCGCGGGACGGCCGAGAAGATCGAAGGCAAGTTCGTGCGTCAGACCGGCGGCTCGGGCCAGTTCGGCGTCGTCTACATCGACCTCGAGCCCGCGCCCGGCGAGGGCTTTGAGTTCGTCAACAAAATCAAGGGCGGCGCGATCCCCTCCGAATACATACCGGCCGTCGAGAAGGGCGTCGCGGAGGCCCTGGAGTCGGGTGTGAAGGCCGGCTATCCGATGGTCGACATCCGCGTGACGCTCACCGACGGCAAGTACCACGAGGTCGACTCCTCGGAGATCGCCTTCAAGGTCGCCGGCTCGATCGCGGCCAAGGAGGCGGCCCGCCGCGCCAAGCCGGTGCTGCTGGAGCCGATCTTCGCCGTGGAGGTCGTCACGCCCGAGGAGTTTCTCGGCACGGTCATCGGCGACCTGTCCAGCCGCCGCGGTCGCGTGGAAGCCCAGGAGCCGCGCGGCAACGCGCTGGCCGTCACCGCGCGCGTACCGCTGTCGGAGATGTTCGGCTATGCGACCGACCTGCGCTCAAACACGCAGGGCCGGGCCACGTACACGATGCAGTTCGAGGGCTACGAGGAGGTGCCTCCGAACATCGCCGAGAAGATCGTCGAGACCCGCACGGGGGAACCGGTCGCGGCCTAGTACCAGGCCGGGCGCGGCGCGAACGAGATCTGACCCGAACGGAATCGAGACTCCGACCGGGAAGGCGAATCGGGGCAAGGCCAGGAAGAGCGGCACATACAAGACCCGGCACAGACCCGACACATACAAGACCCA
>Ga0335075_10016721_pt1 | contig 10936 bp, 10 predicted proteins | sample Lox_Sample_24_FD_206723 | JGI IMG/M metagenome (GOLD analysis project Ga0335075, IMG submission 206723) | Soil microbial communities from Loxahatchee National Wildlife Refuge, Florida, United States - Lox_Sample_2.4 | ecosystem: Environmental > Terrestrial > Soil > Wetlands | place: USA... | reverse complement strand
AATGTCGTGCTGATCGTGACCTGGGGCCTGTTCTTCTGGCCATTGGTTGCACATTGACGCTGTAAACCGCATCGCAGCCATGCATAATGTTACGGAAGGTTGTGGCTGCAGGCTCGCGTACCTACTTTCGCTTTATCAAAAAGATGGAGAGACACATGGCACTGCGCAAATTCATCATTGAACGCGATATTCCCGCCGTCGGCTCGTTCGAGCGCGAACAGTTGAAGGGCGCCGCCGCCCAGTCGAACAAGGTGCTCGCCCAGCTCGGCGCCGACATCCAGTGGCAGGAAAGCTATGTCGCCGCCGACAAGACGTTCTGCGTCTATCTGGCGAAGGACGAGGACACGATCAAGAAGCACGCCGAACTCAGCGGCTTCCCCGCCACCAAGATCACCGAAATCCGCAAAATGATCGACCCGACCACGGAGAAGGAAGGGGCGTAACCTTCTTAACCTCCCCCTTGTGGGGAGGTCGAAAAATACGAAGCCTAGCGAAGGATTTTTCGGGTGGGGGCGGATGCTGCCGATGGAGCGGTCCCCCACCCGAAGCGCTTCACGCTTCGACCTCCCCACAAAAGGGGAGGTTAGTCGATGGCGTAATACGCGCCCTTGTCCTTCGTATGGATGTTCTTGATCTTCGCGGGCTTCGCGTCGCCGTCGATTAATCCAAAGCACACATAGATATTCTCATAGCCTTTGCGGTCCCACGAGATCGGCGACCCGCACCGCCCGCAGAACTGCCTGACCGTGCTGCGAGATGACTTGTAAGACGTCAGAACCTTCTTCGGATCGCTGATCGCGAGCGCATCTCGCGCCACGCCGACGAAGGCGCCATGCATGCCATAGTTCTTCCGGCACTGCGTGCAATGACAGAAATAGGCATCATCGAGATCGCCGGAAAACGAAAACTTGACTGCGCCACAAAGACACGAGCCGCGATGCTTTTTCGCCCGCGCCAAGGACGCTAGCCCTCGATCTTCGAGAAATCGGCAACCTGATGCAGCGTCGCGCGCAGGCGGGCGAGCAGCTTCAGCCGGTTCTCGCGCAGCTTCGCATCCTTGTCGTTGACCGTGACCTTGTCGAAGAACGCATCGACGGGCGCGCGCAGCTTCGCCATCACGCCCATCGCCTCCACGAACTTTTCGGCAGCGACATCATCGGCAATGGATTTCGAGGCTGACGCAAGCGCTTCGCCCAACGCTTTTTCTTCCGGCAGCACGAACAGGCCCGCATCCGGCTCGCCATCGAACGTCATCTTATCCTTCTTCTCCTCAGCTTTGAGGATATTCGCCGCACGCTTGTAACCCGCGAGCAGGTTCGCGCCCTCGTCCGTCTTCAGAAACGACTGCAACGCCTCAACCCGCGCAACCAAGCGCACGAGATCATCTTCATTGCCGAGCGAGAACACCGCATCGATCAGATCGTGCCATGTGCCTTTTGTACGCAGCACGACCTTCATACGGTCGTTCAAAAACTCCGCGACACCTTCTTCCCTGAAGAAGTTCCAATTTTCACGAGTACCTTTATCGATGCTGCGTTGAGCGGCAACATTGAAAGCATCGCGAACCAGATGGCTAGCTCCAAGGCGGCTCGCCTGCACCAAATACTGGTCTAACCCGAAGCCAAACAATCGCGTTAGAGGGAAACGGATGTCTTCCGTCAAGATCGTTCTTGTGGAGCCCAGCGCTGCTCGTCTTAGCGCGTAAGGATCACCAGAACCGGTAGGGCGTTCGTCAATAGCAAAGAACCCGACTATTTGATCGACCTTGTCCGCCAGAGAGACCGCTATTGAGACTTTGTTTGCCGGAACTGCATCGCTTGGACCGACGGGCTTATAATGCTCTCGGACCGCGTCCGCGACTTCGGCATCATCGCCGTCGTGGAGCGCATAGTAGCGGCCCATGACACCTTGCAGTTCGGGAAATTCTCCGACGACACCTGTGGTGAGGTCAGCTTTGCACAGCAATGCGGCGCGCTTGGCCTTTTCGACATCGGCGCCAATCCTCGCAGCGATCTCTCCGGCTAGCGCAACAATGCGTTCGACGCGTTCGAACTGCGTGCCAAGTTTGGCATGAAAGACGATGTTTTTGAGATCGTCGACGCGACTTTCGAGCGAACGCTTGCGGTCCTGGTCCCAGAAGAACTTGGCGTCGCTCAGGCGCGCGCGCAGGACGCGTTCGTTGCCGGCGACGATCTCGCGACCAGCGTCGTCGGCGATCATGTTGGCGACGAGCGCGAAGCGGTTCGCCATCTTTCCCGTCTTGGGATCGCGCAGGGAGAAATATTTCTGGTGTGTGCGCATGGAGGTCTGGAGGATCTCCGGCGGCACATCCATGAACTCGTCCTGGATCGCGCCGATCAGCACCACCGGCCATTCGGCGAGACCCGCGACCTCGTCCAGAAGCCCCTCGTCCGGGATCATTTCGAGCCCATGCACGAACGCGGCGGATTTCACCGCCTCGAAAATGATCGCCTTGCGCTCTTCGGCGTCGAGGATGACATGCGCCTTGTGCAGCTTCTCGACATAATCGTCGTAGCGGCGGACTTCGATCGCGCCGCTCGACAGGAAGCGATGGCCCCTGGTCGTGTCGCCGCTTGTTACACCCGCGAATTCGAACGGCACGACCTCGCCATCGAACGTGCAAACAATGCCATGCAGCGGCCGCACCCAGCGGACAGATGGACCTTTAATTCTTGATCCATCGCTAAACACAGAGCCATCACTGAAGCTGACTGTATGCTCGCCACCCTGCGGCCAGCGCATCGATTTCGGCCACGGCAGTTTGGCAAAACACTCCGGGAGAATTTCCGCCAGCACCTCCGCCGTCGCGCGGCCGGCGCGTTCGATCACCGCGAGATAGACATCGCCCTTCGGAGTCTTCTCGACCTTGAGCTGGTCTTTGGTCAGACCCGTCTTGCGCAGGAAGCCGTCGAGTGCGGCCTGCGGTGCATCGACCTTCGGGCCTTTGAGTTCTTCGCTGACGTCCGGCTGTTTCGCGGGCAGTCCTGCAATCGCGAGCGTCAGGCGCCGCGGCCCTGCAAACGCTTTCGCGCCTTCGAACAGAAGCCCGCGGTCGCTGAGCGCGCCGACGACGAGACGTTCAAGATCCTTCGCCGCCTGCGCCTGCATGCGCGCGGGGATTTCTTCGCTAAATAACTCAAGGAGGAGATCAGCCATTGCTGGCACCAAATCCATAAACAACTCCCTCTCCCCCTCTGGGGGAGAGGGTTGGGGTGAGGGGGAGACGCAGAGCGTGATGGTTCAGAGTCGGCGAGGTGAACTGCATCGATGGCGTGACAGGGAATGTTGAGGTTCGTGCGCTGCACGCCCCCTCACCCTGCCCTCTCCCCCGGAGGAGGAGAGGGAAAGTGGATTGAGTCACCATCACCCGAACCTCGGCGTATAAGCGCCCATCGGCGTTTCAAGCCACGCCTCGCAGCACGCTTTCGCCAGCGCGCGCACGCGGCCGATATAGGCGGCTCGTTCCGTCACGCTGATCACGCCGCGCGCATCGAGCAGGTTGAAGCAATGGCTCGCCTTGATGCACTGGTCATAGGCAGGCAGCGCGAGCTTTTTATTGCCGTCGATCAGTTCGCGGCATTGCTTCTCCGCGTCCTTGAAATGCTGGAACAGGATTTCCGTATCGGCCATCTCGAAATTGAACGCGGACTGTTCGATCTCGTTCTGATGAAACACTTCGCCGTAGCGGAAGCTCTCGTTGTAGGCGAGGTCGTACACGAACTCGACGTTCTGCACATACATCGCGAGACGTTCGAGACCATAGGTGATCTCGCCCGACACCGGATCGCAATCGATGCCGCCGACCTGCTGAAAGTAAGTGAACTGCGAGACTTCCATGCCGTCGCACCACACTTCCCAGCCGAGGCCCCACGCGCCGAGCGTCGGGCTCTCCCAATCGTCCTCGACGAAGCGGATGTCGTGCAGTGCCGGATCGAGACCGATCTCGCGCAACGAGCCGAGATAGAGATCCTGAATGTCCGACGGCGCCGGCTTCATGATCACCTGGAACTGATAGTAGTGCTGAAGCCGGTTCGGGTTCTCGCCATAGCGGCCGTCCTTCGGGCGGCGCGATGGCTGCACATAGGCGGCGCGCCACGGCCGGGGACCGAGCGCACGCAACGTCGTCGCCGGGTGGAAGGTGCCCGCGCCCATCTCCACGTCATAGGGCTGGAGGATGAGGCAACCCTGCCGCGCCCAGTAGTTCTGGAGCGTCAGAATAAGGTCCTGAAATGTCTTCGCCTTGGCCACGATTCGTCCGGTTTTCGGTGTGGCCGGAACCTATAGGCCGCGGGAATCGAGAGCAAGCGAAGCACCGTCGCGCAGGATCGCGTCGGCTTCGGCGGTGTAGGTGCCGTCCGCGTTGTGCAGAACATGGCCCGGCGAAAGGGTCGAAGCCGCGCGGCTTCCCTTCCGCGCCTGAAGGATCACACGCTTCGCCGGTTCCCCGGCGCGGGGCCAGAGCGGGAAGATCGTTACGCCGCGTTCGGGCATCTGCGCCAGCGCCTCGCCGAGACGATCAGCGCGAAGGATGACGGTGAATGTTCCACCGCTGATCGTGCGCTTGAGACCCGTTGCGATCCAATCTGTGAACTGCCCCACATCGCGCAGCGCACGATCGCGCGACGGCTCAGGAGAGACTTCACCCTGTTCGTCGTGAAATGGCGGATTGCAGAACACATGTGCGAAGTCGCGCTTCAGCTCAGTTGGCAAAGCAAAGATGTCGGCTTCAACGAACTTCACACGATCACCGCGCTCGTTCGCAGCGGCGTTTTCATTCGCCAGTGATGCCAGTACAGGATCGACCTCGACACCAATCCCAGATACATCGCGGACGCGCTCTGCGAGACAAAGACTTGCGGTGCCCGCGCCCGATCCGAGTTCAAAAGTCTCATCTCGCGATTGCGCCGGAACGGCCGCTGCCAGCATCACCGCATCCAGACCTGCACGGAATCCGTGATTGAATTGACGAACGAAGACCCGCCCGCCGAGAAATCTGTCGTCGGTCGTTTCGGTCACGGCTCGACAGCGGCGTCGGGCACGCCTTCGCGCAGCAGACGCTGCGCCTGCGCGAAATCCTCGTCGGAGACCATCAGGCGGCGCGGCAAAATGCCCACGCTTCCGTCGGTCGAACTCATCTGGGAATCGAAGGTCACGGTTGCGATTCCCGCATCCTTCAGAACGGCCTCGGCAAAATTGAGCTGAACCAGATTGTTCGTTTTCAACACAGCGCGCATATATGTTCCCGGGACGTTTCGTCGGCTTGACCGCACGGGGCGGACGCCTAATCTCGCAGCGCCGGACGAAACCGGCAAGGAATTCAACGTGGCCGCGACCGATACCGCCAAAATTGCCGATGTCTCGCCGGTCGAGAGGCTGCACGCCCTCGTCGCCGCCGACATGGTCGCGACCGACAAGCTGATCCATGAGCGCATGGGCAGCACGGTCCTGCTGATCCCCGATCTTTCGCGCCACCTGATCGATTCCGGCGGCAAGCGGCTGCGCCCCCTGCTCACCCTCGCCGCCGCGCATATGGGCGGCTATCGCGGGCTGGGCCATGTGAGATTGGCGGCTGCGGTCGAGTTCATCCACACCGCGACCCTGCTTCATGACGATGTCGTCGATGAGAGTTCGCTCCGCCGCGGCAAGGTCTCCGCCAATATCGTGTGGGGCAACAAGCCGAGCGTGCTCGTTGGCGACTTCCTGTTCAGCCGAGCCTTCCAGCTCATGGTGGAAACCGGAAGCCTGACCGTGCTCGACATCCTCGCCGGCGCCTCCGCGATCATCGCCGAAGGCGAAGTGATGCAGCTCAAATCGGCGAACAATCTCGGTGTGACCGAAGAAGATTATCTGCGCGTGGTGAGCGCGAAGACCGCAGCCCTCTTCGCCGCTGCCGCCGAATCCGGTGCTGTGATCTCCGAACAGAGCGAGGAGCGCATCGCCGCGATGCGCGACTATGGCCAGAACCTCGGCATCGCGTTCCAGCTCGTCGATGACGCGCTCGATTATTCCGGACGCCAGGCACTGATGGGCAAATCGGTCGGCGACGATTTCCGCGAGGCGAAGGTCACGCTACCTATCATCCTCGCCTACGCGCGCGCCAACGACGCCGCACGCAAATTCTGGACCCGCGCCATCGAAACCGGTCCCCAAGGCGAAGCCGATCTCGACCGCGCGATCACCTTGGTCGAAGAAACCGGCGCGATCAGCGAAACCATGGCTCGTGCGCGCCGCTATGCAGCCGACGCGAAGCGCGCGCTCGATGTTCTTCCCGCCGGGGAGATCCGCGCGGTGCTCTGCGACATCGCAGATTTCTGCGTCGAACGCGCTTACTGAAGAACGTTCGCTGCCCTCACCCACCATGTGGGATGTGCGCCAGACAAATATCTCGCAGCGCGCCCTGCGGAAGCTTCGTCACTGAAGACACCGAAGCACGTCGCGCCACTACCGGACATCCGCGCCAGTTGTGCGTTTGGTGCGGCGCCAAGTGCGTCCAACACATTGCCGATGACGGGCTGAATAGCGCGCGCTGGCGCTTCGAGATCGTTTGTCGTGCTCTTGAGCAACGGCAGCAGATCGCCTTTGAGCGTTAGATCCCTTCCAATTCCGGACCGGCTCTTAAGCGTCCGGAAGACTTCTGCAGTCGAAACGCCGACACGCGGGTTAACGAGAACCATCGCCAGCGGTGGCACCGCGGCAGGGGTAAGTATTTCGCCTCGCCCCTGCATCCAGGCTGACTGGCTGCCAACGCACACCGGAACATCGGAGCCCAGCGTTGCTGCAACAGTTTCGAGATCGGTCCGGTTCAAACCGTAAAGCTGATTGAGCCCACGCAGCGCCGCCGCGGCATCCGCCGATCCACCACCAATCCCGGATGCAACAGGAAGGTTCTTCGTCAGCGCGATGCAGCCGGTCGCATTCAACGCGCGGGCAGCTCTCAAGACCAGATTATCGCTTTCGGCCTGCAAGCCTTCGGCAAACGGGCCGTCGAGCGACAATGACAGCTCACTCGATCGCTCGATAGTCAGTTCGTCGCCGACATCGACAAAGACCGCGAGGCTTTCCAAAGGATGAAATCCATCAGCGCGCTTGTCGCCGACGTGCAGGAACAGATTGATCTTCGCCGGCGCGAAGACGTGAACGCTATTGGTCACCGCCGGCCGTCTGAAGTTTTTGTTCGATCTTCGACTTCTCGTCGGCTTCGGGACCGAAGGTCAGCGCATGATCCCACTGGAATTTGGCATCGAGATTGCGGCCGACTTTGGCCAGTGCGTCGCCGTAGTGGTCGTTGATCGTCGGATCGCCCGGCACCAGCAACACCGCATCTTCGAGGGTCTTTGCGGCATCCGCAAAACGTCCGAGCTTGAAATAAGCCCAGCCGACGCTATCGACGATGTAGCCGTCATACGGCTTCAGAGACCGCGCCTTCTCGAGCATCTTCAGGGCTTCGGGAATATTGCGGCCCTGGTCGACCCAGCTGTAGCCGAGATAGTTCAACGTCTGCGGCTCGTCCGGGCTGAGCTTGAGCGCGGTCTGCAGATCCGCTTCGGCCGACGCCCAATCATGCGAGCGATCTTTGGAAAGGGCGCGCGCGAAGAGCAGCGGCCAGTCCTTCTTTTGTGGAGAACCAAGAAGTGCCACCGCCTTGTCATAGGCGGACGCGGCTTCCGGGAATTTGTTGGCGGAGCGATAGGCATCACCGAGTGCCGTCCACGCCTCGATATCGTTCGGCGCGGCCTCGGCCAGGGATTTCAGATCGCGTATGGCCTCGTCCGCCTTGTCGAGGCGCGCCTCGTCGGTTGCGATCTGGATTGCGGCCATCCGGTAGTACGGTGAATCCTTGTCGATCTTGCGATAGGCCTCGATCGCGTCATCGTATTTCTGCAGCTGCTCCATCCGGTCGCCCAGCAGGATGTTGCCGAGGTCAAGCTGCGGCCGCAAATAAAGCGCGAGGCGGAGATAAAGCACGGAAACGTCCGTGCTCTGCTCTTCCGTCAACGAAGCGGCAATTCCGAAAAGCGCTTCCGCGGCACCGTCCTGTGCGTGCTTGATGAAGGGGTCAGGCTTGTCGCCTTTCGCGATGCGCGCGAGGCCGTCTTTCAGGACGGGCGACAAAGCCGCATTCGGCGCGGTGTTGGAATAGAGCGCACTTGCATCCGCCACGCGGCCATTGCGCTCCAGGAACCTGCCATAGGCGTCGACAAGACGCGGCGATGGACCATCTGTCTTCAGCGCCTCGCTATAGGCCGCATCCGCGGCAGCGGCCTGACCCAGAAAATCCAGGATGAGTGCCTGATGGAATGCGGCCATCGTGTCCATGCCGGACTGGCCGCGCAGAGCTTTCAGGTCGGCGGCGGCTGTTGCCGCGTCGCCGGCTCCTGCCGCGGCCCATGCGTCGATGAGGCCGACGGTCAGGGAGGTGAAGCTGCCCTTGGCCGATTTGCCAATCTCGTCCTGCGCGGCCCTGTAATCGCCGCGCTTCAGCGCCGTGATCGCGAGCACGAGACGCGATGGCCGGTCGTCCGCCGTTGTCGCGACCAGCTTCTTCGCCAGCTTCGCGGCGCCGTCGATATCACCGGACGACGTGGAATAGAAGAACGCGAGCGCCTGAAGCGTCGCGTCGTCCGGCTCATGATCGAGGCTGAGCGTGTAGAATTTCGCCGCGTCGGACATGTCATGCTCGTCCGCCGCAAACCGGCCGGCGAGATAGGCACTATAGCTCGCGGCATCATCGCTTGTGCGCGCCGGTGCGGGGCCCACGACGAATGCCCCCGTCGACAGCAGGACGGCGAGGAAAAGCGGACGATTGCGCAATGATGTCTCCTACATATTCGAGTAGTTGGGCCCGCCCCCGCCCTCCGGCGTGACCCAGGTGATGTTCTGTGCCGGGTCCTTTATATCGCATGTCTTGCAGTGCACACAGTTCTGCGCGTTGATCTGAAACCGCGGACCTGACGCTTCCGTAACAACCTCGTAAACGCCCGCCGGACAGTAACGCTGCGCCGGCTCAGCATATTCGGGCAAATTTACCCGGATGGGGATGGACGGATCCTTAAGGACCAGATGCACCGGCTGGTCCTCTTCGTGGTTGGTGCTCGACAAAAACACCGAGGACAGCTTGTCGAAGCTGAGAACGCCATCGGGCTTTGGATAGGCGATCGGCTTGCACTGATCGGCGTGCTTCAGCGTCGCGTAGTCCGGCTTGCCGTGCTTCAGTGTCCCGAGGAACGAGAAGCCGAACAGTTGGTTGGTCCACATATCGATCGCCGCGAGCGGCACGCCGAGGATCGTGCCAAGCTTCGACCATAGCGGCTTCACATTGCGGACGCGTTTCAGGTCCTTGTAGACGTGGCTCTCGCGGTAAGCCTCTTCGTAGCTGTCGAGCGTATCGTTCGCGCGACCTTCGCCAAGTGCTGCAAACGCCGCTTCGGCGGCGAGCATGCCGGTCTTCATCGCGTTGTGGCTGCCCTTGATGCGCGGCACGTTCACGAAGCCCGCCGAGCAGCCGATGAGCGCGCCACCGGGAAACGCGAGCTTCGGCACGGACTGGAAACCGCCTTCGGTAATCGCACGCGCGCCATAACCGATGCGCTTGCCGCCTTTGAGCATTTCCGCGATGCGCGGGTGATGCTTCACGCGCTGGAATTCGTCGAACGGCGATGTGTAGGGATTCCAGTAATTCAGATGAACCACGAACCCGATGGAGCAGAAATTGTCGCCCCAGTGATACATGAACAAACCGCCGCCGGTCTTGTCGTCGAGCGGCCAGCCGAAGGAGTGCATCACCAGACCGCGCTTGTGGTTCTCCGGCTTCAACTCCCAGAGTTCTTTCAGACCGATGCCGAACTTCTGCGGATCGCGTCCTTCGTGCAAACCAAACTTGGCACCGAGCTGCTTCGAGAGCGAACCTCGCGCGCCTTCCGCAAACAGCGTGTACTTGCCGAGGATGTTCATGCCCGGCGTGAAAGAGTCCTTGTGATGACCGTCGCGCGCGACGCCGAGATCGCCGGTGACGATGCCGCGCACTTCACCCTTCTCGCCGTAGACGATGTCGTGAGCCGGAAAGCCCGGATAGATCTCCACGCCGAGCGCTTCGGCCTGCGTCGCCAGCCAGCGGCAGACGTTCTCAAGGCTGACGATGTAGTTGCCGTGATTGTGCATCAGCGGCGGCATTGCGAAATTCGGCAGACGAATGCTTCCCGCAGGCCCGAGGAAATAGAAACGATCATCCGTCACAGGCGTGTCGAGCGGCGCGCCCTTCGCTTTCCAATCGGGAATGAGTTCGTTGAGCGCGATCGGGTCCATCACCGCGCCGGAGAGGATGTGCGCGCCGATCTCGGAACCTTTTTCGAGCACGCAGACGCTGACTTCGCGCCCGGATTCCGCCGCGAGCTGTTTCAGACGGATCGCCGCGGACAAGCCTGCAGGGCCTCCGCCGACCACCACGACGTCATATTCCATGCTTTCGCGTTCGACGGCCTCGGCCATGGGCAAATTCCTGCGGATTCCTCTCCGGGACGGTTATGGGACGGGCGATTTGCGGGATGCAATCCCCCCAAAGGCCCTTTAGGGTTGGCGGCTTCCACTTCCCCTAGGGAAAAGGACGTGATGGTTCCCTCGCAGGACTCCCTTTCGGCCCTCGCCTGGCTTGTCGAAGCCGGCGCCGATGAGGCCATGGGCGATGCGCCAGCGGACCGCTTCGCGGCACGCCTCCAGGCCCCAACAGCCAAGCCAGCAGCGCCAGCCGTTGCGAAAGCGCCGGCATCTCCAAAGGCTGCACCGCCGATTGAGTCAGATTCCATCGGAACGACCATAGAGCTGGCGCGCCGTGCAAATTCTCTCGTGGAATTGAAGGCAGCATTAGAGGGCTTCGATGGTTGCGCGCTCAAGCGAACCGCGACCAACACCGTCTTCGCCG
>Ga0335075_10016720_pt1 | contig 10937 bp, 6 predicted proteins | sample Lox_Sample_24_FD_206723 | JGI IMG/M metagenome (GOLD analysis project Ga0335075, IMG submission 206723) | Soil microbial communities from Loxahatchee National Wildlife Refuge, Florida, United States - Lox_Sample_2.4 | ecosystem: Environmental > Terrestrial > Soil > Wetlands | place: USA: Florida... | reverse complement strand
CGCTCGGGTTGCCGTTGCCGTTGCCGTTGGGATAGCCGTTGCCGTTGTTGCCGTTGGGGTAGGCATCCCCGTTGGCGGGGTAACCGTTGCCGCCTGGGTACCCGTTGCCGTTGGGATAGCCACCCGCGGGCTGGTAGGCGTCGGAGGGCTGGAAGGCGGGGCCGGCGCCGCGATACCCGTTGCCGCCGTTCGCATAACCGCCGTCGCCCGCATAACCACCCCCCGGACTGCCGGGAGCACCGGGGCCGCCCGGGCCACCGGGACCGCCCGCTGGGTAGCCGGCGCCGGGCGGGCCGGCGGGCGCCTGCGGGCGCGAGCCGTTCTGGCCGGAGCGCCCGCTCTGACCAGGACGCGCGTTCGGGGCGGACTGCCCGTTGCCGTTTCCGTTCCCGTTCCCGTTCCCGTTCGGGGTGAACGCGGGAGTGAAGCTGGGCGCCGACGACTCGGCCTGCTGGTAGCCGCCGCCGATGTCGGTGCGGCCGACGTCGGTGCGCCCGGGGCCCGGGCCGGGATAGATATCGGCACCGGGGAAGCCGTTCGCGGACCCGGTCGGGGGGGCCTGACCGGCCGCGTTCGGGTAGCCGCCGGACTGCGGCCCGCTGGCATCCGGGAATCCGGCCGCGTCCCGCTGACTTCCCGCACCGGGATATCCGTCGCCGGAGGAGTAGCCGTAGCCCCCGGGATAGCCGGCAGGCGCGGGCTCCTGGGGGTAGGCCGCCGCGGCCTGCGTCCCGGCCTCGTACGCGGGAGTGCCTGGCGCCGGGTAACCGCCGCTGGGATAGCCCGCGGCATCCACCGGGTACCCGCCCGCTCCCGCGTCAGGCGCCGGGGCCTGATAGGCGGTAACGTCCTGTCCGCCGCCGGAATAGCCGGTTCCGCCGAAATCCTGTTGGCCCGCATAGCTCTGCTGGCCCGCATAGCCCTGCTGGTCGGCAAAGCTCTGCTGGTCTGGATAGCCCTGCTGTCCGGAATAACCTTGCTGGCCCGAATAGTCTTGTTCGCTCGAATAGCCTTGCTGGCCTGAATAGCCCTGCTGGCCCGAATAGCCCTGCAGATCCGCGTAACTCTGCTGTCCGGGGTTGGCCTGCTGTCCGGCGTTCGCCTGGGCTGCGGCGTTCGCCTGCTCGGCGGCATACGACTGCTGATTGCCGTAGGCCTGCGACTGGTCACCATACGCTGGCTGCTGGCCATAGGCCTGTTGGTCGCTGTACCCCTGCTGGCCGTTGTACCCCTGCTGGTTCCCGTATCCCTGTCCCTGCTGGTCGCCGTAGGTGGCCTGCTGGGCGGCGGCCCACGGCTGCGGGAAACCCGGATCGCCGCCGGCTCCGGCGCCAGCGTCCTCGGTGGGCGCGGACAGCGTCGCCAGAAGTTCCTGCATGGAGCGGATGGGCTGGCCCCCCGTCGACGGCCCCTGCTCCCCTGCCCCCAGGTCCGGCTGCGCCGCCTGCGTGGGCTGCGCCTGCGTCGGCTCCGGAGCCTGAGCCGCACCGTCCGGCTGCTGGCCCTGGTATCCCGGATAACCGGCCGCCGCGTACCCGGCCGCCGGGTCCGCCGCATACCCAGCGGTGCCGGGGTAGCCCGGAGTAGTGCTGTAGTCGGCGGTCCCCCCGCCGTCCGGCATGCCGTTGTAGTCCGCGGGAACGCCAGTCTCCTGGGTCCCGTTGTAGCCGGGCGCGCCGTTGTATCCGGTCGCGCCGTTATAGCCGGATGCGCCGTTGTATCCGGTCGCGCCGTTATAGCCGGATGCGCCGTTGTACTCAGTCACGCCGTTATAGCCGGATGCGCCGTTGTAGTTGGACGTGCCGTTGTATCCGGTCGCGGCGTTGTACTCAGTGGTGCCGTTGTAGCCGGATGCGCCGTTCTGGTCGGGCGTTCCGTTGTAGTCGGCGACCACGGCCGCGGTGTAGGGGCGGGCATCGGTGAAGGTCTGGGTCCCGGCGTCACCGCCGTACGGCACAGCGTCACCGCCGTAGGGCGCGGCGTCCGCGTAGCCCTGCGACTGCCCGAACCCCGCAGCGCCCTGGTCACCGGCTGACGGTGCCGCGAACGCGGCCGCCTGCGGGTAGGCGATGTTCGCGCCGGTCTCGGGAAGCGCGGTCATCATGCCCGTGTACGGCTCGGGCCCGGCGGCGATCGCCAGCCGCGGGTGGCCTCCGGCGAGGGCCCGCTGGGCGCCGTCCTGGCCGGCCTGGTCGTCAACCGGACCGCCGCGCTGGAGCGACTCCATCAGTCGCGGCAGGTCATTCACCGGCAGCCTGAACGTGCCGGTGCAGGTTCCTCCCTGCCAAATGCTGAAAACGGCGATCCCGGTGTCGGCGTACCAGCTCAGCCGAAGGCTGCGCGTACTGCCGCGTACATCAAAGAACACCTCGCCTAGCCGGGGCAATGGTGCTGCGTCCGACCCTGACATGCTGCCCATGGTGGCCCCCAGCCCAGCGTTTGTCCAATTTACCTAAAGTAGCGGCCTCGACCCCCTGGCCGCCTCGGTCCGTCAAAACCCCCGCTTCACGAATGTACGTCACCGTCGTGAGCAGGTCAGTCGCTTCCTCGTGACTGCTCACGCTCCGGCGGAATGAAAAATCTCACGACTGGGGCGAGAAAATTGGGGACCCGCCCTGCGCGGGCGACATGCGGGATGGCATCATTGTCTCAGGCTTTCCTGTCCCCTGCATTCGGGGCGCTGTACACGGGGCACGACCGTAGCGGGGCAGGCGTGGGTTACGCGTGTGCCAGACATCCGGCTCTCTGCTCGCAAGCACTGCCCTGGAACGCCGCGGTCGCACGCGTATAAGCGCGCGGGAACACAGCGGCACCCTGGTGCGTTGCATACAGCGACGGCAGTTACCGCGCAGGACGTTTGGGCTCGCGTGCTAACGAGCCAATAGCAAGGGTAACGCAAGACTGAACCAACTTTGTTTGAGGTGACTGATCCATGTCTCAGGTACGCAGGCAGACGGCGATGCTTCCCCGCCCTAACTGGGGGTGGCAGGACGCTGCCGCGTGTCGTGGCGAGGATCTGATGATCTTCTTCGGCCCTGACGGCGAGCGGCAGCCGGAGCGGGAAGTCCGGGAGCGGAAGGCCAAGGCCATCTGCGCGAGCTGCCCGGTCCGCGTCGATTGCCTCAACTATGCCGTTGCCCGTCCCGAGAAGTACGGCACCTGGGGCGGCCTGAACGAGGACGAGCGCTCCGCGGAGCGCCGTCGCCGGATGCGTCGCGCCAACGCCGCCTGATCTCACAGGCGGGCGCCCCGCGACCCCGGAACGCTTTCGTCGGGGGAAGCAAGAGCGTCAGCATGTCCACGCGGCGGAACCGGCGAGGTGAGTGACTAAGGTCACCACCTCGCCGGTTTCTGCATCTCCGGGGTCTGGGGGTCGTCCCCCAGGAAGTACTGCCGAGAGCATCCGGCCGGGACCGCGCCTGAAACACAAGGTCGCGGGATTGTAGCCTTGCGGTCATGACTACGCCTGTTAATGTCACCGTCACCGGCGCGGCCGGCCAGATCGGTTACGCACTCCTCTTCCGCGTCGCGTCCGGCCAGCTCCTGGGCAACGATGTCCCCGTCCGGCTGCGCCTCCTTGAGATCACCCCCGCGCTTAAGGCGGCCGAGGGCACCGCGATGGAGCTGAACGACTCCGCGTTCCCGCTGCTGACGGGCATCGACATCACCGATGACCTGAAGACCGCCTTCGACGGCACGAACGTCGCCCTGCTGGTGGGCGCCCGGCCGCGTACCGCGGGCATGGAGCGCGGTGACCTCCTGGAGGCCAACGGCGGGATCTTCGGCCCGCAGGGCGCGGCGATCAACGAGCACGCCGCGAGCGACATCAGGGTGCTCGTCGTCGGCAACCCGGCCAACACCAACGCCCTGATCGCGCAGCAGCACGCGCCCGACGTGCCCGCCCGCCGGTTTACCGCGATGACCCGCCTGGACCACAACCGGGCGCTGTCGCAGGTGAGCGAGAAGCTCAGCGTGCCGGTCACCGCGATCGAGCACCTGACCATCTGGGGCAACCACTCCGCGACCCAGTACCCGGACCTGTACACCGCCCAGGTGAACGGGCGCAGCGCCGCCGAGCAGGTCGACCACGAGTGGCTGGAGAAGACGTTCATCCCGACGGTCGCCAAGCGCGGCGCGGCGATCATCGACGCCCGCGGTGCGTCCAGCGCGGCGAGCGCGGCGAGCGCGGCCATCGACCACGTCTACGACTGGACGAACGGCACCGAGTGGACGTCCGCGGGCGTCGTCTCCGACGGCTCCTATGGCGTGCCGGAGGGCCTCATTAGCTCCTTCCCGGTCCGCGCGAAGAACGGCGAGTTCGAGATCATCCAGGGCGTGGAGATCAACGAGTTCTCCCGCGGCAAGATCGACGCCTCCGTCGCCGAACTGACCGCCGAGCGCGACGCCGTCCGCAAGCTTGGCCTCATCAAGTAACTCATCGGAACACCAAGCCCAAGGCCGACGGTCGCGGCCGCAGGACAAGCAGGCACCCGTGCCCCGCCCGATCCCGGGCGGGGCACGCTTGTGTTTGCGGCGGGTCGCGCGTGTCTGCGGCAGACTAGGGACCGTGATTTGCGTCTCGTGCCGCGAGCGGCGGCACGCCGACTGCCGCGGCGGCAGCTGGTGCGACTGCCAGCACCTGCCGCCCGAGCATGAGGGGGCCGCCCCGGCCACGGAACCCCAGCTCAGCTGGGTGCGTCAGGGCTGACCGCTGGTCGCGGAGCCGCCGCTTTTAACAATGTAAAAGAATTCTCCGGTCAAAAACCGATGGCCCCTGCTCAGGCGGAATAGACCGGCGTGACAGTGGGTTGGCGTTTTACGTGAGCCACCAGCGCTGGACAGACAGCCACAAACCGTGTGATCCTGGCGTGGTGAGTGTTACGGATCCCATGCTCGTCGTGCGTCGGCACGTCGACTTGCTGCGCGTCCGTAGCGCCATGTGTCGCACCGCATGCTGACGTTGCCCTACGTTAAACACAGCGTTACATTCTGACATCGTTTCGCTACGAAGACGTTTAACCAGGGCACGCACCGCAAGCTGTGCGGCCTTTTCTTTCACGGAATCGTCCTCGTGACCGGAGCCCGCGGCGGCTGCCAGGCGCGTGCGTGCCTGCGACCATCTCGTTTAGCAGTAAGGAATGCGCCGTATGTCTCCCGTCACCGGGGTCGCAGAGACCCGCCGCCCCGCGCAGCCGCCGAAGACTCGGCGAAAGCGCGGTGAGGGCCAATGGGCCCTCGGCTACCGTGAGCCGCTCAACAAGAACGAGGAAAACAAGAAGTTCGATGACGGGCTGCACGTCCGGCAGCGGATCATCGACATCTACTCCAAGAACGGCTTCGACTCGATCGACCCCGCGGACCTGCGCGGCCGGTTCCGCTGGTACGGCCTGTACACGCAGCGCCGTCCAGGGATCGACGGCGGCAAGACCGCCGTGCTGGAGCCCGAGGAGCTCGACGACCGGTACTTCATGCTGCGGATCCGCATCGACGGCGGGCAGCTCACCAGCGGTCAGCTGCGGGTCATCGCCGACATCTCCAACAAGTACGCACGAGGCACCGCCGACGTCACCGACCGGCAGAACGTCCAGCTCCACTGGATCCAGATCGAGGACGTCCCCGCGATCTGGGAGGCCCTCGACGAAGTCGGCCTGGACACCACCGAGGCCTGCGGCGACACGCCGCGCGTCATCCTCGGCTGCCCCCTCGCCGGCGTCGCGGCCGACGAGGTGATCGACGCCACGCCCGAGATCCAGGCGATCAACGAGAAGTACATCGGGGACGAGGCGTTCTCCAACCTGCCCCGCAAGTTCAAGACCTCGATCAGCGGCTGCGGCGTGCAGTGCTCGCACCACGAGATCAACGACGTCGCGTTCGCGGGCGTCGTCCACCCGGAGACCGGCGAGACCGGTTACGACCTGTGGGTGGGCGGCGGCCTGTCGACCAATCCGATGATCGCCAAGAGGCTCGGCGCGTTCGTCGCACCTGGCCAGGTGCCGGAGGTGTGGGCGGCGGTCACCAGCCTCTTCCGCGACTACGGGTACCGGCGGCTGCGGCATCGCGCGCGGATCAAGTTCCTGATCGCTGACTGGGGCCCGGAGCGGTTCCGGGAGGTCCTCGAGAAGGAATACCTCGGTTACCACCTGCCCGACGGTCCCGCCCCGGAGACGCCGGAGGACAGCGTTCGTGACCACGTCGGCGTGCACCGCCAGCGCGACGGGCGCTACTACGTCGGCTTCGCGCCCAAGGTCGGACGCCTGTCCGGTGACGCGCTCCACGTCGTCGCCGGCCTCGCCGACAAGTACGGCCGCGGCCAGCTGTCCACCACCAACGAGCAGAAGATTGTCATCCTCGACGTCCCCGCGGACAACACTGCCGCGCTCCTGGACGAGCTGGAGGAGGCCGGGCTGTCGGCCACTCCCAGCGTCTTCCGGCGGCACACGATGGCGTGCACCGGCATCGAGTTCTGCAAGCTGGCCATCGTGGAGACCAAGGCCCGCGCGATGAGCCTGATCGACGAGCTGGAGCGGCGGCTGCCGGACTTCGACACTCCGGTCAGCATCAACGTCAACGGCTGCCCGAACTCCTGCGCCCGGATCCAGACGGCCGACATCGGCCTCAAGGGCTCCCTCATCACGGACGAGAACGGCCAGCAGGTCGAGGGATATCAGATCCACCTCGGCGGCGCCCTGCGGGGCGGGGACGCGGCCGGGTCCGGGTTCGGCCGCAAGGTCCGCGGCCTCAAGACCACCGCCGATGACCTGCCCGACTACGTGGAGCGGGTCTTGCGCCGGTTCACAGCCTCGCGAGAGGATGGCGAGACATTCTCGCAGTGGACCCTGCGGGCGAGCGACGAGGAGCTATCATGAGCAGCCCGTCGGGTCGCGCGGTGCCGTTCTACTGCCCGTACTGCGGCGAGGAGGATCTCGAACCACAGGGAGCCGCAGACGGAGAGTGGCACTGCCGCAGTTGCACGAGGACATTCCAGCTACGATTTGCCGGGATAGGGGCCGCGCTGTGAACGAAAGCTTTAACCTTGGCTTTACGCTCGGGCTGACCCCTGAGGCGGACGAGACAGAAGACCACCGGCGACACCAGGAGGACCCGCAGCACATGCGCAGCCTCGCGGAACAGGCAGCGGAGCAGCTCGAAGAAGCCTCCGCCGAAGAGGTCATTCGCTGGGCGACCGACACGTTCGGCGACCGGATCTGCGTGACGTCCTCGATGACGGACGCCGTGATCATCCACCTGGCTTCCTCGGTCAAACCCGGCATTGACGTGGTCTTCCTGGACACGGGCTACCACTTCGCCGAGACCATCGGCACCAGGGACGCCGTGCAGGCGGTGTACCCGGTGAACGTGGTGAACGTGACGCCGTCCCGCACGGTCGCCGAGCAGGACGCCGAGCTGGGGCCCCGGCTGTACGGCCGCAATCCGGACCTGTGCTGCTTCCTGCGCAAGGTCGAGCCGCTTGAGCGGGCGCTGAAGGACTACGACGCGTGGTTCACCGGCGTGCGCCGCGACGAGACGGCCAGCCGCCGCGACGCCAAGGTCGTGGAGTGGGACGAGAAGCGCAAGATGATCAAGGTCAACCCGATCGTGCGCTGGACCAGCCAGGAGGTCGACGACTACATCGCCACCCACGGCGTGCTGGTCAACCCGCTCGTGTACGACGGCTACCCGTCGATCGGCTGCCGCACCTGCACCAGCAGGGTCGAGGCAGGCGCTGACCCGCGCAGCGGTCGCTGGGTGGGCAGCGGCAAGACCGAATGCGGCCTGCACGTATAGTCCCGCCGCTGGTCGCGGTCGCGCATGGGTCGCGGGACCCGCGCGCCGCGGCCACCATCGGCGGGCTGCTGGCCGTTGTGCGCGCCCGGGCCGCCGCAGTCGGCCTGGCGGGACTGAACGTCCGCACCGCGTTCCTGGACCACGCGGCGCCGTCGCTCCCCCAGGTGCTCGGCTCCCTCGAGCCGGAGTATGCCGAATGCGTGGTGGTCCCGCTCCTGCTGACCGCGGCCTACCATTCCAAGACGGACATACCGGGACAGATAGCGAAGACCCGTTCGGCGTGTCCCGACCTTGACGTCGCCGTCGCGGACCCGCTCGGACCCCATCACCTGCTGACGGCGGCTCTCGACGGCCGCCTGGCGCAGGCCTGGCCCGGGCCCCGGCACGAGACCAGCGTGGTGCTGGCCGCCGCGGGTTCCAGCGACCCGTCCGCGAACGCGACGAACGCGGCACTCGCGGCGAAGTTGCGGGAAACGGGCGGCTGGCGGCGGGTTGTCCCGGCCTACGCCTCCGCGGCGTCCCCCACCCCGGCGCAGGCCGTCGGGGCCCTGCGGGCCGACGGCGGCCCGGTCATCGTAGGCACCTACCTGCTCGCGCCCGGCTACTTCGCCGACAAGGTCCGCGACACTTCCCTCGCGGCGGGCGCGGACGCCGTGACCGACGTGCTGGGCGCCGCGCCGGAGGTCGCGGACGTGATCATCGGCAGGTACCTGGCTGAGGTCGGCGAGCCCGCCACCGCTCCCTGGGTGGCCCGGGCATAAGTTCCGGGGGTTCCAGGGGGTCGTCCCCCTGGGCTAGCAGCGTCGGAACGGATCATCGCGCCCGCTTCGTTAGGAGCATCCCGCCAACGGGGTACAGAGAGGTATACCGGGTCTAGCCCCCTCCAGGACCGTGCCTGTGCATAATGCACATAACCTGACGGGGTAAAGTCATGCGCTCAGGCGACGGCAGGGAGGCGAATGCACAGCTGGCCAGGCGCTCCGTATCCCCTCGGGGCGACATGGGACGGATGGGGAACGAACTTCACCTTGTTCTCCGAGGCCGCCGAGCGCGTTGACCTGTGCCTGTTCGACGACTCCGGAGCCGAGAACCGGGTCAGGCTGACCGAGGTCGACGGCTTCGTGTGGCACGGCTACCTGCCGACGATCGGCCCGGGACAGCGGTACGGGTATCGCGTGCACGGCCGGTGGGAACCCTCTCGCGGCCTGCGCTGTGCCCCGTCGAAGCTGCTGCTCGACCCCTACGGGAAAGCCGTCGACGGCGACGTGATCTGGGACGAGGCGCTGTTCGACTACAAGTGGGCCGATCCCCGAAGACCCAACCGGGTCGACAGTGCCCCGTTTATGCCGAAGAACGTCGTGGTCAACCCGTTCTTCGACTGGGGCAATGACCGGCCACCGCACATCCCGTACCACGAGACCGTCATCTACGAAGCGCACGTGCGCGGGCTCACCCTGCGGCACCCGGACGTGCCGCTGCCCCAGCGCGGAACGTATGCGGGCCTGGCGCACCCGGCGGTGATCGAGCACCTGAAGCGGATCGGCGTCACCGCGGTGGAGTTGCTGCCGGTGCACCAGTTCGTGCCCGAGCAGGCGCTCACCCAGCGCGGCCTGACGAACTACTGGGGCTACAACACGATCGGGTTCCTCGCCCCGCACAACAGGTACTGCAGCGCCGGGACGCGCGGCGAGCAGGTCGGCGAGTTCAAGGCCATGGTCAAGGCGCTGCACGAAGAGGGCATCGAGGTCATCCTCGACGTGGTCTACAACCACACGGCCGAGGGCAACCACCGCGGGCCCACTCTGTCGATGCGCGGCATCGACAACGACGCTTACTACCGCCTCGATGACCGGGAGCCGTGGCGGTACATCGACTACACCGGCTGTGGCAACAGCCTCAACGTGCGGCACCCGCACTCGCTGCAGCTGATCATGGACTCGCTGCGGTACTGGGTGCTGGAGATGCACGTCGACGGGTTCCGGTTCGACCTGGCGTCGGCCCTGGCGCGGGAACTGCACGACGTCGACCGGCTGTCCACGTTCTTCGACCTGGTCCAGCAGGACCCGATCGTGTCACAGGTGAAGCTGATCGCCGAGCCGTGGGACGTCGGCGAGGGCGGTTACCAGGTCGGCAACTTCCCGCCCCTGTGGACGGAATGGAACGGGAAGTACCGGGATAACATCAGGGACTTCTGGCGCGGCGAGCCGGGGACCTTGGCGGAGTTCGCCTCCCGGCTCACCGGTTCCTCGGACCTGTACGAGACGTCCGGGCGCCGCCCGATGGCATCGATCAACTTCGTGACCTGCCACGACGGATTCCCCCTGCTGGACCTGGTGTCCTACAACGACAAGCACAACGAGGCCAACGGCGAGGAGAACAGGGACGGGACCGACGACAACCGGTCCTGGAACTGCGGGGTCGAGGGGCCCGCCGAGGATCTCGCTATCAACGAGCTGCGGGCCCGGCAGCAGCGGAACTTCCTCACCACCCTGTTCCTGTCCCAGGGCGTGCCGATGTTGCTGGCCGGCGACGAGATCGGCCGCACGCAGGGCGGCAACAACAACGCCTACTGCCAGGACAACGAGATGTCCTGGGTCGACTGGACGCGGGCGACCAGCTCGCGCGACCTCCTGGCGTTCACGCGGCGGCTGGCGCGGCTGCGCAGCCGGCACCCGGTCTTCCGGCGGCGCCGGTTCTTCGAGGGCCCGGCCGACATCGCCTGGCTGACCCCGGCCGGGGAGGAGATGTCCGACGAGGACTGGCACGCCGGCTACGCCAAGGCGGTCGCGGTGTTCCTCAATGGCGCCGCGATCACCGAGCCGGACCCGCGCGGCGACCCGGTCACCGACCTGAAGTTCCTGCTGCTGTTCAACGCCGGCGCGGATCCGATCACGTTCACGCTGCCGGACCGGCTCGGCGGGAACTGGGAGATCGCCATCGACACCGCCGAGCCGGACGGCGCCCCGCCGGAGGACGTGGACCTGTCGACCAAGTCCAAGCTTGAGGTCACCGGCCGCGCCGTCGCGGTCCTTGTGTCTAGGCTGTGACGGGTGCGCCTCATTCACGCTCCTGTACCCAGCGCCACGGACATCTCCGGCCTCTCGGCCATCGACGACCTGGGACTGACCCGCTTGTACGCCTATCCGTCGGAC
>Ga0335075_10016719_pt1 | contig 10937 bp, 8 predicted proteins | sample Lox_Sample_24_FD_206723 | JGI IMG/M metagenome (GOLD analysis project Ga0335075, IMG submission 206723) | Soil microbial communities from Loxahatchee National Wildlife Refuge, Florida, United States - Lox_Sample_2.4 | ecosystem: Environmental > Terrestrial > Soil > Wetlands | place: USA: Florida... | reverse complement strand
TGCTCTGTCGAGCGGCGAGTTTCGGCTATTGAGCGCTCTGATCGACCGGCCGAAGATCGCCCTCAACCGCAACCAATTGCTCGACCTGACCAAGGGCCGCGATGCTGACCTGTTCGACCGCAGCATCGACAACCATGTGAGCCGGCTGCGAAAAAAAATTGAGCCGGACCCCAAGAATCCGCGCTATATCAAGACGGTCTGGGGCGGTGGATACATGTTCGCAGTGGAACCGGAAATCGGATGAAGCTTTGGCCACGTCAGTGGTGGCCTCGTACTCTGGGCGCGCAACTGGTCGTCGTCGCGGCCACGGCGGTGATCGCCTCGAATGCAGCTGTCGGTATCTGGTTTGCCACGGTCCAGGAACAGCTTTCGGAAGCTTACGTCACGGGACGGCTGCTGGACCGCGCTGTTTCCGCCGCAACTCTCCTAAGTGGCATCGCCGCCCATGAGCGCGAAGCGGCCGTCCGGACGATGAGCTCGGGCCCCTGGCGGTTCCGCCTCATCTACGGCAAGCCGGTCATGCGGCCCATGACCGAAGAGGAAGCGCGCTACGCCGCGCGCGTGCGGACCATGTTGCCGCCGGAGCGGGCCAAACAGCCCATCATCGTAACCATCTGCAAGGGCCGGTTGGCTCCGCCTATCGGGCAGCAGCCCGACATTCCGCGAAGTGGGACGATCGTCGAGGTGACATTGCCGGTGGTGCGCCGGACGCAGCTTGTTACGACCTTTTCTCGTCCGGCACCTCAGCCCTGGCCGCTGGAAGTGGTCATGGCGGGGCTGGTCGCCCTGCTGACGACATCGGCCGCGGCGGCCTTTATCGCGCGCCGCGTTGCCCGGCCATTGTCCCAGCTTGCGGCATCGGCCAGCGAGGCGGCCGATGGCGGGCACGCAACGCGCGTGCCGGAAGAAGGGCCGGATGATGTGCGCCGCGCCGCGCGTGCTTTCAACCGCATGACCGACCAGGTTTCGCGCACGCTGGAAAGCCATCGGCAGCTTCTTTCCGCTGTCGGCCATGACCTGCGGACGCCGCTGACCGCCATGCGTATCAATTCGGAATTCATCGAAGATGAAGAGCTGCGCGAGCGCATTCTGAAGAATGTCGAGGAATTGCAGGAGCTGACCGAGGCCGTGCTGTCGGCCGCCCGCGGCGCCGGCGGCGAGAAAACACGCAAGATCGATCTGGCCGCGCTCGTCGAAAGCCTGTGCACGGACATGGACGAGATCGGGCAACCGGTTTCCTGGTCGGCTCATTCGGCCGCCCCGGTCAATTGTCGTCCCAACGAGATCCGGCGCGCGGTGCGCAATCTCATCCAGAACGCCGTAGCCTACGGCAATCGCGCCGATGTGTGCCTCAATGCGGCGGCGGACCGGTACGACATTATTGTCGAGGATGATGGTCCAGGTATTCCGGAAGCAGACCGGACGCGCGTCTTCGAGCCGTTTGTGCGGCTTGAAGCTTCGCGCAGCGCCGAGACCGGCGGCTGCGGTTTGGGGTTGACACTCGTCAAGGCCATTGCGGAGGGTCACGGCGGCCGGGTCGCACTCGAGAACAGGTCGGAACGCGGATTGCGGGCCCGCCTCAGCCTTCCGCGCGAACCTGCCCCGGCCTGAATCCGCATTTCGCGCCGGCCAGGAGATGAGCGATCCGCTTTACCGCAAAGAACTGCTGCGGCTTGCCGCCGATGCGCATGGCGCGGGCCGGCTCGTTGCGCCGCATGCGACGGGCGAAGCGTTCAATCCCGCCTGCGGCGACCGCGTTTCGGTGCAGTTCACAGTCCGGGACGGCCGAATTGTTCAATTCGCGCATGAAACAAAAGCCTGCGTGCTGGCGCAGGCATCGGCATCGATCCTGGGACGTGCGTTGCCGAACGCGAAGCAGAGCGACGTCGAAAAACTCCGGGCCGCGGTAAGCGCGATGCTGGAGTCGAAATCTTCTCCGCCGGCCGCGCCGTTCGGCGCCTACGCCGCGTTCGAAGGCGCGGTCGAATACCAAAGCCGGCACCGCTGCGTGCTCCTGCCCATCGATGCGGTGCTCGACGCATTTGGAAAGGAGGAGACGAAATGACAAGGACGATTGAGGAGGCGCGAATTGGACGCGAACAAGAATCTCGTGGAAGCATTCCGGACGCGTTTTCGGGAGATCGCCAGAGTGCATTCCCTCCGGCGCGATGAGCATGCGGCGGACGAGACCTGCTGGCTGCACGGGCGAAATTTCTGTCTGTCGTATCGTGATTTACAGTGAATCGCCGCAGCAAACGATACGATCAACGCATCGCCCCGAGCCAGGCTGCGCAAGGGAGCAGGGCCAGATTGCCACTCGAAGGATTTTCGGCAGTCTCGGATGTGACGATCGGCTCGGCGCTTTCGAGGACTGGTGCGGGTGAATCGAGGAATTCGATTTCGCCAAGGCGCAGCGCGGCGCTCTTCCGGCGTGATGCGAGAAGTCTGCGTGTGTAGGCAAGTGTGGAGTGATCATCGCGCTCTTGCATCGAGACAGCCAGCGCGCGGTGATCCGGAAACAATGGCAGCCAGGGCGTGCCCGTCGTGAAGCCGAGATTGGCCTTCCGGTCATCCCACGGCATCGGCGTACGGCATCCATCGCGCCCGCGGTCGAACGGATAGTAGAGATCGCCGACGGGATCCCTGAGCTGGTCGCGGCGCAATTCCGCTTCCGGCAAGCCCAGCTCTTCACCCTGGTAGAGGAGCACGGTGCCGCGCAACGAAATCAGCAGCGCGAGCAGCAGCCGCGCGAGCGCGGGAGTGGCGTTGCGTCCGCCGAAACGCGTCGGTGCACGGACCACGTCGTGATTGGAGAAGGCGATCGAGGGCCAGTGATCGGGAAACCGGGCAAGCTCTGCATAATGCGCAGGAATGAATGATGGATCGAGGCGATCGGCCTCGAGCAGTGGAAAACTGTATCCCGAATGCACGCCCCTTGTCGCCGCTGCGTAACCGCCGCAGCGTTCCGGTTCCTCGGAGAATTCGCCCATGACGAAGCGGTCGGGATAGCGCTCGACGCGACGCCGGATCTCGTTCAGAACCGTCAGATTGGCCGCCAGATTGCTGTCGTGGCAGTGAAGCTGCAGACGCGGGGCGTGGGACCAGTGCCATTCCGTCCGATCGGATGGTGGAACCGGGTTGTTATCCGCGAGAGTCGGATCGTGAAGAAAGGCGTTGGCGACATCGAGGCGGAAACCGTCCACGCCGCGCGCCAGCCAGTGATCGAGCACCGCAAGCGCGGCCTCGCGCGCTGCCGGATTGCACCAGTTCAGCTTCGGCTGCTGGCGCAGAAATTTGTGATGATAATATTGCCGCCGCGCCGGATGATACGACCAGGCCGGGCCGCCGAACGCCGAGAGCCAGTTGTTCGGGGCGGTGCCGTCTTCACGCGCCGGCGCCCAGACATACCAGTCCGCTTTCTCGCCGCCTTCGAGACTCGCGCGGAACCAGGCGTGCTCATCGGAGGTGTGCGCAAGCACTTCGTCGGTGAGAACTTTCAATCCGCGCGCATGCGCCTCCGCGAGCAATCGATCGAAATCGGCATCTCGCCCATATTCCGGATTGACAGAATTGTAGTCCGATACGTCGTAGCCCCAGTCGCGATTGGGCGAGGGGTGGATTGGCGACAGCCAGATCGCGTCGACGCCGAGCGACGCAATATAGTCGAGCTTCGAGGCGAGCCCGGCAAAGTCTCCGACGCCGTCGCCGTCCCCGTCTGCAAAACTGCGGACATAAACTTGATAGATTGCGGCGCCTTGCCACCAGGGCGCGGTCACACTTCGCTCGCGTTATTGACGATCCTGCCGACGAGCCCGTAGGTCACGGCCTCTTCGGCCGACATCCAGAAATTCCGGTCCGTATCGGCGACGACCCGCTCGTAGGTCTGTCCTGTCTCGCGCGCGATCTCGCGGTTCAGCCGCTCGCGCATCTTGGTGATTTCCTGCGCCTCGATCTCGATGTCGGAAACCGGCCCCGCCACGCCGCCGAGCGGCTGATGGAGGAGAAAGCGTGTGAAGGGAAGCGCGAAACGATTCTCGCGCCGGGCGCCGAGATAGATATGCGCGCCCGCGCTCGCCACCCATCCGGTGCCGATCATCTTCACCCGCGGGCCCACGAAACGGATCATGTCGTGGATCGTGTCGCCCGATTCCACATGGCCGCCCGGCGAATTGACGAGCACGCGGATATCGCCCTCGCCCTCCGCCGCATAGGCCAGAAGCTGCGCCGTCACCCGCTCGGCCATCTTCATGTCCACTTCGCCGAAAATGAGCACGGTGCGCGATTTGAACAGCGCCTGCGCCACCGGCGAGGGCTGCGCCTCCGGCCCCGGCGGGGTTTGCGGCTTCTCGTCTTCGTCACGAAATTGCAAGGCGATCTCCCGGCTGCTGGACAAAGTCAACATCGCCTATCGCATATGGTGTCGTGGGCCGGCAAGAACAGATCCGGACGAGCTTCAGGCGTGCTTCGATCCGCCTTCGCCCCGCCTTCGCCAAGGCGAAGCTTCGGATTCGCGCAGGCAGGCAACGCTTCGGCGGACAAGAATGAAACCACCCGGCCCGCCGGAGCTTCAGGCGCCGAGCCCTTGAAAATTTCGTCGCCGGAAGCTGTCGAGGCGATAGTGCGGTTGTAATACAGCGCGAATCAGCCTAACATTCCACATCTTGGGGAATGAACCTTGGGTATCGCTCCTCGCGACCGCGGGGTTTGGATCGAAGGGGGCACAAATGAATTTCTTGCGAGCCGCCGCAATTCTCGGCGCATTCTGCCTTGTGGGCGTGGTGGCAGCACAAAGCACCCCTCCCAGTGTCTACGCCCTGAACTGCATAGTCAGCGGAGGTACGGGATGCACCACTTCGCTCAAGGGAACGCTCTTGGGCCCGGCGTATCCGTTCATATCGATCGCTGGGTATGTCACGCCAGGTGATGGCGGAGGTGGTGAGTTCTACTACAGTCCCGGGTCATGCACTCCGGATGGAGGGACGGTCTTCACGGATTTCTCCGATGTCAATTGTTATTATCGCCGCTTCACCGGAACAGTCTATATGGCGTGGTTTGGCGTGCAGAATTATTCTGCGACCGTCCTCTATGATGTGTCGACCTCTTGTCCCAGTCCCAACACAAATTGCTTCACCAACGCCTTCATGGCCGCGTCGCAACCCGGCGCCGACAATACCGTCTCGACGGGTGGCATGTACCTTTATTCCAGCCAGGACGTGAGCCCGCCGCTTTCCAATCAGACCCTGACCTGCAACGCGGCGCTCACCGGCGGGGAGGCCAGTTCGAATTATTCGAGTGATTCGACCGCTCCCGGCGCGATCGTCCTCGCCCACGGCGCGTCCATCAGGTTCACGAGCGACAACAACGAATTCCATCACTGCCTGGTTCTGACGAATGGCACGGGTACGGGCGGCCTGCCGATCAACCTCGCCCCGACAACGCAGCGCAACGCTCTGGACAACGACTACAACATGGTCGCGAATGGCGACGTGGGGATTTTCTGTGACAATCCGGAAAATAATTATATTCACGACGTCACGGTCATCGGTTTCGACACCGGAGTCGCCGCCTGGGGATGCTCGAGATTCACGATGGACCACGTCTACATCGACGCCGATGTGGGAGTGTATCTTCAGAGCTTGAAATCGCCCGCGATTATAAGCAACATCAAGGTCAAGAATTTTCTCAGCCAGAACGTGCCTGTCGATCAGTACGAAAACGGTCCGGATACGAGCTATACCGTGACAGCCATCGCTGCGAATCCTACCGACGGGACTTGCGTAATCACCGTTTCGACAACGCAGTACATAGAGCTGCAGCCAAACGACTGGGTGTCCCTGGGCGGTGATGGAACACCGGGAGACATGGGCCCGCTGAGCTGCTATGGAACGTTCCGGGTGGAGTCCGTCAGTGGCACCAACAACAGCACAATCGATCTGGCTGGAACCACCTATGGGGCTTCGATATCCCCCTACGCCTTCGCGACCGGCGTGGTGGCCAGCTGGTCCGACGACAGCTCCATCATCAATGTCAGCTCGGTCGCCGGGATACAGGCAGGCGAATGCATTTCCTCCACAACCGATTCGACCGTGTTCTACAACTATAGTTGCACACAGTATGACGGGACCTCTTGCTCGCATTGTGTCATGGTGAAGGATGTTTCGTACTACAGCAAGAAAATCGTCATTGCCAATTTCGACGGAAGCCCGGCCTATACGCAGGACACCTCGGCCGATGAATCAATGGTCTCCGTCTACAATTATGGTCCATACGAGAGCGGAAGCAACCTCTACGTTTACGCAACGTCGCACATCGCGGCGGGCAACAGCATCGGCGGCGCGGGCGCCGGCAATGTCGCGACATCCGTCATGGCGGGAGGGCCCGGCGATACCTCGCCTCTGGGATTCATCGGAAATAATTTCTACACCTTTGCCCACCGCAACCAATACAATTTTGCCAGCGCGGGCCCCGCGCTGTGTAACAACTGCGCCTTCGACACCCAGGCCGAACTTTTCGACATCCAGCAGATCGGCACAAGATTTGGCCACGGGGTGAATCCGCTTCCACTGACGGCATCACTAAATACCAACCAAATCGATAACGTAACTGTTTCGACCCCGCCCTTTCCGCTTTATTCGGGATGGCAGCAGAATGATACTGTCATCGACTCCGCGAAGATCATCGACTATAATTCCGGCACGACGATCTGTCATCCGGTGGGCGAAACGGATTCCCAGCTGACCCTATGTCCGGTACCGGGCCAAAGCCAAAGTCATGACACGATCTACGACGTCAATCCCATGATCCTGACCGGCGATACAACGAAGAACAGCGAGACGATAACAAATCTGTCTTCCGACCCGACCCAGGGTTCCAATGCATGGCAGGTCGGGGATACGATACTGACCCCACAAACCCCGGGCGGCATTCCGTACGGGACGCGTATCGTGGCCCTGACGAGCAATTCGGTTACCGTGGACACGGCCGCTTTGAGAGACAACTCTGGCGTCGCCGTTGCCGATACCCAGGTGCATGGCGCTCAGAACACGGCATCGGCGGATTTCGTTGGATCGAATCTCGGCGGCGGTGGTGGGTTTGTCTTCGATGCCCTGGGCAGCGGCTGCAACTCGGTTCAGGGCGTGACGATCCAGACAAAAAACTTCGGGCAGCCTGCGCTCGAAGCTGTCGGCGGATGCACGTTGCTGACCAATATCAGTACGGCGCAGACCAGCGATTTCATGATCGACACCGACGTAAGCAATGTTTCGCTCTCCGGGTCCCAGACACAAAGAGCGGGCATCTATTTCGAAGGCCTGCTGCCGCAACAGGACTATTCGGCCGCATCGACCTGGATTTCTGTCCCCACGCTGTCGAATCCTCTCCATAACAACATATCGACGATTTCCGGGGCTCCGTCGCCGACAATCCCAGTGGGATCGGGGACGCTGGTGGGCAACGACAACGTCGGCCGGTTGACCCTTAAGTCTCCCACTACGACGATCACGGTGACATTCGCTTCGCCCTGGACCAACGAGCCGGTTTGCGCCGCGACCGACGAAACGACTGCCGGAGATAATCCGATCTTCGTGACGTTAAGCCCCCTTCCTCCCCCTGTCACGATGGTAACGTTTACTGCAGCAGGCGTGAATGGTTTTGGTAGCAATGACATGATTTCGTACACCTGCGCCGGTTATGAATGACTGGTTATGATTGAAATGTCCCGATAATTCCGGAGCCGCGCGAGGGACGCGAAGTGCTGCGCGCCCCGCGTGCGCATCGAAGAAATTTTGCCGTGAGGCCGGCCCGCCCCGGCTCCCGCACACGCGAAAACCGGCGAAGGCCTGGAGAAGTTACGATACCGTCTATTTCTTCGTGAGCGCGAACACAGTGCCGCAGCCATAGCCCTCGACACAGCCGGTACCCCCGCCAAATTCCGTCGTGCCATAAAGCGTGTCCTTCACATGGAGCAGACCGCCTTCGGGATAAGCGCCATCCGTGCAATTTTTCTGACGGAAGAAGCAAAAGGAATGGATCACCTTTTCTGCGCCGGTGGTCGGGTCAAATGAGAATACCGTGCCGACGCCGGAGAAGGTCGTGTGGCGTTTCTTGCCACCGTAAACTGTCGTCCCGTAGAGCCTGCCATGTACGTCAATCAGACCGGCATAGGGGGCCTCGCCGTCCGTCCCGCCCTTGAAGGCATAGACCACCGTCTCCGCGCCGGTGCCCGGGTCGACCGCGAATACCGTGCCGGAGCCGGGATTTTGATCGCTTGTTCCGCCATAAAAGGTGGTTCCATACAGCATGCCGTTCACGTCGATCAGGCCGGCGCGGGGGAAATTGCCGTCCGTGCTCGTGCCGGCGAAGGCATACAGCACCGTCTCGGTGCCCGTGCCCATGTCGAGCGCGAACACCGTGCCGCAGCCAAAGTCGGGGCAGTACCCGCTCCTGTTGCCGCCGCCTTCGGTCGTGCCGTAGAGCGTGCCGCCGACAGCCACCAGGCCGCCATTGGGGTGAATGCCGTCCGTGCCGCCGGCGAACGAATAAAGCACCGTCTCGGCGCCGGTGGCGGGATCGAGCGCGAACACCGTGCCGTAGCCCACGTCTCCGCCTTTGGCGGTCGCGCCGTACAGCACGCCGTCGACTTCGATCAGGTTGCCGCCAGGATTGGCGCCGTCGGTGCAATTCTGCTGGCTGCAGAAGGAATGGAGGACCTTCTCCGCGCCGGTGTGCCGGTTGATCGAGAACACCGTGCCCTTGTGATGGGCTCCCCCGGCCACTGTCGTTCCATACAGTCTACCCTCCGCATCGATCAGACCGGATGAGGGTCTCTTGCCGCGTCCGGCGAAGGCATGAAGCACCGCTTCGGCACCGGTGTCCGGGTCGAGTGAGAACACCGTGCCGCAGCCATTGCGTTTGCAACCCGTGCCGCCGCCATAAAAGGTCGTTCCGTACAGCGTGCCCTTCACATCGACCAGGCCGGCCTCCGGTTTCGTGCCATCGGGGCTGCCGGCGAAGGCATAGACCACCCGCTCCGTGAAATGGCTGGGTTCCACGGCCGCAGCCGGCTGGACGAAGGCGCACCCGATGATGCCCGCCAAAGCGATGGAAGCGGTTTTCATGTCTTTACCCCCTTATTGCAGCTGCCCGGCGCGGCCGCCTGCCTGCCGTTGCGGCACCTGGTCGGTCCCAAGACACCCTTATAGCCGAAGGCGTCCTTCGGCGCCACCGTCATTCCACGCTCCAGCGCGGGTTTCAGGGGACGGCATCGGCGTCGGGTCGAGTCTCGGTGGCGGCGGCGGATTTATCTTCGACGCGCTCGGCAATGGCTGCAACGCCGTGCAGGGTGCAACGATCCAGACCAAGAATATCGGGCAGCCTGCGCTCGAAGCCGTCGGCGGATGCACGTTGCTGACCAATATCAGTACGGCGCAGACCAGCGATTTCATGATCGACACCGACGTAAGCAATGTTTCGCTCTCCGGGTCCCAGACACAAAGAGCGGGCATCTATTTCGAAGGCCTGCTGCCGCAACAGGACTATTCGGCCGCATCGACCTGGATTTCTGTCCCCACCCTGTCGAATCCTCTCCATAACAACATATCGACGATTTCCGGGGCTCCGTCGCCGACAATCTCAGTGGGATCTGGGACGCTGGTGGGCAACGACAACGTCGGCCGGTTGACCCTTAGCTCTTCCACTACGACGATCACGGTGACATTCGCTTCGCCATGGACCAACGAGCCGGTTTGCACGGCGACCGACGAAACGACTGCCGGAGATAATCCGATCTTCGTGACGTTAAGCCCCCTTCCGCCGCCTGTCACGATGGTAACGTTTACTGCAGCAAGCATGACTGGTTTTGGTAGCAAGGACGTGATTTCGTACACCTGCGCCGGTTATGAATGACTGGTTATGATTGAAATGTCCCGATAATTCCGGAGCCGCACGAGGGACGCGAAGTGCTGCGCGCCCCTCGTGCGCATCGAAGAAAATTTGCCGTGGAGTCGGCCCGCCCCCACGCCGGCTCCCGCACACGCGAAACCCGGCGAAGGCCTGGAGAAGATACGATACCGTTTATTGCTTCGTGAGCGCGAACACCGTGCCGCAGCCATAGCTCAGGTAGCAGCCTCCGCCTGCTGACGTCGTCCCGTACAGCGTGCCCTTCACCTCAATCAGACCTGCGGTGGGGAAGTCACCGTCCGTGCAACTCTGCAGAGTACAAAAGGCAAAGTAATGGACCACCTTTTCTGCGCCGGTGGCCGGGTCGAGCGAGAACACAGTGCCGCCTCCAATGCTCCCGCGTTTTCCCCCGCCATAAAGTGTCGTCCCGTAGAGCGTGCCCCTTACATCGATCAAACCGGCTTCGGGGAATTCGCCGTCCCTGTTGCCACCCAAGAAAGAATAAATCACCGTCTCGGCGCCGCTTCCCGGGTCGACCGTGAACACCGTGCCGCAGCCAACTCCATAGCAGCCAGTACCGCCGCCATAGAAGGTAGTTCCGTACAATACGCCGTCCACGTCGATCAGGCCGGCGCGAGGGAAATCGCCGTCCGTATCGGTCCCTTCACCGGCGAAGGAATGAAGCACTGTTTCCGCGCCGGTACCCATGTCGACCGCGAACACCGTACCGCAGCCGAAGTCCGGGCATAAATAGTTCTTGTTGCCGCCGCCTTCGGTCGTGCCGTAGAGCGTGCCGTCGACAGCGACCAGGCCGCCATTGGGATGAATGCCGTCCGTGCCGCCGGCGAAGGAATAAAGCACCGTCTCGGCGCCGGTGGCCGGATCGAGCGCGAACACCGTGCCGTAGCCCGCGTCTCCGCCTTTGGCGGTCGCGCCGTACAGCACGCCGTCGACTTCGATCAGGCTGCCGCCAGGGTTGGCGCCGTCGGTGCAATTCTGCTGGCTGCAGAAGGAATGGAGGACCTTCTCCGTGCCGGTGT
>Ga0335075_10016718_pt1 | contig 10937 bp, 5 predicted proteins | sample Lox_Sample_24_FD_206723 | JGI IMG/M metagenome (GOLD analysis project Ga0335075, IMG submission 206723) | Soil microbial communities from Loxahatchee National Wildlife Refuge, Florida, United States - Lox_Sample_2.4 | ecosystem: Environmental > Terrestrial > Soil > Wetlands | place: USA: Florida... | reverse complement strand
GCGATCGATGACGAGCGTGGCGCCGAGACCGTTAATCTGCTGGTCGCTGGCGACATCGGTGATGACGTTGTTGAGGCCCTTGAATTTTTCGACGAGCTGGTTGGTGATCTGCGCGAGCTCGACGGGGTCGGGGTCTTCGACGGAGAACTGATACTGCGTGCGCGAGATGCGGTCTTCAACGGTGAGGTCCTGCGCGGGCTGCAGGAAGGTCTGGATGCCGGGAATCTGGTTGAGCTTGCCCTGCAGGCGGGTGATGATCTGCTGCGCGGTGTCCTTGCGGTCGTCGCGGTCCTTGAGATCGATCTGAATGCGGCCGGAGTTGAGGGTGGCGTTGGTGTTGTCGATGCCGATGTAGCTGGAGAGCGAGACGACGTCAGGGTCCTGAAGGATGGCGCGCGCGACGGCCTGCTGGCGGTTCGCCATCGAGGTGAAGGACGTGCTCTGATTGCCTTCGGTGATGGCCATGATGACGCCGGTGTCCTGGGAGGGGAAGAATCCTTTGGGGACGACGACGTAGAGCCACAGCGTGAGGACGAGTGTGGCGGCAGTGACGATGAGGGTGAAGGTCTGGTGGCGGAGCACCCACTGCACGCCGATGCCGTATTTGGCGATCGTCCACTCGAACCACTCTTCGCTCTTGCGATAGAAGGCGCCCTTTTCCGAGTGCGGCTTGTGCTTGAGCAGGCGGGCGGACATCATCGGCGTAAGGGTGAGGGAGACGACGGCGGAGACGAGGATGGTGACGGCGAGGGTGACGGCGAATTCGCGGAAGAGCCGGCCCACGATGTCGCCCATGAAGAGCAACGGGATGAGCACGGCGATGAGCGAGACGGTCAGCGAGAGGATGGTGAAGCCGATCTGCTCGGAGCCTTTGAGGGCGGCATCGAGGGGGGAGTCGCCCATCTCGAGATAGCGGTCGATGTTCTCGATCATGACGATGGCGTCGTCGACGACGAAGCCGGTCGAGATGGTGAGCGCCATCAGCGAGAGGTTGTTGAGGGAGTAGCCGAGCAGATACATGATGCCGAAGGTGCCGACGATGGAGAGCGGCACGGCAACGGCAGGGATGATGGTGGCCTTGAGGCTGCGCAGGAAGAGGAAGATCACCATGACGACGAGGGCGATGGTGAGCAGCAGCTCAAACTGCACATCCTTGACGGAGGCGCGGATGGTGTTGGTGCGGTCGGTGAGGACCTGGAGTTCAACGCCGGCGGGGAGCGACTGACGGAGCTTGGGCAGGAGCGCCTGCACTTCGTTGACGACGCCGATGATGTTGGCGCCGGGCTGGCGCTGGATGTTGATGATGATGGCGGGCTTGACGTAGGCCTGTGAGGCGGGGATGTCGACGGTGGTGCCGTCGGGCTGTTTTTCGGTGCGCGCGGGCTGCGCGGCGAAGCCCATCCAGGCGGCCTGGTAGAGGTTCTCAGCGCCGTTGATGACGGTGGCGACATCTTTGAGGCGGACGGGCGAGTTGTTGCGATAGGCGACGATGACGTCGTCATAGTCGCCGGCGGACATGAGCTGGTCGTTGTCGCCGATGGTGTAGGCCTGGCGCGGGCCGTTGAGGGAGCCCTTGGCCTGGTCGACGTTGGCGGTGCCGATGGCGGTGCGGATGTCCTCCAGTGAGAGGCCGTAGCTGGCAAGTTGCGCGGGGTTGGCCTGAATGCGGACGGCGGGCTTCTGGCCGCCGGCGATGGAGACGAGGCCGACGCCGGAGAGCTGCGAGATCTTCTGCGCGAGGACGGTGTCGGCGAGGTCTTCGACCTTCTGGAGCGGGACGGTCTCGGAGGTGAGGGAGAGGGTGAGAATGGGCGCGTCAGCGGGGTTGACCTTGGCGTAGACGGGCGGATTGGGGAGGTCCTGGGGGAGGTAGGTATAGGCGGCGTTGATGGCGGCCTGCACGTCCTGCTGGGCGACGTCGATGGATTCAGAGAGGCTGAACTCGAGCGTGATGATGGAGCCGCCGCCGGAGGAGATGGAGGTCATCTGCTGGAGGCCGGGGATCTGGCCGAACTGGCGCTCGAGCGGACCGGTGACGGACTGCGCCATGACGTTGGGGCTGGCGCCGGGGTAGTAGGTCTGGACCTGAATGATCGGGTAGTCGACCTCAGGGAGAGCAGAGACCGGAAGCTGCAGGTAGGCAACAAAGCCCGCAAGCAAAATGGCCACCATCAGGAGTGTGGTGGCCACCGGCCGAAGAATAAATGGCCGTGACGGACTCATCAGTGCGTGCCTCCACCGGAGGGCGCGGATTGTCCGCCGTTGTTGTTGGCCTGACCCGAATGGCCGCTGCCCGGGAAGGTGCTGGAGTTAGGCGGCACGGGCGAGGCGGGAGCAAGGCCGCCCGAACCGGCGGCGGGCGGCGCAGTGGCGGCGTTGGGATTGGTGGCGCCGACGGTGCCGCTGTTGTTGACGGAGGGGATGGTGCGCGCCTGAGTGGGCGAGACGGGAGCGCCGTCAACGAGCTTCTCCTGACCATCGACGACGACCGGAGTGCCGGGCTTCAGGTTGGTGCTGTTGGAGAGCACGGAGCTGGTGCCGATGGTGAAGTCGACGTGAACGGGAACGACGTCGGCATGGAACGGTTGCCGCTGCTTGCCGTTCTTGCCGGTGGCGCCTTCTTCTTCTTCGTCGGTGGCCTGGCTGGGGACCTTCGGCTGCGCATTGCCGGTGGCGTTGGCGGCGTTGTAGCCGGGAAGGTTCTTGAGCTTGTCGGGCGGCGTGGGGCCGGGATTCACGACGAAGACGTAGTCGCCCTGGTTGCCGCTTTCAATGGCGGCGGTGGGCACGACGAGAGCGTTCGGGCGCTCCGAGAGGATGAGGCGCACGTTGACGAACTGATTGGCGAAGAGCGAGCCGTCCTGATTGTCGAAGACGGCCTTCAGCTTGGCGGTGCCGGTGGTGGTATCGATCTGGTTGTCGATGGTGAGCAGGGTGCCGCTGGCGATCTTGTGCGCGTCGGTGCGGTCGTAGGCTTCGACGACGAGCTTTCTGCCGCCCTTCATTGCCTGCTGCACCTGCGGGATCTGATCTTCAGGCAGGGTGAAGATGACGGCGATGGGATGGATCTGGGTGATGACGACGAGGCCGGTGGTGGCGGTGCTGCTGACGATGTTGCCGGGATCGACGAGACGCAGGCCGACTACACCGTCGATGGGCGAGTAGATCTTGGTGTAACCGAGATTGACGCGCGCGGCTTCGATGGCGGCCTGGTCAGCTTTGATGGAGCCTGCGGCCTGACCCTGGTTGGAGACCTGAAGCTGCTGCTGCTCCTTGGAGACGACACCGGCTTCGTAGAGCGAGGTGTAGCGCTCGGCCTCGGCCTGCATGTTCTTCAGGTTGGCTTCGTCCTTGGCGAGCGTGCCTATGGCCTGATCGAGAGCTGCCTGATAAGGACGCGGATCGATCTCGAGCAGGAGCTGACCCTTCCTGACGGCCTGACCTTCCTGGAAGTTCACCGAGAGCAGCTGGCCGCTTACCCGCGCCTGCAGCGTGACGGTGTTGTATGCCGTAACGGTGCCGAGCGCGGTGAGAAAGACGGGAACGGTCTTCTGCTGGACGGGCGCGGTTTGTACCGGCGTGGGACGGTTGGCGGCAGCGGCCTGCTTGGCGGCGAGGGCGTCAGCCGCCTGCTTATTGGCGTGAATACGCCATACGATGAAGCCGATGACCGCGAGGATGATGAGCGCGACGATGAAGAGGCGGCGACGACTGCCGGGACGGCGGCCGCCGGGCTCAGAGGCATGCTCGGGCAAAAGATGCGCCGGGTCCGAAACGGTACTCGAACGGATCTGACGCTCCGCGGTAGATACACGGGACATGGCGCCAGCAGCGTTGTGGCTGGAAGAGGCTGACATGTAGATCGACGAACTCCTGCGAAGCTGTTGGAACCAAATCTAATAAGACGCCAGTGAACCCTGATGAGGTGGGCCTTGCCGTGTGGCGGGAGCCAGAGATCCTGACGGACAGGACGGCGCCTTCTCCATGATACTGACGGTATAGTGACGAAGAGCGCACCTTCAAGGTTTCGGACCATGATTTCGGACAGCGGAGTACAGTCGGCGGAGGTCCCGGTGGAGGGGCGAGAGCCTGCCGTGAATACGGCCGTATTAGCCCCGGGCGTGCCGCTATGCGTGGATCTTGACGGAACACTGGTGAAATCAGACACCCTGGTGGATTCCGTCCTGGTGCTGGCGAGGCAGAAGCCGGCGGAGATGCTTCGTATTCCGAGCTGGATTGCGCAGGGGAAGGCGCAGTTTAAAAAACATGTAACTGCGGCGGTGTCGCTGGATGTGGAACACCTGCCCTATAACCGGCCGCTGCTGGAGTGGCTGCGCGCGGAGCATGGCGCGGGACGGGCGATCTACCTGGCGACGGCGGCGGACCGGTCGCTGGCGGAACGGGTGGCGGCGTACCTGGGGATCTTTGCGGGAGTGCTGGCCTCAGACGGGGCGACGAACCTGGCCGGGAGGAACAAGCTGGCGGCGTTCCGGGAACAGTTCGGGGAGCGGTTCTGCTATATCGGCAACGCCAAGCCGGACACAGAACTGTTAAGCGCGTGCGAGAGCCCGATGACGGCCAACCCGCACCGGGCGCTGACGAGTGGGTTGCGGCGAATGAAGACAACGGTCGCGGCCAACTTTGAAGACCACACCCCGGCGCTGAAGAGCTGGCTGCGGGCGGTGCGCCTGCACCAGTGGGCGAAGAACACGCTGATCTTTGTGCCGCTGCTGCTGGCGCATGCGTGGAGCCTGCCAACGGTGGCCGGCGGCATCGTCGCTTTCTTCAGCTTTGGGCTGTGCGCGTCGGCGACGTACATCATCAATGACCTGCTGGACCTGGAGGCGGACCGCAAGCACCCGAGGAAGCGGCGCAGGCCGTTTGCCGCGGGTGATCTGTCGGCGATTGCGGGGGTGAGTGCCGTTGCGGTGATGCTGGCTGGGTCGTTTGTGCTGGCGCTGATGGTGCCGCGGGTGATTCTGTGGCTGCCGGGCCGACATGGCCTGCTGCTGCCGCACAAGTTCCTGGAGTGGCTGCTGTTGTATACGGTGACGACGCTGACGTACTCGCTGTATCTGAAGCGCACGCTGTTGCTGGATGTGTTTGTGCTGAGTGGCTTGTACACGGTGCGGATGCTGGCAGGCAGCGCGGCGACGACGGTGCCCATCTCGGAATGGCTGGGCGGGTTCAGCGTGTTCTTCTTCCTGTCGCTGGCGTTTGTGAAGCGGTTCAGCGAGCTGGAGGCGTTGCAGGCGCGCGGCGGTTTGGCGCCGGCGGGACGCGGGTATCACGTGAGCGACCTGGAACAGTTGCGCGCCTTCGGTACGGGATCGATGTTTGCGGCGGTGCTGGTGGCGACGCTGTATATCAGCAACCCGCAGACGAGCCTGCTGTACGCGCATGCGCTGCGATTGTGGCTGGTGGTGCCGGTGCTGCTGCTGTGGTTGAGCCAGGTGTGGATGCTGGCAAGTCGCGGCGAAATGCACGATGACCCGGTGGTGTGGGCGATTACATCGAAGCGGAGTTTGCTGCTGGGCGCGGTGATGGTGGCGATTGTGTGGTCGGCGCTGTAAGGCACGTACACTGGAAATTGAAATTCATTATGGATTCGACGTTACTGACAGATTTTTCTCCGTCGTCGCTGGATGCCGCGTTTGCCGCGGTGGAGGCGGAGGCGCGTGCGCAACTGGCTGCACCGGACTTTGATGCAGAGGCGTTTCGACTGGCGTGGCTGGGACGCAAGCAGGGGCGGCTGAAGGCGATCTCGGATGCGTGGCTGAAGGCCGCACCGGCGGACGCGAAGCGGCTGATCGGGCAAAGGTTCAATGCGCTGAAGGAGACGATTGAGGCGGCGGTGGAGAGTGCTGCTGCGGGATCGAAGACGACGGCTGCGGCGGCGCTGGATATTACGCTGCCGGGGATTGCGCAGAGGATTGGTGCGGAACATCCGCTGATTCGCACGATGCAGGAGATCGTGACGGTGTTTGAGCGGATGGGATATTCGGTCGGGCTGGGGCCGGAGGTGGAGACGGACTTTTATAACTTCGAGGCGCTGAACTTTCCGCCGAACCATCCGGCGCGGGATACGCAGGACACGCTGGTGGTGGCCGAGCAGGAGAAGAAGCCGGCGCGCGAGCGGCTGCTGATGCGCACGCATACGTCGCCGGTGCAGATTCGGTCGATGCTGGAGCAGGATCCACCGTTGAGACTGGTGATTCCGGGCAAGGTGCATCGGAACGATGCGGCGGATGCGACGCACTCGCCGGTGTTTCATCAAGTGGAGGGGCTGTGCGTGGACACGAACATCACGTTCAGCGACCTGAAGGGCACGCTGGATCATGCGATGAAGGAGTTTTTTGGCTCGAGCGTGAAGACGAGGTTTTTTCCGTCGTTCTTTCCGTTCACGGAGCCGAGCGCGGATGTGCAGATCTCGTGCATTTTTTGCGGCGGGAAGGGTTGCAGGAAGTGCAAGCACTCGGGCTGGATTGAGCTGCTGGGATGTGGGATGGTGGACCCGGCAGTGTTCGAGGCAGTGGATAAGAAGCGCGCGGAACTGGGGCGCGAGCCTGCGTATGACACGCGCAGGATCAGCGGGTTTGCGTTCGGTATGGGCGTGGACCGCATTGCGATGATGAAGTATGGGATCAGCGATATTGGGCTGCTGTATTCGGGTGATATGAGGTTCCTGGAGCAATTTGCCTAGAGAGCGAGTTAGCGAGATAGCAAGTTAGCAAGTCAGCGGTCGGGACTAAATAGAATGCGTACGCGACACTTCAGTGAGTTATTGGTTTGGCAGCGCGCAATGGGATTGGCACGTTCCGTTTATGACGGTGACGGAGCACTTTCCGAAACGAGAAATGTTCGGGTTGTGTAGTCAACTTCGACGGGCTGCGGTTTCGGTCCCTAGCAATATCGCTGAAGGTCATGGCCGGTTGAGTGATCAACTGTTCAGGACATTTCTGGCGCAGGCTCGTGGCTCACTATTTGAAGTACAAACCCAGTTGATGCTTTCTGCCGATCTTGGTTTCGTGCAGCAGGAGCGATCATCTGTCCTGATCGACGAATGTGTGCAAATCACCATGATGTTGAACGACCTCTTGAAAACCCTGGAAAGGAAGCCGGTTTCGGCGAAACGCTAACTTGCTAACTCGCTATCTTATTAACTCGCTCCTGCTGCTATGGGCAGTCGGTTCTTTCGCACAACAGCATCCGCGTGATGGTGAGATTCACGATGCCGACACGAAGGCGTGGTGGCATACGACGGAGTATCTTTCGTCGGATGCGATGGAGGGGCGCGACACGGGGACGGCGGCGTATCAGCGCGCGGCGGAGTATGTGGCGGGACGGATGATGGCGGCGGGGCTGAAGCCCGCGGGCGATGATGGATATTTTCAGACGGTGCCGATGCGGCAGGTGGAGGTGATTCCGGCGCGGTCGTCGGTGGCCGTGTGGTTCGGCGATCGAAACAGCGAAATTCTTCCTCTTCTGCAGGAGGTGACGACGAGTGTGCCGAACGCTCCGGTGGCGGATGCGGTGGGTGACCTGGTGTTTCGCGGTTACTGCGGGAAGGACGCGATGCAGGGCGTTGCGGGCAAGGTCGTGATTTGCTTTGGGACGCAGCGTGCGGGGCTGCCCTCGGGTGGTGAGCGGGCGGCGAATGCCCGGGCGGCGGGTGCGGCGCCGATGGTGAATGTCGACGATCCGTACTTCACGATTGAGCCGCCGAGATGGCCGTATGCCTATGCGCGGTCGGTGACGTTGCGGGATGGCGGATTGAGGCAGAGAGATGCCCAGCCGTTTCTGGTGTTGCGCTGCAGCAAGGAGGCGTTTGCGAAGATGCTCGACGGCACGGGGCACGATGCGGCTGCGGTGTTGAAGGCGGGAGGAGCGAAGCAGCCGCTGGAAAGCTTCGACCTGCCGGGCCGGTCGCTGCATGTGCATCTGGAGACCGCGGAGAAGGACATTGTCTCGCCGAATGTGCTGGGGGTACTGGTGGGTTCGGACGAGAAGTTGAAGGGTGAGTATGTGGTCGTCGCCGCCCACCTGGATGGGTATGGGTTTGGGACGCCGGTGAGGGGCGACAACCTGTACAACGGCACGCTGGATGATGCGGCGTATGTGGCGCTGCTGTTGCAGTATGCCGATGACGTGAAGGCGGGCAAGCTGCCGAGGCCGAAGCGGAGTGTGCTGATTGCGGCGTTTACGGGTGAGGAGAAGGGGCTGCTGGGGTCGACGTGGTTTGTGGAGCACCCGACGGTGGCGAAGGAGAAGATCGTCGCGGATATCAACCTGGATCAGCTAAGGCCGCTGTTTCCGCTGAAGATTCTGACGGTGCCGGGGATCGACCGCACGTCGCTGGGACAGACAGCGCGGGAGGTTGCGGCGAAACAGCATATTGAACTGCGAGACGACCGGGAGCCGGAGCGTCATCTGCTGCAGCGGGCGGATAACTGGCCGTTTCTGCGGGCGGGAATCCCGGCGATCGGGTTTGTGTTCGGGTTCGACAACGGGACGGATGCGGAGCGGCGATACCGGGAGTGGTATGAGGTGAGGTATCACCGGCCGCAGGATGACGTTACCCAGCCGATGGACTTCGAGGCGGCGAAGGACTTCAACGAGTTCTTCTACCGGCTGACGGATGCGGTGGCGGACGCGCCGCAACGGCCGGTGATTTATCAGCAGAAACAGTGACTTACGGGAGTTCGCGATTTATTTATAAGGAAATTAAGCTGTTTAAGTCTGGGGGCTTAAACTCCTTAAACTTCTTATAAACTGCGGCTTATGGATCCGTTACGAAACCCGTATTCGCCCGGGGCCGGAACTCCTCCGCCGGAGCTGGCCGGCCGCGAGCGCCTGCGCGAGCAGGTGCGGATTGCGCTGGCCAGATTGCGGATCGGCAGGCCGGCGAAGAGCGTGCTGATGGTGGGGCTGCGGGGAGTAGGCAAGACGGTGTTGCTGGATCAGCTGATGCAGGATGCCGAGGCGGATGGCATCTGTACGGTGCGGTCGGAGACACCGGAGAATCGATCCCTTCCGGCGCTTCTGGCTCCCCAGATACGCCTGGCACTGCTGCACCTGAATCGCACGGAGGCCGCCAAGGATGCGGTTTCGCGAGGGCTGCGTGCGCTGGCCGGTTTCGCGAGGGCGCTGAAGGTGAAGTATCACGATCTCGAGGTGGGGTTTGATGCCCAACCGGAGCCTGGGCTTGCAGACAATGGGGACCTGGAGATTGATTTGACGGCGCTGCTCGAACAGGTGGGCATTGCTGCCCGGAAGGCCGGGACTGCAGTTGTCCTGTTCGTGGACGAGCTGCAGTATCTTCCGCAGGACCAGTTTGCCGCGTTGATTGCGGCACTGCACCGATGCGTGCAGCGGCAGTTACCCGTGACCATCGTTGGCGCAGGCTTGCCACAGCTTCGCGCGCTGGCAGGAGATGCCAAATCGTACGCGGAACGCCTCTTCGACTTTCCGACGATCGGCCCGTTGTCTCCCGAGGAAGCGATACGGGCGCTGCGTAAGCCGGCGGCGGATGCGGGTGTCGAGTACACCGACGGGGCGGTTGCGGACATATTGACGCGGACGGAGGGATATCCCTATTTCCTGCAGGAATGGGGAAAGAGCTCGTGGGAGGTTGCCGACGCCTCTCCGATTACGCAGGACGACGTGGAAGGGGCGTCCCAGGTGGCGATCGCGACGCTGGACGAGAGCTTTTTCCGGGTGCGGTTCGACCGGCTTACACCGACGGAGAAGCGTTATCTGCGAGCGATGGCCGAGCTTGGTCCTGGAGGCCACCGGTCGGGCGATATTGCGGGGGCCCTGGGGAAGTCGGTTACGGCCCTTTCGGTGTTGCGGCAGAGCCTGATTGTCAAAGGCATGATCTGGAGCCCGGGCCACGGCGAGACAGCGTTTACGGTTCCGCTGTTCGACGGCTTTATGAAACGCATCATGCCGGGCGATGATTGGAAGACTGAGTAAAGAGAGACAACGGAAGTAAAGAAACGAAGCTATGAATATTTTGACGACGTGGATCCGCTCGTACCTGCCGGAACTGAATGTGAGCGATGCGCAGCTCGCTGAAGACCTGACGTTGCGCGGCGTTGCTGTAGAGGGCATCTTCCCTGCTGCGATCGGCGGATCGCGCTTCGAGATGGACATCACGACCAACCGCGTGGATGCGATGAATCACTACGGAATTGCACGCGAGGCGGCGGCGATCTATTCCGAACTGCTGGGAGACATGGGCCTGAAGCCGCTGACCGAGGGGCTGGGCGCGCCGGTGGAGGCTGCGCGGGCGGGTGAGGCGTTTCCGGTGCGGATTGAGGCGAAGGACCTGTGCGGGCGGTTTACGGCGCGAGTGATTCGCGGGGTGCATGTGAAGTCGGCGACGGGGATCATCGCAGAATATTTTGGCGCGATTGGACAGAAACCGATTTCGGGTCCGGTGGATGCGACGAACTTTGGATGGCTGGCGATGGGGCAGCCGACGCATGTGTTCGACCTGGACAAGATTGTGGGCGGGATTGTGGTGCGGCGCGCGAAGGCGGGCGAGAGGCTGCAGCTGCTGGACGGAAGCGAGCACACCCTGACCGAGGATGACCTGGTGATCGCCGATGAGATGAAGGCGCTGTCGCTGGCGGGCGTGATGGGCGGATGGGATTCGCGGGTGACGGAGGAGACGAAGAACATCCTGGTGGAGGCGGCGTGGTTTGATCCGGGTGCGATCCGTGCTTCGTCGCGGAGGCACGGACTGCATACGGATGCGAGTCACAGGTTTGAGCGCGGAGCGGACTTCAATGGCGCGCCGGTGGGGAACAACCTGGTGACGCGGCTGGTGGTGGAGCAGGCGGGCGGCGGCGTTGTGGGGCCGATGAGCGACGTGATTGTGCCGGAGCAGCAGGCGAAGACGGCGGGGCGCGAACGGATTGTGCTGCGGGTGC
>Ga0335075_10016713_pt1 | contig 10938 bp, 10 predicted proteins | sample Lox_Sample_24_FD_206723 | JGI IMG/M metagenome (GOLD analysis project Ga0335075, IMG submission 206723) | Soil microbial communities from Loxahatchee National Wildlife Refuge, Florida, United States - Lox_Sample_2.4 | ecosystem: Environmental > Terrestrial > Soil > Wetlands | place: USA... | reverse complement strand
CGGGTGGGTGGGCCAGGAGAACAGGTAGAAGCCGAGCAGCCCCTTGCCCGGTGTCTCGTCGTTGACCCGGCTCAGGTCCGGGTTGTAAGCGGCGTAGGACAGCAGGCCGGTCACGAACATCACCGGGATGGACGCCAGCAGCAGCAGGCCGAATACCGAGGCCAGCCACGGGCCCCGGATGGCGCTGCGCCAGAAGGACCGGCGGAACGGCCCAGGGGGAGGATCGGAGGGGAGGAGCGATTTCACCGGCGGTCCTGCTCGGCGGCGCCGTCGAGGAGGCGGACGGCGGTGGTGCAGGAACCGCCGCCTACCGGGAGCCATACGTACTCGGGGCGGACCTTGGCCCCAGCGACCGGGAGGAACACACCGGGCGGGATGCCGGCCAGCAGCGGCTGCGCGCACCGGTGGTAGTACCGGCTGAGCGAGGGGGGGTTCCCGAACGGCGGCCTGGGGCTGTCGGTGATGATCGCGCTGAACCTGCGTTCGGCGACCGCGTGCGCCGTGCTTCGCCGGAAGCTGGCGATCGCCGTCTGGTCCGAGGCCCGCAGGACGTCGGCCGCCGCGTCCAGGTGTGCGACCGGCGCCATCCCCGCCATCATGCCCAGGGCGGGGTCCGCGGGGACCGCGACGGTTCCGCCGATGGCCCGCAGGCCAGCCAGCAGCCGCTCGCCGACGCTGCGGTCGGCGGGCGTGGGGATGGCCTGGGACGGGTGCAGCCCGGTGAGCAGCACGGCCACCTGGGCCAGCACCAGCGCGGCCGGCGCCACCGCCACCCGCCACACCGTCCCGCCGCCGGGCACGGGCCCGCGGCCGGGTTCGGCTCCGCGGCCGAGCGCCAGGCCGGCCAGCAGCGCCACGGCCAGATACGCGGGCAGCACGTCGTTGATGACGCCGCCGCTGTGCACCAGGGCGGCGTAGCCCTCGACCGCCAGCGCGGCACAGCCGGCCACCAGGACGCGGGGTACCCGGCGCGCGCCGATCAGGGCGGCGCACGCCGCCAGGCCCATCCCGGTCGCCAGGGCCGTCCAGAACCAGCCGAAACTGCTGCCAGTCAGCGAGTGCTCGCTCATCTGCTCGAAGACGTAGTAGACGTACCAGCCGCCGCTGGCCAGCCCGAGCACGAGCGTGCTGACGCCCAGCACCGTGATCTCAGCGAGCGCGGCGACGCAGGCGAGTCCGCGGCGCGGGCCGGTCAGCAGCGCGGCGACCACCGCGGCCCCCTCGGCGAGGCCGGTCTGCTTGGTGAGCGCCGCGGCGGCGAGCAGCACCCCGGCGGCGACGGCACCGCGCGTGCCGCGCATCCACCGGGCGGCGTACAGGCCGCCGATGCTGAGCGCGAGGAAAAGCGAGTCGACCCGGCCGACGTCGAACCACGTGTCGGTGACGGAGTAGGCCGCGGCGAACAGGCCTGCGGCTCCGACCCCGGCCGCGACACTGCCCGTTTCGCGCTGGACCAGGCGGGCGAGCAGCGCGAAGCAGGACAGCGAGGACACCAGGGAGACCAGCCGCAGCGTCAGGTATGAGACGCCGAGCAGCCGGGCCGCAGCGGCCGACACGGCGAAATACAGCGGCGGGTAGCCGTCGGGAACGTACCCGACGGTCGGCGCCGGGTACAGCGGCTGGCCGGCCAGGATGCGATGCACCTCGACGAGCGAGTTGCTCTCCAGCCACTCCACAGGGAACGGGTAACCCAGCCGGCTCAGCGCGACAAACAGGTACGCGCCGATCGCGGCCAGGCCAGCCAGCGCCGCGGCGAGCCGCATGACGCGCGCCGCGGCGTGCGGCGCGCGGCGCGGCCAGGGCTGGCCGACCACGGCCGGCCTGGCTGTATCTGGCGGGCGTGACTGGATACCCGGGCTGCTGCCAAAGGCCACGCCGTGTATTACATGCAGCCGCCCCATGGCACGGCAAGGAGTTGGCCCCTTACAAACTGGTGATAGCGCGCCGCTTCGCGGCCGCCCGGACCTCACCGTGCGTAGCCTCGGGGCATGCGAGTACTTGTCACCGGCGGCGCCGGCTTCATCGGGCCCCACGTTGTCGAAGCGCTCATGGCCGCCGGTCACGAGGTGCGGGTGCTGGACGCCCTGCTGCCGCTTGCCCACCCCGGAGGTGCCCAGCCGTTCCCCGGTGACCAGGGCTTCGAGTTCACCCGCGGTGACGTCCGCGACCCGCAGGCGGTGGGCAAGGCGCTGCGCGGCGTCAGCGCGGTCTGCCACCTTGCGGCGATGGTCGGGCTCGGCGTCGACTTCGACGACGCGCCGCTGTACGCCGGCTGCAACGACCTGGGGACCGCCGTCCTGCTGGCCGCGATGGCCCGCGCGGAAGTCGGCGCGCTCGTGCTCGCCTCGTCGATGGTCGTCTACGGCGAGGGCGCCTACTCGTGCGCCGAGCACGGGCTGGCCGCGACGCCGCCGCCGCGGCGGCCCGCCGACCTCGACGCCGGCAGCTTCGAGCCGCGCTGCGAGCGCTGCGGCGAGCCACTGTCACCGCAGCTCGTGCCCGAGGACGCGCCGCTCGGGCCGCGCAACGTCTACGCCGCCACCAAACTCGCGCAGGAGAACCTCGCCGCGTCCTGGGCCAGGGCGACCGGGGGCCAGGCGGTGGCGCTGCGGTATCACAACGTGTACGGTCCGGGGATGCCGCGCGACACGCCCTATGCCGGAGTGGCGTCGTTCTTCCGATCCGCCCTGGAGGCCGGGCGTGCGCCCCGGGTCTTCGAGGACGGGGCGCAACGGCGCGACTTCGTTCACGTCCGCGACGTGGCGGGCGCCACCGCCACGGCGCTTGACACGGTGACCGCCACCGGCGTACCCGGCGGCCCGGGCACCCTGCGCGCCTACAACGTGGGCAGCGGCACCCCGCGCACCGTCGGCCAGCTGGCGTCGGCGCTCGCTGACGCCTACGGCGGCCCGCCCCCCGTTGTCACCGGCGAGTACCGGCTCGGCGACGTCCGGCACGTGAGCGCGTCGAGCGAGCGCATCTGGCGGGAACTGCGCTGGCGAGCAGCCGTGCCGTTCGCCGAGGGGGTCGCAGAGTTCGCGGCGGCACCGGCCCGCCGGGTGCCGGCTGCGCAGCGCTGACCGCTCAGCCCTCGGAGTTCGGCGCTGGCCGTTCCGCCAGGCGGGGCAGCCTCATCTCGAAGCGGCACCCGTCTCTGGTGTTCAGGACGCGCACGCTGCCCCGATGAGCTTCCGCGATGCCGCACACGATGGCGAGGCCAAGGCCTGCGCCGCTGTCGGGTGCGGGGCTGCGCGCGTCGGTGCCGCGCCAGGCGAGGTCGAACACGTGCGGCAGGTCGGCCTCCGGGATGCCTCCGCAACCGTCGGCCACCGTGAGCAGGGCCGCCTCGCGGTCCGGCCGCGCCTCGACATACACGCTTCCCTGTGGCGGGGTGTACCGGATGGCATTGGTCACCAGGTTGGTGAGCGCCCGAGACAGCTCGCGCGGGTCAGCGCGAATGGTGAGCTGCCCGGCCGCCTGCCCGGCCAGCCGCACACCGCGCTCCCTCGCCAGCGCTTCCGCGCTGGCGAGCACGTCGCTGACCAGGTCGTCCAGCGTGATCTCGTCCTGGGACAGCTGCAAGGTACCGGAATGGATGCGGGACACCTCGAAGAGGTCATCGACCATGATCGCCAGGCGTTCGGCCTCGGCCCGCATCTGCTTGTGGTAGCGAGCCGGATCGGCGGCCAGGCCGTCCTCCAGCGCTTCGGCCATCGCGCGCAGCCCGGCCAGCGGGGTGCGCAGGTCATGGGACACCCAGGCCACCAGCTCCCGCCGGGACTGCTCAAGCGCCCGCTCCCGCGCACGCGACCGCGCCAGCTTCGCGCTGGTGTCCGCCAGTTCCCGGGACAGGGCCGCGAACTCCGCGGCCAGCGGCAGCGCTGGGGGCCTGAACTGGCCCGCCTCGTCGCCCAGCGACCGCGCGGCCTGCCGCAGCGCCACGCTGCCGGACTCGACCTGCCGCCCGAGCAGCCAGCTGAAGGCCGACGCCACCAGGCCGGCGATGACGCACACGATCACGACAACGCCGAGATCGTGCTGCGACAGGAACATCGCCTCGGCGGTGCCGAGCGTGCCCGCCACGATCGCGAGCACCGGCACGATCCCGCTCGCCTGGATGGACAGCCGGAGCGAGGCCCGGCGCAGCAGCCGGATGACGCCCATGCCCGCCAGGCCCACCGCGCTGGTGCAGCCCGCCGCGATCAGGACAATCTGAATCTGGGCGTTCATGCAGGGTCCGCCTCCCAGCGGTAGCCGACGCCCCAGACCGTCCTGAGCTGAGCCGGCGTCGCGGGCTCCTCCTCAACCTTGTCCCGCAGCCGGCGAACGTACACGGTGATGGTGGACAGATCGCCGAAGGACCACCCCCATACCTGTTCGAGCAGCTCGGCGCGGGTGAACGCCCGGCCAGGGTGGGAGACGAAGAAGGCGAGCAGGTCGAACTCTCGCACGGTCAGATCCAGTTCCCGGCCGTCGCGGCGGGCGCGGCGTGCCGCCACGTCGACCTCCAGCCGTCCCGAGCGCACCGGCTGCGGGACGACCGCCGCCGTGTCGCTCGCCCGGGCGCGGCGCAGGACGGCCTGAACCCGCAGCGTGAGCTCCCGGGGGCTGAACGGCTTGGTCACGTAGTCATCGGCGCCGCTCTCGAGCCCGCGCACGCGGTCGTTTTCCTCGCCCAGCGCGGTCAGCATGATCACGGGCAGCGGTGCCTGCGTATCCTGCTCCTCGCGCAGGCGCCGGCACACTTCCAGGCCGCTGGCGCCCGGCAGCATCAAGTCAAGCACCACGAGATCGGGCCGCCAGCTCGCGGCGATCTCCAGCGCGGCCTGCCCGTCCACCGCATGCCACGGCTCCAGGCCGGCGTGGCGCAGGTAGTCCACGACGACCTCCGCCACCGTCAGGTCGTCTTCCACAACGAGAATGCGTGCGTGCACGACCCGAGTCTAGAAACGTCTGACGCTTACCAGAAGCGACCATCACCGCATTACGGAAATATTTCCGCAGATTGTCATAACGCCTCGCGGGGTATTTCGCGAAATCGCGGCCGAGCCCGGAGCTTGAGTTCCTTGTTTTGTAAGGCTTTACGGCCGATGCCTGCCTGGCACTAGTAATAACGTCGCACCCGTGATCGTTGACGTGATCTTTCCGTGCCTTAACGAGGCGGCGGCATTGCCGTGGGTCCTCGACCGGATGCCCGCTGGCTTCCGCCCGATCGTCGTCGACAACTCCTCAACTGACGGGTCGGGCGATATCGCGAGGTCGCTCGGCGCGACGGTCGTGCCCGAGCAGGTCCGAGGCTTCGGGGCCGCGGCTCACGCAGGCCTGCTGGCGGCGACTACCGACCTGGTGTGCTTCTGCGACTGCGACGGCAGCCTGGACCCGCGGCAGCTTCCGCTGCTGACCGCACCGCTGCTGGCCGGCCAGGCCGACCTGGTCCTCGGCCGCCGCGCCGCGGCGCAGCGGAGCGCCTGGCCGCTGCCGGCGCGGCTGGCTAACTGGGAACTGGCACGGCGGGTGCGCCGCCGCACCGGACTTGGCCTCCGTGACCTGGGACCGATGCGAGCGGCAGGCCGGGACGCGCTGCTCAGCCTGAGCCTCGCCGACCGCAGGTTCGGCTACCCGCTTGAGATGGTCATGAATGCCGCAGCCGCCGGCTGGCGGGTGTCTGAGGTCGAGGTGACCTATCTGCCCCGTATCGGAAAATCCAAGGTGACCGGGACTGTGGGTGGCTGCGTGCGCACCGTGCGCGACATGAGCCAGGTACTCGCCCGGTGACCGCTCACGCACCGGAAGCGCCTGCCACCCTGCTCGTCATCGCGAAGCAGCCGGTGCCAGGACGAGTCAAGACGCGCCTGGTGCCGCCGTGCACGTATGAGCAGGCCGCCGCGCTGGCCGAGGCCGCGCTCGCGGACACGCTGCACACCATGCTGATGCTCCCGGCCAGGCGGCGGGTCCTGGTCCTCGACGGCAGGCCAGGCCCGTGGCTGCCTCCCGGGTTCGACATCGTGCCGCAGTGCGGCGGCCCGCTCGACGAGCGCCTCGCCGACGCATTCGCCGCCGTCCGCGGGCCAGCGCTGCTGGTCGGGATGGACACGCCGCAGCTGACACCCGCCCTGCTCACGGTGGACTGGCAGGCCGCGGACGCGGTGTTCGGCCCGGCCGCCGACGGCGGGTTCTGGGCGCTCGGCCTGCGTGTGCCGGCCCCCTCCCTGCTGCGCGGCGTCCCCATGTCGACCCCAAGCACCGGCGCCATGCAACGTGCCCGCCTGCTCGCGGCGGGGCTGCGCATCGCCGACCTGCCACAGCTGCGCGACGTGGACACGGCGGCGGATGCCGTGGCCGTGGCGCGCCAGGCGCCGTGGAGCCGGTTCGCCGCGCAGGCGCGGGAGCTCGCCGCGGTCCTGAGCCCGGCTGGCGCGGGCATCCTCGGCGAAAGCACCCTGGGGACAACGGCATGAGGGCAGGGGCGTTCGCCCTGTACGAAGAGGCGCTGCGGGAGCAGGCCACGGCGCTGGTGCTGCGGACCGCTGACGGCCGGGCGCTGCCGTTCCAGGTCTCCCGGTGGTGCGGAGCCCCCGATGCCGCCGACGAGGAACTGCTGAGGCACTGCCGGGGCCCGGTCCTCGACGTGGGCTGCGGCCCCGGGCGACTCACCGCGGCACTTACCGAACGCGGGATTCCGGCCCTGGGCGTGGACATCTCGCGAGCCGCAGTGGCCCGGGCACGCCGGGCCGGGGCACCAGCCCTGCACCGCTCGGTGTTCGATCCGCTGCCCGGACTGGGCCGGTGGGCCACCGTGCTGCTCGCGGACGGCAACATCGGCATCGGCGGCCAGCCGGCCCGTCTGCTGCACCGCTGCTCCCAGCTGCTGGCACCGGGCGGCCAGATCCTGATCGAAGCCGAGCCCGGTAACGTTGACGAGCAGCTGACCGTATGGCTCGAGCACCCCGACGGCCGACGCGGCCCGGTCTTCGCCTGGGCCCGCATGGGCACGGCCGCCCTCCTGCGCGCCACCGCCGAGGTCGGCCTCCACGTCATGGGCCAATGGTGTCACGCGGACCGCACGTACATCCGGGCTGCCCCGCGCGCGGCCGCACAGCGGCGACAGTCGCCTGTGCTCGAGCTGCGCGCTGTGCCGGTGGGAGTTCTCCATGATGAACGGCAGCGGCGGTGCCGGGACGCCGGGTTGCCTGACCGGCCTCAGAATCGCGCTTCTGATCGCCATGGCCCTGCTGGCGATGGCCGCGATCGCCTCCACCTCTCTTTATCGGGGACAGGCAGGCTTGACGGTCGAATAGCCCTCGGTCCCCACGTCTCGGGTCATGAGTTGCTGACCGCGCCGGCCCGGTTTAACGCTTCAAGCCGCGCTCAGGGCGGTGTTCCCGGTTAGCGGGGCTGCTGACCTCACCGCTGCGCTGGGTGAGCAGGAGCTGGCTGGCCAGCGCGGCCGCGGTCAGGGTGGCGATGACGATGGCGGCCGGCAGCGTCGCGCCGCGGCCGTCAGTTCCCGACGCTGGCGCGATCGCTGCGCCGAGCAGGAACGGCAGCGCGCCCAGGTAGGCCGAGGCGGTCCCGGCGATAGCTCCCTGGCCGGCCAGGGCCAGGGCGGCCGCGTTCGGCCGCATCATCCCGAACGCGGCGACGAACACGAACAGCGGCACCAGCAGGCCGGCCAGCGGTGGGTGACCGGTCAGCGCCGCGGCCAGCACCCCGGCGCCGCCCAGCAGCTGTGCGACGAGGGCGGCGCGGACAAGGGTGGCCGGTGACCGGCGCCGCACCAGCCGGGCGCCGATCTGGGCCATGATGGTCAGGCCCAGCGCGTTGATCGCGAACACCAGGCTGAACAGCTGCGGGCTGCGTCCGTAGGCGTCCTCGACGATGAACGGCAGCGCGGCGATATAGGTGATCAGCGCTGCGTTGCTGCATCCGATGGCCAGCGCGTTGCCCCGGTACTGCCGGTCGCGTAGCAGCGTGCGGGAGTCGGCACGCAGCTGGGCGAAGCGGCCGTGTGAGCGCCGGCCGGGTGGCACCGTCTCGGGCAGCCGCCAGCTGGCCGCCAGCAGCGCGAGGCCGACTCCGGCCAGGACCGCGAACACCCCCCGCCAGGAGGTGAAACGCAGCAGCTGCCCGCCGATCACGGGCGCGAGGACCGGGGCGACACCGAACACGAGCATCAGCGAGCCAAGGATACGGGCCAGGTCCCGGCCTTCGTACATGTCGCGAACCATCGCCAGGCTGACCACGATCCCGGCGGCGCCCGCCATGCCCTGCAGGAACCGGAACGCGATCAGCGCGCCGATGTCCGGCGCGAGGGCGCAGCCGACAGACAGCACAGTGAACGCGCAGAGGCCGGCCAGCAACGGGGCACGCCGCCCGATGCTGTCACTGACCGGGCCGGCGACCAGCTGGCCGACGGCCAGCCCGGCCAGGCAAGCGGACATCGTCAGCTGAACAAGCGGCTGGGAGGCGTGCAGGCTGGTGGCAATGGCCGGGGTCGACGGCAGGTACATGTCCATCGACAGCGGGCCGAACGCGGAGAGCGCGCCCAGCAGGGCCAGCCTGCCAAGCCGCCGGTAACGGTACGCGATCCCGGCCGTGGCGGCGGGCGAGAATTCCGTCACGGCAGCGGCGCTCCAGCAGGCATGACGATATCCTAACGCAACGGTTAGATATATAACATATAAAGTTATCTTGTCAATTTGGGTACAGGCCGGGATACTGCAATATCTCCTTCGACGCCGCCCTTTCCCCCGAATACGAGCGCCATCGTGGCGTCGATGTCCGGGAATGATCCTTAAGCATGGGTTACAGAATCCGCGGGTCAGCCGCTTATGCACGCCCGGAACCCTGCAGGGTGGCGCAGGCCAGCCATCCGGCGGGGGTCTCGGGAACGACCCGGCTGCCTGATCAAAGACATGTACGGCGCCGTGCGCGCCATCCCCGAAGGCACGCCGAACCGCTGGTGCAACGGCAGGTCAGCCACCAGACGCCCGCCCCGGAGACTGTTCTTTCCCGCCATGTCCCGGCGGGCTGAGCGGGCGCCGGCGGCTGCCAGGGCTACGGCGCCGCTTTCCGGCTGCCTGCGTGCCACTCTTCTGCCACCCCGGCCGTGCCGGGCTGCACGCCGAAGCTGCGCAGCTGCGGCCGCTCGCGCAGGCTCCGCTTGAGCTCGGCAAAGCCCGGGAAGGCAGCCAGGCCGGTCACATAATCCCAGAGCCGGACGGCGTCCTCCGGACCTGGCAGCCTGCTGATCACCGGGCCGAAGAACGCGGTCCCGTCCGGCGGGGCGAAGTGGATGATCGGCGTGCCGACGTCCCTGCCCGTCAGCGACAGCGCCTCGTCGCCTTCGGCTCGTATCTGCTCGTCCCACCGCGTGTCGTCCAGTGCATCCGCCACGTCGGCGGGCAGGCCAGCCCTGGCGAGCAGCGGCTCGACGAAGGCACGGCTGCCCCTGGTGGCGGCCGTCAGCTCGGCGGCACCGGGAGCGTCGAAGATCTCGCCGCTGACGGTCTCGTAGAACGAGCCGACGGCATCCCGTCCGTGCCCGGCGCGTGCCCGCGCCGCGACCCGCAGCAGCCGCAGCCCCGAGGTGTGCCCCTCCTCGTAGCCGGCCGGGAAGTGGCTGTCGTAGTCGATCCCGCCGTTGATCATCCGCAATGAGATGAACCGCCAGTCGACGGTGTAGTCCCGCTGCGCGGCGACCATCCGCACCCATTTGCTCGTCATCCAGGCGAACGGGCACACCGGGTCGAAATAGAAGCGAATGTCGGCATCCGTCATGCTGCCGTCTCCTTTCCCGTCACGCCGTCGCCGCCGGAGAGTGCTCGCGCAGGTAGCGGACCAGGCCCACGACGTCCTCGGGGACGAGCCGCCCGATGGCGCCGCTGGAGTACACACTGACCACGACGTTCCCCTTGGGGTCGAGCACGAAGCCGGTGGACTGCAGGTACACCGGGCCGGGGTTGACGAAGGCGCCGGTGAGCGCGGCGACGGCTTCCGCGTCGGCCCCGTAGCCGACGGGGAAGGTCAGCTTGTGCTTTTCGACCAGCGCGGCGGTGGTCTCCTTGTCGTCGACCGAGACCGCGGCGACCCGGATGCCCGCGTCCGCCAGCGCCTGGCCGGCTCGTTCGAAGGCACGCAGCTGAGCGTTGCAGTACGGGCACCAGGAACCCCGGTAGAACAGCACGACGCCGAAGTCGCCGGCGAACGTGTCCGGGAGGCTCAGAATCTGCCCGTTGGTGGTGGTGATCGTCAGCCGCGGGAATGGGTCGCCGGGGTTGAGCAGGGGCATCGGGGTTTCTCCTTCGTGGTTGCCTGCGGCGGCGCCGGGCGGGACCGCCTAGTACGTAGGCGTCGTCCCCGGGCAGGGGTCTTACCGCCGAATTTCACACGGGTGTGCCTGGTAAGAGACGGCCGCCGCGCGCCGCTGACCAGGTAGCGGGCCGCCGCGGAGCGTCCCGCCTGCACCGTTACCCAACGAGGAGGCAGCAGTGACAACTGGCTTCGCTGGCAAGACCGCGCTGATCACCGGTGCCGGGCGCGGGATCGGCCGGGCAATCGCGCTCAGGCTTGGCGGCGCCGACGCGCGGGTAATCCTGCTCGCGCGCACCGCGGCGCAACTGGAGGAGACCCGCGCCCTGCTGCGCGAGCAGGGCGCGGGTGCCCAGCGGATCCAGGTGGTGCCCGCCGACCTAGCCGACGAGGAGCAGCGCGGCCGCGCCGTGGCGGCCGCGCTTGCGGCGGGCCGCGTCGACATCCTGGTCAACAACGCGGCCACCGTCGAGCCGCTCGGCCCCACCGCCAGCATCGCGCCGGCGGAGCTGCGCCTGGCCTTCGAGGTCAACGTCGTCGCGCCGGTGGCGCTGACCGCCGCCGTCCTGCCCGGCATGCTCGATGCCGGCTGGGGCCGCGTTGTGAACGTTTCCAGCGGGATCGCCG
>Ga0335075_10016712_pt1 | contig 10938 bp, 9 predicted proteins | sample Lox_Sample_24_FD_206723 | JGI IMG/M metagenome (GOLD analysis project Ga0335075, IMG submission 206723) | Soil microbial communities from Loxahatchee National Wildlife Refuge, Florida, United States - Lox_Sample_2.4 | ecosystem: Environmental > Terrestrial > Soil > Wetlands | place: USA: Florida... | reverse complement strand
TGGCCGTTCTCGGTTACGCGGGCATGCTCGATTCGGACGAGGCCATCAGCGCCGCTCTCCGGCTGGCCCTAGAGGCGCTCGCGGCGGGCAAGTTCAGCGTGCCGATCGACTCGGCGATGCCATTGGACCAGGTGAACGAGGCGTTCGACCGGATCCAGCGGCGCAATGTGCGGGGAAAGGTCGTGCTGGACGCGACGGCATAACGGAGGACATCCCGGCCGAGTGCCCGTCAGCGGTTGCCCGTCACCGGCGGACGAATTTCGCGAACCGGCTCTCGCCGCCCTTGGCGGTCTCGTTCTGGTAGACGAACGCGAGCCCGGACTCCTCGAACTTGGAGAAGAAGGTGCCCCAGTCGATGTGCTCCAGCTTCTCGTCCTCCCCCACGCCGGGAAAGTCGATCCGCAGGATCCCCGCGTGCTCTCCGCCGCGCTCGGTGCCCTTGACGGTGGCGGGCTGACCGCCCCGCTCCTCTACCCACTGGCGGATCTCGTCGTGATCGGTCGTTCTCCGGCTCTCCCTCGAGGCCATCGCATCCTCCTGCGCGCGGGCATCGCGTCTCACATAGCCGTGACCGGCTCTGTCCGGTCTCACCACCCGCCCGGTCTCATCACTCCGCGCCTTACTACCCCGCAGACCGCCGGCCAGTCCTCGGGGCGCGAGCAACAACGGTCCCAGAGCGACCATCGGGATGATCCGGGCGGCGCGTTTATCCGCACATACCGGACATTCCGCTCCGATCACCTGGGCTTATCCGACAGGGCGGCGACCACCGTAGATCACGTAGTCGAGTTCCTTCCAGTACACGTCCACGCCTTCGAATCCCGCTGCGCGCAGGAAGGCGAGCTGCGGTTCAAGCGGGATCATGTAACGCACGTGGTTCTCGTACCGAAACTGCTCCTCGGGCGTTCGGTGGGCCCGCTTGCGCGCGGCTTCCGGGTCGCGCTGGTCGATGGCCCGCAACCAGGCTTCGCCGACCACCGGATCCGGCGGCCGCACCGGATCATAGTTGAGGAACCAACTCCCGGGCGCGAGGTGCTCGAGGATCTCGCGGAAAAGCTCCCGCTTCCGCTCGTCCCGCAGGTGGTGCACCGCGAGCGAGCTGATCACCGCGTCCACCCGCGCCGGGATCCGCCCCGGCCAGGGGCCCTGCCGCGCCAAGTCGAACTCCACATAGGTGTATCGGCCCACATACGGCGCGAGCTCTGCCGCGCCCTGCGACATCATCTGCGGCGAGAAGTCGGCGAGGATCGCGTGTGCGGCGGCGAAGTAGTCCAGGACCGTGCGGGCAGCGGCCCCGGTCCCGGCGCCGAGGTCGACGAACGTGAACGGCTCGTCATTCTCGAACGGCAGCAGTTCGGCCAGCAGAGCGCGGTGCCCGGCACGGCGGCGTTCCCGGTCCTCGGCGGTCGACTTCCAGAAGCTGACCCCCAGGTCGCTCTTCCAGACCGCGGCGTTGGTATCGGCGCTGTCCTCGGTGTTCGCCATGGCATAGATGCTAGCTTCCGCCTGGTGGAATGACCTCGTCTGCGGCGCGTTATATGGGTCATGGGCGGCGACGTACCTATGGGAGTTTTTGGCGCCGCCAGACCTAAGGAGAATGTGATGAGCACCGTGGCATTGACCAGCGACACGTTCGAGGAAATAGTCGGGAAGTCCGGAATCACGCTCATCGACTGGTGGGCATCGTGGTGCGGCCCGTGCCGGACGTTTTCCCCGGTATTTGAGGCGTCCAGCGAGCAGCACCCCGACGTCACGTTCGGGAAGATTGACGCCGAGGACCAGCAGGACCTATCTGCGGCGGCCGGGATCACCTCGATCCCCACGCTGATGGCGTTCCGCGATGGCATCCTGGTGTTCAGGCAGCCGGGCGCGCTGCCCGCGGCCACGCTGGAGCAGGTGATCAAGGCCGTCCAGGATCTGAACATGGACGAGGTCCGCGCCGAAATCGAGCGCCAGCATGAGAGCATGCGGAGCGTCTGAGCTTACGCCGAGCTACCGCGCTTCCAGGGTTCTTCCTGATCTGCGGCGCGGCGACGCCTCGCTTGTCCAGTGAGGTCCGCTGCGCCGCGCTCTGCGGCAGGGCGGAGCTGAGCGCCAGTCCTAGCTGATAAGAACTGAGCTGTTCCTGCTGGTCGGCGAGGCTGTCATAGATGTCCGTCAAATTTACCATTACGGACACCGCTGACGAAAACATCCCAATCTGCTGCGGTAAAGCGCAGAACCGGACCCTCAGGGTGCTTGCTGTCCCGAACCTTAATTAGGTCTGCCGACAGCCCCGCAACCTCTACACAGTTACCGTTTGCATAGCTTAGGGAGCTCTTTACCCAGAACTCAGCGTCATCGCCATCCGAACGGTACCTTACGGGAAAAGACCGCATTGCTCCTGCTTCCAGTCCAAAAGCCCTGTGTGCTGGAGCTAGCCTATAGAGGGCTAGCCAGGCCTACCGCCTTACCCGAACTGACGTGCCTAAACTGTTACGACCAGACACGCTCCGCAGTATCCCTGATCAGGCGCAATGACTCGGCAGGCGGCAACGATGCCCTAGTCAGGACATCGAAGATGAGGCGATGAACGTACGTGTCCCCCTCGGCCTCGATAAAGACCTGGCCCTTCACGCTCTCCGCGCTCACGACATCATCTATCCTCATGCCATATTCCTCACCAAAACCGAATATAGTAAATGAAACCCCCATTGCCGGATTTTCTACCGCTAGCGGCAGAATCCGCAATTCAATATGCGGCCGCAACGCAAGGTCCGCTAGGTATTGCATCTGTTCATACATCAATTCCCGTGCGCCAACCATCCGCTGGAGAACAGATTCATCGAGTACCACGGAGAGGTTCAATGGAGGCTCTCGGGTGGCGAAAGCTTGCTGACGAATCATTCTGACCATCACCCGCCGCTCAAGGATTCCGGGCGGAACGCGAACCACGTCCTTGTAGATGGACATTAGCCGCCTAGCATAACCGACAGTCTGCAACAGGCCTGGCACGACTTCCAGATCCCAGTGCGCTACCGAAGAAGCGCCTGCCTCCAGGCCGATGAACTCCATGTACTCGGGTGCAAGCACATCGGCATACTCTTCCCACCAACCCGTTCGGTTCGCTTCTTCGGCGACCGTCAACAACTGGGTACGGCGCGGGTCCTCGACACCGTAGTAATCCAACAGTTTCTCCACCTCATCCGGCGGAAAACTGGTCTGACCCAACTCGTATCGGCTGATTTTTGCGGTCGACCAACCGAGTGCCTTCGCCACTGTCGCGCCGGTACGGCCACCGCGAAGCCGACGCAACTCCGCGGCAAGACGGCGCCGCATCACCGTAGGACTTGCGGATGCCGCCACGTCGACCTCCCACGTCGCTTAGCGCGTCTATGGCCACAGTGTGACACCTATGCATTCATTTCCCCAGCAAGACTTACTTAGAAACATTCGGCAAGAGTCTTGATGAGAATTTCATCATGATTCATGATAAGAGTACAGGCTAAGCCTTGCAGAGCATTAGGGGCTGCCACATGGCAACCACGCGTGGTGACCAGCCGGTGTCTGACAGCGTTGCTGGTCCGTTCGTGGTGTCGCTTGCCCGCCGTCCGGAACGCGCGCGGGGACCGCCGCGGCATCCGTATCGGGTTCCCGCAGAGCGCCCCGCCAAGAAAGGCGGGATGGCCGGTGCGCCCACACCAGCCACCCCGCAATAACACCAGACCCGTGATGAGGGTTCCAGTTACAGCTTGCTACGTTACCCCGGCATCGGAGAGATGCCTAGCCCCACGCGCCCACCTATCTGGAACATCCCAACCACTTTGACGTGGGGATTCGGATAGCGGGCCTCCGTAACAGGGCCTCTCCGTTGGCGTACAAGCGCGATCGCGACTCCAGCACGAGTCGGTGTGCCTCATCCACCACGACGGTCAACCCGCCAGGAGCGAGACATGCCAGTCCCGTCTAATCAACCGCAGGACACCCAGACGATCTTGGTCGTTATTAGTTTCCTCGCCTGTCTTTGCGTCGTCTACTGGCGCACGGCACTACGGGTGATCGTGGTCGCCCTCGTGGCGCTCGCGATCTACGGCGCGATCACAGGCCTGCACGGCCTGTACCACGCCTGACCAGGGCGGTCATCTATCGGATGAGTGCGCCCACGCGGGCGGCGGAAGCCGGCTCGCTACCACACTCATCCGGTACCGCCTAGCGGCACCGGAGGCTAAAACGCCAGCTATGCCGGCTACTCAGGCCGCCAGCGTCTCGTATCGTTAGATGAGTGCTCCCGTGGGCAGACCATGAGGTAAGTCCCGGGATCCCCAATGCAACCCCCGAGGAGATGGATGCCTGAGCAGCTACGGCCCGCGTGCGCGCGCGACATCGAGGTGGACCGGTGACCGAACTGGCCAGCACGATGACGCCGCGCGAGATCGCCAGTCAGGCGGCCAACGCGATCCGGGCGCTGAACGAGCTGACGTTCGGCGGCGGCGAGCTCACCAGCCCCAATGACGTCCGCGATATCATCGCCAGCCTCGAACTGGTCGGGCAAGGACTGCCGCAGCTATGTGAGCAGCTTGCCAGGTTCATGGTGATCCAGCACGAAGACGGCCAGCTCAAGCACGAACCAGGGCTGGACCCGGACGAATCCATCGCCAAGATCATCGATGCCCTCTCGGCCGCCGGCCAGGCGGCCGACATGATGACCGCGGCCCTCAACGAGGCCCGCGCGGCTTCCGCGTCGCTGACCCCGCTGCGCTGAGGCGCCGCTAGAAGAGCCGGAACTGCTGGTCGCCGCCGCGGCGCTGGGCACGGCCGTCCGCCGTGCCTGCCGATAGGCCGCCGCGGCGTTCCAGTAGCGCCGAATCGATCGAGGACAGGAAGGGCGACGGAGAGCACTCGCGCATCTCGCCGCGGACCTGGCGCCGCGCCGCGGTCAGCAACACCAGGCGGGTCGTCGCGCGGGTCATGCCGACGAAGAACAGGCGCCGCTCTTCGTCGTAGTCGACGGCCGCGTCTCCCCACGGGCGAAGCGGCAGCAGCCCGTCATCGCACCCAACGATGAACACGACGGGAAACTCCAGTCCCTTGGCGGCGTGCAGAGTGAGCAGTGAGATCCGGTCCGCGCGAGGATCCCAGGTGTCGACTTCGGCGCCCAGGGCGAGTTCGTCAAGGAACCGGTCGAGGTCGCTGCCGCAGCGGGCCGCCAGCGGTGTGAGCACGTCGTTGGCGGTGCGGATCGCCGCGATCGCTTCGGCTCCCTCGGCACCGGCCACCGCCAACTGGACCGCCTCGGTCAGCCGCCCGGCGACCGGGACGGAGTCTGGGACAGAATCCGAGCCCAGCACGGGTGCGCTGAGCGCCGCGAGGATCTGGGCGACCCCGGCCATGTCGGCGAGCCGGTCGTGGGACCGTTGCTGCACCGGGAACCCTCGCCGTGCCAGGGCCTCGGCGACCGGCGCCGCTTGTGCCGACGTCCGGTAGAGGATCGCGAAGTCAGCGAAAGACAACTGGTGTTCCATCCGCACCCGTCCGTCCACCGCGCGGCTGTCCAGCGCGTGGAACGACGCGCCACCGAGAAAGCGCTCGATCGACGTGGCGACGGCTTCCGCTTCCGCCCGTTCGTCGGACACCGTGTGCAGCACGATCTGGCCGTCCGGGATATCGGTCCTGACCGGCACAAGTTCCCGTCCTGGGACCAGCGTGCGCGGCCGGATCACCTGCAAGGACGCCCGGACGATCGTAGGCGCCGACCGGTAGCTTCGCGTGAGCTGCGCTGTCCGGGCCTCCGGGAAGTCAGAGCGGAACCGCAGGAAATACCCCACATCACCGCCGCGGAACCCGTAGATCGCCTGGTCTGGGTCGCCGATCGCGCACACCCGCGAGCCGTCGCTGGTCAGCAGCCGCAGCAGCCGGTACTGCAACTCGTCAACGTCCTGGTACTCGTCCACGTAGATGTCGGCCCACCGGGAACGGTACGTGGCCGCCAGATCGGGGTCGTCCGCCAGCAACGCGGGTGGGACCGTGAGCAGATCGTCGGTGTCGACCAGGCCGCGCTCGCGCAGGGCCGCGTCGTACCGGGCGACGAGCGCGGCGAGGTCCGCGTCCTGCTCTTCCCCGCCAGACGAGGAAGATGGGCCCTGAACAGACGCCACCGCCCGTTTGGCGGCTGAGATACGGGAAGCGAGCGCGGCGGGTTTGTCACCGCCGGACAGTTGCCGGACCGCGGTGAGGCGGGTCGGCTCGTCGGCGACCTTCAGGCCCGCGTCCAGGCCGAGGCGCTTGCACTGCTCGCGGAGGATCAGCAGCCCGAGGCCATGGAAGGTAGCGACCGTGACGCCGGCGGCCGCGTCGGGCACGAGGGCGGCGAGCCGGTCACGCAATTCGTTGCGCGCGCGGCGGGTGAACGTGACCGCGAGGCAGCGCCCGGGCGGCAGGCCGCCATCAATCCGGTGCGCGAGCATATGGGTGAGCACACGGGTCTTGCCCGCGCCGGGCCCGGCGATGACGAGCAGCGGCCCGCCGTCATGGTCTACGATCGCCCGCTGCTCGGGGTCAAGGACATCGCCGGCCGGCGGCTGCTCGGCCGCGGTCTGGAGAACCGGATCCGGCTCTGCCGGCGCCGCCGCGACCGCCGTGCGGCGTGCCTTCCGCGGCGACGGCAGGTCGAACAGCGCCGCGCCGGCCAGTTCGGCCGCCTCGAACAGCCGGATCGTGCCGTACACCCCGTCGTATCCCGCCTCGCGGCGCGTCTCGCCGCGGCGCAGCCGGGCGATCGCCTCGACCACGATCGACGGCGCCCGCGTGGCCAGTTCGTCCAGGGGGACCTCGCCAAGGATCGCCAGTTCCGGCCCGAACCGGTCGACCATGGCGCTGACCTGGGCGGTCACCGACTTGGACTTCGGGCCTACCCCGACGATCTCGCCTAGGATCTCCGGCAACTGCACGAACGAGTAGTACCCGGCGGCACCGTCCGGCCGGTAGCCGTCCGGCCGGTCGGCGAGCGCCTCGACCCGGTGCTGCACGCCGATCGTAGGGGTCTTCCCGCAGACCGGGCACTTTCCTCCGGCCGCCCGGGTCTCCTCCGGCGATGTCCGCACGCCGCACGCGCGGTGCCCGTCGAGATGGTATTTCCCTTCTTCGGGAAAGAACTCGACCGTCCCGCCAAACCCCTCGCCGGTGCGCAGCGCGTCCCGGATGGCGAAGTAGTTCACGTCGCCGTTGAATATCGTCGCCTCCCGGCCGAGCATCGGCGGGGAGTGCGCGTCGGAGTTGCTGACTAGCCGGTAGGAGTCCAGGCTGGACACCCGCCAGTTCATGGCCGGGTCGCTGGACAAGCCGGTTTCGATCGCGAAGATGTGCTCCGCTAGGTCGGCGTAGCAATCGGAAACGCGATCGAAGCCGGACTGCGAGCCCAGTACGGCGAACCATGGCGTCCATGCGTGCGCCGGGACCAGGTAACACCCGTCGCCACCCTGCAAGGTGATCTCGAGCAGGTCCCGTGAGTCCAGGCCGAGGATGGGCCTCCCGTCGGCGGCGAGGTTGCCGACCCGCGCCAGGCGTCGCGTTATCTCGGCCGCCTCATCGAAGCCCGGAGCGTAAAGCAGATGGTGTACCTTCCGGGTCCGGCCGTCGCGCTTGTAGATGGTGGAGATCTCCGACGACAGCATGAACCGGACGGGCGTCCGGCACGCCGCGGGCAGTCGCCCGTGTACCTCCCGCTCGAGGTCTGGCCGCAGCCGGAACATGCCAGGCTCGGCCGGGACGAGGTTCGCGCGCAATTCCTCGGCCCACGCGGGATGCGTGAAGTCGCCGGTCCCGACGACGGTGATCCCCTTGCGCCCCGCCCACCACGCCAGGTGTTCCAGGTCGCAGTCCCGACTGCACGCCCGCGAGTATCGCGAGTGGATGTGCAGGTCCGCATAGAAAGGCATAAGTTCATGATTCCGAACGGAAGGTGGTGCCTGCCCGGCGATTGGCTTTATCGCATGGGCCGTCGCGCTCCTGGCAGGTTATGGTTTCCGGCCCACGCCGGCCAGCATGAGCATGCTGCCCGGATCCAGTGGCAGCCCTACCGCTTCATCGGGACGCCACTCGGTCAAGTATACGAGTCCGGGCGGCAGGGGATCCAAACCGTCGAAGAACCGCGCGATCTGCTCACGGGTGCGCCAGGTCAGACCACAGGGTCCGGGGTTATCTCCTTGCCGGTGACTGGATGCCGGTAGTGGAACGGGAACGTCGTCGTGTCCGGCCACAGCCGCGGCGCGTTGGCCAGGATCTCGTCCGGGCCATATGGGTCGTCGGGGTAGGTGACCGACGCGTTGGGCACGTAGTCCGGCGGCGTGTGCGCCCAGCCGTCCTCGAACGTTCCATGCCAGAAGGCCCGGTAGAACAGCCTCTTGATCTTCCAGATCCCGTCCGTCCGGGTGTAAATGTTCTCGTAGAGCCCGCCTTCCCACCACTGCCGGACCGGGCCGGCGCTCTCGTGCGTGCCGGCCTGCATCAGCACGCGGAACCGAGCCCAGGCAGTGGACCGGTCGTCGCTGACGTGCACGATGTCCTGCAGGATGGGGTGTTCCAGGAGCCGCCCGTGCGACGGGCCGTTCTTCCCGTTAGCGAAGTTGTTGCGGAACCTCCCCGCGTACAGTCGTGCCGCGCCCTTCTTGCCCTTGTAGACGCCGCCGATGAAGATGACCTCGCCGTCGTCGTCGAACAGGTCTACCACCTCGTCGTACAGGCACTTGTCGAGATAGTAGCCGTAGGCATGCTGGAGGTTGCGGATGGCGAGCACGTCCTCGACGATGCCGAGCCGGTGCTCGAGATCGGCCACCCTGTCTTCTGCCGTCATGAGACCTCCTCATCAGGTGCGTGTTGCCAGCTGCTCCTCGGTCACCCAGTTGCCGTGCAGGCCGCCGGGCATCCTGATCGGGATCTTCAGCGTGGCCACGGGCTCGCCGTCGATGTGTTGCGCGTCCAGCAGGAGCAGGTCGGTGGTGCCGGTCGCGTGCCGGTCGACAAGCTGCAGCACGTAGCCGTGCCCGTGCGGGGCATCCGGGACGGGCGGCACGAAGATCGCCTCCTGCACGGTGCTGTCATGGCCCGCGAACCGGTGCTTAAGCCCCCCGGTCTCCGGGTTGATGGACGCCAGCCAGCGGAATCCGGGCAGCCCGTCATCCGGCTTCTCTCCCGGGACGTCGGTGAGGTTCATGACGCCGAACCGGTACTCGCTCGTCGCCCACCGCTCGTCCGTGCGCGGGAACTCCCCGGCGCAGTACGTCAGCCGCGTCTCCGCGAACCCGTCGCCAGGCCCCATTGTGTCGATCGTCCAGCGCGAGAGGTAGCCGCGCGCCTGCTCCGGGTCGAACGGCGCGCCGGCGATGTCCGGGAACCACGGGAACGCCGACTTCCCCCCAACGGGGGTGTCGATGTGGATGTGCCGACCGTCGTCGAAACTGTTCATGATGTGGCTGGCGAACCGGTTCGTGCCGCGGAACCAGCGAACGGCCGACCCACGGCGCGGCACCACTCCGAGGTACACGTCCTGCGATCCGTCCCACATGTAGTACGGGCCGCCTGCCTTCAGCCGCTCCAGGTCGCTGGTCAGCGGGATGATCGGGAAGATCACGAAGTGCTCGGTCACCGCCCAGTCGTGGATCATGCTCGAGTACGGGGCCTGAAACCAGGCCTCATGCACGACCCGGCCGGACGCGTCCGCCTCGTAATAGGCGATATCCGGGGTGGTCTCCCCCTTCGCCGCGTAACCGAAGAAGACCAGCGAACCATCCCGCGGATCGATCTTCGGGTGGGCCGTCGCCGTCTGCGAGGAGAGGTCACCCTCCCACGTCCACTCGCCGACCGTGTCCAGCGTGTCCGGGTCGATCTGGACCGGCGCGCTGTCCTCCTTTGACGCGAGCAGCCGACCGGCATGCCAGTACACGTTGGTGTTCGCGAGCCCCCGGCTCAGACCGGCGACCGACGGGTCGTCGGTGTACGGGTTCCGGTACGCGCCAAACAGCGAACGTCGCGCCTCCCGTTCGGCGGCGAACCGCGGTGTCCGCACGTACCGGCTGCGGAAGTCCACGTATCCGTCGGCGAACCGGAACATCGACACCATGCCGTCGGCGTTGAAGTAGAAGTCGTGCGGCACGAATGGCGGCCAGGCGGGGTCGGCGCCGACCCGGTAGAACGTCCCGCGCAGCGCCATCGGCACCTCGCCCTGGGTCACCTCGAGGCCGCGGATCTCGCCTTCCAACCGCACCGGCGCGAACCGGCCCTGAAACCCGGGCTCGTCCGGGAACCGTACTGACATCTCGCATCTCCCGGGAACGGGCCGAGCGTAAGGAACGGCCTGAGCGTAACCCGGCCGCCCCGCGAGATGAAGGGCCGACGACGCCGATTCACCATGGCCTGGCTTGTGCCGCCGGTACAAACATGCCCATCATGCCGGCGAAGCCCGTGAAAATCAGGTGCGCACGGATCGGGCGCCATGCCATGATTCCGGCGCAGGCAACGCCAATCAGCCCGGACCGCGAGGTGAGCATGCCAGCGAACCGCTAGTGAGCGGTCACTAGCCGCCGCACCGACAAGGTGCCGCACGCCGGGCAGCTGAGCAAGCCCGCCCGGCAAGGTTTCGCATGCGCTTGCCTCGTTCCGGGTCCGCTTGCCTCATTTCCGGGTCCTCCTGCCGCGCTGTCCGCGCGGGCAAGCGCCAAGATCACTTACCATCCGCCGCGGTATTCGCCGCCACTTGGACATCGTTGTCCAGAATGCGGAGATCTGGCATGCCTGTACAACTAGGCCGTCCGGCCAACCGCTCACGATCGCACCGCGTAGAGTTCACTTTCCTGCCCGGGCTCGGGCTTATCGCCGAAGAGGAGCTACGCGAGCGGCTCCCGGGGCTGGGCAAGATGAACTGGGTGACCGGACGTTCCGATGCGATCGAGGCCGACTACACCGGCC
>Ga0335075_10016711_pt1 | contig 10939 bp, 16 predicted proteins | sample Lox_Sample_24_FD_206723 | JGI IMG/M metagenome (GOLD analysis project Ga0335075, IMG submission 206723) | Soil microbial communities from Loxahatchee National Wildlife Refuge, Florida, United States - Lox_Sample_2.4 | ecosystem: Environmental > Terrestrial > Soil > Wetlands | place: USA... | reverse complement strand
GCATAACTAGTCGCTTTGGCTCGTGCCTTGAAATAACATCCCGAGTTCCATAGGCTTACTCGTGTCTGTCCGACTACGGCAAGCAGAATTGGAGAATGAAACGACTACTTCGCCACGTAAAGAAGCACTCAGGAGTGCAGGCTTCTACAGTGTCTGCTCTCACAACGTCTGCAGCTTTGCCAAGCTCTGGTTTCACATTCGTGGACAACTCACAAGGCGCCTCCGCAGCCGTGGCCGAATTGTCAAGATCTCTCGACACAGCACTCGAGCAGATCGAACTCGAAGGTAAGGCTAAGTAGCGGGCTAGATCACCTAATACTGTACTTACCGCTGTCCAAGGGGATCTGAACGGGCAACTCAGACTGCAGCTGCAGCGGCTAGACAACGAAGCCTCCAAGTACCGCAACTCGCAGTTGGGAGATGAGGCGACTACAGAGTGGAGCTGGTAAAGCAGTTTCTCCGCCCATGTCCATTCCAGAAAACCACGACTGACTGCTCTGCTCACATGCTAAAGCTCTCTTTCAGAAGCGCAAGTCGTTTCCATAGCATGGGAATGTGCAGCTAGCGCATACGATCCCACTCGCACTCTTACCTTTAAGTCGTATACCTTCACCCAAGACCATGTTGTCGCACCCTCTATGGGCGGCAGCATAAAAGCAGCTACTTTTACCTCTGTCATGGAGCGCGATTCCGCGCAGCTAGGGAACCCATTGCTGCCTCTCCTTGTGGTCGCTGTACGGGGCAGTGCGAGGAAGGTAGACCATATGGTGTATGCAAATAGCTGGCCGAAGAACACCGACTCATTTATTGCATGTCTCTCTTCTCTGCATATTTATCTTAGCTAAACTGCCCTGCTAACCTACTAGGCAGAACATCTCCGAGCTCGACTTGGAACGCAGCAGCGATGCGTCCACTACGCCTTTACAAGCTCATTCCGGCTTCCTCAGCAGCGCCGAGGCTTTGGAGCCTGTGATCTCCAAGCGTCTTAAAAAAGCCTTGAGTCACCAAGACGCCGGCCCCAGCCATGTCCTGTTCACAGGCCACTCAGCCGGCGGTGCAGTCGCGTCCTTGTTGTACCTAAGCTATCTCTCGCGGAGGACCAAACACTGTATCTATGAACCCGAGGACCCCATAAACCCCTTCTAGCATGGCTGACTTGACACCGGTGCAGACCCATCCACGCGTTTCTCCTGCATCACATTCGGCAGCCCGCCTGTGCTCCGACCGCCCATCTCACTCTCATGCCAGCCGCCACAGCTCCCCGACGGCGTCACGCTCAACCTCAACATCATCAACGAGTTCGATCTCGTGACCAGAGCAGACGCTCCGTACATTTTGTCGCTGGTGAATCTGTACCGCTCGATCTACTCCGACAAGGCGCCGCTTGTGCAACCGCAGGAGGAGGCGAATCCGCCTGTGCAAGAGCAGAGCACAAGTGCCGCGCCGGCGCGGGATGTCGGCGTGGGTCAGGGCGGCGATGGTGGTAAAGGAGGGTCCTGGGCGCTGCCGAGCCCGTACTATCATCATGTGGGTGAACGGATCATGCTACGGCTACGGATTCGTGAGGAGGGCGGAGGTGGTGGTGTGCAGGGCGGTGTTGGGGAGGAGGCACTGGAGATGAGGGCAGTGAAGGTAGGAGGTGAGGATTTTGGAAAGCTGCTGTTTTGCCGCATTGCTGTGCATAGGAGGCTTTGCTATGCGGAAAGGGTGGAATTGATTATTGGGGGCAAATTCAATGGCAGGGATGGGTGGGAAAGCTAGTTCAAGCAATGCACTTAGGCCGTTTGTCGAAAATGGATTTTGAATATGAGGTTATGGAAACATTCAAGGGCACGAGTGGTGAGGCAGTAGTGTGCACGACATAATTATTAGAAGTTGCTATTGTGGTAGAGATTGGATGTGTGTGTCATCTGTCACGTACAGGAAGAGATTTCCCAGCCCGCCGCGCAAGTTCCACTGCTCTGTGATACGCAACATCGATAAAAACCTCATGTGCAACTTCTTTCATGTCTGTCCGATCTTGGTATTGGTCATTTGCTTTTCGGTCGACAGCCGACAGAGCTGCCTCGCAGTCCCAGCAAAGACAGAACAAATACTCCTGTCCAAACCGCATGCGGAACAGCTGCCTCGTCTTCTCCATCCCATCGTCCAGTAAAGATTGGCCAAGTTTATCGTCGTGATTGATGAACCTGCCCGCACGCTCTAACATCGCGCTGCGGTACTGTGCTGCGGAGCACTGGTGCGTGTGCCAAACGAGGTCGATATCCAGAGTTGGAACGAGCATAGTTTTGGGATAGAGTTTGAAGAGCTTGAGGAATTTGAGGTAACGGTCAATGGCGCGCTGGAGGGTGTCTTCGAGCACGGGACTGCGTATCCATAGCTGCGCATGCATCTTATCTACAAAGGCTACTTGGCGCTGAACAGCCTCGATGATGGGTTGGTTAAGCGCTGCGTCATCTCTTGATGCCTTCAAAGACCGAAGAAATGCAGCTTTACTATCCGCAAGATTTATATTTTTGAGGACAGCCTTCAAATCTATGGCCCTGTCTGCCGGGTCTTGTGACCCATACTTGGACAATATACTGCTGGTGGTGGTGGATGTCTTTCCGACGTTTACCAGATATTCGAAAAGGTCAGGTTCAAGTCCAGCAACGCTCTTCAACTGAGCTTCTACTGGTACGGTATATGACCAATCATCTGCATTGATAGCTTCATGCTAACTCAAGTGTCAGTCATGCCTCACTAAAAGGTCGTAATCAATAGTCTTCCTAGCCGTGAAACGAGTCAGAGGCATAGCTAGGAGCTGTGAGGAAGTGGAAATGCATCCATCTGAAACTTACTATGCTTGACCACGGAAACACTGCTAGGCAAATCCTTCTCAAATCATGAGTGGTGCAGTATTCTTGGAAGTCCTTCGGATTTAGGAGGAAGGAGTGCCAAACCATGAGAACATCTAAGTATGTTAGAAATTGTCCTCTTTTGGGGGGAACGATTTGAACGTACCCAGAGGCGGCAAAAACGTAATAGCAGGAGCAGAATAACTGCTGGATGCTCTCTGTTGATCTCTAAGCATTAAATCTAGTGCCGCTTCTTTCAGCCAAATTCTGAAACGCGCTACCGCGATGCCTAGGAAGAAAGGCCATTTCTCCCCGCGCCTTGTAGCAAAAGTATTGTCTTTGAGCTTCACCGCCGTACGCTTCTGGCGATAATATCCGCCGCGGTAGACAGTTCGGTTATTTGGCTTTATCCCAAAGGTGGTGTCGAGCTCTGTGGACTGGAGGACCTTCACTCGCAGCGTGTGGAATGCTTGCAGCAGCTCGAGATGAGCCGCACATTCACCCACTGTGGGAACCGCATTGGCGCTAGGGATGGAGGACTCTGCGAGAGATTGGAATACTTGGGGGGCAGGAATGACGGGTTCTTCTGCCTTGGTTCGTGCCGAAGGAAAGTGCGGAGTGGCAGTTAGTCCGACACCCGACTGCCAACGCGGTGTTTTCAGGGCCTCCAAGGCGTCGCTGCTGGCATCGTGAAGCGCATTCTGATGGATACCTATTGTGAGAGCCATCACGGGTCTGTCGATTCCCGCGCAAGTAAGGAGACCAAAAGTCAGTTTCTTTTATTTTGCATGTCGTGAGGGATTTCTGCCGCTCGAAGGCTGAGCTTATCTCCCAGTTTGCCTGCAGATCGACGTAGGCTCTGGCAGGGATAAGGACCTTCTGTTCCAGGCAGGGCGAAGCAGCGAGTCACAAGAAATTCCCGCGCCTCGACGACCCTGAGTCCGACGTCGTGGGAGACTCTAGAGCTGCCACGCATATGTCTGCCTAGAGCTAGCCCCCATGCCTCTCGCTCCTATGTAGGATCTGGCTTGCAGATCCGCCTCCGTAGACATCGTCCATTTTTCTTTACGGCCTGCCCCCATCATCAAATCTGTGGTATGTCTCTTGAAATTCAGGCTTTCTGTTTTGTCTTTGCAACAACGAATAAATCAAACTGTACTATCGAGCTCAGCCCCATTGGCATGACCCTGTGCAGGAATGGTCGAAGGTGGAGGTGTGCCTTCCGCGGTTATCCGCTTTATTTGCCATATACCTCTGGGCATTCTAGGTTTTGATGGAATCTTTCTCTACAACTGTGTTCGGTCGCTCGACATCTTTCGCCTTTTGCCTCACGGCCAAACCTTCCACGAAGGCCTGCGAATCGTGGGACAAGCGGTATGAACACTTTGGATTCACCTTATCTATAAGATGCTTTGTATCATGTCGGGTTAGAGAATACTCATTGTATCTATAGGGCCTAGCTGGATTTCTATGGAATTTCTTTATGTGGATACCCACAGCTGCGGCATCCGGAACAATACTGTTCCTTATTGGACTTGCAGATCTCGCACTTACTATTGCACTGCTGGTTGGTGTGATCTTTCAAGCTAGATATTTGCCTCATACGTATTCGGGCTGCCAAGATGCCGAAACCTGGCAAAATGCCACTAACAGTTCGAATTTCTTCGTGGTTGCGAGTAATCTCTCTGATTTTAACGGGACAACGCCACACGATGTTTGTTATGAGTACGTCCAGAATTGGGTTTTTGGAATTGCTATAATGTGAGTTTCTCCTGCCTTCCCCCACAAAACTGTCTCTTGCTAATCCATGGCTGTACGAATCAAGCATCTTGTACATGTTTTCCGCTATCTTTAATATCTCCTTCGGCGGCTTGATCGACGATAGTTCGTATTACAGCTACCATGGACCTACTTGGGTTTCACGATTTTTTAGCGCTATATACCGGTATCTTGTTTCTCCTATACTATCTAGACTCCGATACAGATTTCGATACCTTTCAAAGTCTCGCCAGAGGGTAAAAGTTCATAACACCATCAGACTCCGGCCGTTTAAAGCAAATCCTCCGAAGTCAAACAAGCCAACCGGTCTGGCTGTTGCACTGAGCTACGAGAGTCAACACCAGCACCCCCACCGTCCTCCATTTTATAATCCGTTGGTGCTAGTCGCCTACAAACTTCATTACGTAGACCTTATCAACTTAAGTCTGGTCTCTAAGAGTTTGCGGGAAGTGATTTTCGGAAAATCTGATCTTGCCACCCGCTCTGAAGACCTTCGGCTCTACACTTGCGAGGATGGCAGCAAATCTCAATGCTGGATCTGTAACACCCAAATATGTCGTGTACGTTGACACGAGTGAACAACCTGACCTTTAGCTAATGTAGGCTCCAGTCCTGTTCGAAAGATTGTAGCCTTCCTGAAACGGAGGCCTTCTCTCACTTGAAAAATTGCAAAGCTTACTGTTCCGAATGCTACTTTAGCCAGATTTGCCGACCTGGGAAATCCAACCATTCGCGAGATTGCTGGCTTAGACAAAGTTCGAAAAAATGGTACTCTAACTACAACTCCCTTAACCATGCTACAAGGAAGCTATGTCAATTGTGCATTAAAAAGACTTCGAAGGAGCAGCAATCCATGCGTGAGACACAAGATCGAGCAGAGGTGAGGCGGTTGGCACAACAACCTCTCTCATGTTCGCAATGTAAAGTGTTGTTGCTAACGAGAGGGCCCCGTTGGTGGGTATGTTCCGCGTGCTCCTCCGAATGCCGCAATCACATTCACCCACCCTGGGCTCCGGAGATGGAAGTATAAATGTAGAGGTAGTCATTTACTAGTTAGTCGCATAAATATACAACCAACCCTCATTCCATCAATACCCGTTCTTAATCGCTGGACTCGTGAAGGGCGCTTTTCAGCTTATGTAGCGCCAGGGAGAGAGATAGAAATGGTAGCACAGTTTTCATATACCAAGAGCTAAGCTTATCAGTCATTTTGTCATCACTACAGTCCTCAATCCCTTTGTCAATATTAACATCCTCCTCCTCCACACCCCCCTCCGCCGGCGCCTGCACAACCTCCTCCTCCACACCCACAGCCACAACCTCCACATCCTCCACCTCCACATCCTCCACCTCCACATGCTCCACTTCCACATGCTCCACTTCCACATGCTCCACTTCCACATCCTCCACCTCCACCTCCACATGCTCCACCTCCACAAGCACTGCTGCCACAACCCGTCCCACCACAATTCGATGCACACCCCGTCGCACACGTAGGCCCAACATCCACCATCCCTACACCGAGATCCATCCCCAAGAACCCCGCATCAACCTGCGCGATTCCCACATCGGCGCTGAAAACCGGCCCAGCCGCCACCCCATCCACCGCACCCGCCCCCCCAAACCCATGAAAATGCTCCTTCTTTTGCGGCCCACCTCCACTGCCAGCTGCACCAAACCTGCCCCCTTCGTACACCACATCCGGCAGCTTTACTCGGCCGTCGCGCATCTGCTCATACGCCCGGATCTGCGCCTGCCGAGTCAGATGCGCCCACTCAGCAATGAAGTAATGGCTATAGGTGCCGGCCTCGAAATAGTGGCTGAAGGGCTGCGCACGATGGATGCCGCCTAGCTTCAGGCGCGCGAGCGCTGGGTCATGGACGCTCTGCTGCTGCTGGCGCTGGTGCAGCCATGCCGTGGAGGTGCGGAACTTGGGGGTACGGGACATGGCGGCAGCGGCGGTGGTGAGGACGTCGGAGGCGAGGAGGAGAGTCAGGCGATTGCGCATCCAGGATTGGTGAGATATAATATGGGGAGGGGGATCGGAGGCGCCGGCGGCGCTGGAGGACGATGAGGGCAGCGGCGTGGGCGCGTACATATACCGATCGTGGGTCAGGTGCAGGGTGATAATGGACCAGGAGTCGAACGGGAAGGCCCATACGTGCTTGGCCAAGTTGCAGGTGCCGCAGGTGGTGGGGTAGCGGCCGTAGGCCTCGGTGCAGTCCCAGGGGAAGAGGTCTTGATAGCGGTAGAGGGGGCTACCGAAGGCGCCCCAGTCGTACCAGTATTCGTGCAGCGTGTCGATCATATCCGCTTCGTCATGGCGCCCGTAGCGGAATTTGAGGAGGTATTCTTCTGTGAGCCCGCTGGGCACGTCGAATTTGGTTTTCACGGGCCGCTTAACATAGCTTTCTTGCGAGCAGACGAAGCTCATTAGGTATAACGGGTTGGGAATAGTGTCTGATGGGCTGTTGACGCTGCTTATCAGCGGTTCAAAGATGTCCGGGTTGATCAGAGAATTGCAGAAGTTCTGGCAATTATTCTTTGTGGCGCTCCAGGAAATGATTGTCTTAGCTTCAAGGAGTTGTTCAGCGACGCTTCGTAGATATATCTTGACTCTTGACTCGATGAGGGCTCGAAGTTTCGCGAGTAAACCGTTGAGTGCTTGATCCAAAAGCTTGCGTTGTTCTGAAATATGCAGGCCTGGATCGTCAAACTTTCGCTGGCTAGCACTGATGAGGTCTTCGACAATCTCGCGTTCAAGTGACTGGTCCAGTAAACCTGAAAAAGGCGCTCCAACGACTTGTTTCATTACAGCCTTATAACGTTTCGGTTTTTCTTTTGGTCTTTGTTGTACCCAGAGTGTTCTTTCAGTACCACCACTCAAAGCGAGACTGCGTTCCCGCTTGTCCCCCAAATCGTGTGGAACTTGCAAAGCAGGTGGATCACGGATCGTTATAAGAGCGCCACCTTTGGTGCTGCAGTTAATTAGTCAGAGATGGTTACAGCGGCTTCATCTTTACTTACTGAGCAACTCCGTTCTCAATTACGAGAGGTCCGACCCGCAGGGACATGTGCACGTTTCCAAAGGGATATTTCTCAGTATACTTTCTGAAGAAGAAAGGTATATCCTCGTCGGCTTCCGCTTCGGTAGCTGCAGTAGTAGCACCGCTAGTGACTGTTCTCTGTTTCGCATCGTGAAGGCTGGTCCCAGTCACCGTCTTTAATTGAGGTCGTCTCCAACCGGATACTTTTGCCACCTTTGCTACTTTTGCTTCGTGCCTTGCTTTTTTGCCCTCGTTTTGTGGTTTGCTCACTTGTGCTATGTCTCTCAGCTTCCTTCTAGCAGTGACTCCAACCACAGTCTGAATACCATCGTATTTTGCTAGAGCTACAAGCTCTCCCAGTTTCAGAATCCCACATTGTATGCCGCCAGTGCCATCGACATTCAGGTGCTTTTCTTCAATTTCAACAGGGAACAGGCTGCGAGAACGCCCGGAATTATCAAAATGTGGAACTGTAGCGCAATGACAAATATTCCGGCTCGCCGCTGGAGTAATAACCTTTGCAAGGATGCAGTGCTTATAGGCCTTAACAAACGAATCTTGTCCATAGCAATAGACTCGATAGCAGTCCTCACAAATAGTGCCAGTCTCAGCTTGGCCTAATTTGTTGAACATACTACCGCGAATAATATTGCTGCAAGAGGAGCAATGGAGCGGCACGAATATTGGTTTCCAGTGCTTGTCAAACTTAGACAGTGTCACTTGAATTGTACTTAGCAGGATTTCAATCCATAGAATTTAATGTTCAACTTACACTGAGGAATAGCCGGCCTTTTCCAGAAGGATAACTTATCCAAAGGAGGGCGATGCTCGATCAGTTTATCGATGTCAAGAAACCCTTTTAAGATCTTCAGCGAACTTTTCACAGTGCCACCTCAAGCTCAAGGTTTCCTTGCGAGGGAACCAAGAAAGACACCATATTTGTGGGAAGGGAGGCATCATCAACTCACCTGCAGTTTGTAGAAGCATCTTGGCACGACGATGAATACCAGTACCAGTCCCTTGTTGGATATCTAATACTCGATCACTATTTAATCTTTTGAGGGGTGTAAGGGCAGCCAAGTACCCTCTATGGCTTGTCTCACGGCAAGTTTGATTTGAGAACTGCTGCGATCTGCATTGAGGTCCAAGGTCCGATTAACTAGCGCATCCTCGTAGGACCCTCCTGTTTTAGATGCCCCTTTATCTTTCATTTCTTTCTCTCTCAGCTCGCCTTTAATATGGTTAGTAGTGGTTATATGTAGAGTTATTCAACACGAGCTGAAGAAAGTTTGCTAGAATTCAAATGTAAATGGCGTCCAAACATACCATATCTAGTAGCAAACGCCCGGGACTCCTGGCTGACTTGATCTATGAAGGTATCAAATCCATGAATGAAATCGTCATTCTCATCATCCAACACGACCGAGCTGTAGTTTTGTTGCTGCCATATCCTTAACGTACGGATGATAATTTCGAGTTCACCTCTTACGCCCTCCCAGTACAGGTTTTCCAGCTCTTCCAGGAGGTGATTCTGAGCAGGTCCAATCAAGTGCCATGGGATGTTTGGAGCAGGTGTAATGTTGGTGCTCGCGGCACTTTGGACTTTCGAGGCCCTAGAAAGTAAAGGAGCTCGAAAGGCTAGGTGCGACATGACGTTTCTGTTTTCTCAAGCTTATCGGAAGATGGTGGCATATTCACGTGGAAGGTACACGGCGAGGATCGAGAACATGACAGCTTCCCCGAGCTTGAGCAATTTTTAGTTTCATTGTGGCTGTGCTTGAGCCAGACACGCAACAACTTGAAGTCACATGAATCTTTTGGTCAATTATGATCATTTGATGCCTCAGGAATGCATACCCCTGCGCATCGGCAAAATGAACCAGCAAAAATCGCCAATTTCGGACTGTTATAACTCCACAACGCAATTATAATATTTTTTGCTGGCTTGAATGGAGATTATCTTATGCTTAATCATTATATATTGACTGTCGAAAACTGATTTGCTATATAGCGTTGTTGAGATCATTTTGACCCCTCAAAATCCATTTCTCAGAATGAAGAATTCCAAAATTGATTTGGAACACATTATGTAATATGGATAGTATCATGTATGCCTCACGCAAAATAGCATCAATTTTTATTAATGCGTTGTGGAGTTACAAAAGTCTGAAAATGGCGATTTTTGCTGGTTCATTTTGCCGATGCGCACGGGTACTCGATCTCCCGCTTACTTTCCCACCCCACTTAAATTCCCGCTTCACCCACCAAATCAACCACCCACTTTAAATATTAATTATTAAATAACCACTAAGTATATCAACTTGCAATTGAAAATGGAGATAGTTTGATAGTAAATGTATTATATTACAAAGTATTAAGTGCCCTTCTCAAAGACTACAGGTTTTTTAATTACACGCCCGCTAATTGATGATTTTGTCGCTTCAGCTGGGACTACCTCCTCTACATCATTACTAGCAAATCGTACTACTATCTTCTCACAAACAGGTGCTTTTTTAGCCTTTATAGGAGCCTTAGTTTTTACTAGAGGATCCTTTAAAGCTTTCTTCACTGATACTTCCTTCTTTTTTTGAGCTTGCTTTTCAGCCTTCTCTTCAGCTTCAACTTCAGCTTGATTATCACTTCTTACTGCTGCTTGTAGAGCCTTTTGAGCCTTCTCTGCTTCAATCCTTTGCTTTTTAAGTGCTATAGCAGCTTTATTAGCATCAATTCTAGCCCTTTCCTGCTTCTCTTTCTCTTCCTTCTCAGCTACAACAGCTTGTGCACGCATCACATTGGCAGTACTAAAGAGTATTGGCCCATTGTGCTCCTCACCAAGAACGTTCAGCCTTTTGCCTCGGTTGTGACACTTCTTTTCAGTCTTTAGAGCATTAATAAGCCCTTCCTTTGTGTGTTGATCAAGTGCAGCTTGTGCAGCTAGTTGTTCGTTGGCTTTGAAGAGCTTTTGAAGCTTCGCTTGTGTAGGGTTCTTAAGGTAGTCGGCTTGGAAGTGACGAATCGATCTTGCGTCCATTGGAGTCTTTAGAGCAGGAGATGACGTTGATGGAGCTTTAATAGCTTGTGGAGGAGTACTTGGGCGGGTGATAACTGATAAAACAAGTGAAGGGTTGTATGGCCAGATCCCAGGCTTCTCAAACGCTCGTTGGATATTCTCCTTAGTGAAAGCTGTCCGCCATGCCGCCCGGAAGATTGCTAGGAAGTGTCTCTTTTTCATTGACGTTAAGCCAAGGCCCTTATTTTGAAAGGCGTTAAGCTCAT
>Ga0335075_10016710_pt1 | contig 10939 bp, 9 predicted proteins | sample Lox_Sample_24_FD_206723 | JGI IMG/M metagenome (GOLD analysis project Ga0335075, IMG submission 206723) | Soil microbial communities from Loxahatchee National Wildlife Refuge, Florida, United States - Lox_Sample_2.4 | ecosystem: Environmental > Terrestrial > Soil > Wetlands | place: USA: Florida... | reverse complement strand
GGCCGAGGCCGTCGATGATCGCGCGCGCAACGAGGTCGCAATACAGGACCAGCGCGCGGGCAGCGTCGTCATTGCCCGGGATCGGATAGGCGATGCCATCCGGATCGCAGTTGGAGTCGACGATCGCCGTGACCGGGATGCCGAGCTTCTTGGCTTCCGAGATCGCGATCGCTTCCTTGTTGGTGTCGATCACGAACAGCATGTTCGGCAGGCCGCCCATCTCGCGGATACCGCCGAGCGACTTCTCGAGCTTGTCGCGCTCGCGCAGCATGCCGAGAAGTTCTTTCTTCTTCAGGCCCGAGCTCTGTGCGGACTCAAGCGTCTCTTCGATCGTGCGCATGCGGCGGATCGAGTTCGACACGGTCTGCCAGTTGGTCAGCGTGCCGCCGAGCCAGCGCTGGTTCATATAGTATTGCGCGCAGCGTTTCGCCGCGTTCGCGATCGGCTCCTGCGCCTGGCGCTTGGTGCCGACGAACAGGATGCGACCGCCGCCGGCTGCCACATCGCGGAGCGCGACGAGCGCCTGATGCAGCATCGGGACCGTCTGCGTCAGGTCGAGAATGTGGATGTCGTTGCGCGCGCCAAAGATGTAGGGCGCCATCTTCGGGTTCCAACGCTGCGTGCGGTGGCCGAAATGCGCGCCTGCTTCCAGGAGCTGACGCATAGTGAAATCTGGCAATGCCATGACAAAAGTCTCCTTTACCGGTTGGCCAGACGCGCGGGTTAGCCTCTTTTCTGGTCGCTCCGGCTCGCGCCGACGCTCCAGGAGACCACCGGACGGGGACGAGAGAACACCTCCCGAAACCCACCCGCGCGTGCGAGATGGCGCGGCTTATAGGGTTGGAGTGTAGTCTTGGCAAGTATTGTTACCGTCAATCCTCCCCCGTTCACGGGGGAGGTGCCGAGCGTAGCGAGGCGGAAGGGGGGCCCTCCGTCTGCGCCGCTGTCGCGGCGCATCCACCTCCCCCGCTTCGCGAGGGAGGATCACAAGCAGAGCAGCTTTGCGCCGATGAGGTTTTCCGACTGAAAAGAGGTGTGCTAACCCCGATCCATGAGCCCCATTCGCCCGTCTATCCGCAATCTCGCTTCCAATGGCATCGCGCAGGTGTCGGCCCTTGGGCTTGGCGATCCCGATATCGTGCCGTTGTGGTTCGGGGAGAGCGATCTCGTCACGCCGCAGTTCATCCGCGATGCGGCACGGCAGGCGCTGGACGACGGCAAGACGTTTTACAGTGGCCAGCGCGGCATTCTCCCGCTGCGACAGGCGCTGAGCGATTTCCACAGACGGGTTCAGGGTGTGGACATTGCCGTGGAGCGCATCTCGCTTCCCGGTGCAGCGACACTGGCGATGGTCACGGCGCTACAATGCCTGATCGATCATGACGACAACATCGTCATCGTCTCGCCGATCTGGCCGAGCATCTTCGAGGCCGCAATCATTGTGGGCGCCGAGGTGCGGTACGCGCGGCTTCAGGAAGACTGGAATGCGGGCCGCTGGCACCTCGATCTGGAAAAGCTGTTCGCGCAATGCGACGCGCGCACCAAGGCGATCTTCGTCTGCTCGCCCGGCAATCCGACAGGCTGGGTGATGACGCGCAACGAGCAGAAGGCGATGCTCGACTTCGCGCGCAAACGCGACATCGCGATCATCAGCGACGAGGTCTACGGGACGCTGGTGTTCGACGGCAGCACATGCGCGCCCTCGTTCCTCGAGATCGCGACGCCGGAAGACAATCTCTTCGTCGTGAACTCGTTCTCCAAGCCATGGGCGATGACGGGCTGGCGCATCGGCTGGCTGATCCATCCGGTCACGCTCGACGCGCAGATGAAGGTGATCGCCATCGCCAACAACACGGGCCCCACGAGCTTCGCGCAATACGGCGCGCTCGCCGCGCTGTCGCCTGAGGGCGACGCGTTCCGCGCCGAGATGCTGGAGCGCTGCCGCAAGGGCCGCGATGTCGTGCAGAACTTCATCGACGGGCAGAACCGCATCCGCTGGATGAAGCCCGAAGGCGCGTTCTACGGCTTCCTCAAGATCGACGGCATGACCGACAGCCTCGCCTTCGCCGAAGACCTCGTTCGCCGCGCACGGGTGGGCGTGGCGCCGGGGTCCGCGTTCGCACCGGATGACCAGGAAATGGATTCCTATGTGCGCGTCTGCTTCGCGCAGGATGCGAAGATTTTGGGCGAAGGTCTCAGCCGTATTGCTGGAGCTTTATAACCCAAAACCTGTCATGGGCCGCCGGAGTGCGGGCCACCCAGTTGGGTTCTGCACGATCGTCACCAAGAAAAAATAGAATGTCATCCCGGTCGAGCGCAGCGAGCGCCGGGACCCAGCGAGACGCTTGCACGATAAGTCCGGCTCTGCGCGCTGCTGACGCAGCGCTTGGCCGGGATGACAAGCGGAGAAGACGTCAACTGGGTGGCCGCATGCGCGGGCCATGACATTTAGGGATGTTGATCTCTCCCCATCGTCAGCAGCGGCGTGAAGCAGCCGAGGATCAGGCGTTTGGCGTCGAAGGGTGGATCGCCGGCGGAGTCCATGCGCGGGTCGTGGTGCATCTTCTCCTCGGTGACCTGAAAGCTCTCCTTGTCGGGCCAGACCTGCCACGCGAACACGATCTTCTCTCCCGGCTTCGCGGCAACGGCTTTGCGGAAATCGGTCTGCTTGCCGTCGGGCACGAAATCTTCCCAGCATTCGACGATCTCGAGGCAGCCATATTCCTTGAAGAACCGCGCGCTCATCTCGGCCCATGCGCGATAAGCCTCCATCTTGTCCTCCGGCACCGGAATGACAAAGCCGCAGATGTACATGGCTCAGTTCCTCGATAGATCGGGAAACAATATTGCGTATTCGTTTTGCGATTTTCTATGTATCGCGGATCGCTGCTGACACATTTGGCAGGAGACTGGCCTCTAAACAGCCTCCACCGTTGTCACGCCGGGCATCATCTTGATGGCGTTGCGCAGCGCGGCGGTGACCACCTGGCGCTTGGGGAGTGCGATCTCGACTTCCTCGCCCATGTGACCAGGCACGACCAGCGTGACGATGCCTTTGCCGGGTTGCTTGAGTTGCGAGGCGATGGGGCCGAGGGCGGATTCATTGTCGACATAGATGCGCATGCCCTCGCCCGCCTGTGCCGAGGCAGCATCGAGATCGGCGATGGAGACGGCGCGGAGTTTCAGGTCGTCGCCATCCCAGTCCGCGGCTGCTGTGACGAACACTGATTTCCCTGCTTCCAGCAACGGCCGAGCGGCTTGCAGCACTTCGGGGAACAGCATCACCTCGAACATGCCGGTTGGATCGGAGAACGAGACGAAGGCATAGGTCTGATCGTTGCGGCCGCGGCGTTCGGATTTGCGGATCATCGTGCCGGCGAGGACTGCCTTGAACGACGAGCGGCGGCGGTCTTCCTGCAGCGACGCGATGGTCACCGCGCCGAGACGCTTGAGCGCTGCTTCATAAGAGTCCAGCGGATGGCCGGAGAGATAGAATCCCATTGCGCCGAACTCTTCGCTCAGCCGTTCGTGCGCCATCCAGTCGGCGACGGGGGCGAGACGGACGTCTTCGGTTGCCTCAGAAGGCCCACCGAACAATGTCGTCTGACCGACCTCGCGTTCGCGTGCGTTGCGTTGCGCGCTGGAGAGCAGCACGTCGGACGACTCCACCATCTGGCGGCGGTTGGGGTTGAGGCTGTCGAACGCGCCGGCGCGCGCAAGGCTTTCAAACGCGCGCTTGTTGACGAGTTTCGGATCGACGCGGCGCGCGAAATCGGCAGGGCTGCGGAACGGGCCATTCTCGACACGGTCCGCGATCACGACATCCATCGCCTGTTTGCCGACGCCTTTGACGGCGGCGAGCGCGTAATAGATCTCCCCCTTCTCCGCACTGCAGGAGAACACGGAATCGGAGCGGTTGATGTCCGGCTGCAGCACTTTCACGTTCAGGCGCTGCGCCTCCTGGCGGAAGATGTTGAGGCGGTCTGTGTTGCCGATATCGAGTGTCATCGACGCGGCGAGGAATTCGACCGGATAGTTCGCCTTCAGATACGCGGTCTGATACGCGACCTGCGCATAGGCGGCGGCGTGACCCTTGTTGAAGCCGTAGCCCGCGAACTTTGCCGCCTGTTCGAAGATCTGCTCAGCGATCGACGGAAGAATTCCCTTTTCGCCCGCGCCCTTGATGAAGCGGTCGCGATGCACGGCCATCTCGCTCGCGATCTTCTTGCCCATGGCGCGGCGCAGGAGGTCGGCCTCGCCGAGCGAGTAACCGGCGAGTTCGCGCGCGATGTTCATGACGTCTTCCTGATACGTCATGACGCCGAACGTTTCCTTCAGGATCGGTTCGAGCGAAGGATGGAGATATTCCGGCGGCTCCTTGCCGTTCTTGACGGCAATGTATTTCGGGATCGAGTCCATCGGGCCCGGGCGGTAGAGCGCCACGAGCGCGATGAGATCGTGGATGCGGTCGGGCTTCATGCGGCGCAGCAGATCGCGCATGCCCTGACCCTCGAGCTGGAACACGCCGACGCTGTCGCCCCGCGAAAGCATCTCGTAGGTCGTCTTGTCGCCGAAATCGATGTTCTGCGCGTCGATATCGATGCCGCGTTTCTTGAGCAGCTCTTCCGTCTTCGCAATGACGGTCAGCGTTTTCAGACCGAGGAAGTCGAACTTCACCAGGCCGGCTTTTTCCGCGTCTTCATAGTCGAACTGCGTCACCGGCATGTCGGAGCGCGGATCGCGGTAGAGCGGCAGGATTTCGTCCAGCGGCTTGTCGCCGATCACGACGCCCGCGGGATGGGTCGAGGCATGACGGTAGAGACCCTCGATATTCTCCACGATATCGAACAGTTTCTGCGCCGCCGGTTCCTGCTCGGCGATGCCCTGAAGGCGCGGTTCGCTGGCAATCGCGTCCGACATCGACACTGGCTTGCCCGGCGGGTTCGGCACGAGCTTGGCGATGCGGTCGACGAGACCGAGCGGCATCTGCAGGACACGGCCGGTATCGCGCACCGCGGCGCGCGCCTGCAGCGAACCAAGCGCGATAATGTGCGCCACACGGTCGGCGCCGTATTTGTCGCGCACATAGCGCACGACCTCGTCGCGCCGCTCCTGACAGAAATCGATATCGAAGTCCGGCATGGAGATACGTTCGGGGTTCAGAAAGCGCTCGAACAGCAATCCGAACCGCAGCGGATCGAGGTTGGTGATATCGAGGGCCCACGCGACCAGCGATGTCGCGCCCGATCCGCGAACACCGACCGGGATGCCCTGGCTACGCGTCCATTTCATGAAGTCCGAGACGATCAGGAAGTATCCGGGGAAGCCCATCCGGTTGATGACGCCCATCTCGAATTCGAGGCGTTTCTTGTAGGCCTCCTCATCGGCGTAAAGGCCGTGTTGCGCGAGTTTCGCGGCGAGGCCCTCTTCCGCCATCGCGCGCATCTCGTCTTCCGGAGAACGGCCGGACTCCGGAACGAACTGCGGCAGGATCGGATCGCGCTTCTTGGGCCGGAACGCACAGCGCCGCGCGATCTCGATCGTGTTGTCGAGCGCTTCGGGAAGATCGGCGAATTGCGCCGCCATCTCCGCCGCGGATTTGAAGCGATGCTCGCGCGTCAGGCGGCGGCGGTCTTCCTGTCCGACGAAGGTCGCATCCGCTATGCAGAGCAGCGCATCGTGCGCCTCATACATGTCTTCTGTACCGAAGTGCACATCATTGGTGGCGACCAACGGCAGGCGCTTTTCGTAGGCGAAATCGATCAGGCGGTCTTCCGCTGCACGCTCTTCCGCCAGACCGTGACGCTGCAGTTCGACATACAGGCGATCCGGAAACATCGCCGCGAGGCGGTCGATCTGCGCCGATGCGGAATCCGGTTGCCCCTCGACGATCAATCGATTGAGCGGTCCGCCGGGACCACCGGTCAGAACGATCAATCCTTCCGAATGCTTTGCGAGCAGCGCCCCTTTGACATGCGGGAAGTCGCCGGGTTCGGCTTCCAGGTAAGCGGCACTCAGCAGCTTGGTCAGATTGCGGTAGCCGGCATCGTTCTGGACAAGCAAAGCGATATGCGGCGGTTTGCGTTGCACGCCGACCGAGCCAATCTTCGGCGCCTCGTCCAACTCCACCGACAGCAGGCATCCCACAATCGGCTGCACACCGCCTTTGGCAAGCAGATCGCTGATCTCATAAACGCCGAACAGATTGTTGACGTCGGTGACCGCGACCGCAGGCATCCCGGCCTCGCGGGCCAGTCCCGGCAGATCGTAGGGCCGAATGGCGCCTTCCAGCAGCGAATAGGCGCTCTTTACCCGAAGATGGACAAAACCCGCCCGCTTGCGCTCCTGCGCCATGACGCCTCGACTCACATGATCCGTTTATCCGAAGGAAGTATCGGCAAGCGGCACGCCCGTGCGAGCGCGCTTTGCCTTCATCCACAGATGCGGTCAGCTGCCGATCAGAACCTGCATGGCGCTGGCGAGCGCAAAAGACGAAGCGATGAACAGAACCAAACTTGCGCCAGCGGCGGCGTCCTTGAGCCACATGATCACAAACTCCCGTTTCCACGAGGTATGTTCTCTTTGTGTTCTCATCTTGTCAAGAACAAATCGTGATCGCTGTAATGATGCGGTCGCCATGGCGATATTATACTTGACGTTCCCACCGACTGGATATAGGGTTTCTCTATAAGGAGTTAGCCCATGTCCAAGTCCGTCTTTTCCGCCAAGCATTTCAACGATGAGGCAGCCGCCTACGCCTTCGTGGAAGCCCACCTTTGGGCGGATGGCCGGGTTTGCCCGCATTGCGGCGTGGTGGACCGCTCTGGGCCGCTTAAGGGCAAATCCAACCGGATCGGGCTCTACAAGTGCTACGCCTGCCGGAAGCCGTTTACCGTCAAAGTCGGCACCATTTTCGAGGCGAGCCACATCCAGATGCGCGACTGGCTGGCGGCGATCCACCTGATTTGCTCCAGCAAGAAGCTTTCGCGGACCTTGGGCATCACTCTCAAGAGTGCGTGGTTCATGTCTCACCGCATCCGTGAAGCGTTCAAACCGGGCCGCGCGACTCCGTTCGGCGGCGAGGGTCAGGTTGTGGAGGCGGATGAGATGTATATCGGAAACAAGCCCGCTGCCCGCAAACGCACCATGCACGACAAGCACGCTGTTATGGCTCTTGTAGAGCGTGGTGGCCGTATGCGTTCGTTCTACATGCCGGTGCTTAAGCAGGCGGACGCGCGGGACGTCGTGAAGCATCACGTCGCACCTGAGAGTCGTCTCGATACCGACGAAAGTCACCTGTACTTCGGGATTGAAAAATGGGTTGCGAACCATGAAGCGATTAATCACGGCAGCAAGGAATACGCGCGCGGGGATGTAACCACTAACACCGTTGAAGGCGCGTTTGGGCTTTTCCGTCGCGGTATGACCGGCACTTACCAGCACTGTGGCGTCCAGCACTTGCAACGCTATTTGAACGAGTTCGATTTCCGCTATTCGAACCGTAAGGCGCTCGGGATCGAAGACGAAGGCCGTGCCGTGCTGGCGCTTAAGGGCACCGCTGGCAAGCGTCTGACCTATCGAACGACTCGTGGGCAAGAAGCAAGAGCGTGATTTTCGAATAGGGCGAGATAAGCTAAGATTGATACTGGCTCTCTTGGAGGTGCCACGAAAATGAGCAAGCCGACAAAGTCTCGCGGGGAACTCGAAGCGTTGATTATGGCGGAGATTCGCAAATTTCCTGAGTGCAATAACGTTGTCAGTGTCGCAATCACGCGTCCGACAGATTCCACTTGGGATGCTGCCTTTGTTGCCGAAGGTAACGTCGCGGTATGTGCAAAGGCATTCGAGATCGCGCGAGTGCTTAGCTCCCGATGGGATTTGGCCTGAAATGCCAAAGAAAAAGCACGTCATATCCGACGAAGAGCGCCGAAAGCGATTGCGTGAGACTGCGCGCGAACTCGAAACGAGCGAAGACCCCAAAGACTTTGAAGCTGCGTTTCGCAAAGTAGTCCCCCCTAAAACCGACCCCAGTTGATACGCGCGCGCGAATGGCCGATTTTAGTTGCCAATCGCTCCATAAAAGCTTGCACTTTGGTGAGCGCGCGCAATGCTTGATGCTCATCGTATGTCGCTCGGACATGCATGACTAAATTGCGGTACTCGTCTTTGAATCCATTTAGATCGGCGCGAGCACCGCTGTAAAATTCTAAGGCTGCATCTTTCGTGGCACCGGGTCTCTTTCTTCCGATAGCGCCAATTTCGGTGTCGAGCGCCTTAATTATCTCCATCCACGAGCCCCATTCTAATGGCTTATCTTTTGGCAGTTTCAATCGGCGCTCTTTTGCAAGCGCTCGCATTCCGTGTTCGGCTATGCGCATTGAATAGAAGACCGATGCGGTCTCTTTTTGGAGGCCATAACAATCTACAGCGTCAAAAACATCGCCCGCGCATTGCGGAAATGCATCAACAATGGTCTTCCATTCATCTTTCCAAGCAGCAAACTTACGCCCTTTCTCTAAGGGATATTGATAGAAGAGATAGCGGCGCAATTCTGTAATGATCGCATTGCGCAACGCGCGCGCGCGAGTATTCAACTCAGACCACTGAGGATATTCAGCCTTACTCCATTGCCGAAGCGCTCTAATCGCAGAGCCAATGTGATCACACTCGATCCACGAAAGAAGGGCTTCTAAAAGGTCGCAGGTCTTTGAGGCACTATCTTTGCAATCGGTCAGTGCCTGCTGATCTTTCTGACGCTCAGTAGCGGAAACGCCATGCAGTATCGTCCCTTGTGGACGCTGCATGTTGTTGTGGCTCACTCGGATGAGGTTCGATAGCTCAACGAGACAGCCATTAACTCCTGAAAAGCTGAAATTTACGACCATGTCCAAAAGGCTCCGAACCCGACCGGGTTGGAAGCCGCTATGGCAGGACTCGCCGGGGATCGTCATAGACTACCCCCGGTAGGTGGGAACGCGAAGTATAATATCGCCGTCGCCATGCTGTGGATAAGTCTGCGGCGAAATATTCGTTCCGGCCACCGCCGCCGCCGCCCCGCTAACCATTTGATTTCCCTGCATACTCGAATGTGATGGACTGCCCCGTGGCGTGGCGCTGCGCGGTTCGCTAGCGTCCGCGCATGAGATTCCACACCCTGACCGCTGTAGCCCTGTTTTCCGTGGCCGCCTTCGGGCGACCCGTTCTGGCCGATGCGACGTCGGACGTGAACAGCGCGATCGATGCGATCCGCAGCCACCAATACGAAAAGGCGATCCCGCTCCTCAACAACGCCATCGGTTCGGGCAGCCTTTCGAAGGATCAATCGGCGACGGCCTATTTCGATCGCGGCTGCGCCTATCTGAATTTGGGCCAGCCGGATAGCGCGATTGCCGATTTCACGCAGTCGATCGCGCTTCGCCCGAAGAATGGCGATGCGCTCTTCATGCGCGCCAATGCCTATCTGGCGAAGGGGCAACTGGATTCCGGTATCGCGGACTTTAACGCCGCCATCGCCATCGATCCGAAGAACGGCGACGCGCACGCCAATCTCGGCAATGCCTACCGCGCCAAAGGCATGAACGATCAGGCGCTTGCGGAATACAACACCGCCATCGGCATCCGCCCACTCCCCTTTCCCTACGAAGGCCGTGCGCTGGTCTATCTCGTGATGGGCAAGGTCGATCTGGCGATTGCCGATCTGACCGAAGCGCTCAGGCTGAAGCCCGACTACACCGCCGCCCTCGTCAACCGCGCCAATGCCTATGCGGCGCAGGGCAAATACGATCTCGCCATTGCCGATTTCGACACCGAACTGAAATACAAACCGGACGACAGCGTCGCGATTTCGAACCGCGCCCAGATCCTCGCGAAGATGGGCAAAACCGCGGAGGCGAAAGCGGCGATGGCATCCGTTGCGCAGTCAAACCCGGACAGCCCGGCGCCCTATCGCGCACTGGGCGATTCCTACATGGCCCAGAAGGACTATGCGAAGGCGGCGGAGCAATACAGCATCGCGCTGAGCAAGGATCCGAACGATCCGACGACGCTGCTCAATCGCGGCGCCTGCTATCACAGCATGGGCCAATACGAGAAAGCGATCGCCGACTACACCGCCGTGATCAAGCTGACGCCCAACGATGCGCGTGCCTACAACAACCGCGGCGGCGCCTATGGCGCGTCACGCAAGCTCGATCTGGCGATTGCCGATTTCCAGACGGCAGTGAAGCTCGATCCGAATTTCGCGGACGCCAGGCGCAATCTCGAAGGCGCGACGAAAGCCCGGGACACCGGCAAGACCATTCATGGTCAGTAGAGCCAGTGTTCGATATCGGTCACGACCGTTAATTGACATTCCAAAAACTCCCGCGATAGTCCCTCGGTAGTGGGCTTGGGGGGCTTTCATGAAATCACCAATCAATTACCTGTCGGCGGCTGTCGCGTTGAGCGTTTCGCTTTCGAGTTTTGCCTCGCCTGGACACGCCGCCGGTTACAAGCTGAAGACGCTCTATTCCTTCTGCAACGACGACAGTTGTACGGACGGTGAAAATCCCCAGGGCCTTCTGTTCAACTCTTCGGGCGATATCATCTATGGCACGACCACGTATGGCGGCGTGAATGGCTTCGGCACTGTCTTCACCCTCACCCGCAACAAGAACGGCAAGTGGAAGCACACAAAGATCTACGACTTCACGTGCAGTGGCAGCTGTGCGGGCGGCTGGCAGCCCACCACGGGAAAGCTGATACGCGACAAGGCGGGCAACCTGTACGGAACGACGCAACGCGGAGGCATTGGTGGCGTTGGCGGCGGCTATGAACTCGTCAAAAGCGGAAAAAACTGGATTTTCAAAGCGCTCTACGACGCCTGCGCGACGGATCATTGTGCCGATGGAATGTCGTCCGAAGGCCTCAGCTATGACGGCGCTGCCACGGGCGCAGCATA
>Ga0335075_10016709_pt1 | contig 10939 bp, 12 predicted proteins | sample Lox_Sample_24_FD_206723 | JGI IMG/M metagenome (GOLD analysis project Ga0335075, IMG submission 206723) | Soil microbial communities from Loxahatchee National Wildlife Refuge, Florida, United States - Lox_Sample_2.4 | ecosystem: Environmental > Terrestrial > Soil > Wetlands | place: USA... | reverse complement strand
TCCCATACAAATCTTTCAAAATAGAGCGGTTTTGCGCCAAAACCACCCCAGACGCTCGCGGAGCGAGCGTCTGGGAGCCGAGATAAACACCCTTAGATACATACTCAATACATTGTCCATCACAACAATAGATCTCCAGTCTGGCAATTAGGGCTTGTCCACCTTCATGCTCCTGAAGTCATAGCACAAATCCTCTCACGCGACCCGATAAAGCCTCTTTCCACCTCACAAATACCTCGTTTCACCGAATATCTGATGTATTCTTGGCAATGTGTGCTGTAAGCTACTGAGGAGTAGCTTGGTGTCATCATTGAGTCGGCAATCGAGCCGAGCATTAGCTAGAGGAGGTCATTGATGCCAAGGTGAATCTCTGGGTCTTCGGGGAGATTGTCCTCGAAGACCTGAAAATCAGCTGCTACGTCTTCTACATCGTGTGCAGCCTGGGAGAGAGATGGCGCCACGCCAAATCTCTCCTCTGCCGTTTGCCTCTGTGGCAGGATGACTTGTTCAGGCTCTGCAATCTCAGTCGTTCGGTAATCTCCAACAGCTACATATCGAAAAGTCAGCTATATCTCGACAGACCGGGTACCAGATTCTACGTTACGACTGACATTCTCTTCTTGCTAAGCTGCGTGCACATGCCTGCGTCTGCTTGAACACCTCCTCCGAAGCGAGATATTGTCGAGTAATCGCAGCAACCTCCTTCCTCTTCTTCGACTCTTCGAGCCTTATATCCTCTAGCTCACTAGCTACGTTGAATCGGTAGTACTGGCTGGGCTTGGCGAAGTACGGTTTAACTCGCCGGAATATTTCTGCTGCCTGCTCTGTCTCGGTAGCAATCGCAGCAAGGGTTCTGTAGAAGATGTCATCCTGAAATGACTTTAGCGAAAGGACACCGGTTCCAATCGAGACTGAGTTTTGATCTTGCCCCCGAGCGGCTTTGCTTCCCATATTAGCTCGGCCTGTTCCCAAACGCACAACACGGGGATGTTCTTTCTCGCGCCTCCGTCAACGAACTCCTCCCCGTACCGCCAAACTGCGATAGATTCGAAGGATGATGATACTGCTAAAGTTGCTCGGCAGGCTTCCCATATCGCCACGCTGTTCGGGGGGTCAGATCTGCCGTGCGACGACTTATAGCTTGTGAGGCACATGGTTGAGTTGGTCCGTTTATTCGTTGCACACACGAATCTGCCGTAATTAATATCTGAAACTTCCAAGGTATAAGGTATCACTTACACTTTGCACGCGTAGTCCGACGGGTGTTTGAGTAGTGCATCCTCCTGTAACCCTCTCTTCGTGATAACCTCCTTTATAGCTAGCTCTACCTCCGAGTCGAACCTTACCTGGGTATTGCCTGTCACCGTCACGTGGTCTCTCTTCTTCTGGAAAATCCGATCGAAAATTGATAGGTAGGCTTCGATGCTCTCGCCGATGCTCATACTCAGCCGCCCCAGCATAATTGCGATGAGTCTCGTCGGTGAGTATTGCATGTATGCAGTCTAGGTGATGCAGAAACCCACCCGCCGATCATATCAAAGAAGTCGCAAGGCTTCGGCGGCAAGTCTGGGTTAATTATCTCCATAAGCTGCTTGAGTATTATCAGCATGGATAGGCCACGCACCCTCCGCTATCGAGCGCAAGTAGGCGGAGCTCCCTGTCGGGCATGGCTAGGGTTGACTGCTGTGGGTAGAACAGAAGTCGTCTTCAAAAGAGGATTTGGCTGCGCAGTTCAGGTATTTAATATACATAAACTCGGCTGAGCGACAAGCGCGGTGATTTGTGTCTGAGCTGGTGAATAGAGTCAGCCATGAGCTTCAGCATGTCTCCTATTGTTCTTCGAGCAAATGTGCGGCTTTCCGTCGCAAGGAAGCAATGGCTACGCACGGGTTGCGGTATTATGTGGTTAAGATTTGCGATATCCTAAAGCCAACGACAGTCAATCAGCACTCGAGGCCTACGTCACTTATTTCAAGGAATCTACGCCTAAGATACTGGTGGAATTACTTCAAAAATCTCCGGAAAAATGACGGACAAGCTCGAGTTGTGGAAGGTGTGTTCATTATCCGAAGCGAAGTAGACGAGGTGCCCAAGGACGGTGTATTACTTCTCGGTCGCTGCATTTCTTAAGCTATCCAAACAGGCAGTGATGACAACAAGCTATTCAGTTTGTCTTTCGTTACGGTTATCAAGCCCACAGTCCTTAATCCGACTCCTTATTGTTTTTGGTGATCTGGTCTCATCTCTGCCGAACTACAAGCGAAGCAGCGAATACGAGATCATGTGTCAACTTTCAGTCTTGAATTTCTTCACCAATGAGTAAACTGATTGTCATTCTATGTTAAATTCACCATTACCTCCCAAGGGTAACTATGTGGGCAATACCGATCTAGAGCTTTACACACGCTTGAGATCTGTTCTCGCCATCTCTACAACCGTTGGCATAACTGCGAACACAGGCGCTGCCACTCCGTGACTTAATACAGTGCCTGCCACGCACGCTCCGAAAACCCCGGCGATGGCAATGTACCACAACACGTGCTTCACGACCTTAGCACGTTTGGATTTGGTTCCGCTAGTGTTGGCGTGGCTAGTGACGTTGACGTTGTGAAGACTGCCTTTGATGCTGACACTGTCCCCGCTGCTGGCACGGTTGGTGGTCGTACTAGAGGCTGCTTGGCCATCTGTCATTCAATGCTTCTAGTGATTTCAACACAAGGCTGCGACGTACCTCGAGCGCCGAGAGTATCCTCGCTCGTTGTTGGGGCGCCCTGAGTAGCCCTACTCGTTGTTGGAGCGCCGCGAGTAGTTTCGCCCGTTGTCGAGATAACCTCCGAAGTCTTGACCATGGCAATAGTGTCGGCGTCTAATCTCAAGGAAGGTCGATTGGAGGATCGAGAAGTAAGACGAGAGTGTCGTAATTGGGATGGAGGATGAAGAGCAAAAGCGCCGAGAGATGTTCTTCTGGTTCTTTGTCAGTCATGCGGATATGCGTCTCCATTCAGGTTGCCGAGATTTCAAGAAGGATAGTTTCTGAGATTCCGAGTTGTCTGCATGGCGGCGGAGCTTCCAATCCTCGGATTCGACATGGCAAGGGCACGTTGGAAGTCGAGAAGCGATGCTGGAGGGCGGTTGCGGGAGAATGGATGGATGGAATTGGCAAGTCACAATGGTTGTCGCTCTCACCATCATTGCCGCTGTCGTCCTCATAGCTGTTGTCGGCGGTGGAGATGGAGAGATGAAGAGATCGCCAGATGCGGAGTCCGAGGCTCTCCGAAGTTTATACCTCAGGCATCCATTCACTGGTGCGCCTACATAACTTAACTGATTGTAATGACGTCATAGTATGCCGAACTCCAGCAACTCGTCAAACTCGGCAAGCCACCGCTGGTTGCGCTGCTGCGTTTCTCGTGCAGGCTTGTCCTCTTGTTCTATCTCTTCTCCATCTCACTCTCCTCTTCCTCCATTTTCTCGCCATTGACTTGCGTAGCCTGTTTTCATTCTCTCCGACCAGCAACCAGGTTAGCTCAGTTGCATTGATGCATTTATGAATAGATTTGCTGACCCCCTAGCCTCTAATCACAAATCATCCTACTGACACCTATATATCCACTACAAATCATGCCCTGCCACGATAGATTGAGCCGACGGATTTCCTGCGGCGCCGGCCACTCTGAAAATGAGGTTCCCGCTGGTCTGTCTGATCCATGGCCCGTAGATGAATTCGAGATAGGCTGTGGCCAAGATTCAGCCGGAGTGGTCTATGACTTCGTTCACAGCGACGGCAGTTGTGACGAAACCACTCCGACGGGAAACCCATGGAACAAAAGCTTCCTCTTACCTTACAGGACCCAACCGGTCGGAATCAAGCTTCAGACCGCATTCGACCACATTTCATCACTGGCCACTGAAAGGCCTCAATTCCATGGACCAAAATCCCAGCGCTTGCGGTGGTCATCTTCCCTCTTTAAGAATATGGTGACCCAACTGGACCTCAATCAAAGGCACCTCGCCGGCATCCATTGCCGTTCCGTACGGGACAAGGTACTCTGCATGCTAGAACCGATGTTGTAAGCCCATCTTCCTGCCCGAACCTACGTCTAGCTCATGGTTTGAAACTAGTCCGAAGAATCTCTCCACCATGATATGCGTATTCCTCATCCGACAAACACGACAGGGCTTGAATCTACTGCCCTCCAAACACAATTATAGACCAGTGAACGTCGAGGGAAGCGAGGGCAAAGGCAATACGGATGCTGTGGTTCTGTTCCGGCATAGCCTTAATCGAAATCCAGTCGACCCGCCGCCAGCCGTCCTCCAGTTTGCCTCCGAATGTGATCACCAGCCAGCATTCTCTTCGCTCTCACCATCGCCGTATAATTCTGATCTCGCAGGTCTTGGCTCATACCTTGGATACGACGGCACATTTCACACCAGATCACAAGCATCTCCACACCGTTCCGGCTCGGAACCCTCCTGGAACTTCAATAGCAACTCACAAGCGACTGTTACCAGCGCTAGTAAAAAGCGTTTGCCTCCGGATGAGGATGGCCTCCCTCCGAACGGAGATGCGAATTCGAAAAAACCCAAAACGTCGGAACAGGAGAGCCGTCCAGGCATTATATGCACCGAGCACAAGTATGCAACCTTGCACCGACAAACACCTTGCTGCTCCGGGGGTCCATTTGACGACATGTCCAGCATGCGGAAACACTTGAATGGACCCCACAACAAGTTTGTCAAACTGTGCACAAATTGCAACAAAAACGTAATAGACGAGAATGAATACAAACTGCACGAGTCTGGACGAAACTGTGTCCCCAAACGCCAATGCAGAGGACGAGAGCAAATAACGAAACAATGGGAAGAGCTTTTCATGGAGCTGCACCCTAATTCTTTGCGGATTCCGAGCCCATGTGAGTATCCAATGCTTGCAGCGAGATGCCCTCACTTGCAATCGCTTTCCATAGGCTTACTCGAGTGTCCAGGGGCCGACAGCAATTCCTCGAAACCTAACCCTAACATGCCACAACAAGCCGTCCCAGAAATCGTCGACGTACTCCCATCTTCTCACGGAAGCGAGACCGAGGAGTCTTCCACAAGTAGCGATGATTCGCAGTCAACAGCTCCTGATATGGACTCTCCTCTAAACTCTGACGATTACGATTCACCCGAGAAACTACGGAGACTGAAGTGTTATGATGACTTTAATACTCATCTATTACAACGACTGGATTCACTATCCCAACGCAAGCAAGAAGAACTCATCAATCACCTCTGGAAGAATCTCGACGAATGGAGCCTTCGCTTGTACAACGGCAACGAAGGCAATTCCCTTATGGAATCCCCCTATGACGACTCAGGGTTCGAAGCCGACTCCTATTCCGATGTCTAGTCACCTGGACGTTGGCCCGGCGATGCAGGACCGCGGGTCAATACGGACACCGCGTGACCTACGCACATTTGGGTTAGGGGCGAAATGGGTATGCATACTGGAACGACCGGGAGTAAATGGTTGCTTTGGGAACCTGGATACAGTCCTTGTTCTCAGTGAGCTGATGTTGACGATTGCCATCTTTATTCTCATCTCTGCATTAGTATTTGCTGCTATTTACCCAAACGGATAATGTAGCTTTCTTTTTTAAAATGGTGATTTTGATGCTTTGCGGTCTTGGTTATAGAATAAGCGCTTTCACAACAACAGTTCCTGTTTTTTTTATATCCGCAGCGTCGTGATGCACAATATGTTTTGCATTTCCTTCATATCTGAGTAATAGTTATATTCTGTCAACCTGGATGCCAAGACCAGAACTTCTGTTACAGCTTCTCGTCATTGATTACGCAGTGGATTACGCCGTCATTCGCTCCTTCATACTGATTACACAGTCCTCCCAGCCCCCGGAATGTAGTATATATGTTGTGATTGACAATATATTGAGTATATATCTGAGGGTTCTCGAACTGGGACGGTCAGGCAAAAGTCTTGCATGCGGTCAATCAACCGATAAGGAAGCGTGCTGGAAGCGTGCAATTGAGTAGAACAGTTGATTGAGCAATCTCTGACCCTCTGAAAGGGTGGGGATGAGTGTAGATCTATATACTGCCTTCTAGAGCAACAATAAATGCGTAACCAGTGGCAATACGCGTAATCAGAGGCAAAGAATGTGCAGGAAGAGACGAGAAGCTGTAGCCATATGTCGAACTGGATGCCAAGACCAGAAGTTTCGGCAACAATTGGCCAGAGGTATCGGAAATGATTCTTCAGCTCTTCGTCCTGAATTTGCTCTTGTTTCAGCCTCTGGAAGGTTGTATAGGGTGTGATCGTAGTCGTGTTTGGCGTCTCAGAACATCTACAATGGAAATACAGTGACTTGCAAAACCGGCTTCCCCGCTTCTCTGTGCGCACACTATTTAGCTGCGCCTCACTAAACAGGGGTCCAGCAGCGCTCTAGCCGTATATAGCTAGCCGTCTTAAGTCCCGCGCCTATGCGCGCTTTAACAAATTGTACTCCCCACGCTCTACCACAATTCAGCCGGTTTTTGCGCGCACAAGACTCTTTTAAAAGCTAGTAAAGTAAGGAGCTCCTTGCTCTAGTAACTAACAACTAACGTCAAATTGGGTCTGCGATGAGTTGTTCCCTGCAAAGAAAATAGTAACTTGACGCTTATCAACCCTTACGTAACTGCACCGTTACTAGAGAAGGGCCGGCCGCCCTCCAGTACCCGCCCTCTGCTGACGTGGTGTTCCTCCTCTTCCTCGAGCTCCATACTAAATACCGGCCGCCATACCTCGAAATCCAACTGTGTCAAATTTCATCATTCACTTAAATCCGTAAAGCCATTTCCATTCCAACATCCAGCTAACCATGACTTCAAACTACCAGTACAATGATTTGGGTGAGGGGCAAATTCGTGTGTTACGACTACGTCGAGGATCACTCGGCGACCCAGTCGATTGCGAACTTCACACAGTTAAGCTTAATTCGCCTGGCCCCTTCGAAGCGATCTCTTATGCATGGGGCTATCCTGACTATAAAAAAGAGGAAATTACCTGTTGGGGACAGCCATTGCATGTATCCCCTAGCCTTTACACAGCCCTTCTTCACTTCCGGCAGGAGGAAACGGATCGAGATCTGTGGGCCGACGCCATTTGCATCGATCAATCGAACGATTCCGAGAAAGGTCGCCAAGTCAATATCATGGGTACCATTTATAGTTGCGCGACAAGAGTCCTTGTCTGGCTTGGCACCGACACTAACAACGACATCGGCACAGCAATTCAGCTAATCAAGGATGTTAATAAACACTTCGAGGAAAATTATGTGCCCTCGCAAGACGAAGTGGAACCACTCCACCTTATCCCATCCCTTCCCGATAATAGTCCGCTGCTCGATGTCTCGAGATGGCAGGCGTTCAAGAATTTGCTTGATCGCCCCTGGTTTGGACGTGTATGGGTCTTGCAAGAGGTCGGCCTCGCAAGGTCCGCTATGGCATTCGTGGGCAGATCGATGATATCGATCGATGAGATCGTTCAGTTAGGCCTTTTAAAAACTACTCGGCCAGATCTATACCATATCCCTGTCACTCCTAACGTAGGTCGATTGTGCGATGCCTTCTTTTCTATTTGGAGTAGCTTTAGAGGACCAGGTAGTTGGCTGCAAAAGCGTCCCATTTTACGAGAATATGCGGCATTTCACCAACGCACTGTCGGAGACACCTTTGTAGACGTTTTGGATACGGCAAGGAAGTTCGAGGCCACTGATGAAAGAGATTTCGTCTACGCATTCCTTGGTAACTCTATCCTATATGGTTCTAGTCCATAGCTAATGGGGATATTAGGTCATCCTACTGCCAAGATTAAAGACGGCACTGCTCTAGTCAGTGCAAACTACACTCGTACTTACACGTCAGCCGAATTGTTTCAAGACGTTACCTCTAAACTTTTTACGACTACAAGATCAACATACGCCCTCAATTGCGTCTACCACGCCAGTCAGGAGGATATGGAGAAGAGGGTGTCGTGGGTTCCACAATGGAACTCGGGGCAGCCTTGCATGAGCATAGATCCCTACCAAACTTTTAACGCGAGCCTGGCTAGCGAGACAGGAGACCTTTTCTCTGCCGAGAGAATCGGGAATAGACTCAAGGTTTCGGGGTTTCTCTTCGACACTATAATTCTCTCATCTGAACAACGACTCAATTCGCAGGACTTCGAAAAGCAATCTTTGAGTGATTTCAAAAACCCTATTGAAGAATGTTGGAAACTCATTGAGGAGCCTGAGGTCAGGCGGAGTAGGTATCATAACCGAGTACAGGCTCTCCTGGGGCCTTTGATCCTGGGGACGTATCCAATTATGGATGCCTTGTATGCCGACTTCTACGCGTACTGTCGGGAATTCTGTACTCCTGGATTCTACGAGTCACTGAACCCTTCTAGGGGCTCTGCAGAGGGAGAGTCGCCTGGTGGTGATTGGAAGCGTTTTCTTCGGCGGGTCAGAATATCTAACGCTAGGAAGTTTTTCATAACAAGAACCGGCAGTTCCGGTCTAGGGCCACACATTATTCAGGAGGGCGATCGGTATTGTATTTTGTTCGGATCGAGGACTCCTTTTATTATCCGACGTCCTGGCGAAGAATCATGCTATAAGCTCGTAGGGGAATGCTACATTCATGGTCTTATGTCGGGTGAATTCGTGCAAGGGTGGCGGAAAGGATCGCTACGTGTGGAAAGGCAGGATATTATCCTAGATTAGGCGAATATCACGCTCCTTTTTCTTAACCAACTGAGATTGCCTTTGTCACCCCTACTATATATTAGCTAGCGTCTCCTTCTATAGCATGTGTCATGCTACGACGATGACGGACTCCCCGAGTAAATGCGCTAGTCTATCAAACGGACTGTATCCGATAAACCCAGATTTCTCCATGCTCGAGATTGGAGTAGCCACGCTGAGTATGTGCAAACGGCGTTTCTAGTTCACTCTGCATTGCTTTTGCGCAGGGAGGTCAGCCAGCCAACACTGACTAAACCATTGCAGCAAGTCTCCGGTGGCCTCTACTGCGCCAGCAGGGAGGGCGGCCGACCCACACAGACCACGCTTGCGGGCAGAATTGCGGTAAAGCGTGAGGAGTACAATTTGTTAAGCTATGTATCCTACGGCTAGAGCGCTGCTGGACCCCTGTTTAGTGAGGCGCAGCTAAATAGTGTGCGTGTGACGACCTCACATGGCAAGGCGGCGAGGCGACGATGGCCTCTTTCCTGTTTTGGAAGTTTCGGAGCTTCGGAGTGTGCGCGCCGCGCACACTATTTCTTACAGCTCCCACTTTAAAACTCTTTCTTCTTTTTCTTCACCTTAGTGTAGTCACAAAATAGCCGCAACAAGATTGTTTTCTCATCAATAATCACCCTTTGCGAGTCTAGCCGTCACATCTCCTCCAACGGCATGAGATTCTGTTATGTACTGTATTCATTGCCATCGGACGGCACAAGCACTCATTTGGAATTGCCGTGGGTAACCGCAAACACTGTGTATATAATCTGCTGGCCAGACAGCTCCAGAAATGCAGTGAGAACTCGTTACGCAGAAATTGACTAACGTCGATCACGGTGTAACGGAACACCCTGCGTACCGGAACAAGTTCGAGGTACTTTGATTTTCAAACAACGCAGCATCTACGCACACACTGAATTTCTTATAATGTTGGTGTCAGTACCTTAGCGGAGGAATAAGGGCGCTTAAACTCGTGTTAGCATAGTGTGAAGTGCGCCCGCCGTGTTGAAACGGTGTCTCTATACTACACGTGTCTCTATAAATATGTGTGTGCACCCGAAACCGTGATTCGTGATATCTGGTGTATATATAGTGCCGCGTTGCGATATAATGTTGAAACGGTGTTTCTTAATTACCAGTTTTCGTCCTTTGATGGTGTGCGCACTGACACCGTCCCGACACGATTCTTCACAGCGACACGGTTCTGACATGGTGTACACAATGAAACCGTTTCAACACGATGTGCATAGCAACATGGTGATGGACTAAGCGTGCCTCAAAGCATGCCTAGATCACGTGGAGGGTGAAAACTCTTCAGCTAACGTTTTGCCGCACGGCAGTAGGGCTGTTGGGCGAAATGTCGTGGGAATAGATAAAAATGGGCAGATAATGCGGTAAGGTAATTCTCTCGATGTAGGATCTTCTCTGTGGGTGAGTTCTCAGTTGTCTGCTTTGTGCTTCTGTGGGAGAAGCCAAGTCTAAATACATGTGGCGCGGGGCCATTGATTATTAAGGCAGTTGTGTCCTCAGGCTCCGAGAGCCCGCCTGCCGTGCGACACGTTTGTAACTGGAACAGACAACAACGCACCAACAACCAACAACTACAATTAATTCATCGACTTTTCATCAATTAAACACGTTTACTCATCCGTCATATGAACCGTCACACTAAGGTCACCAACGTCAGAACCGAGCCTATTTCGCCGACGATCTTTCAAACCCCAACCTTCAAAGTCCTACTGCGGGTAGGCATCGAGCGTGAGAACCAAAGTCTTGCGGCAAGCCCTACTAAGAGAGAGTAGGCACACCTTCGAAAGAACCTTCGGAAGCCCTGTCTGGGAGGCAGGCCACACGCAAGCAACCGAGAGAAACAGTTCATCAGGATGGCGACGGGTCAGAGGATCACGAGTGCGGGCTATCCAAAGCTTCCTACCACTGAAGACTCAGTGGATGAGTCGGAGAAATATCTAGGCATGAGCGAGCTTGAGGAAGCCGCATAACCAGAACTACGAGAGTATCGAGAAGAGAACCCGACGGCGGGTATCGCACAAATCGACAAGTACATCTAGAGGCATCAAGGCAAGGAGTATTTCACAAAGGAGCAAATCGGAACCGACTTCAAGCACAAAGCAGCCCGTCTCGCGAAGCAGCTCAACCCCGACAAGGAG
>Ga0335075_10016708_pt1 | contig 10939 bp, 6 predicted proteins | sample Lox_Sample_24_FD_206723 | JGI IMG/M metagenome (GOLD analysis project Ga0335075, IMG submission 206723) | Soil microbial communities from Loxahatchee National Wildlife Refuge, Florida, United States - Lox_Sample_2.4 | ecosystem: Environmental > Terrestrial > Soil > Wetlands | place: USA: Florida... | reverse complement strand
CCTCCGCTATTTGCACAGCCATTCGTTCAGCCAATGCCGTGAAAGTCAGAGAGATCCAAAAGTCATAGAGGTGCTGCTTCGTGCGCGTCCAATAAAATGTGGAGCTGACGGGTTAAGTGGTAGAAAGTTGGCCAAAGTTGTTGACTCATATCAAGATTACCCGAAAATAATCTCTAATGAGTCAGGCTATTCGACTGCCCACTGATATTCTGATCGCGTAGAAACGCAATCTTGAACTATAACAGCTACTGTAAAAATTTAGCTACGATGCGATTGTGTTTACCAACAACCTGCCATGTCCTTGAGACAATCCCATCCATATTCTTGTTGTACGGAATATTCTTGAGCATCGAAATACCCGGCTAGTGGCACCACTCCCCAAATAATACCAGTGAGGTATAGAACATGTGCTTTGCGCTTTTGGAACAAGAGACGCGCAAGATATCGGGCCATAACTTCGTCATTTTTCATTGCTAAGTTGCGACAGTCCTGTTTGGACCAGTTCGCATCTCACATTGGCTGCACATTCAGAGTGGCTTTGGAGTTATCATTGATAAAGCGGCATGAACTACTGACCATCAGAGAGTAATGGAGATTCAGATGTTCGCAGCCCAATTGTTCGAGATGTTCGACTACGGTAATGGGAAGCCAGTTTAAACAGCTCCAATAAATCTGTAACTGTTGATTTCTCAACTAGATCTTGGGCGGTTTGATGATTTTTGGTGTGGACAAGCGTGCATTGACTTGGGTCGTGCATTGACCAGGGAAATCGGTTAAGAGAGGCTAACGAGTGTTCGCCTTAACCACAAGGCATTCGGGACATATGTGACTACTACAAATGAGAGAAAGAGAACGTAATATCCAACAGTAACGCAATGTAAGTCTATACTTTTGGAGACTCCTGATGGGCTTTCCATTTCTGTGTAGTACCAGCGACAGATCCAAAGACGTCATATAAGCTCCTGAAACCTTGTCCCCGTACCTTCGCAAGGTACTATTGTCAAACGTCGGATAGTCCACGGAGGTACAGATTTTTCAATGTAGGTAACCAACCAAAACCATGAACTCAGATTTATTAAGAAGGTCTTGTTTTGCCTTTGAGTCCATCATCTCCTGCAATCAATTTTCAAGCTAAAATGCAAGAAGAGTTAATACAAGGTGGAGATGTCTCAGCAGACGACAACTCTATTCAGACAGAGAAATCTAACCTTCCACGAAAGGAGCTGACGTAAGTTACTCTCACTATTTTAAGTTAACGGCTATTGATTTAATTAAGAACTCGGTCTTGTTTAACCCTCATTGGATCCTTTGCAATATTCTTTGTGTCCGTCGGTTACATCAACGCATTCGGCGTTTTCCAAGAATACTATATGGAAAACATTCTCTCGGATAGATCTGCTTCTGACATATCATGGCTTGGGTCCTTCAACGCCTTCTGCTTGTTCGGCGGTTCAATTGGAGCCGGTATCCTGAATGACATGTACGGGCCAACGGTACGTATAGCACTAGAACTTCGTTGGGAGAGTTTGTCCTCTACGAATATACGCTAACTACTCCTACAGGTTCTTCTCTGTTTCGGATCCTCCGTCACAATATTCGCCATGTTTATGACATCTCTATGCAAAGAATATTACCAATTCTTTTTAGCAGAAGGGTTCCTTCTCGGAGTCGGAATTGCGTTTCTATTCTGCCCCGCCATGGCCACGGTCCCGCTTCATTTCAAAGTCAACCGCGGTCTGGCTCTCGGAATAGTCGTTTCAGGCTCCTCTCTCGGTGGCGTCATTTGGCCCATCGCCTTGAAGAAGCTCCTTGCCGAAGTTGGCTTTGCCTGGACAGTCCGGATCGCGGGCTTCATGATGCTGGCCCTCACAGGGCTTGCATGTCTCACAATTCGCACGCCTGTGAATCCCGCAACGAGCAGCTCTTCACAACCTCAACGCAGATTAATCGACACCTCTCTTTTTAAGAAGCCAACCCTTATACTTATGTCTGTGTCTTTGGCCTTCATTTACATGGGTCTTTTCAGCCCATTCTTTTATGTCACGCCGTACACTGTGTCATTGGGCCTCGACGCTAATATAGCCTTCTATATGATCTCCATTCTCAACGCTGCCAGCCTATTTGGCCGTATCCTCCCAGGAATCTTGGCAGACTGGTATGGCCCAGTGAACATATTTAACTTCGCCACCGCATCCTCATTTATTATCATCTTCTGTTGGACGAAAGCAACGTCCATTGCTGGAATTGCCGTTTTCTCACTAGCATATGGCTTCTTTTCAGGTGCAGTCGTAAGCTTGATGGGCGCCTGCGCAATTCAGAGTGTGGAGCCTGCTCAGTATGGTGCGGCAATTGGTTTTGCTATGAGTGCCTTGTCCATCGGGTAAGCTTTTTCCCCAAGTCCTAATTTTCCCTTTCCTACTAACAATGGATTAGGGCCTTGGTCGGACCACCAATAAATGGCCAGTTGTTGGACAAGCATGGATATTTTGCCCTCTCAATGTTTTCAGGGACTGTATTAGTGATTGGGACAATGGGCTTTATTGTAGCCCGGTTGAGGATAAATCGTCAAATTCTCGTCAAGGTCTAAGGTCATAGCTGCGTGTAGAAAACTACTTTCAAATCTATATGTAATGTTATATATAGAAACGCAGATAATGCATATTCATTCTAAAGTGATCTTTACCAACATCTCTTGTCACCAGCAAAATTCATAGTTAATGCTTTACCATACTGGCCTGTTCAACCTCGCTTTCACAAGCCCCCCAGCTAATACTTACTTCGATTTCGGATTACATAGAAACAAATAAGTAGAAATCTCCCGCCAACCACAAATGCATAAGTGGAGTCTGGTGGTCAAATAAAATATAAGTCCGCTAATAAAGTATTATGTTACTAAAGCATTCACGCCACTTAGAGTAATTTAGAGGATTGTGTGCGCCAAACTCGAACCTACTCACCCAGTTCAATGCAACAATGGGATATGACTCAGCTTAAAAAGTAAAATCCCCTCCACGATTAGGCATTTTCTTCATTCCCTGGGGCTTCTCTTGCTTCTTTCAGCCATTGAAGTGTTTTCTTGGGTGGAGGTTGGGCCCCGCGCGTTGGGGGTCTGTTTGTTTCACGGGACAATATTTGCATTTGCATTCAAGGGTAGGCGGCGTAAAATATTATCATCAGGGCAGATAGTCTTCATTATTTTAGTAGTAGATTTGCATGATGTGACAGTGGACTACTCCACAATGGATTGGGGAATTTTTTTCTTCTATATTCTTTAGCTAACTTGACATTCTTCAGCAATACAATTGCCGGAAACTTTAAACCTAGAGCTGAAAGATATCGTGGTAAGCGGATATCATAAATCGTCCATCCCCAGAATGAATTTTATCTTCCTCGTACTCCGCATCAAATAAACTCCGAAAGTCTGTGGATTTCAAAGAGCCGTTCAAAATTCGTTCATACAGAAAACTCGGTCAAGGATCCCAAGGGGGTATTAAATCTATTCGATTGGGGCAAAGAACCGGCTGGCCTCAATAATCTTCTCATCATTGTTTGCAAAATCCCAACCCACGATGACGGCCGTTTGACTGCAACAAATGATTCTACGCGCGTCAAATTGAAGCTTAAAGACGCGAGCCATGCTTGCGGGAACTAGGTGAGGGTGTAATTGCATAGGCTGGTTGGAAGCGTTAGGGGTCGCCGTTGCAGTAGTAGCAGTTGCGTCTGTATTAGACGCCGGACCCGGTGCATTTGGAGCCGTTCCTGGTATAGGACTTGGAGCTTGTTGAGCGGTTTGTGGGTTAGTAGCTGCGTTGCCTGTAGGGACATGTCCAGTAGAAGGCCCGGCTGCGGAATGTCCCACATGTGCTTGTCCATTATTCGAAGCCGCTGCTTCCTGGCCGGCAGCTTGCAACTGCTGGGCAAGAAGGATTTGCTGCCTGGCAAGTGCTGCCGCTACGACTGATCTTAGTGTATTTCGAATGGCAGGTGTAGCTTCAGCGGCGATTGCGTTTTGAAGGTGCGAATACTGGATTAGTTGAGGATATTGAGCAAGTGCCTGACGTAGGGCATGTGGACCGTGAGGCACAATCTGATTGATAAGATTGTGGAAGTAGGCCTGACTACCGGGGAGTGGCAAACCCAGGCCGACGCCATCTGTTGAGTCCACGCTAGACCCAGTGTCGCCGCGGCGATTGCGAAATTCTCGAGATGCTGCGTGAGCAGCGTCTTCTTGTCGCAAAGTATGCTGCGCCTTCCAAACGCCTTCCTTGTCTCTTCGCCAGATAATTATGGTCTCGTCGTACGATCCAGAAACAATACGTCCATATTTCCCTCCTCCTCCTCCAGGTGGGAGTTTCGCTCCATACGCCATGATATCTTCTGGTTTGCGCGAACCGGCATTTCTATCCCTCCGTCGATGAACCGTGCGAGGGACCGCCCCAGAGTCAACTGCCTTGAAATACTCATAATCGACATGCCTTGCATCCGCCTGATCTTCCTCAGCGCTGTAGGGCAAGTCTCCGAATCCGGCTTGCACTGTTCTGACAAGGTTTGTATGAGCTCGGAGACTAGCTACTTCAAGTCCAGTTTCCTTATCGAAAACTTTTACTTCGTTATCACTACTGCCACTGACGATACGTCGTCCGTCATATTGTACGCACGCAATGCCCTTCTGATGGCCAACGAGAGTTCGAGTGCACGTCTGTAGTGGCCAGTCCCAGACTTTAACATGCCTGTCACCAGAAGCTGAAACAATTTCGTTCTCATAGATCTGTACTGCATTTACGGCAGCGCCATGTCCATCGAGGCAACCGATCATTGAGTATGGTGGTTTGACTGGGAGATCAGCAAGTGGTGACGGATTGAAGCCATAGTTGTTTAGTATCGTGGGAACCGGTCTGACTCCATGCTGAGGTTCTGGGTAACCCAAATCGCCAGGGTGTAAGGGCCTACGGTTAAAAATCTTGATCGTTTTATCTTTAGAGCATGTGACCAGGATTCTGTGGTCGAACCTAACATTCAGAACCGACTCCCTGTGTGCATTTTTTAGAATCTGGATGAACTGTCCAGTTGAGAACCTCCAGAGAATCACGGTGGAATCACTACTTCCAGAGACGATAAGATCTTCTGCTGGGTCCGCATCAAACTGAAGGCACAGGACTGAGCCTTTATGACCCCTAAGAGGCTCTCTCACAAGCCTTCTTGTGTCTATATCCCATATCCTGAGTGTCCTATCCCGACTGCCACTAACAAGATATTTGCCTGAATATTGTATCGTGTATATGCACTCCTCGTGCATCTCCTCAAGATGATCAGGGTGTGGAAGCTGGAAATTGACATATTTTTCGTGTTCCCAGTTAGCTTCCAGCCGTCTCCTTTGCGTATATAGGTATTGCCAGTTCAATTTCTCTGCACCTGTGCGACGGTCTCGCACTGTCAGAGACGATAAAAATGAGAGATTAAAGCTCCCTCCGGATCTTGAGGACCACGTAGAGTTCCGTCGATTACTGGGGTCGTGAAGTGAATATGAAGCAGGGCGACGGCTTGCAAAGGATTGATCTTCAGCGACCTGTCCATTTAATCCAACTTGGTGACTTAGGCCTTCATTCATGATAGGCTTTTCAACACTCATATTTGTGTTTGCGGAAGAATGTGACGCTGATCTCCCGAATAAAGAATCTTGCCTTGGCGTTGGTACCGAATCAACATCCGGCATTTCGGCGTCTTCATTCGAATGTATCGACGCCGCGACCAATCGAGGCGTAGCCCGCTTTTTGTGTGCTTGTTCATCCCCAAGATCGAACGATGGCCGTGCTCGCGCTGGTAGTAATGACTGACGCTTAGCCAATTCCCGTTCAAACTGCTCGAGTTCTGCGGGTGTGATACGCCAGCCTTCCATGTAATATGCGTGTTCCCAGAGTTTCCAATCCATGGACAGTGACATCCATTCTCGCGATGCTTGCGCAGTCCTTATCAATGATAATGGATCCAGATATCCAAGGACTTTCAAGCATACTTCAGGGGGTAATCGATCAAAGAAATTGATATATAGCCGAGGCCGCTGGGCATCAACGATCTTGGACACTTCTGATGTTGGGAGGCTGTTCATGACGTTCATCGCAAAACCTGTTCACCAAACCCAGTCAGCAACGCCACTTTTAGTTCCTCCCAGTCACTCCGAGCATGAACACTCACGAGCGCGTTCCGCTACGGGTTGTGCTGATAGCCATTCTTGTACGGCCGACTTCATCAATCCCGTTCTTCTTTCGTCGCCCGACACCTGCATTGTCAAAGGATCCTCGCTGTAACCCTCATCTTGAGGAGTCTGGTATGATGCCATATTGGATATCTTAAGGCTTAAGATAGGGAGTTCGATAACAGCGGCCCACGAGGAAGGCTAGCTGTAGCTGACTGCGATCTTTACTAATGTGATTCGATGTAATGGTAATCGATGAAGGAGAGGTAGGCAAACTATTGCGCCATCATACACAATCATCGATAGTGTATCGTAACAATAACTGCAAAAAGGTCGTAAACTTGGTCGTGATTGTGGTGGTGCTAATGCTTGTATTTCGTGACAGCCCGGACTCCGAAAGACCGCTTCCCATGCCTGGGCAGGGCTGCCTAATGTGCCTGCAAGCTTCAGGCCCGAAAATGGAACCGGCAGTCTAGCGCCCTGAATACGGACAAGTGCGGTTCCAAGTCGCTCGCTTCGGCTTCAAACCATCCATTGATCCTCCTGACCTGCGACCTCCATTATAGGGACGACGTCGGCGGCCCATGAACTACCGTATCTGAGACTCGAATGCTTGATCATATATACGACTTCCCTGGACTCGGTTCATGTCTGTTTCGGCTGTGGATATGGCTGCCCATGGACCTGGGCTGTCACGCATGTACACGGCGCCAAACCTACCGACGAGAACGAATTCTGTGAATCCTTATCCTAATGGCATGGGCCATGGTCCGCGAGCGTCCCAGTTGTCTGGCAGCACAGCTTTCACGTCATCTTCCTCTACAACACTAGCGACAACAACGTCAAGTCCTTCGTCGAACGGCGGTCCTGTACTTGCAACCGACAATATCATTAACCAGAAAGCGGACGCGTCAAAATCTTTATATCAAATATGTGTTAATCTGAGGCAGCGCTTGCGGCAAGTTCCTGGCTTTGAACAGCACTTGGCTGACTCGGACGATGAAGATGATGGCGAGGAGGTGGAGATGGACCCAGTGTCTTCTTTATGGAGGTGCTTGCGAAAGGGATATCCATTAATGACAATATACAACTGCCTACAGCCGCCAAATCCTTTACAAATTGCTGAAGGAACCGTTGCAGAGAGAAATATCCCTAAGAGCGCAGCATTCAAATTCGTCCAGGCCTGCTTGATGGAGCTAAAGTTCGAGGAATGTTTTGTACTGACGGACTTGTTTGGTGACGACACCACTGGTTTTGTGAAGGTCAGTCTGGTCTCAGCTTCATCAATGGAGGATGCCCTGAGCAATATCACCAAGTGGCTCATGTTTTATTGCGAAAGGATATATGACCTACTCTAGGTCTGTATCTTGGTCGTAGCCTTTTCTCACAAATCCCTATGTCTTTGAAAGCCTGCTAAATCCCGAAATCAGGTAACCCAAGTTATCAACCGCGTTCTTGATGTCGCAGAGTCACGAGGGCTTCTATTGACTTCGAATGTTGAAGCTGCAGAGGAGACAGCCGCTCCCGCTGTAACACAAATGAGCTATAGAGACCATGTTGTCCGGGAACTCGTTGACACGGAACGAAAATATGTCCAAGATCTCGAAAATTTGCACGAACTCAAGAAAGTTATTGAACAGAAAGGCGTGATCACAGGGGACGTAGTCCACGATATATTCCTCAACATCAACGCCATTCTCGACTTTCAACGGAGATTTTTGATCAGGATTGAGACTACAAATTCACAGCCAGAGTCAAGGCAGGAGTGGGGTCTTATCTTTGTCAACTATGAGCATGCCTTTGTTATCTACCAGCCTTTCATCGCCAACCAGCGCAAGGCTGCTACTATTGCAAAAAGGGAGTTTGACAAGATCTCGTTGGCCGATCATCCCGTTGTGGTAGATTTCAATACGCTAGATGGTTTTCTTCTTAAACCTATGCAGCGATTGATAAAATATCCGCAGTTACTGAAAGTACGTATCGCTTCTCTTCTCGCAGGATCTATTTTCGAAACTAACATTCGAAGTCTTTGCGTGACAAAACAGCTCCCGACGAAAAGACTAAAGGTGATCTTTCGGATGGTATTGCAGCCGCGGAGCGTGTTCTTGAAAAGGCCAATGCTGCAGTCGATCGGGAGCTGAGGAATGAGGCCCTAGCTGAACTCTGCGCTCAGGTGGAAGACTGGAAGAACCATGAAGTTGATCAATTCGGTGATTTGCTTCTCTATGGACAATTTACCGTGATGACGGGAAAGAGCGAAGTCGAGAAAGAGGTGTGTATTATCTCCTTGTACTTCGTTCCATTATAACTCTGCGCTTTCTTCCGCAACAATGACAGCATTTGCGGATTGTAGGCCATGTTAGCCTTTCTTTTGTTAGCGCACTTGAGCTATCATAAGAACATCGAGCTTCAAATCGCTTCAGCTACAAACAGCTCACACTCTCCTAACAGTACAGAATCTATCTATTTGAACGCATATTACTTTGTTGCAAGGAGGTAAATCTGAACAAAGCGGCAAAAGACAAGTTGTTGGGTAACCAGAAAGACAAGAAGGAGAAGAAGGACAAAGATAAAAGTAAGAAGGATAAGGGGGGCAAAAGCGGCAAACTTCAATTGAAGGGTCGAATATTTATGACTAATGTCACCGATGTTGTGTCACTTGTCAAGCCTGGTCAGTTTTCCCATCTTTGAAAAATGTATTTTTATCTAAATGTTGTTCAGGCTCATATACCGTTCAAATCTGGTGGAAAGGTGACCCAGGAATTGAGAATTTCATCATTCGCTTTACGAATGACGAGGTAATGAAGAAATGGTCAATAGCTGTTGATGCTCAGCGGAAACTGTGTGCTGCGGATCGCGAGCAATCTGCAGGCGCCGACGCTACCGATTTCGCGTGGATGCGAGATCAAGCCATACAGATTCCGAATCCTTATGCACAGCAGGAGGACGATGACGACGACGAACCACCCGCAAATAACATAATCTATCCTGGCCATTCCAGCTTTGAATCAAGCAGGAATGCGTCTAGCACCAGCCTGCGATCACGATCTACCACAGGAGACAGTACACAGTCACTTGCTGGAATGGTCCGTGCACCACCTCCTCGATTTCCTATGGGAGCACAAAATCCTACACTAAGTGTACAAACCCACACCCAAGGTCAAATTCCTTCTCCTTCGCAGAGAGGCGGCGACTCGTATTTCTCCCCCACAGCAGACTCGCCTGCCTCGTCACGTACTAGTCAGACGTCATCCATGTTCCCTTACTCTCGTCAAGGCACACCTCAAAGCGGATGGGAAGAACACGCCCGTTATACAGCCCCAGCCATAGCGCGAGCACCTTCTAGGGAGAGTCAAGGGCCTTCTGCACATTATCAGAACGGGCGTGGGCAGCGCCCATCTCTTTCCGCAATGTCATCACAAAATTCGCCACCTCCTGCTTCTCAGCAACGAAGCCGATCCTACAGTACACCTGATATAAACGGTCCCAATGGCCCTGTACGTCGTTTGCCAAATGGTAATGGTGTGCCGGCAGTGCCGGGGATTCCGGCACATTTACATCCAACATATGATGGAGGTATTTTAAGATCGAATAGTAACTCGCCTAGCAATGGTTTGCCAATACGGTCTAGCACTCAGTCTCCAGGTGTGCAAAGGGAGCGTTTGGCTCAACATCTAAATACGCCGCAATATATAAGGAGCAATACAACGCCAATACCTACGTCGACACCGTCCACGATGGATGGTCGAACAATGCCCCCTTCACTTTCTAATGCAGCGTCTGGCATTGGGGAGATGCCATTGCCTACTCAACTGAAGGTCAAGGTTAATTGTGATGGAAACTACGTGACGTTGGTTGTGGCATTCAATATCACCTATCAGTCGCTGATTGACCGTATTGACGCGAAGGTGGGACGATTTTCAAATAACGCTATTGCGCGCGGGACGATGCGATTGCGATATCGAGACGAGGATGGTGACTTCGTCACGATTGAGTCTGATGAGGATATCCAGATCGCCTTCCAAGAGTGGCGCGAGGCTCAGAAGAGTCAGTTCCACACTGGGCAGCTAGGGGAGATTGAACTTTTCTGCGCGAGCGTGGAGAATTAGATTGGGGCTACCACTGGCCGGAAAAGCTTGCTTGAATGACATACAGGGGTTCTGGAATCGGTCTACAGGCTTTCTTGAGGTACTAGCATTTACGATTCGACTTAACGACTGATGTTGTAATGACCTGGGATGGGCGATCGGGATGCTAGGAGTGTTTTTATATTCTGTTCTATGACGCATTGAACGCCAATTTCTCAGTCTTGTTCTGACATGGGCGGCCGTACTAGACGAATTGAGAGGGACAGGCGTATTTTTCAGAGGCATTCTCATCGGGGTATATGGGCTGCATACAAGATTACTTTGGCATATCATTACATCTTACATTAACAGTAACAAGCTGATGAGCGGTCCTCTCATTGAGAGTCAATGTGATTAGATCCTGAAACTTATTCGTACGTTTAGTAATTTACAGTTTTTGACCCCTCAAACGCCAGCAATATATTATGCTCCAACACAATACCGTCGCAATGCAGCAGCTATACTGAAAATGCCATTTACACGCCTTATCCAACACGAGTCCTGCTCTTCATGTAGTTTCCGAATTCTCCAAGCTTATCCTAAGGTTCACTTCCGCTTTTGAGGTCCACGGAGGGCAGGATACATCCTCGAAAGATGGTAATTTATAGTATTCTTCGGC
>Ga0335075_10016706_pt1 | contig 10939 bp, 13 predicted proteins | sample Lox_Sample_24_FD_206723 | JGI IMG/M metagenome (GOLD analysis project Ga0335075, IMG submission 206723) | Soil microbial communities from Loxahatchee National Wildlife Refuge, Florida, United States - Lox_Sample_2.4 | ecosystem: Environmental > Terrestrial > Soil > Wetlands | place: USA... | reverse complement strand
GAGCGGACGCCGACGCAGAAGCCTTATTTCGGATATAAGCCTCAAACGCTCGCCGACTCGCTTCACTTTTCACGGATCCTGTCCGCCGCATGGGATGGTTTGTCCAGCTTTGGCCGGACAGGATCCGTGAAAAGACAGTGAGTGACAGCTTCCTTACGGTCCGGCTACTAATCCATATAGTACAAATCTCGCATTCCGGGCGAGGGAGTGCCGGCAGCAAGATCGCCGCGTTCGCCTACACGGGTCAACGGCCGCCGCGCGGGCCGCGACCGCGCCCTGAGCCCCGGCGCACTGTCCCCTAGGGCGCACGGCGAGCGAGGCCAGCCTGGTCACCGAGCTATCCGCCAAGGCCCGGCGCGGGCGGGGCCGGCCTGCTGCCCGAAACGCCAGCCGCCCGTCCGTTGCCAGGTCCGTCAGGCGAGCCAGGCGTCGATCCCGGACAGGAGCTGCGCCTTGACGTCCGGCGGCGCGAAGGACGCGCGCGCGCCGGCGCGCGCCACGTCGGCGATCGCGGCGTCGCCAAATGCGAAGGCGTCCCGCAGCAGCCGGTACTCCTCGGCGAGTCCAGCGCCTGTCATGGCAGGGATGTCGGTGTTTACCGTGACGTTCAGTCCGGCGTCCAGCAGACGCGGCAGCGGATGTTCAGCCAGCGAGGGGACAAGGCCGAGCAGCACGTTGGAGCGCGGGCAGACTTCCAGCGGGATGCCGAGGGCGACGACTTCGGCTACCAGCTCGTCATCGTCCAGGACCCGGATGCCGTGGCCCAGCCGCTCAGCGCAGCCCTCGCCGATGGCCTGCCGGATGCTGGCTGGCCCGGCCGCTTCTCCCGCATGATGCACAACATGCAACCCGGCCCCGCGAGCTGCGCGGAAGACCTCGGCGAACGGCTCGCCAGAATAAGCCTCGTCTCCGGCCAGGCCGACCGCGACCACGCCTTCGCTCGCGTAGGACTCCGCCAGCCGCAACGTCGCCCAGGCACGCTCAACAGGCCGGCGCCTTGAGTGATCGAGCACAAGCCGGGTCCGCACGCCGTGATCTGCCCGGCCCTGCGCCAGGCCCGCCAGCACCGCCCGCAGCGGCATTGTCATGTCGCCCAGCCGCTCACCGTGGGCGGCAGCGGTGAACGACACCTCCGCATAGCGCGTTCCCTGGGCGGCCTCATCCGCGCAGTACTCCACCGCGATCCGGTAAAAGTCCGCGAAGGTGAGCAGGCAACTTCGCACCACGCTGACCGCGGCAAAGAACGACGCCGAATCGGTGATCGGAGCACCTGGCGGAACCTGCAGGCCGTGAGCAGCAGCGATCTCCTTGACCGTCTGCGGCCGGATCGAGTCTTCCAGGTGCACGTGCAAGTTCGCCTTGGGCAGGCTCACAAGGTCACGCATCCGCCAGGACGTAGCATCCACGGGTCACGAGCCCGAACTGACTAGCTCGTGCTCGGTCCACAGGCCGAAGGAAACGCCACTCGGATCCGAAACAACTGCGAACCAGCGATCATCGGCCCCGAGCGCGGTCCGGCCCCGCTCGACCGCTCCGCCGAGAGCCTCAACCCGTCGCAGGGCCTCCTCCAGGTTGTCAACCTCAACGTAGAGACGGGTTCCGGCCTGCGGGCGCGCGCCAGCCGTGGACCGCTGCAGACCGCCGATCCCCTTACCGGCATCCTTGATGATCCAGTAGTCGGCGCCAAGCTCTGTCCCAGCGAACGCCCGCTCGTACTCCCAGCCCCACAACTGCCCGTGGAAGCGCTGGAAGGCCTCCGGATCGGGCGTCTCGACCTCCCACCAAACGATCTGCGCCACGTCGGCCTCCCAACTGCGTGCCCGAGTGGGCAGGCTAACGACACCAGCTAAGAGGAGCAAGACCGGATGACGCGAAGACAGCCCGGCCCCAGGGACGGCCTGCTCGGTATCGCGCCGCGAACGGGCCGGCTCACCTCCTGACCATGGGACGTATGCTTCGCGTAATGCCGTTCGCCAGCCTGCCTGCCGCTGAGCAGGCAACCAGCCGGGACAAGCGCAAGATCGCGGCCGTAGTAGTCGCCGTCCTGCTGCTTCTTGCTGCCGTCGCGGTCTGGGCAGCCGTCCGGCCCGGCACGTACGGCAGCTCCAAAAACGGCTGCATCACCGTGACCATGCCCAGCAGCACCGGCGGGGCCCTCATCCACCAGTGTGGCGCGGGCGCCCGATCGCTCTGCAAGCGCGCCTACGCCGGTACTGACAAAGAGTCGATGCTGACTCGCCCGCAGTGCCGCCTCGCCGGAATTACCCCGGCCCGGGCGGCTTCCTCGTAAGCTCAGGCCTCGCCGAGCAGCACGTCCGCGTCGAAGCAGGTCCGGTCCCCGGTGTGGCAGGCACCGCCTGTCTGGTCGACGCGGACCAGCACGGCGTCGCCATCGCAGTCGAGCGCCACCGACACCACCCGCTGCACGTGGCCGGACGTGTCCCCCTTGACCCAGTACTCCTGCCTGCTGCGGGACCAGTAGGTGCAGCGGCCGGTCGTCAGCGTGCGATGCAGCGCCTCGTCGTCCATCCAGCCCAGCATCAGCACCTCGCCGGTGTCATGCTGCTGCGCGATAGCCGCGACGAGACCATCGTCGTTCCGCTTCAGCCGGGCAGCGATCTTCGGGTCGAGCCCGGACGCCGCGGCGTCAATCCGCATCACTAACCTCCGCACGCCGCTATGGGCCTGATGGTGTGACCGGCCGCCGCAAGCGCGTCCTTCACAGCACCGATCGTGAGCTCGCCGAAATGAAACAGGCTCGCCGCCAGGACCGCATCCGCCCCGGCCTCGATCGCGGGTGCGAAATGACTCAGCGCTCCGGCCCCTCCGCTGGCAATAACGGGAACGTGCACAGCATCGCGGACTGCCTTAATCAGCTCGAGGTCGAAGCCGCCTCTGGTGCCATCGGCGTCCACTGAGTTGAGCAAGATCTCGCCCGCGCCGCGATCAGCGGCCTGCCGGGCCCAGTCGATCGCGTCGGTTCCGGTACCCCGACGGCCGCCGTGGGTGGTTACCTCGAACCCCGACGGCGTATCCGGTGAGCGCCGGGCATCCACCGACAGCACGACGCACTGCGCTCCGAATCGCCGGGCAGCCTCCCCCAGCACTTCCGGCCGGGCGACTGCCGCGGTGTTCAGCGCGACCTTGTCGGCCCCGGACCGCAGGAGCCTGTCGACGTCGTCTGTGCTGCGCACCCCGCCGCCGACGGTCAGCGGGATGAAGACCTGCTCGGCAGTGCGCCTGACGACGTCGTACATCGTCTCCCGGCCGGCGCTGGACGCAGTGATGTCCAGGAACGTCAGCTCATCGGCACCCTCCCGGTCATAGCGCGCCGCCAGCTCGACCGGATCACCGGCATCGCGCAGGCTGGCGAACCTGACTCCCTTGACTACCCGGCCTTCATCCACGTCCAGGCAGGGGATCACCCGCACGGCGACGGTCATGATGCGCCGGTCCCCGGCTCGCCGTCTTCCGGCTTGCCACTACCCGCCTTATACGCAACCGCCTCCACCTCAACCAGCATCCGCGCGTCGATCAGCGCGCTGACAGCGACCATGGAGGTAGCCGGCATCACTCCGCCGAACGCCTCGCCATGCGCCCGGCCGTACTCCTGCCAGCGGGTGATATCGGTGACGAACATCCGGGTCCGCACCACATTGGCAAGGCTGGCACCAAGCTCTTCGAGCGCTACCCGGACATTCACGATCGCCTGGACGGTCTGCTCATAGGCATCACCAGGATGGACGAACTCGGCGCCCGCCACGGAGGTGCAGCCGGACACGAAGATGTAGTCGCCGGCCGCTACCGCCCTGCTGTAGCCGACGACGGGTTCCCAGCGCGTGCCACTGGACACCTTTCTGATGTCAGTCACTCGCTCACCACCGCCAGCGCCTCCGGCAGCGTGAACGCACCCGCGTACAACGCCTTGCCGACGATGGCGCCCTCCACGCCGAGCGGCACCAGCCCGGCGATCGCTCGCAGGTCAGCCAGGCTCGACACGCCGCCGCTGGCGACGACAGGCTGCCCCGTCCTGCCGCACACCCGGCGCAGCAGGCCGAGGTTGGGGCCGCGGAGCATGCCGTCCTTCTCGATGTCGGTAACCACGTACCGTGCGCAGCCGGCCGCCTCCAGCCGGTCCAGCGCGTCGTCAAGCTCGCCGCCGTCGGTGGTCCAGCCGCGCGCGGCCAGCCGGGTCCCCCGGACGTCGAGGCCGACCGCGATGCGGTCACCGTGCTCGGCGATCGCGCCGGCTACCCAGTCCGGATCCTCCAGCGCGGCGGTGCCGATGACGACCCGGGTGCAGCCGGTCGCCAGCGCGGCCGCCAGTGACGTGTCGCCGCGGATACCGCCGGACAGCTCAACCCGGACCTTCAGCTGGCCGATCAGGTCGGCCAGCTGCGGCCCGTTCGAGCCACGGCCGAACGCGGCGTCGAGGTCGACCAGGTGGATCCACTCAGCACCGGCGTCCTGCCAGGCCATGGCCGCGTCGACCGGATCGCCGTAGCTGGTCTCGGTCCCCGCGGCGCCCTGCACCAGCCGGACAGCCTGGCCACCGGCGACGTCCACCGCGGGCAGCAACGCGAGCCTCACGGCACTTCCAGACTCACGGGGCCTCCAGAATCACCGCTGGACCTCCAGAATCACCGCTGGACCTCCAGAATCACCGCTGGACCTCCAGAATCACCGTTGAACCTCCAGACTCACCGCAGGACCTCCAGCCAGTTGGCCAGCAGCAGAGCACCGGCGTCTGACGACTTCTCCGGGTGGAACTGAGTTGCCATCAGCGGCCCGTCCTCGACTAGCGCGACGAACGGCTCGCCATGCGTGGTCCAGCCAACCGCCGGCGGGTCAGCCGCACCGGGCGTGGCCGGGGGAGCCTGCCGGGCAGCGTAGGAGTGCACGAAGTAGAACATGGCGTTCGGGTCGATGCCTGCGAGCAGGCGAGATGCCGGGGGCCGGGACACCACGTTCCACCCCATGTGCGGGAGCACGGGAGCGGTCAGTTTCTGGACCACGCCCGGCCAGCATCCCACCCCTTCGGTTTTGACACCGTGCTCGTCGCCTGCCGCGAACAGGATCTGCATGCCCACGCAGATGCCCAGCACCGGCCGGGATGCGGCCAGTCGCGTCACGATGACCTGATCGCCGCCCGCTTCCCTCAGACCGCTCATGCACGCCGCGAACGCGCCGACGCCGGGCACCACGAGGCCGTCAGCCCGCAGCGCCGCGTCGGCATCTGCGCTGATCTCGGCATCCGCGCCGGCCCGCTGGAGCGCCCGCTGGGCAGAGCGCAGGTTGCCCGAGCCATAGTCGAGCACGACGACGCTCGGCCGACGGCTGGTCACGGTGGCTCCAATTCCTTGATCATCAGCGCTCCGGCACGGCGCGGCCGGGTGCTTCCAGGCTATCGAGCCCGGTGTTTCCGCCGGAGCACCGCGGGTAGCGCAGGCCACTTACGAAAGGAGCGAGCCATGTACATCGGAATCGGCACGATCGTGCTGATCATCATCATCGTGCTGCTGATCATGTTCTTGCGGCGCGCGTGACCCCGCGAGTCCTATGCAAGACTGCCGGTGCGAACCTGACCGTGACGTGCCAGTAGCTTGCGACGCAGCTACTTGCTCGTGGGGAGAGACACCGTGGATATCACCCAGCTGATCCTGGACGACCATCACGAGCAGCGGCGGCGGTTCGCGATGCTGGAGCAGGTCGCGCCGGCCGACACGCGGGTGCTGGCTAATCTGTGGGCCCGGCTGGCGGTGTTCCTGGAGGTTCATGCCGCGGCCGAGGAGGAGATCTTCTACCCCGAACTGCTCGCGCTGGCGATCGGCTCAAGGCCGCTGGCCAGCGCCGAGCCTGAGACCCTCGATGCCATTGCCGACCACAACGAGATCCGGGACACCATCGCGGCCGTCGCCAGTCACCCGGTCGGCAGCCAGGGCTGGCTGGACGCGGTCGCCGCGGTCAACATGGCAAACGAGGACCACATGGCCGAGGAAGAGCGCGAGGGGCTGACCGACTTCCGGCGGCGCGTCAGCTTGCAGAAACGGCATGCGCTGGCGGTGGCGTTTGCCGACTTCGAGGCGCAGAACTTCGCCGGGGTCCGGCCGGTCGACAAAGACCCGCAGACCTACGTCAGGGAGACCGAGGCGGCCGAACGGGTCAACCATGCGCCCGGATCCCTGGGGATCGGCGGCCTGAAGAATGTTGAGCCAGCCTGACCGAGCCCGAGATCGCCCGCGCCCGGAGGTCGGATACCTGCGCCGCGAGGCAATCGCCGGGACCGGTTACGGTCCGGTCAGCAGCACAGGTCCCCCGACACCGGCGCTACCGCCGCTCACGGCGAAGCAACGGCTGACAGACGGACATGACATGGCGTACAGGTCAGATGCGCTCGTCGGCGCCTCAGAAGCCGTCCGGTTCTCCCCCGACCAGGTCAGCACCAGTCCGAGTGGCGTGCTGGCGGTGTTCTCATAACCGCCGCCTACCGTGCAGCGAGAGGACGCTGGGCACGAGACCGCGTTCAGGCTGACCCACGGGTTGATGCCGGCGTTAGCGGGCAGCGGTGCCTTCCGCGCAGTCCACGTCGTTCCCCGCCATGTCAGCAGGACACCTTGCTGGCTTCCTGCTGAATCCTGGTACGAGCCAACGGCGATGCACTGGCTGACAGTCGGGCACGAGATGGCATCGACTGCGGCAAGCGGGTTTGCGGCCGGGCCTGCGGGCAGCGCCGCTTTCGTTACTCCCCGCTTGTTGTTGCTATAGGTCAGCATCAAGGGCTGCTGTGCCGCGCCAGGCGGTGGATGCCATGGTGGCAACGGCGAAGCATCTCCTCGCGGAGACTGAGCCGATCGCGGTCCGGCTCGGCCAGGTGTTCTACCACCCTGAGGCCGTCACGCTCCTGGCCGAGCCGGCTGAGGCACTGGCCCCCGTGCTGTCTGCCGTGCAGGTGGCAGCACGGGAGGCGCACTGTGACGGGCTTGCTGGTACCGACCCGTGGCGGCCGCATATCTCGATCGCCTTCAGCAACGGCGGCGGCCCGGCCGCGCCAGTCATCGAAGCGCTCGGGCTCCGGGTGCCGCCGGCGGAGTTCACGATCCGCTCGGTCAGCCTGGTCGCGCAGGCTCAGGTAGGGCACAGCTGGCAATGGGAGCCAATCGCCGAAGTCCGGCTCGGCGATGGCTGATGCTGGCCACTCCTGGTACGAGCTTGACGCGGCTGATACCACGTGGTTAGCATTCTGATATCAGTTTTCGATTGCTCGGCCACCGGGTGCTGGGCCCGCCCGGGTCGGGCCCTGACGGCCAAGGAGCCATTCATGGGCGTATCGGGAAGCGCGCCTGGCGGGCAGGCCAAGGCGCGGCGCTTAGTGGCACGCACCGGAGTGGCGAGCGTGCTTCTGCTGGCCGCCGCAAGCCTGGCAGCCAGCGGTTGCGCAAGCAGCACGGGAAGTGCGGGTGTGTCGAACTGCACCGCTAAGCACGGGGCTGCGGGCGCGGCAAAAAGTGCGCCGGGTGGCTCTGCTGGTCAGGGAGTCGCGTCGGCCTGGACACTGCCGGGCGCCGACATGCAGAACACGCGGGATGTCGCCAGCGCGATCACCGCCTCGGACGTCGCGCACCTGGGTGTGGCCTGGTGCGTGCCGATCGAGTCGACTGGCCTGGCAAAATCCGCCGGAATCACCGATGGCTACTCGACCACTCCAGTCGTGGTGAATGGCGTGATGTACACCCAGGACATCGAGTCGAACGTGATGGCGATCAAGCTCGCCACCGGCAAAGTCCTCTGGACGCACAACTACAGCTCGGACAACGGCGGGCCGGACGGCGTCAACGTGGCCAATGGCGTTGTCTACGCGGCGACCAATCACGCCGCAGTCGCGCTGTCGGCTTCCACCGGCAAGCAGCTGTGGAGCCGGACGCTGATCGGCAACAACCACGAAGGCATCGACATGGCCCCGGGCTACCGCGACGGCACGGTGTTCGTCTCGACCGTGCCGGTCAACCCGACCGTGGGCGAATATCTCGGCGGCGGCAAGGGGATCTTGTGGGCGCTGAACGCGCAGACGGGCGCGCCGGAATGGTCCTTTGACGAGGTAGGCAACCTGTGGGGCAACCCCGCCGTTAACTCCGGCGGCGGCCTGTGGGAACCACCGTCCTTCGACGCCCAGGGAAACATCTACATCGGCATCGCGAACCCTGGCCCGATCGGCGAGGAAGGGTGGCCCAAGGGCTACCCGCTGGAGAGCAGCCGCCCCGGCCCCGACCTGTACACCGACTCGGTCGTCAAGCTCAGCCCGGCCGGCAAGCTGCTCTGGTACTACCAGCTCACCCCGCACGACCTGTACGACTGGGACCTGCAGAACTCGCCAGTGCTCACCACCGCTAATGGCCAGCCGGTAGTCATCGACGGGGGCAAGGCAGGGATCCTGATCGAGTTGAACGCGCAGACCGGCAAACTGCTGTGGAAGCTCCCCGTCGGCGTCCACACCGGGCACGACAACGACGGGCTGCTCACCGAGAACGCCACCCCGACCTCGCACAACCCGCTGCCAGCCAAGTACGTCCTGGAGCCCGGCGCGCTCGGCGGGATCGAGACCCCGCTGGCGTCCAACGGCTCCACGGTGTTCGCCGCCGTCAACAACATCCCGTTTTCCATGACCAACAACGGCCCAGCGGAAAGCGGCAAGGAATTTGCAGCCTCCATCGCCAAAGGCACCGGCGAGATGGTCGCGGTCAACCAGGACACCGGAAAGGTGATCTGGGATGACAAGCTTCCATCGTCTCCGTACGGCGCCGCCACGGTCACTAACAACGTCGTGTTCACCACGACCTACAGCGGATACCTGTACGCGTTCAACACCGCGACGGGCGCAATCCTGCTGAAGACCCCGCTGTCGTCCGGGTCGAATGCTCCCGTCGCCATCGAGGGCGACTACGTGCTCGCCGGGGCCGGCCTCCCGAGTCTCACGAACCACCACCAACTGATCATCGCCTACAAACTCGGAGCCACGGGCAAGCTGCCCGTGACCGTCGGCCGGTAACCGATCGCGAGGGCATCCTTATGGACAAGCTGAACGCCTGCCAAGGAGGCGGAGATGGGTGAGCCAGCCATTGAGGTGCGCGGGCTGCGCAAGAGTTTCGGCACGAAGGAGGCAGTGGCCGGGATCGATATGGATATCGCAGCCGGCTCCCTCGCCGGGCTCGTCGGGCCGAACGGTGCGGGCAAGACCACGTCGCTGTCGATGATGACCGGGCTGCTCAGGCCGGATGGCGGCCGGGTCCGCATAGCCGGGCTGGATGTGTGGGCAGACCCGGTTGCTGCCAAGGCAATCATCGGGGTCGTGCCGGCCGAGGTCCGGCTGTTCGAGCGGCTGAGCGGTGAGGAATTGCTTGAGTACGCCGCGCGGTTGCGCGGACTGCCGGCCGGCGAGGCGCGATCCCGGGTGGCGCAACTGCTGGACGTGCTTGACCTGGCCGCTGATGCCAAGCGGCTGGTCGCAGACTATTCCACCGGCATGCGCAAGAAGGCAGCGCTCGGCTGCGCACTCATCCACAACCCGCGAGTGCTGTTCCTTGACGAACCGCTTGAGGGCGTGGATCCCATCTCCGCCGACGTGATCCGGCGTCTGCTAGCGCGCCTGGCCGGCTCGGGTTCGACCGTGTTGTTCTCCAGTCACGTCATGGAGCTGGTCGAGCAGCTTTGCGATCACGTGTCCATCATCAACAAGGGCACGATCGTGGCGACCGGCACGACGGAGCAGGTGCGCGGCGGCAAGACCCTGCAGCAGGCGTTCGTCGACCTGGTTGGCCCGCGGACGACTGACGAGGAGGGATTGTCATGGCTCGGCTCCTCGTCCAGCTGAAGCTGCGGCTGCTGACGAACGCGCTGCGCTCATCCACCACAGCCCGGACCACGTTCATCATCAGCACGTTCTTTGCCTTCGTCTTCGCGGTCGGCGGCTTCTACGTCCTGGCACTCTTCCGCGGCCTCAGCGCGTCGGTGGATCTGACCACGGTCATCTTCGCTGTGATCGCTGTCGGCTGGCTGATCCTGCCGGTCATGTCCTTCGGCCTCGACGGCACTCTTGATCCGGCCACGCTGGCCCTCTATCCGCTGCGAACCCGGCCGCTCGCCGTCGGGCTGCTCGCCGCGTCGGCGACTGGCGCCTGGCCGCTCGCGAACCTGGTCGGCCTGCTCGGGGTGACCGTGGGGCTGGCCAGCGGCGGGCTAGGCGTGCTCGTCGCAGTGGTCGCCGTGGTGCTGGAGGTGCTGTTCTGCATCACGCTGGCCCGGCTGGTGACCACCAGCATGGCCAGCATGCTGCGCTCACGGCGGGGCAAGGACCTCGCCGCGTTCCTGGTCATCCCGATCTTCGCGGTGTACGAGTTCGCCATCCAGGTAATACCCAGGGTGGCAGCCAAGGGCGGGATCACGGCGGCGAGCTTCCACGGCGTCGATTCCTGGCTGCGCTGGCTCCCGCCCGGCCTGGCGGCGCACGCGATCCAGGACGCCTCGACCGGGCGACCCGGCACCGCCCTGATGCGCCTGGCGCTGCTGGCCGCCGTCATTGTGGTGCTCGGCTGGCTGTGGATACGCTCGCTGAACCGCGCCCTGGTGACGGCCGACAGCTCCACTCAGTCCTCGCAGGTCCGAGCCGCTGCGCTACCACTAGCCCGGTACGGCCTTCGCGGGGCTGTCGCTGCCAGGTTCTGGATCTACCAGCGCCGCGAACCGACCTCGCTTGTCTACTGGGCCATGACCGCGGTCATCATGGTTGTCGTTTCCATAAGCTCCATCGTCGGACGCCCAGTGCATCCTGACATTGTTATTGCCAGCGCCGTCTTCGGCGCCGCGTTTGTCGGGTTCTTCCACGCGAACTCGGTCGGCCTGACCGGCCCGCCGTTCGTCATCGAGGCTCTCGCGCTGACCAGCCGTC
>Ga0335075_10016705_pt1 | contig 10940 bp, 8 predicted proteins | sample Lox_Sample_24_FD_206723 | JGI IMG/M metagenome (GOLD analysis project Ga0335075, IMG submission 206723) | Soil microbial communities from Loxahatchee National Wildlife Refuge, Florida, United States - Lox_Sample_2.4 | ecosystem: Environmental > Terrestrial > Soil > Wetlands | place: USA: Florida... | reverse complement strand
CGAACAGTTCAACGGACTCGTACGCGGGCCGAGTGCCATTTTGTCAGCTTCGCCCGAGAGTCTTGACGTATTGCATTGGCTAATTCTCAATTGCCGTAAATTGCCACCGCTCAGATTTGATTGCGGCCGTGATGACCCTCTCTTTGACGCAAACTGCGTCTTGCACGAAGCTCTCGAACGACATGGTATTCTACACAACTTCGAAATCAACGAGGGCGATCACTCCTGGCAATATTGGCGGAATCATTTAATGGAGACCCTTCTGTTCGTCGAAGAAACTCTTCTTAAGCAGCGCTTATAGTATCTTGTCTCTTGGGACTGCTGTTTGCCAAGGGCACTTGCGACAGTGTTCAGCATGATTAATACAGGTCACCACCTCTCTGCATCCCGAGCAAATTAAGTACACAAGAAAGTCGATCCGCGTGAAGCCATGCTTGGAGCACCCATCCGTATTATTGCCCGTCAGCAGTTTGGGGAACCCATTGGAGGCTTTGGGTGTGCATACGGAATTGAGTTCCCCACGGGCTTTGCCACATTCCGTGTCGGGAGCGAACTCACGACCAGTGCTAAAAAGACAGCTCGGTTTACACTTCGCATTATCAGTTAAGCTCTACCTTGCGATCTCGATTTTGTTACAAGCTTTCACGGAGCGACAGTGTAGAGAATTGAGCCACTCCGATTGCAACGTCCTCTCAGCAGTTCGCAAGTTGATGTACTGCATTTGCTCATTTTTCTTATTTCTGCCGTCGCATTTTGACAATTGTGTTAATGTTTGGCCATGAAGGCGAGGTTTGAGAAACTCGCGACCGGTGTCGCTTCCTTGGTGGCATTTGAACGGGTCGCGCGCGTGTTTCCATTCCACTGGCACTTTCATCCGGAATTCGAGCTCACTCTTATCTTGAAAGGTCAGGGTCAACGTCTGGTTGGGGATGGGATTGCCGATTATGGTCCCGGTGATTTGGTCCTACTTGGCCCCAATTTGCCCCATAGCTGGCGGTCAGTCCCGGTACGAGGCATGAGCAAGACGAATCAATGTGCAGTGGTCATCCAATTTCGAGAGAGTTTTGCAGGCGAAAATTGCCTTAAACTCGAAGCTATGGCACCCATTAGGAAGCTTCTAATGCGTTCCGCGTCTGGTGTTTTCTTTGGACGTACGAGGACGGGACAATTAGTTAGGCGAAGAATGATTGACTTTCCCTCTCTTTCTCCCGCACATCAGATAGTGGGCCTCTTAGGCATGCTGCTTGATCTTGCCTCTGAGCCGGACACAGCAGTGCTTTCCACCGATCGTGGTCGACCACTATGCCGCGTAGAGGACCAAGGGCGGATTGACTCCATCTGTTCATACTTGAATAAGCATTTTGAGGAAGAAATTGACTTCTCGGGTCTTTCGCGACGCATTCATATGGATCAGGCGTCTCTTTGCCGTTTCTTTAAACGCACAACAGGCCGCACTATGACAACCTATATAAATGAGTTGCGCGTGGGTGCGGCCGCTCAATTGCTGATCGACACAGATTGCAGCGTTACTGATATTGGCTTTCAAGTTGGCTTTGGAAATTACTCAAACTTCCACCGCCAATTCAAGAAAATTAAAGGATACGGTCCGCGAGCGCTTCGCCAGCAATTTCTCTCGAACCGCCCTTGACGCGTGGTGCTTAAATTTCCAAGCTCTACGGCCTCGTGTCAACGAAGGGTGACCAGCCAAAACCTTTGTCGATCATATCTAGCAGCACGTCGTTTGGGTCGTAGGTATATTGCCAGAACATGATCCCCTGAAGCTTCTTCTGCGTCAGATAATCGGCGATGCGGGAGCGAACCAGCAAGATGGAACTGACGCGTGCAGTGGTCTTGTCGCAGGCTTCGAAGCGAGTGCCGGCAGGGACAGCAATGCGGCGCGGTCGCGCTCGAAACGTTCGCCGATAGTCTCCCTATGACCGCAGCGCGGCTGCGCGCGGCGCGCAATAGCGTCGCGAATCAACTGCTCGTCGAGCGCTTTCCAGCTTGCCGCGCGCGGAATCGGCACCATGAAGTTGCGGCACGTGTAGCCGACCGGGTTCTGCACCTTTCCGTTGTCGTCGCCTTTGGCCGGTCTGCCAGAAACTCTTGAAGTTCTCAGTGGCTACACTTATCCTGCAGGAATTGCCATGAAAATTACCCGCCGCAACTTACTGGCTCGATCGCTTGCAGGCGGGACTGGTCTCTATATGTTTCGCAGGTTATCTGTGTGCGAGGCTTTCGCGATGCCCACTCAGAAACGACTCGCGGAAGATCCGCGACGGCCCCAGTTTCATCTACTGCCGGCGGCCCACTGGATGAACGATCCCAACGGCCCCATCTATTGGCATGGAAAATACCACATGTTTTACCAATACAATCCTTACGGCGCCTACTGGGGAGATATGCATTGGGCGCACGCCGTCAGTCCCGACATGGTCCATTGGACGCATCTGCCAATTGCGTTAGCACCCACTCCCAGTGGCCCGGACGCAGGTGGATGTTTCACAGGAACAACTGTGGTCGACGCGGAAACTGTCACTGCGATCTATACCGGGGTAGTCTCGGTGCTAGAGGATCAGGCGACCATTCGCGCCGGAGCAAATAGTCTGCGCGAAAGCCAATGTCTCGCGTTTTCCACTGATGCGGAATTGAAGCAATGGACGAAGCTGCCCAAGCCCATTATCGACGCGCCTCCAGCTGGCATGCACGTGACAGGCTTTCGCGATCCTTCTCCCTGGCGTCAGAGGGATTGGTGGTTCATGACGATTGGTTCGGGATTTCCGCATCAGTTCGGCGCGGTACTTCTTTATCGCTCGAAAGACCTGCGTCATTGGGAATATCTGCATGTCCTGGTCAGCGGTGAGTCCGCGGAACGAAACGCAACCTGTCCTGTGAACCCGGGCGATATGTGGGAGTGTCCCGAACTATTTCCCCTAGGCGACAAGCACGTACTGATTTTTTCAATGCAGGGCAAGACGTATTGGAAGATTGGCGACCTGGATGTTAAGGAGATGCTTTTTCATCCGGAGAAGGAAGGCCTTCTGGATTACGGCTCTTACTATGCGTCGAAGACCCAACTCGACGCGAGCGGGAATCGCATTGTGTGGGGATGGATTCTCGAAGCGCGTCCGCTGGCGGAGTATCGTGCGGCAGGCTGGGCAGGAATGATGTCTTTGCCGCGAGTGGTGACACTCGCTCGCGATGGCGGTCTCACCCTCGAAACAGCGCCCGCAGTGCGAGTGCTTCGGGAAAGGCGACAGGCGCTGAAGATCAGTTCGAGCGAAGAAAAAAATACCGAGCAAATCGGCAAGCTGGCAATTCAGAACTGTTGCGGCGAAGTTCTGTGTACTTTCAAACCCGGTGCGGATAAATGTGGCCTGTCCTTGCTCGGGTCGCAGCCGAATCAAACTGCAACAGAGACATGGCTCACATTGCAATACGATCCCGCGGCGCAGCACCCAATATCGCTGGATGGGACGGCCATTCCCGTCCAGCTGAGTGACCCGCATAGGGTAGAGGTCAACATCTACATCGACGGGTCCGTCGCCGAGGTGTCTGTGAACAAACAAATCACATACACGAAGCGCTTCTATTATCGCGGTACCGATGCCCCCACGATGACCCTGCGTGTTCTGGGCAGAACGACGAATCTATCCAGTCTGGAGATGTGGCAGCTCTCACCAATTTCGCGGAATCGTCTCACCACATGATCGGTCCCGCTCTTCGCTAAGCATGTGCTGCTGATGATGCTAGTTGATGCGAGGTTACAGCCGCGAAACTGGCCAAAACACCTCGATAAAGACACAAGAAGAATGGCGGTAAAGATCGGATGAAAACTTTTCTCGAATTTTTCATTTGCTGCTCCACTCCGCGGCCCGCTCTGACATGTCCTAGGTCTCTTTGAGATGGACGAATTCGAGTTGTGCGTGGTTGAAGTGATCGCGGTGGCGTGGGAGGATTTGAGCCTTCAGCGCGACCATTCCTTGATAGCCAATGCATTCATTGAGTGACGCGGCAAGTTGTGATCAATTCAGACTAGCGGCGGTCGGGAAGCGCGTTATCGATACCGTTCCGACCGTCATCGAAGCAGGCCTCACCTGAGTGATCGAGAAGGAATGATTCTCGGCCGCGTTCCGCGTGTATACCGTTGTCTCATAGACGGTCGAAGGATCGCTCTGCCAGCCATAAAAAATGTAGTACACATTCCCGGATTTGTCGTAAGAAGCAGCCGTAATGACCCGGCCCTGTGCACCCTCCTGTGTAGCCGCGGCCTGGAAGTCAGCCGGCGCGACCGCGCGTAGATTTGTTCCGTCCTTACCCGCTGGGCGAAATGTGCGCATGGCCGGTCAGCGAGCGGGTCGGAAATGTGCAGAACAATGATCCGGCACTGTTGCAGCGTAGCCTGTAGGCGGAACCTGCGCTTTTGTCCGCGCAACGCGAACTGTTGCCTGGCGTAGCCTCGGAGTATCCACGAACCGCCTCGGTCACATCACGGCCACCCAAGGGACATGTTCAATCAGGGGGAAATGTGACGAATCCAAAGATGACAAGTATTTCCATAAGCGAGCTGAACATCGAAGAAGGCGCTCAGGAACTTGTTCGTTCAGAAAAGATGAAGCCGTATCTCGCCCTACTGATGGCCAGGATGGGAGGGCAGGACACCGAACCGTATCTGGATGCATTGACCGCGCTGCCGCTCGAAGAGAGATACGTGTGGCGAGTGATTTCTGCTTTGAAGTGGGCTTTCTGTGACCTCGAAACGGAAAGCGCAACCGCCGATCTCAACACTCTCTCGGAAGAGGATTTGAAGAAGGTGGTGGAGCCTCTCACGTTGAGAGCAACGCAATTCTGCCTGTTTATCAACGCGCTGCTGGGAGAGGATGCCACTGAGCGAATCGTGCAACAAGCAGTACGATGCGCGAAGGAATCATCTGTGGCGACCTCTGGGGAGTAATTGGCAGCGACTTGTCGTGCAGGCAGACGGAAACAAGCAAGAATGCCTGCTGTCCCTCCTATTGGCCGAATATGCATTTGATCCCCGAAGTCGCCGCGCACCAATGGCGCGCAGTACAAGGGCGGGCTAAAGATGTCGCTCCCACCGGAGCGCAGGAGCTACTCAATTACCCGTTCTCCTGAATAATCGCCCTGTTGCTTTCCCAATGGAAAGGCAGTATTCTCCTGTTGGTAGCCAAGACGTCAGGGGATATGGTGCCGAATTCCATGAAAACGAAGAAAGACGTACAACCGGGGACGCTGGCGCTGATGGTGCTGAAGACGCTCGATGTGCTGGGGTCGTTGCATGGCTATGGTATTGCGCGGCGCATCGAGCAGATCAGCGGCGACGCACTCTTCGTCAATCAAGGAACTCTTTATCCAGTATTGCTTCGGCTGGAGCAGGAGGGTGCCATTGCTTCAGAATGGGGTCCCTCGGAAAACAATCGCCGTGCTCGTTTTTATCGGCTGACCCGCGCTGGGTATAAGCTCCTCGAAACCGAAAAGCGGGATTGGGAGCAGACCGCAGCGATCATAGCTCGGTTCTTTGAGGTCAAGGCGGAGGATCTGGCATGAGAACTCTGAGCCGAGTATCCACACGTCTTCGCAACGTCGCGACTCTTCGCCGCGGCGATGCGCGCCTCCGGGAAGAGATGGAGTCGCATATAGCGATGCAGACCGAAGAGAACATTCGCGTCGGAATGTCGGCTGACGAAGCCCGTCGCCAAGCGCGCCTGAAGTTTGGTGCTGTAGAGACAATCCGGGAGGCGTATCACGTCGAGGAGGGCTTGCCGCTCATTGAGGATCTTCTGCACGACCTCCGGCACTCCGTTCGCGCATTGCGAAAGTCTCCTGCCTTCACGAGTGTCGCCGTCGTGACACTGGCGCTTGGAATCGGATCGAGCGCGGCGATCTTTTGCCTAATGGATGCGCTGTGGCTGCATCCGATGCACGTGCCGCATCCAGACCGCGTCGTGCGCATTTTTGGCACGACCAAGCAGGATCAGGAGGGCGAATTCAGCTATCCGGAATACAAAGCAATGGCGCAGCGGATGACTGCGTTCAAGGGGCCAAATGCAGGCGTAGTCGCCATTGGTGGCCGCGGAAGCCTGATGCCGCGACCGGACGGAACCGCAGAGTTGCTGCTCACCAATGTGGTCTCCGACAATTTTTTCACCGCCCTTGGCGTTCGCCCTTTGCTTGGGCGAACGTTCACTGCGCAGGATGCTGAAAGATTGCGTACCCATCCGGCTGTCGTACTGGGATATAGCTGCTGGAAGCGAGACTTTGGAGGTGATCCCAAAATCGTCGGCCGTTCCATGACGCTTCTGCGAGGGAAAGACCACCGCTATCAAGTAGATGTCTGGGGTGTACTGCCGTCATCGTTCCGCGATACCAATCCAGACAGTGATCGCGATATATGGATGCCCACCCAAGACTGGTCCTTCATGGGCAGAGGTGGCGAATTGAGCTATCGATGGTTCAATCTCCTCGGTCGTCTTGCGCCGCACGCGACGGTTCGACAGGCGCGTGAGCAGGCTGCGGCCGTCGCTAGCGCTCTTGCTATCGCCGAACCGGCTGCCAACCGCGGTCGCGGTGCGCGGGTTGCAAGCGACTTCAGCTACCGCAAGAGCAACGCGGGAACGACGGGGCTGGTTTTGTTTGTGATCGCAGCAGGTGTCGTGCTGCTGGCCTTTGTGAACGTGGCGCACCTGCTATTTTCGCGCGCGCTGAACCGTTCGTCGGAGATGTCTTTGCGCCTCTCCCTCGGGGCGACACGTTGGATCATTGCCCGTCAACTGCTGCTGGAAAATTTCCTGATTGTCGCACTGAGCCTGGTACTGGGGCTCGGATTTGCCGTCGGACTTGCTGCCGTGCTGCCACGACTTCTGGTTCTGCAGCCCGCCATGCTGGAGTCGCGCACCTCGGGTCTCAATCTTCATGTGGACTTTCGTGTTTTTCTGTTTGCGTCCGCACTCGCGTTCATTTCCACGCTATTTCTGGCTGTGATCCCATTAAGCCGAGCCGCGCGGCCGGAGTTGTTGACGATGCTACCTGCCGGTTCTACTACTCATACCGCCGCTCGCGCTTCTCGTCTTCGCCGCGCTGCGATCTGGCTGCAGATCGGCATCTCGTTCGCCCTCCTGGTCTCCACCGCCTCATTGGTGCAGAGTTTTGTTAACGCACGTACTCGTCCCATCGGCCTCACTCGAAAGCAGCTGCTTATCGCCTTCACGCAGGATCCGGGAACTCCCTTGCGCAATGACGTGATTGCCAACCTGCGCGCTCTGCCCGGAGTCCAAAGTGTTGCGTACGCCATCCGCGCTCCCCTGATGCCTTCTGAGGGCGGCATAGCAACCAAGGTCATCTTTCCCGGCCAGCCTGAACTTCAGAACCCGGTCGCTATTAAATACAACGCCGTGAGCCCAAGTTTCCTGAACGTGACCGGAACGCGAATCGTGCGTGGGCGCGGTTTCACTGCTGCAGATGACCTTAATGGACCGCCCGTGGTCATCGTCAGTCAGGCCATGGTACGAAAATACTGGCCGGGCCAAAACCCGATTGGCCACTCAGTACTCCTGCCGGATTTCGACAACGTGATGCGACGTGGAACTCCACTGGAAGCTCGCATCATTGGCGTTGCAGAAAATGCTCCAGTCAATCAGATCGGTGAAATCTCCGAACCGTATATGTATCTTCCGTTCCATCTGTCCCAAATGGGAGAAGTCACTTTCGTGGTAGGGACACAGCTAAACGCGATGTCCATTGCTCGGGATGCCCGTGAGGCCCTGATTCACGTCAACCCGCTGCTGGACCCGATGCTTCTAACCTCGCTACCCGAACTAATTCGCTTTTCTGCCGGCGATTATCAAATGATGGCGGAGCTGGCCACTGCGCTCGGTTTGATAGGACTTGTCCTTACCGTGATTGGCCTGTATGGATTTCTCGCATTTCTGGTGACACAGCGCCAACGCGAAATTGGCATCCGTATGGCACTTGGCGCGTCGCGTGAAGCTACCGTGAACTTGATTGCGCGCGATGTAGTTCGCATCGCTGTGATCGGCCTTGCCATAGGTCTCGTTCTGGCTCTGGCAGGTGCCCGACTTGAAGTTGCTGTGCTGTTCGACGTCCGCCCTCTGGACGCTCTATCTCTGTCCTCGGCACTCGCCATTTTGGCTTCAGCAGTGCTCGTCGCTGCGTGGCTACCTGCCCGACGGGCTGCGGCTGTCGAGCCGATGGAGGCATTGCGCGCGGAATAACTGCCAGATCTATCCCTGTATGCGCAGGGGGGCGCGCTCGATGTGAAACATAGGTCAATGGTGGTAGCTGCCCGTCAGGCGGGCGAAGCCGTCCTCAAAAGGGAGAGGTCATTTTATGTATTGCGCACAATGTGGCGCGGAAAACGTGGAAGCCCATCTTGTCTGCCCAGCGTGTGGAATAGTATGCAGAAAAGGTCGGACGGGCGAGACCTCTCAGCGAGTGGGCCAGCCGACTCCCAAACGTATCATTGTCGTGGCGGCACTTTGGCTCATCTACTCATTGCTCTACTTAGACAATGGGTTCGCCCTGCTGTTTCTTTCGAAGATGGGCTCGGTGTGGTCAGTTGCAAACGCAACGCTTCCCCACGCAACTGAGTGGTGGTCACAATGGATGCAAGGACGAGGCATTGCCTCACTTGCGTTTGCAGTTGCCGGACTCGTAGCTGCATTCGCTAGGCTTAACATGCGCCGCCAGTCTTCCTCCTGAAAGGCATTGAAGATTGCCAGAATCGCGCTCAAGACACCTGCGAAAATCATGATCCCAGCGGCACTCATCATCCACATGCCAGAGTGCGGCAGCCATTCGATTACCCCACGAGCAAGCGCATAAAAAGCAGCATTCAGGACGATACCAGAAAAGACACCGCCGGTCGCGCCACTGCCAGAGCCATACGCAGCCGGGAACCATTCGTAGAACGGGAGTACGCCCAGTTTGGCTCCAAACCCGAAGAGCAATAGGAGCCCGAGAAGAAACGCGAGAGGGCCTGAGAGGGCGTTGGTTGCGTGGAAACTCGCAAAGGAGCAGAAACCGGTTTGATTGGCCAACAGAAGTACGGCCAAGAGAATCGCTACGGCACCTACTTCGAGCAGCCCCAACATAAACAGCACCGGAACTCCGGGACGTTCCCCGTCGCTCTCGCCAAGGATCATGACAGCGCCCCCGACGCTCATCACCTCCCAGGCAATCAGGAAAGACATAGCGTCCTGCAGCCCGAATACTCCCACGGCTCCAAGCAAGGTGAGACCGAGGCCAACAAGCCAGCATTTCCACGACCGCAATGACTTTACGTTTGTGCCGAGGCCGGCGGCAAACAGGGCTGGCACGAGCCCAAAAAGCATGAGCCAAAGTGCTCCTGCAGTCAGCTTGAACTGAACCGGCGTATCGCCCAGATGAACGCCCAGTGAAAACGTACTCGATTCACCCGGCATGCCGATCAGGCAGGCAACAATGCCAACCGCACAACCCAAGACGATCCCCGCACGCGCCAACAGGGCGCGCGGCACGATTAACGCGACAATGACAGATACCAGCCACAACAGCACCATTAGCAAGAGGGCGTCAGCGAGCAAAGTGCCCTCCTTGTACGTGCTGGTTCGCGCGATTGAGCAGCAACAACAGCGCGTGGATCATGGCGGACGGATTGGGAGGACAGCCCGGCACATAGATATCGACGGGCAGGAATTCCTGTATGCCATGCCCACAGCTATATCCACCACCATTGGCTCCGCCGGACACAGCGCAGGTTCCCATCGCCATGACCCAGCGCGGCTCTGGCATAGCGTTGTAGGTCTCCATCAGCGGGCCTCGCATCGCATAGGTCACGGGACCCGTAACGAGCAGAAGATCTGCAAAACGCGGCGAAGGCGTGAAGAAAATGCCTAGGCGATGCAAGTTGTAATAGGGATTGTTTAGCGCCTGTAATTCGGACTCGCACCCATTGCAGGAACCAGCGTCTACATGCCGAATGTGGAGACTGCGGCCGAAATATTTTTTGATTTTTCTCGTGACCTCCGCCGCCGGAGCAGATTTGAGTGCTTCCGCCCAGACCAGATCCTCACGATTCCGCACGCCGAAGGCCCAATCCTCCGTTTTGGTCAGTGCGTTGTTGGGACACGATTCGGTGCAGAGTTGGCAACCGATGCATTTGCCGTAGTCGAGAGCAAGCCGCTCTCCAGATTCTCCTGATTGGAGCGAAAGCGCCCCAGGAAGGCAAACATCAGTACAGGCCCGACAGTTCTCCTGGCAGCGCTCAGCATGGTATCGCGGCAAGCCTAGAACTCCAGGCTGAGCCGCCGCACCGTCTTGCTCAGGTCCCGCAGCCGTCGCGATTCCGCGGCTGATTCCATACAGTGTCCACACCGGCATAACTACTCCTTCGCCCTATCGGTCACAGCCAGCCATGGTCAATCCAAAACTCGCTTCATTGATGGCGTAGTCCATCATGTTGGTGTCATGCACGGTGAACGGAAAAACACGCCAGTTTGAGAATGACGGCGATTTGACTTTGACTCGCGCCAACCGGCCTTCGCCGTCCAGATGCACGCAATAGTATGTGGAGCCTCGCGGTCCTTCGCACCACCCCAGCCCCTCTGCGCCTGAGGAATAGCTGATTTCGGAAAATACCGGACCAATGGGGATGTCATTGGCAGCGCGCGCGATCAGTGACAGACTCTCGTAAATTTCTTCCATTCGGACTTGTATCCGAGCATGCGCGTCTCCTGCATTTCGCACCGGTACATTGACCTGGAGACGGTCATATGCGGCGTAAGGATGGTCGCTGCGAAGATCACGCGCAATGCCAGAAGCTCGCTTAACTGGTCCAGTAGCGCCCTGGTCATAGGCCGTTTGCTGTGGAAGGTGCCCGGTGGTGATCAATCGATCAAGATGGCTATTGGTTTCTTCCATCG
>Ga0335075_10016703_pt1 | contig 10941 bp, 6 predicted proteins | sample Lox_Sample_24_FD_206723 | JGI IMG/M metagenome (GOLD analysis project Ga0335075, IMG submission 206723) | Soil microbial communities from Loxahatchee National Wildlife Refuge, Florida, United States - Lox_Sample_2.4 | ecosystem: Environmental > Terrestrial > Soil > Wetlands | place: USA: Florida... | reverse complement strand
GATATGCGCAAGAATTTGGCTGGAACCCCTTGAACTAGACGCGAAACTTGACCTGGAAGGCCAGCGCGAAACGGCTGTTGAGATGTACCGCCTTGGCCCGCATGCGCACGTCTATGAAGATACGCTGGGTTCCTCCATCAAATGACCTGGAAATCGGCTGCCGTGAGGGCAACTTTGGTGGAGATCAGCGCGAACTGAATTGCAGCGCCGGCGCCGCTGCCGTCGGCATCGTAGTACAAGGCTCCAGCGCCTTTGTTGTAAACAACATAATCATTTGCATCGAGCGCCTTGGTGCCGACGCGGAACAACGCGGCATTCAGCGTGCCCGTCGCCGTCAGCTTCTTGAAGATCGCGTTCTCGAGTTGGATTGTGTCGTCAACCGCCTTGAAGTCGAGAATCGTGTCCTTGTTGGTCGAGGCATTGAGCGCACTATTGAAGACGAAATTGTCCATACCCAGGCCGCCCGTGAGCCGGTCGTTGCCTGCGCCTCCCTTGAGGGTGTCGTTGCCGGCCAAGCCATTGAACGTGTCATTTCCGCCAACGCCTGAAAGTGTATCGGCCTCCGCCGTGCCATTCTTCACATTCGCAGCCGCGGTTCCGGTGAAAGAGATGCCTTTCACATCCTTTACCGTAATCGCCAGATTCTGCTCATCGAACGCGTTTGCGTTGTCCCTCACTCTGACAGTGACGTTATAAACGCGGTTGCCCCCCGCATCGGTCGGCAGTTCGAAGTCAGGCGCCGCCTTGAATGTCAGCGCGCCAGTCGTCGCGTTGATCGCGAATTTCGCCGCATCGGCTCCGCCCGAGATCGAGAAGATTTTCGTTGCCCCGGCGTCGACGTCGTTTGCTGTCACGGTGGTCACCGCCGTCGCGTTTTCGAACAGGCTTATCGACGCGTTGGTGCCGGTCAACGGCCCTCCCCCGTTCGAGGTGATGTAAGGCGCGTCGTTTACGGGCGTGACCTTGAAGGTGAGCGTGTTGGCGGTCAGATCGGTATCTTCACCGGCCGTTCCACTGGTGTCGACGACCTGAAATAACAGCGTCGCGACGGCATTGCCGTTTGCGTCCTGGGGTGGCATCCAGAGCAGCTTGTCGATGTCGGCCGCGGCGATGACATCGCCGGCATCAACCGCCACACCATCCAGCGTCAGGGCCCCGACGCCAGGGATCGTGACAATCTTCACTTCCTTGAACCCATCGCCGTTGGGGTCACTGAAGCCGAAATCGCTGGCTTCGAAGGCGTGCGGGAAGTCCTCCAGAATTGTAATCGTCTTGCTTGTGCCCGACGGGTGCGCATTCGACGAGACCGTGTAAGAGCCCTGATTATAGTCTCCAGGAAGATTTATGGCGTCGTTGATGTCAGCCTTCATGCCGACCTTGGTAACTTCACCCGCCGTGCTGATTAGCGACTTGGGCAATGCGAACTCGATCGTCTTTCCGTCAGGCCCAATCCTGTACTGAATGTTCTTGATGAACGTTTCGCCGGCGCCGCCGCTATAGAGCCTTGCGACGCCGTCGGCGCCGATATGGAGATTGAACTCCGCGCCGGTACCCGCGCCGACCCAAGCCTGGTGGCCGGTTGACGAGTTTTCATCCGTGTCGAACCAGAATGTCGTGCCTGGGCCGATGGCTGCAGTGCTCTTTACGGCGAAGAGGAATTCGTTGTTTACGAAACGGCCGTAAATCTCATGACCCGCGACTTCGGTGGCTCCGTTGTCAAGCCGTTCGTTGGCTACCCAGTCATTCAGCAAACCGTCAAACTGCAACGACGCAGGATCGGTGAGAACGTATTCGCCCGTCGCATAACCGGAAGGAAGGAAGACCGTATTGTTTACGTCAATGAAGGTGCCGACCTTCGTGACGCTCGAACCACCAAGCGCGGATCGATCGATTGAGAACTCAAGGAACTTCCCGTCACCGCTTAACGCATAGGTGACAACCGCACCCGCGACCAGCGTTTCTCCGGCTGCGCCGGTGTATAGGTGTGGCACGCCGTCCGCGCCGAAATTGATGTTGAACTCCGCGCGCGCAGGCTCACCCGCGAAAATCTGGGTACCGGTAGTGAGATCATCATCCGTGTTCAGCCAGAACGTCGTATGCGCGCCGATCACGACTTCGGAATCGGATCGCAAAGCGAAGTGAAAGGCATCGCTTTCGACACGCCCATACACTTCGTAACCGGTCACACCGTTCGTCAAGTTCTCAAGGCGGTCACCGGCCGACCAGTCTAAATCCGAGCCGTCGATCAGAATTGGCATTGTCTTCGTCGCTCCCCGTAGTCAATTCGAGTTCAAGTTTTTCGCTGTGCGCAATGGAATAGTCAGCACGTCGTTGGCTTCTCGAGCTCGCGGGAGCCGATAAATGGCAAAGCGCCGAGCGCTTGGATCTCGGCTCGCGCTTCCGCGATCAGTTCGTGAGTGGAGAGGTATTCGGCCACCAGAACGGGGCGGCCAGAATTAAGCACGCCTGCGATCAGCTCGTGGCTTACTTCGACGTCGGCATCTGCGTTGCGAATTTCGTCGCCCTCGATCCCATAAAGAAGGTCTTCTTTGGCGAAGCCGTCGAGCGTGTCAGCGAATGCCGGCAACGACAGAAGTTCTTCGCCGTTCTGCGCCACAATGGCAAAACCAGGTCTTTGACCACGTGCATAGTCGGCGAGCGTGTGGACGAACGCCGCCATGGCGCCCATCCGCTCGGTTAAACCGAGTGCGATATTCTTCCCATAGAAGGCGTCGACCTTGTCGAGGTAGACGCCGTCAAAACCTGCGGCGGCGATTCGGTCGAGAAAGGAAGAAGGCTGACCGAAGATCAGTTTTTGCCAGTCGGGGTCCCAGTAATTGACCGCAAAGTTTCCCGGCCATTCCGCGTTCTCGGCGCCCAGCCAGCGCGGCGGTCGTATAGTCCAGCCTTTATCCCAGTAGAAGCGGTAATCTTCCGCCTCGCCGATGCTGAGGTATGACAACACAATCCGATCGGAGCCATCCGGCTTTTTTCGAATGGCCGAGATCTGCTCTGCCGTGAAGGCCTCTCGATCGCTTCCGTCGCGGGAGTAGTCGATGACGACAAGATCGCAAGCGCTTTTCGCGAGCGTTTCGATGTCTACGGCCTGAAGCTGATAGGCCCAACTGCGAACGTTCGAGAGCATGTGAGCATGCGCACTTGCCCGAAGGGCCGCCGAGTCTAACAAAAAACTCGAACAAACGACCGCGCCGACGACCCACATTTTGCGGCGTTTAGACATCCTCGCGCACTGCTGCTCTTAATCGTTACCAGCAGCAAGGTAGCCCTCGCGGCCTCTAAACGATTGACAACAATCAATTCGGATTTTGATTAGAGATTGCTAACGCGCTGCGCTCCGCGTCCAGGCAAGATCGTTTTGGCTTGGCGTCCTCTCACTCGACAGTGACCGATTTTGCGAGGTTGCGCGGCTGGTCGACATCTTTCCCAAGCGCCGACGCCGTATGATAGGCGAGGAGTTGAAGTGGGAGCGCGTATAAGATTGGTGTAAGCGCAGGATCACACTCGGGCATCACGAGTTCCGAAAACGTTGTGACTCCGATCGAAGCAACGCTCCGGGCGTCGCCCAGCACAATGACCTTCGCGCCGCGCGCCGCGACTTCCTGAACGTTGGAAATGGTCTTCTCAAGAACATGATCGGTCGGCGCTGCCACAATTACCGGCACGCTCTCGTCGATCAGCGCGATCGGCCCGTGCTTGAGCTCGCCGGCCGCGAAGCCCTCGGCATGTATGTAGGAAATTTCCTTCAGCTTGAGTGCGCCCTCCAGCGCGAGCGGATGTGACATCCCGCGGCCAAGGTAAATCACGTTGGCGGCATCGCTAATCGCTTTGGCGATCGCCTCGATCTTCGGCTCAAGAGCCAGGACGGCCTGCATCAACCCAGGCAATTTCGCCAGGGCGTAGACCTGGTCGGCAAGCTGCGCCTCGGACACAACTCCACGGTCGCGGCCGGCATGGAGCGCCAGCGCCAACAGCGCCGTCAACTGACATGTGAATGCCTTGGTCGAGGCAACTCCGATTTCCGGGCCGGCAAAAATCGGGAATGCGATATCGCTTTCGCGCGCCATCGTCGACGACATGACATTGACGACGGTTGCGACGTGCTGCTTGCGCGCCTTCGCCAGTCGGAGGCAGGCCAGTGTGTCAGCGGTCTCCCCAGACTGGGAGACGAGGAGCATCAAACCTGTCGCGGGCATCGGCGCATGGCGATAGCGAAATTCAGAAGCGAGATCGATCTCGACCGGAATTTGCGCAAACTGCTCGAACCAGTGCTTGGCGACCAGACCCGCGTAATAGGCCGTTCCGCAGGCGGTGATTGTTATGCGCTCGAGCTTTGTCCAATCAAATGGAAGCGCGAGCGGCATAAGATCGCCGGCCGCGAAATTGATGTAGGCGGACAGTGTCTTGCCGATCACGTCGGGTTGTTCGTGAATTTCCTTCGCCATGAAATGGCTATGATGTCCGCGCTCGACGCTGAGAGAACCGGCGGCGATCCGATGAATATCGCGCACCACCGGGAGACCCTCTTCGTCGAGAAATTCGACGGAGTCGCGACGAACGACCGCTATGTCTCCTTCTTCGAGGTAGCTGATCTTTTCCGTGAGCGGCGCCAGAGCCAGCGCGTCGGATCCGAAGAACATCTCGTCCTCGCCGAAGCCGACAGCCAAAGGCGACCCACGACGCGCACCGATCAGGAGGTCCTCATCGCCGTCGAACATGAAGACGAGCGCAAACGCGCCCCGCAATCTTGGCAGGATCGATAGAACTGCATCTGTGCGGCTCACGCCATCGCGAATCTTTCGCGAGACCAGATGCGTGACGACTTCAGTGTCGGTTTGAGACTCAAATACCGTTCCCGCCGCCTCCAGTTCGTGACGCAGCTCGCGGAAGTTCTCAATGATGCCGTTGTGAACGACAGCCACAATCTCGGTGGCATGAGGATGAGCATTGGCAACCGTCGGCTTGCCATGCGTGGCCCATCTGGTGTGACCGATCCCGATCCTGCCACTCAATGGCTGAATACGAAGAACATCCTCAAGCTTGCCAAGCTTGCCTTCTGCACGCCTTCTTGCCAATCGGCCCCGTTCGAGCGTTGCAATCCCCGCCGAGTCATAGCCCCGGTACTCAAGACGCCGAAGTGCCGATACCAGATTAGCGGCTACCGGCCTTTCTGAGATTATCCCAACGATCCCGCACATTTGCGTCTCCGCTGCAATGCCGTGAACTATTCCGCGGCGACCAGGGGCGAATGATGCGTGATCTCGACATCCGTCGCCGCGGCATCGGCGCACGACTTGCGCTTCAGGGCTCGCATGTCTTTGATGGTGATCAGGTGCGGACCTTTCGCCGTCAGGATGCCCTCTTTCATCAGCCGCTTCAGCCCGCGGCAGACAGTCTCGACGGTCAAGCCGAGGTAATCTGCGATGTCGGCGCGAGACATCTCGAGTTTGACGGATGATCCGTCAGCGAGAACCGGGGCGGTTCTGCGCGCCATGCTGAAGATGAAATAGGCAAGGCTTTCGTCTGCGCTCTTGTGAAGAAGCTTCAGAAGCTCCGCCTGCAACAGCCACGGCTCATTGCGCAGCATTTCCAGAACGCGGCTTGATGACGAGGAGAATTCGGTTCGACCGTCGGCAATGATGCTGCGCTTCACACGTCTGAAGCTGCAATCCGTGACAGCTTCGGCCGAGAACAGGTGGATGCCATTATGTGAGAGGCTGAAAGGCTCTCCCGGTACCGCAAAGCCGGCTACCATCCGCGTGCCGTTCGGAAGTACCTTGAAGAACCGGATACAACCCGAAACGAGCTGGTAAACGTCGTCTCCGACGTCCCCTTCCGCGAAAAGGAGCTTTTCTGCCCTGAGTAGGTGCAGGGGAGCTGGAACAAGCCGGCGCTCCTGCACTCTGGACAAAATATGTACGTTCTTGGGCTGTGAGCCCAAGCTCTGGACCAATACGACCGCCACTTTTTACCTACCCCAACAACGAGCCGCCTAAGCTGTCGTTAACCCTGTGTTTACCCCACATTCAGAAAATGACCGCAATCTTGAAAACCCGGTAGTGAGCAAATCGCTCCTTTTCGAGCGCAGATTCGGTAGAGAAGCCTCGCGGCTAAACGAACCGAGAAGACCTCCCCCAACGAAACGCGCAGAACGTTTGTATTTATTCTGTCGGGTTGCGCGACTGCGTCTACGCTTAACTGCCTAATTTCGCACGTACTTTTCCACTTGATATCATCGTCGAGCACTCGTTTGAGAGCGGATCGGCGCAATCTTTCTGCGGGACTAAGCGCCACGATTAGACGAACGCACGTTTCGATGCGTCGCCGCGGACCCATGATGCGTTGAGGTCTCAAGCTCTGTCCTCGCCCAACTGCCGCGCTCGCGAAAGTGCGACGAGCAGCGCCGCTTCAGTTCGATTGTGCAAGTTCATCTTCTTCAAAACGGAACGCACGTGGACGCGGACCGTGGTGTCGTTGATGCCCAGGCTCCGTGCGATGATCTTATTGCTCCGCCCCTCGGCGATCAGCGCGAGGACACTTGTTTCGCGCTCGGTCAATCTGGCCGATGCGGCAGTGCTGGCGAGCCGATCTGCGCTGACATCGCGCAGCAGAGGCATCATCTCTGAAGGCAAAAGCACCAGCCCTTTTTTTGCGATCCTCGCGACCAGCGCAATTTCTTCAGCTTCGCTCGACGCTGGCATTATGGCGCCTACTTTGCCCAATAGCGGCGTCAAGCTGCGTAGATCGCCATTCTGCTTGGTGAGCACAATCGCGCGAGCAAGCGCATCTTCTGGGACCATTCGAACGAGGGCTGAAATCTCCGACTGGGGATGGTTAAGCTCCACGACCAGCAAAGCATCATCCCAGACCTTTACGCCGGCTAACTCGCTCACCTGCTTGAGCTTGACGACATTCTGAAAAAGCTGCGCCGTCGCGTGCTCAATCGCGCTTCTGACAATTGCACTATCGCTTACAACTACCGCGAACAAGTTAAGCACCCGCTTCTTTAGCGACTTCTATATTAGAAAATATCTTCGCGTTGTGGAAAAGGCATCTTTAACCTTAACTTGGTCAGTGACGCTAAGTTTCCAACCGTACACGGCCACACGTCAAGGTAGCAGGTTTTCTCTATAAGTTGAAGAAGACAGGTCGCGATCTACAGGATGTGGCGATCTAGAGAATGAAGTCGCTTGCCTGTAGCGAATTTGATGCAATGCCCAAAAGGCGAATTGCAAAGTCGGGAGCGAGGGTTCCGGCGATGTTTACCTCAACCAGCACGGCGTTACCGGGCGCGTCGGTGATGCGGACCTGGCCAACGGACGAGAAGGCGCTCGTATGCACATAAGTCAGACGGGGACCGTAGGTCGCCGTGAGATCGATACGGTCGATGCCGTCACCAAAATCGATGATACGGTCAGGCCCTGTGACGCTGGAATCCGCCCTCGAATTGAAGCGAAACGTGTCATTGCCGCCCCCACCAGTGAGAGCGTCCTGACCCGCCCCACCAAGGAGGTAATCGGCCCCGTCGCCGCCACGGAGGACATCGTTTCCGGCACCGCCCTCGAGGCGATCATTGCCTGCCAGCCCGCTGAGGCGATCGTCGCCCGCGTGACCGTAGAGCCTGTTGTGCAGGCTATTGCCGGTTATCGCGTTCGCGACGGCATTTCCGGTGCCAACGATGCCGTTGCCGGCGAGCAGAAGGTTTTCGATGTGGGACCCGAGGGTGAAGCTGACACCCGATTTTACAGTGTCGGTCCCCTGTCTCGCGCCTTCCACGACGATGTCCCGGCCATTGTCCACGAGATAGATGTCATCACCCGGTCCGCCCGACAGCCGGTCAGCGCCACTGCTCCCATTGATCGTGTTGGCTGCGCGATTGCCGATGATCCAGTTGTCGAGTGCGTTGGCAACGACATTCGCTGCTTGAACGCCAGTGACAACGAGTTTCTCGACATTGAGCGGCATCGAGATCGTGAAAGCAGAATAGATTGTGTCGAACCCCTCCCCGGTCAGTTCGACAATTTCATCGTTCAGTGAATCGAGAACATAGATGTCGTTGCCCAGGCCTCCGAAGAGCCTGTCCACGCCAGCGCCGCCATCAAGGAAGTCCGCGCCGTCGCCGCCATGGATTTCGTCGCGGCCCGCACCGCCGGCAATCGACACTGGTGCATGGTTTGAAGCCGCGAAGAAACTATCGTCGAACGGGGTCAACTCGAAACGCTCGATCGAAACAAACACATCGCCAGCCGCTGCTCCGGACGCCATCGCCATACGGAGATCAATGGATACCGCTGCGTCTGCGTCCTCGTAGCTTGCGGTGTCCAAACCCTCGCCGCCGTTCAGCCGATCGGCCCCGCCGCCTCCGACAAGAACATCGTTGCCTGCATCGCCTGAAAGGATGTCGTTGCCGGCCCTTCCATAAATGGCGTCGTCGCCAAAGCTGCCATTCAGCTCATTCGCCGCAGAGCTGCCGAAGATGGTGTCGGTGCCAGCCGTTCCGACAACATTCTCGAAATTGCCGTCTGTCTGGAACGCGACTCCTCTGAAGGAGTTGGATGCCGAGCCGTCAAGGGAGACGATGAGCGCACCATTGGCCGCGGCGAAATTGAGAGTGTCCGTGCCACCGTCCTGATCCGAGATAAAAGCACGGGCGGCGTCGACAGAAATCAGCGACGTGAAAGCCGACGTGAAAAAGTGAATGTCGTTCGCGTCGGCAACGTTACCATAGATGTCGAGTGCCGCCGACATGACGGTGGGCGCCGGGCCACCGCCCGTCTGGCGAAGGACAACCGTCCAATCCCCGGTGGGATCTTCGCCCCAGGCTTCGACGGAGGAGAAAGTGAAGTTCAGATAGGTCGTTCCGGCCAAAGCCTGTAGGTTTGGCGCGATGACGGTCTTGGTCCCCTTTGGGGAAATCAATTCTACCGAGACTGTCTTCAGATCGGGATCGGACAGTTGCAGCGTCAGCTCGACGAAACCTGTCGAGACATCATCGGCCCCGACTGAAAAGATGAGCGCGCGGCTGCCCTGCCCCGCGTCTGTCGAACTCTTCAAAACACCGGCGACGTGGGCTTCGTTCGCTGCTGTCGACTGCCTTGTCCAATGACGCGCCAACTTTACGGCCGCTTCCGCGTCGAGACGGCCAAAGCCGATCTCGCGATCGAACAGCAACCCGCCCCCGTTGATGTTACCGGCGCCGTTTGCCCTCGCGCTGCCGCCAAGATCGGCGCGCGCCGTAATCGCGAGTATCTCCTGAATGTCGCGATATCCAAGTGCCGGATTGACTTCCAGTATCAGCGCGATGGCGCTGGACACCAGAGGTGCGGCAAACGATGTGCCGGATACGTTGTCTGTTGCGCGTGAACCTTTTCCCGCGCCCGTAGCGGTGTCCAATCCGACACCGGGGGCGGAGATCAGTATGTTTGCGCCAGGGCTCGAAAAGAAGGCGGTTTTGCCTGCTTCATCGTGCGCGCCGACCGCGATTACGAAGCGTGAATTGGTGAGGTTGTGAAAATTCGCATCGTCGCCGGCATTTTCGCCATCGACGACATATTTCCCATTGCCGGCGGCAAAAACGATCGCCGTTCCCAGGCCACCGCGTCCTTCGACGGCTCCGCTCCTCAACTCGTCGAACAGCAGTCGGAACTCACCGACTTTCTTGTTATCGGCAAAAGATCGGACAAAGCTCCAGCTATTGTTCGCCACGTCGTAGGTTTTGATGCTGGAGAGCACAGCCGCAATTTCCGGCAGATCAACGTCCGCTTCATATCGCAGGTAAGTACCCGCGATCGAGGCGTCGGGTGCAGCGCCGTTCGCACCGATCCCATTGCCGTGCGCACCAACAATCAGCCCCGCAACGTGTGTTCCATGAAGCTGCGTTGCCGTATCGGGCATAGCATCGTGGGAACCCGCCGGATCGCGTGGGTCGAAGTCGTCATCAGCGGAATATCGGCTTGCAATGTCGACGTGCGTGTAATTCACGCCTTCATCGATGATGCCGATCAGGACGCCCTTTCCGGTGGCGTATTGCCATGCTGCTTCAAAGTTCGCCGAGGCGTAACCGGTCCCTGCGGTCGCCAATTCGGAGACGCGCGCTGCAGCGAGCATTGGGGTGTCGGTTTTGTCCATGGTCGAGCCGTGGACAAAACAGGTACCGAAACATGATTAACGAACCGTCGAGGCGTGAACGGCACCCGGTTCGCGAAAACCGGAAATGGCAGTTCGCGCAATGAGAAGGGGCGGTTCGAGACTACCTATTACATTTTCGTAGCTGGCCCCTCTTTTTGGTTAGTTGACCCTCGATCCCCCGAATCCGATGTTGACGCGGGTTTTAGGGTTGGAGGGCGGCGCCTATGCCGATGATCACTTCGCTGAACTGGAAGACGGGCACGGCCCGGCTGAATCCACTAGCGACGGACAATTTTCAGAACATCACTTATTATTTTGTGCCGTTTGGCGCCTTCGCGCCGACACCTGGCAACGACGGTGGCGTCATGTCCCAAGGCTGGAACGCCAGGGAGCAAGCCGCCTTTGTCAAGGCGCTCGGGCTTTTTCAGTCATTTCTGAAAATTGATTTCGACCCGTTTACAACTGCCGATTATTGGAACAGCGACTTTGTGGTCGTCGCGAGGAATTTCAACAACCCGAACAATTTGGGCGCGTTCGGCCCCCCCGGTGACGGCTTCAGCTGGGACGGTCGCGGTGACTTTAACAACGGTGGCAATGGCTGGGATGAAAACAGTCCCAGCGGTGGGTTGAACCAAGGCGGCCAGGCATTCGAGACGATCATCCACGAACTCGGCCACGGGCTGGGGTTGAAGCATCCCCACGATGATGGCGGTGGCGGAGAACCGGTGTTCGAGGGGCTGCCGTACAATGGCGGCAATCCACCTGGCGGCTACCCATTCGGTTTCTACGGCGCGT
>Ga0335075_10016702_pt1 | contig 10942 bp, 9 predicted proteins | sample Lox_Sample_24_FD_206723 | JGI IMG/M metagenome (GOLD analysis project Ga0335075, IMG submission 206723) | Soil microbial communities from Loxahatchee National Wildlife Refuge, Florida, United States - Lox_Sample_2.4 | ecosystem: Environmental > Terrestrial > Soil > Wetlands | place: USA: Florida... | reverse complement strand
GTCGACCGTGGTGCGGCACAGCGTCTGGGCGCGCACGTTGGTGCAGCGGCCGTCTCTTCACTTGCCCGCGTCAGCGAGGAGGCCGACGTGATCGTCACCGTCGTCACCGACGATGCTGCGCAGGAGGCGGTCTTCGCGACGTCGGGCGACTCGCTGTTGTGTGGATGCGCTGGGAAGACGTTCATCAACTGTGCGACGATCTCGCCGCAGGTTCACCAACTGGTTCAAGAGCGATGTAAAGAGCGGGGCGCCTCGAGTCTCGAGGCGTGCATGGCGAGTTCGATCCCGCAGGCGCGCGATGGCACGTTATATCTCATGGTCGGCGGGGAGCGCGACGTATTCGAACGCGTCCGGCCGCTGCTCGAGCGGATGAGTGCCTCGCTGCGCTACGTCGGTCCGGCCGGGGAGGCGGCGAAGGTCAAAGCGCTGGTCAACCTCGTCATGAACATCAATACGGCCGGTCTGGCCGAGGGCTTGGGCCTGGGAGCGGCACTCGGTTTGGATCTCGATATGCTGCGTGAGGTCTTCTCACAGACCGGGGCGCGATCACGCGTCTTGGAGACCGATGGAGCGGATATGCAACAGCGCGAACATGAGACCTATTTCTCCGCGGCTCATGCAGCCAAGGACGTTCACATTGCAACAGCACTGGCAGACTCGGTGCGCCTCGAGCTTCCGCTGGCGCAAGCGACGGCGCGCCAATACGACCGGCTCGTCGAACTCGGCCTAGGCGAACTGGATAAGTCGGCGGTCGCCGAGCTCACCTTTCCCACGCGCCGTGCCGCGCAGATCGGCGTCGCGTGAGGGCAGCCTGTGCACTCGCCGTCGGCCTCTTCGTCCTGGCATCGATCTCCGCGGCATGGTCGGGTCCGATGGTAAGCGTCACACCGGCAGCCGCTACCCCCGCACCCATGAGCGCTACGGCCACGGCGTTCACGCCGACACCGACACCGGTGACGCCCTTCATGCCGGCACTCGGTGCGCAAGCACTTGCGGGGGCCAAAGTCTTCGCCGCCCATTGTGCCTCCTGCCATGGGGCGCAACTCGAAGGGGGCGCGGGTCCGGCGCTCGTCGGCCCCGACTTCACGTCTGAAATCTCCCAAGAGCGCTTGACCCTCGGTGACGTCTTCGGCATGGTGGCCTACCAGATGCCGTACGATGCCCCGGCGTCGCTGTCGCACGTGGATTACGAGAACGTCGTGGCGTTTTTGCTGGTGCGCAACGGCCAGCGAGTCGATCCCCCCGGCATCGTCTACGATCGGGCGCTCAAATCGACGGTTCCCTTCATCCTTCCCACGCCATGAACGTGCGCGGTCGTCCTTGGTATTTCGGACGTGCGATACGTGATCGTGCGGATTGATGACGGTGAACGAAGGGTAAGGTTGCTTGCAACACGCCGAATTGCCGAATTGGAGTATGACACATGGCAACACGCAAGTCGACCGCTAAGAAAACCGGGGCCAAAAAGAAGGCGGTCACCGCCGCCAAAGCCGCGGGACGCACCGCAAAAGCCGTCACGAAGACCGCGCGCAAGGTGGTGAAAGAGGCGCCGAAAGCGGTGAAGTCGGTTGCGAAGAAGACCCACGCCGTGAGCCGCCGCGCGACGAAGATCGGCACCACGATCGAAACCGTCGGACGTCTGGTCGAAGCGGGCGCGGCCGCCCTCGAGAACGTCGCCTCCGCCGTCGAACATCCGCGGCGCGCTCGTGCCGTCGCCGACGGCGCGCCGGCAGCCCGCAAACGTAAGGTCTAGCGGCCGCTTCGTCCGCCTCGGGAAACCGTGGCGCCGGGTCGAATGACCGGGGCGTTAGGAGATCGTTTTTTGGCAAAGATGATCGAACGCACCGCAGGCGCTGGAGGGCCCGAGACGCCGGAGCTGCGCGAGCAGCGTACCCGTTGGGAAGCTCGCATGGCTCAGCAGCGCGGGCGGCGTGAAGCGGGAGCAGGGGCCTGCGACCGAACGATCTCCGACGTCCCGCTGCAGGCCGTCTACGGACCGCAGGACGTGCTCCACGTCGATCCGGCTCGTGATCTCGGGTATCCGGGCGAGTATCCCTACACGCGCGGCATCCATCCGGCGATGTATCGCGAGCGTCTCTGGACGATGCGCCAATTCGCCGGCTTCGGCACCGCGCGGCAGACCAACGAACGCTATCATTTCCTCCTCTCGCAAGGGCAGACGGGTCTCTCGGTCGCCTTCGACATGCCGACCTTGATGGGCTACGACTCCGACGCCGCGCAAGCGCGTGGAGAGGTCGGGCGTTGCGGCGTAGCAATCGATTCGTTACGCGACATGGAGGTGCTCTTCGCCGGCATCGATCTCGGCGCGATTACGACCTCGATGACGATCAACGGGCCCGCCTGCATCGCGCTGGCCTGGTACATTGCCGCCGCGGAGCGCAAAGGGATTCCGCGCGCCGCGCTGGGCGGCACCTTGCAGGCCGACATCCTCAAAGAATACATCGCGCAAAAGGAGTGGATCTTTCCCCCGCGCCCGCACATGCGCCTCATCGTCGACATGATGAAATTTTGCGCGGCCGAGATGCCGCGCTGGAATACGATCTCGATCTCGGGCTATCACATCCGCGAGGCCGGCTCGACGGCGGCGCAGGAGCTGGCCTTTACGCTCGCGGACGGCTTTGCCTACGTCGAGGCCGCAATTGCAGCGGGGATGGACGTCGACACCTTCGCCCCGCGCCTCTCGTTTTTCTTCAACTCGCACATCGACTTCTTCGAAGAGATCTGCAAGTTTCGCGCGGCCCGCCGCATCTACGCGCGCCACATGCGCGAGCGCTACGGCGCCCGTGATCCGCGTTCGTGGACGTTGCGTTTTCACACGCAGACGGCCGGGTGCAGTGCGACTGCGCAGCAGCCAGAGAACAACATCGTGCGCGTCGCCTACGAGGCGATGGCTGCCGTGCTGGGCGGCACACAGTCGTTGCACACCAATTCCATGGACGAAGTCCTGGCGCTGCCTACCGAGAAATCGGTCGAGATCGCTCTACGTACACAGCAGGTTCTCGCTTACGAAACCAACGTGACCAACGTTGCCGATCCGCTCGGCGGCGCGTACTTCATCGAAGCACTCACGGACGAACTCGAGCGGCAAGCCGAGGCGTATTTCACCCAGATCGAAGGCTACGGCGGTGTGATCGAAGCTATCGAAGCGGGCTTCTTCCAACATGAGATCGCCGATGCGTCCTACCGCTATCAGCGTTCGCTGGAGAGCGCCGACCGCGTGATCGTCGGCGTGAACGCGTTTGCGGATCAGGCGGCCTGCGATGCGGAGATCGACCTGCTCAAGATTTCGCACGAAACCGAGCGCGACCAAGCTCGCAGCGTGCAGGACGTACGAGCCGGCCGCGACTCGGCAGCGGTGCAAGCGGCTCTTGTCGCACTGAAGCGCGCGTGCGCCGATCCCGCGACCAACGTGATGCCGCCGCTGATCACGGCGGTCCAGGCATGTGCGACCGAAGGCGAGATCGTCGAGGCGATGGTCGAGGTCTACGGACGCTACGTCGAACGGGCGCGGTTTTAGTCGTTTAGCCGCCGGCTTTTGCAGGCTCACGTGGTCTTGGACGTGTCCCCGCGGTGCAAGCGTCCCAGGTCGGGGAAGGCCGTGCCATCCGGCGAAGGCTCCCTCCATGGCCAGTGACCGGCCCCTGCGCGTCGTCGTCGCCAAAGCGGGACTCGACGGGCACGATCGGGGGGCAAAAGTGATCGCTCGCGCGTTGCGCGACGCGGGGATGGAAGTGATCTATACGGGACTCTTCCAGACGCCCGAGCAGATCGTCCAAACCGCCGTACAAGAGGACGCCGACGGGATCGGGCTCTCGATTCTCTCGGGCGCCCACATGACACTCTTTCCCCTCGTGCTCGAGCAGCTCCAGGCGCAGCACGCGGAGGACATCGTCTTCTTCGGCGGGGGCACCATACCAGCTGACGACGCGGCGGAGTTGCGGCGCCTGGGCGTCCGCGCGATCTTTACGCCGGGTGCGCCGCTCGCGGAGATCGTTGCCTTCGTCACGCAGGAGTGCGGTAAGCGCCGGGCACTCGTCGGATAGTGGAGAGCATGATCGTTCGTACGCGCGTCGCGCCTTCGCCGACGGGAGACCCGCATGTCGGCACGGCCTTCGTGGCCCTGATCAATTACTGCTTTGCCAAACACCATGGCGGCGAATTCTTGTTGCGTATCGAGGATACCGATCGCGCGCGGAGCACGGCGGCCTCGGAGCGGGTGATCCTCGACGCCTTGGGATGGCTTGGAATCACGTGGGATGAAGGCCCCGGCGTCGGCGGCCCGCACGGACCGTATCGGCAGAGCGAACGCCTGGAGATATATACCCGCTATGCCGACCTCTTGCTTCGCAACGGGCATGCCTTCCGCTGCTATTGTACCCCGGAGCGCTTGGAGGCGATGCGAGACGAGCAGCGGCGGCGCGAGCTGCCGCCGCGCTACGATGGAAGGTGTTTGACGCTGACGCCAAACGAGATCAGCGAGAGCCAGCGCCTCGGCCTTCCCTCGGTCGTGCGCATGAAAATCCCCGACTCGGGCACCGCCGTCGTGCGCGATCTTCTGCGCGGCGACATCGTCTTCGACTGGTCGACGGTCGACATGCAGATCTTGCTCAAATCCGACGGCTGGCCGACCTATCATCTCGCCAACGTCGTCGACGATCACCTCATGGAGATCACTCACGTGATGCGTGGCGAAGAGTGGCTCTCCTCGGCGCCCAAGCACCTCCTGCTCTACGAGTACTTCGGCTGGGAGATGCCGCAGTTGTGCCATCTTCCACTCTTGCGCAACGCCGACAAGAGCAAGCTTTCGAAGCGCAAAAATCCGACGAGTATCAATTTTTACCGCCGCATGGGCTATCTTCCCGAAGCTCTGCGCAACTTTCTGGGCAATCTGGCCAACGCGCCGGGGGAAGGCGAGGAGATCCTGACCTTACACGAATTCGTCGACCGTTTCGACGTCACGCACATTCCGCTGGGCGGTCCCGTCTTCGACGTCGCCAAACTCGACTGGCTCAACGGCCGCTACATCCGCGAGCGCAACGACGTCACCGGCTTCATGGAGCATGCCCGCGCGTGGGCCTTCAACACCGACTATCTCGCTGCCATCGCGCCGCTCGCGCAGACGCGTGTCGAGCGCCTCAGCGATCTCGGCCCGCTGCTCTCGTTCTTCTTTGCCGGCCGCCTCTCGATCACAGCCGAGCAGTTGCTCGAAGGGAAGCTCGGCGCGGAGATGGTGCGCCGGTTGCTAGCGTACGCGCAGTGGGAACTCGACCGGCTGGCGGAGTGGGACGTGAGCGACATCGAACGCGTCTTGCGCGAGATCGCCGAGCGTCTCGGGGTGAAGTTTCGGGAGGCCGTGCGCCCGTGGTATATCGCCATCACGGGAAGCCCGACCTCGGTTCCGCTCTTCAATTCAATGGGGATCCTGGGCCGCGATCTCTGTCGCGAACGTCTGCGCGTCGCGTTGCAACTCGTCGGCGGCGTGAGCAAAGCGGAGCAGCGCGCGTGGCAGCGTGCCGGCAACGCGGGGGACGACGCGGCATGAGCCTACGCGCGATCGTTCTAGCTGCCGGAAGAGGGACGCGCATGAAGAGCGCGCGGCCCAAAGTGTTGCACGACATCTGCGGGCGGCCGATGTTGTGGTACGTGCTGCGCCTGCTCGGCGACGTTGCGGTCAGCGAGGTCGTGGTCGTTGCCAACGCGGATATCGAGGAGCACGTCCCCGAGATCGCGCGCGCAGCCGGGCACGCCTCCGTGCGCGTCGTCTTGCAGGAGCCGCAGCTTGGGACCGGGCACGCCGTGCAAGTCGCCTTGCAAGGGCTCGCGATTCAAGAAGGCCGCGTGATCGTGCTCAACGCCGACATGCCGCTGGTGAGTGCGGAGCTCGTGCAGCGCCTGCTCGCGAGCGACGGCGCCGTGAGCCTGGTGACGGCGCGAATGCCGTTGCCGTCGAATTTTGGACGCGTGATCCGGCAAGACGACCGTGTCGAGCGCATCGTCGAGCAGCGGGACGCCACCCCCGACGAACTCGCCGTCGATGAGATGAATGCCGGCCTCTACGTTTTCGACGAAACCAAACTGCGCGCCGCGCTCGCCGCGCTGCGCAACGACAACGCCCAGAGTGAGTACTATCTTACCGACACCATCGCGCAATTCGTGCACGGGGGTGAACGCGTGGTGGCAGTACGCGCCGACGACCATCGGTCGGTGCTGGGGATCAACGATCGGGCGGAGTTGGCGGCGGCTCGTGCACGCCTGGGGGCCCTCTTGTGCGAGCAGCACATGAAGGCGGGCGTCACGATCGTCGACCCGGCGACGACCTACCTCGAGCCCGACTTGCGCATCGCGCCCGACGTCACGATCTTCCCCAACACGACGATCAGCCGATCGAGCACGATCGCGGCGCACAGCGAAATCGGCCCCAACGCGCGCCTGCAAAATGCACACATCGGCAAGCACACGCTGATCTGCGATAGTGTGATCGAAGACAGCACCGTCGGCGATTACGCAATCATCGGCCCGTGGACGCACATTCGCGGCGGAGCGCTCGTCGGCACCGGCGTGCGTCTCGGCAATTTCGTCGAGGTCAAGAACTCGCAGATCGCCCCCGGAGCGAAGGCGAGCCATCTGGCGTATCTCGGAGATGCCGTCATCGGGGCTCGTACCAACATCGGTGCCGGTTCGATCACCTGCAACTTCGACGGCATCCAGAAGAACCGGACGGAGATCGGGGAGGACGTCGCCATCGGATCCAACACCTCGCTCGTCGCCCCGGTCAGGATCGGCGATGGCGCACTCACCGGGGCCGGGTCCGTCGTCACCCGTGACGTCGGTCCGGGGGAACGCGTCGCGGGAAACCCCGCGCGTCCCATCGTCAAACGCGTGCGGAGCGGCGATGCGTAAGGTCAACGTGGCGGACGTCCCGGAATACGTGCGGGCCTCCCCGGGCGGACGATTCGAGCGTGCCGGCAAGCGCATCTCGGAGGCGTTGGGACGTAAGCCCGAATCGCTGGACCTGCGCGAACGGCACCCGTTCGACGTCGAGATCACGCGCATTCCGGCGGGCAAGGCGCTCTGCCCCTATCATTCGCACAGCGCGCAGTGGGAATTCTATCACGTGATCTCCGGCGCCGGCACCGTACGTCATAGTGAGGGGACGACGCCGGTCGAGGCCGGCGACGCCTTTATCTTCGAACCGGGCCAAGCGCACCAGGTCGTCAACGACGGCTCGGGCGATCTGGTCCTGTACATCGTCGCCGATAATCCGCTCGGCGAGTCGTGCTATTATCCCGACAGCAAGAAGTGGGCTGTCCGCTCTCCCGAGAGACGGCTCATTCGTTCAAAGCCGCTGGATTACTATGACGGCGAAGAATGAAGCTCGGCCCGTAGCGCCCAGATGCGGGTCGACCCGGCCGAGAGCGTGAAAGAGTGGCGGTGATGGCGTACTCCGCTCGCATCTTGCTCGACAGTCTCTCGCCGGCCGGTGTCCGCCTGACGACCGTCGAGGTGCGCTACCCGCGCTTCATTCACAGCGAGATGATGACGCACCGGGTCTTCTCGCGCAACGCCGCGAGCTCGCGCGCTATCCCGATCAAGAAGATGATCGCGACGGTGCGCGAGGATCCGGCGATGCCGATCTGGTGGGGGAAGAATCAGTCGGGGATGGCTGCACGCACGGAGATCAGCGTGCAGGCGCGCGCGCTGGCCGAGTTGGAGTGGCGGCGCGCGCTCGAAAATGCGCTCGGCACGGCCGAGCGGCTCTCATCCTCGGAGATCGATCTGCACAAACAGCTCGTGAACCGCATCTTGGAGCCGTTCGCCTGGATCACCGTGATCATCACGGCGACCCAGTGGAGCAATTTTTTCACGCAGCGTTGCCATCCCGATGCGCAGCCGGAGATCAAGCGGATTGCGGACCTCCTGCTCTTAGCCTACCGGGGGAGTACACCGCAGCCACTCGTCTTGGGCGATTGGCACACGCCGCTCATTCAAGATGACGAGCGCGAGCTAACACCCGCCTTGCGCTGCAAGGTGAGCGTAGCGCGCTGCGCGCGCGTCTCCTACCTCACGCACGACGGCTCGCGCGACGTGCGCAAGGACCTCGAACTCTACGACCGGCTTCTGGAAGGTGGTGCGAATGGGCACTGGAGTCCCTTCGAGCACGTCGCAACCCCACTCGAAGCGCCCGAGGAACCGTCGGGAAATCTTCGCGGCTGGAAACAATACCGCAAGCTCTTCGGCGACGAGAATGCCTCGACGTTCCCCGACGAGGTGAGCGCCGAGGCGTTCGCCTGAAACGGTGGAGGCCTTTACCGCAGCGGATAGGAAGCAGCCTCTCGTCCTCCTTCTCAGCTAGCGTGCGTTTTTACCGAAGTATTACGTAGACCCACGGGCGATTTGCACTACGTACTAAAAGCAAGCGTAAGAAAGGCTTTCCTTTTCGACGTGATGCCGACATCGGACGCTTATGAACTCGTCTCGGCTACGCGCATTCGGGGAACGCAGGCCGACTCGGTCTTGCGCCGCATCGATCGCGCTGTCGGTCTCTTCGTCGATGCGGGGACGGCCGTACTCTTGTGGGCCCAGGTGGCAATCGTTCTTGCAACGATCGCGAATCGTTTCATAGGGCGGCATGCGCGCATCGAGGAGGCCGCTTCGGATCTCTTCTTATGGCTCGTGATGTTCGGCGCGGCGGCCGCGCTGCGGCGCGGTGCGCATCTGCGCGTCACCGCCGTCGTCGCGCGTCTCCCCGACCGCTTGCGCCGGCGCTGCGAAACGACGGCGTCGCTTCTGATTTTCCTCTTTGCGGTCTTGCTCTTGCTGCCCGCCGACCGCAGCATCGTCGACCGTTGGTCGATCGTGACGCCGCTCGGCCTGCACGATTCGCTGCGCGTCGGCGCTCTCTTGATCGGCTTCGCGCTGATGACGATCGTCGCGGCACTGCAGCTAGCAGAGCGGGCCGACGTCAGCGACCTCCTGGTCGCAGTCAACGTCGTGAGCCTCTGCGGCGCCCTCCTCTTCTTGGCGAAAGGCGCATTGCTCGCCTTGGGCTTCGGAAGCTTGTCGGTTTTCTTCATTGGGTTGCTCGGCGTCTGCATTGCGATTGGCGTCCCCATTGCGTATTGCCTGGGGATCGCCGTGATCGCCTATCTCTCGACGATTGCCGGTCTCCCGCTCGACGTCGTGGTGACGCATTTCGATGAGGCGCTTCGGCCGACGGCGCTGACGGCCGTGCCGCTCTTCATCGTGCTCGCCTTCGTCGTGCAAATGAGCGGGATGCTCGACGCGATGGTGGCAGCGGTACGTGCCGCCGTCGGACCCTTTGCCGGCGGCTGCGCGTACGGTCTGCTCATCACCGTTTCGTGGGCCGCGTCGATCACGGGCTTCCGCGTGATCGACGCCGCGGCTCTGCACCCGCTGCTCTTTCCCGAGATACGCCGGCGCGGAGGCGGCGAGCGCGAGATGGCGGCCGTCCTCTGCGCGTCGAGCGCGTTGACGCCGCTCGTACCGCCGAATATCGCGCTGATCCTCGCAGCGTCCGTAACGGCAACCGCGGTTGCGCCGCTCTTTGCCGCTGCGCTGGTCCCGGCGCTCGCCGGTATCCTGATCTTGGCGCTGACGATTGCCGTGCACATGCGGGACGATCGCTCGGAGATGGAAGAGCGCAACACGCCCGAAGAGGTCGGGCGCGCCTTGGTTCGTGCGGCCCCCGCGCTGCTTCCATTGCTCTTCATGTGGTACGCCGTTCCGGCCGGCGTCGTGAGCGCAAGCGAAGCGGCGGTGCTTTCGCTGACCTTCGTGCTCGTCTTGGGAGCTCTCATGTACCGCCCGCTTTCGCTCGAGCAGATCTCTACAGCGCTCGTTGAAGCGGGAGCTTCGGCAGGCGCATTGCTCTTCGTTGTTGCGCTTGCCGGTGTCGTCGTCTGGACCTTGATGCAATCGGGCTTCAGCTTACATGTAAGCGATTCACTTGCGGCGCGTTGGACATTCATGGCACTCTCGCTCGCCGTCTTTGCCTTGCTTGGCGCCATCCTCAGCGGTCTTCCGGCGCTCGTGCTGGCAGCACCGTTGCTCACTCCGCTCGCGGTAGGATTCGGAATCTCGAGCGTGCATTACGTTATCGTCGCAGTGCTGGCAACGGGAATTGGTTTCTGTCTACCGCCGCTCGGCGGAGGATATATGCGGGCGTGCCGCATGGCCCAGCTTCCACCGGAGAGCTCGCGACGCATCGCTCTCTCGTACTTGGGAATGCTCGTCGTAACACTCGTGCTCGTCGCATTTCTTCCGTTGCTGGTCTATGGCTAATTCCTACGCGCTCTGTACGAACGTCGGAAAGTGCCGTAAGACCGGTCCGAACGACATCGTCGCCTTCGATCCCACGATCGGCGGCGTCGTCGTCTGCTCGGAGTGCGGCCGGCGGCTCACGCCGGTCGCCGGCTCACCCGAGCGTTTCGCCGCGGTGCCGGAGTTCACGCGAGAGGAACCGCTCGCGCCGTCTCCTCAGGTCGCATCGGCACCGCCGTCAAGCCGGTCGACGGCTCACATCTCGTATCCGCGCCTGGTGGCAGCCATCTCCCTGTTGATCGTCGCATCGCTGGTCGCGCGGCTCTTCTACCAGCACGCCGTCGCTGTCGATTCGCTAGCGACGATTCGTGTCTGTGGGTCGAGTACAGCGACGAGCCGTCTCGCCGACGATTTCGCGCGGCAGTTCTTTCAGATGCAGGGAGGCCACTATATCCAGACCTCGATCGTCGACGGCGATGCGAAGACCATCTCGACGGTCCTCGGCGACGGCACCATGCCGGCGCGCATTCAGATATCGGGCCAGGGGTCGTCACGTGGCTTCGCGGCGCTTGCCAATGGCCAGTGTGACTTGGTGATCTCGCTGCGGCCAATTCACGACGACGAAGCCGCCTCGATCTCC
>Ga0335075_10016701_pt1 | contig 10942 bp, 8 predicted proteins | sample Lox_Sample_24_FD_206723 | JGI IMG/M metagenome (GOLD analysis project Ga0335075, IMG submission 206723) | Soil microbial communities from Loxahatchee National Wildlife Refuge, Florida, United States - Lox_Sample_2.4 | ecosystem: Environmental > Terrestrial > Soil > Wetlands | place: USA: Florida... | reverse complement strand
CGCGCCTGCGCCGACATTGGCGCCAAGGTCGTGAAACTCGGAGAGGAATTCCGGCTTGAACGCCTCCTGCCGCTGCGCCGCCTGGTTGAAGAACGGCGGCACAAGCGCAGCCGTCGCGCTCGCATGAGCGAGCGGCGCCGCGGTTCTGTCCAACCCGGCGATCACGTAGGTCGGCAAGGTTCCGAGCACGATGCAAGCGGCGGCCAGAAGCGCGAGCGGCGCGAGCGCGCCGGAACGGCTTTCGATTGCGCGAGCGGCCCCGTCGGATCGCGGCATGCCGAGAAATCCCATAGAGAACACTTTGGCGAAACAGGTGACGGCAAGGCCGGCGGTCAGGGCCAAAAGCGCGCCGCAAACGGCAAACGCGATCTTGATCGGAACAGAGGCGAGGAGGGCGGAGCGCAAAATCGTCTGCAGCGTCAGCCATTCGCTGACAAAGCCATTGAGCGGCGGCAACGCAGAGATGGACAGCACGCCGATCAGGAACAAGCCGCTCGTCCACGGCATGCGACGTGCAATGCCGCCGAGCCGATCAAGGTCGCGCGTGCCGGCGCCCGCCTCGACCGCGCCGCAACCTATGAAGAGCAGCGCCTTATACGCCGAGTGGTTGACGAGGTGGTAAAGCGCCGCAACGAGCGCGATGGCGCCGATGACGTGATGATCGGTCGCGAGAAACACCATCGCCGCGCCGAGGCCGGCCGCGACAATGCCCATGTTTTCGATGGTGCTGTGGGCAAGCAGGCGCTTCATCTCGGCTTGAATGGTCGCATAGAGAATGCCGACCAGCGCCGAAATGCTGCCGACCGCCAGGACGATGATTCCCGGCCCAGCCGCCGTTATGGGAAGCAGATCGAAATTGAAGCGCATGATCCCGTAAATGCCGAGATTGACGATGACCGTCGACAACAGCGCCGAAACGTTCGCCGGCGCGACCGGATGTGCGAGCGCCAACCATGTGTTGACCGGCACAAGTCCGGCTTTCACGGCGAAACCGAAAAAGGACAACAGGAACACGGCCCATCGTACGCCATCGCTCAAAGGCGGCGGAGCCGACTTCAAGGTCGCGAAATCGAGTCCGCCCGCAATCGCTCCGAGCAGGAGAAACGCGATCGCGACGGCGATCACGCCTGCTTCGCTCATCGCCAGCATGATGAAAGCCGCACGAGAGCTTTGCTCATTTTCGTAGTCATACGTCACCAGCAGATAGCTGATGATCGACATCGCCTCCCACGCAATCAGGAACGATATCGCGTCAGCGGCGATGAGGGTCAAAACGACCGAGGCGAAGAGTCCATGATAGAGGACGCTGAAGTAGCGCAAACCGCCATGTGCTGCGTATTTCTTCAGATAGGCCCCGGAAAACAGTGAGACCGGCAAAAAAATTGCGCCTGAAACAAACAGAAACAGGGCCGAAAGCCGATCCGCGCCGAGCGCCATCGTCCCCAAATCGAGGACCGGCCAGAGCTTGACGTGCAAAGATCCGTCGCCGAACAGCACGGCGCCGCTGGCGGCGAGAACGAGGAGCGACGAAATCACGCCTATCGCAGCCAGGAGGCGGGGAGCGGCCGACGCAGGCGCAAAGAAGGCCGCGACCGCACCGCCGGCGCAGACGAAGAAGAAGGCGGCGAAGAGAGGCGCAGCGTCGCTCATGGTCCGGACCGGAGAGCCTGCGGCGCGCGAGCCGCCGGCGGCTTGCGCGCGACCAGAACGAGGAGGCCATGCAGAATCGCGAGCGGCGGCGGCGGGCATCCCGGAACGGTCACATCGACCGGGATGACCTCGCCGACGCCTCCTGCTGAGCTGAAGCTCGGACCGAAGACGCCGCCGGAAATCGCGCAGGCGCCGATCGCAATGACCCGCTTTGGCGTCGGCATGGCTTCATAGACCCTGCGCAATGGGAGCCGCATTGCGTCGGATACAGGGCCCGCGACAAGGAGCGCGTCAGCGTTGCGGGGCGTCGGGGTGATGAAGAAACCGAGACGGTGCATGTTGTAATAAGGATTGTTCAGTTGACGCGCCTCGCTCATGCAGGCCCCGCACGCGCCGGCGTCGACAAATCGAATGTGCAAAGAGCGGCCAAAGGCCCCTTCGAGCGCGCGGCGCGCCGTCGCCGTCTCGTTCGAGTAGGCGGCCCATTCGTAATCTTGCTTCCATGGAAGTCCGGCCTCGGTCTCGCCGGCCGCGCAGCGATAGCAGTGAACGCATTTGCCGAGATCAATCGCGACCGCGGCGCCGTCGCGCGCAATCGCGCGGGTCGGGCAGACTTCGACGACGGCGGTTGCTTCCTGCTCCGGCAGTGCAGCGGCGAGAGGCCGCCCCGGCGTCACGCCGGGCGTTAAGTCCTCTGTCCCGGGGTAGCGCGTGGTCTTGATCCCGGTCCGCAATCCTCGGAGCACCCAATTCGTCATCGCTCGCTCCTAGCGATCGCATTCGGCGTTGGACAAGCCGAAGCTGGCGAGAATGATCGGGAAGTCTTGAAACGCGAATTTCTCCGCCGCCAGGTGAAAACCGTGCCAATTCGGAAACGACGGCGGGGTAATGCGCCAGCGGGCGACAGCTCCATCCTCCGTCAGTCGAACCCAATGGAACGCGGCCCCCGACGGCGCTTCGACGGCGCCCAGCGCGGCGCCGGCGCGCGTTCGCGCGAACTTGGCGGTCAAATGACCGGTCGGCAGATTGGATAGAACTTGACCGATGATCAGCGCCGACTGCTCGGCTTCGCGAAAGAAGATGCGGAGCCGTGCGTAGCCGTCGCCCTCTTGCTCGACCGGCGCGACGAAATCCACGCTGCCGTAGGCCGCGTAGGGACGAAGCTTGCGAATGTCGCGCTCAAGGCCCGACGCGCGGGCGATCGGACCAACGAGGCCGTAAGCGAGAGCGGCCTCAGGCGATACGACGCCAACCTCCTCCAGCCGATCGAGGAAACTGCTAGAATAGCGCAGCAAGCGATGAAGCTCGCCGAGCCTGTCGCTAGCCTCCTTGACGCAGGCGCCGAGGCGCCTGGCCTGGGCGTCGTCGAGATCGCAGGCGACGCCTCCCGGCGCAATCGCGCCGAACAAATAGCGATGGCGAACAGTCTCACCGGTCAACCGAAGAAGCTCTTCCTCGATGAGCGAAGCCTGGCTGGTCGCAACGGCCAACGCGGTCGAATTGCAGATGCCCGTGATCGACGCCGCGTGACGCCGCAATCGCTCGAGTTCGGCGAAGACAACGCGCAGCGCCTTCGCTCGCGGCGGCGGCTCAATCTCGCAAATCGATTCGACAGCCTGACAGAACGCGAACCCATGAGCGAAAGCCGAGGCGCCGGAAAATCGCTCGGCGAGAAGCAGCGCGCGGTCGATGGTCTGCCCTTCCACGATCTTCTCGACGCCACGGTATTTGTAGAAGAACCGCGGGATGGTGCGAACGACATCCTCGCCGACGGTTTCGAGCAGAAAATGCGAGGATTCAGCGAAATCCGAGAAGATCGGCCCGATTGGCATGGCGAAGCTGCCGGGCTCGAGCAGCGCCCGCGGCGGCCGCCAGGATGCGCTCGATTCACGCTCGCCGCGCCACGCCCTGGCGCTGAAGGAGCGTCGCATCGGGTTGACCCCTTCGGGCCAATCCTCGTGCAGGACGAATTCGCCGAGTCGCGGATGCCCCTCGAAGCGCAATCCAAACAGGTCTTCGGCTTCGCGCTCATGCCAATCGAAGGAAGGTCCACGCGCGAGATCGACCAGGGACGGCGCGGCCTCCCCCGCAGCGATCCGGGTCTCGACGAAGATCCACGGCTCGCGGCTCTGGGCATAAAAAATATAGGTCAACAGAAAGCCGGCGGGCGTTTCCTCGACGACCTCGGTCGCCAGCGCGTAATCCCTCTCCTCGGAGACCCAGTCGCAAAATTCGCGCAAATCCTCTTTACCGCACTCGACCTTGAGGGACGCGACCTGCTCGTTGCGCTTGACCAGTATCCGCCCTTTCCAGCGGCTCCATAAGAGTTCCGCGGCGTCGTCCAGCTGGCGGGAGTCTTCGGCGACATCGTTCATTGTCGCTTCATCCTCCCATGGCCGCGGCGGCCGCGCGAAGCAGCCCCTGGAACATCGACGGGAGATAGACGCCGATAACCACCAGAGGGATGGCGGCGACGGCGAGCGCAATGCCGCATGAGACCGGCGCGACCGAGGTCGCCGTATCGGCGCGCGGAGCGCCGAACGTCATGCGCGTGACATGAAACAGGATCGAGCAGAACGCGATGACGAGAAAGAAGGCGAGCAGGCCGATGACCAGATAATGGCCGCCGTCGATCCCGGCCTTGAGGATCATGAACTCGCTGATGAAGATCGCAAACGGCGGCGCTCCGGCGATGGCGAAGGCGCCCGTGACGAAGGCCAGGGCGGAGAACGGCGCGTATTTCACGATGCCGCGAACGGCAGCGATCTCTTGGGTGCCGAAGGTCGCCGTCAAGGTCCCTGCTGCAAGGAAACAGAATGATTTGGCGATGGCGTGCCCGGTCATCTGATAGGCGGCCGCGAGATGGGCCTCCGCGCCGCCCAGACCAGCGGCGACGAGGATGATCCCCATATGCTCGACAGTCGAGAACGCGAACATCCGCTTGAAGTCTTGCACATAGACCAGAAGCAGCGTCGCGATCGCGACCGACAAGAGCCCGAAGCCGATGAACCAGGGCCGCGCGTCGAGCGCGGCGGCCCCGCCAACCACAGGGAACAGCCGCAGGATCACATAGAGCACGGTGGTCGTCTCCACCCCCGATAGAAGGGCGCAGATCGAGGCCGGCGCCTGGCTGTGGGCGTCCGGCAACCAGGTGTGCATGGGGACGAGGCCGACCTTCACGCCGAAGCCCACGAGGATGAACAGGAAGGCTGGCCACAGCAGCGAAGGCGGCATGCGCGGCGCAGCGCCGACCAGGCCGAGCCAGGTGAAGGGCGGCTCGCCGGCGACCCGCGATCCCCAGTAAAGAATAAGGAAGCCGAGCAGGGCGAGAACGGCGCCGAGCGTCGTCAGCACCACGTATTTCCACGCGGCTTCGAGCGCTTCGGGCGTGTCCTCAAAGCCAACCAGAAACGCGGAGAGCAGCGTCGTGAGTTCGACCGCAACCCACATCAGCGCCACATTGGCGAGTAGCGGCACGGCGAATAGGGACATCAGAAAAAGATTATAGAGAACGTAGTAGTGCTGTTCTTTGCTCGGAGCGGCGTGGCGCGACCGCAGTCTGATATATCCCCAAGAGAACACAGCAGCGGTCGTCCCAACCAAGGCGACCAGCACCACGATCAGCGCGCCGAGCCCGTCGCAGGTCAGCCATCCGCCAGCCGCATCGAAATGTCCGAGCCGCGCTGCTTGCATTGAGGCGCTGAGGGCGAGCGCAAGAACAATGACCGCCGAGGCGAACGTGATCGGCGCGGCGAACCTTCGGCCGAACGGCGACCAGCAGAGAGCGCCGGCCGCCGCCGGCAGCAGGACGATCGCCGCAAGCTCCATAACTCAACGCTCCCGAAGAGAGGACAGCATACCGACCGCCGTGGTCCCGACTCGCAGGTGGATGCGGCGCGTCAGCAGGCCGACCACGAGAGCGACCACCGGGACGTCCACGGCGGCCGCCAGCTCGGCGATCACCGGCAAATCGGGCACGATCGCAACCCCGGCGAAGAACACTCCGTTTTCGACCGCCAGCAGGCCTAAGAGCTGCGGAACCGCCTCGCGCCTGATCGCCACGGTGAAAACGCCGAGCAGCATTGCGGCGATGCCGAGGGGAAGATTAACCTGAGCGAATGGAGCGTTCACCGCCGCGAGAACCGGATTTGCGATTACGTAAGCCAGGACGACCAACAGCGCCGCAACCAGAAGAGAAGTCGGAATATTGAGAACCCGTTCTATTTCCCGGGTGCGATAGACTTCCGCGCTGACCGTGCGCCGCAGCACCCATGGGATCAAGATTGTCTTCGTGGCTATGGTGATGGCCGCGACGGCGAGGAGATGGGGCGAGTTCAGCGCGACGCCAAGGAGCGCCGCCGAGAGCGTCAGAAGCAGCGATTGGGCGATGAAGAACTGAAGCGACGCCAGCACCTGACGAGTCGCTAGAACGCCAAGGGCGGTCAAAAGGAAGAGCGAGCCTGTCAGCGCATCAAGCGCGGAGATGATTGGAAACGGCGAACTGTTCATGCCCACGGGGTCAGATCTCCGACAAGCGCGTGATCATGGCGATCACGGCGATGACGAAGGCGGCTCCAAGAAACTCGGTGATGCGAAAGAGCCGGAGCTTGGCGAGAGAGGATTCGATATAGACGAGGACGAGCACGAAGCCGAAGACCTTGAGAAGGATCAGCGGAATCGCGGCCAGCACCTCGAGGGCGCCCATTCCATGCGCAAGTCCCCAAGGGGTGACGAGGACGTTGAGGAAGATGAGAACCAGGATCATGAGCTTCATGGCCCCCGCCCATTTCATCAGAGCCGCGCCCCGTCCCGAGTATTCCAGCGATTTCGACCGATCGATCATCGCAAGTTCAAACGCTCCGGAAGGACTGTCGACCGGAATCCTTCCGTCCTCGGCCAGAATCAGCATCAGAAACGCGATCAGAAGCAGGATATGCGACGGCTCGAAAAAATTGGCGATTGGCGAAACCCAACGGGTTTGGACGATGTAGGGGATAGTCGAGCCCGCGACGAATGACACTGTCAAGAACACAACAATGAAGACGGGCTCGGCAAGAAAGCCGACCATTCGAGTCCTGCTCGCACCCATGGGTCCGTACGGATTGGCCGTATCCACAGCCGCCAGGGTCGAGAAGAACCCGCCAAGCGCCAGAACGAAACCTCCGCCCAGCATGTCGCCCATGAAGGCGAAGAACAACGGATAGCGGGTGAGCACCGGGATCAGCAGCGCGACAAAAACGGGCGCGGCGAAGGCGACGTAGGGCGCCGCACGAAAGATCCAGGAACTATGGTCTGAGACGATCTCGTCCTTGTGCAGAAGCTTCCAGAGATCGCGATAGGGCTGGAAAATGTTCGGTCCGGCCTTGGACTGAAGATTTTCCTTGAGGCGGTTGGCGACGCCCTCCACCAGCGGCGCGAACGCGATCACAACGATGACCTGGAGGAGATTGTAGAGGATCCGGCCGGCCATGGTCAGACCCGAGATCCTTGCGCGCCGGCGCGCGGGCGCGCCTTGAGCCTGCCTCTGGTCCCGCCGTCCGCGGCGCGGCCGCGGCCCGTGTCAAAGTCAAAGAAGAATGCGTTTGCGATGACTCTCATCGCGGGCCACCACCCAGGCTGAACGTCCTACGACCTGCCCCGCGGTTTGGTTCGCGAAGCATTCGCAGGAGTCATCAGCCCCGAGCGGGGCGGTTGAGGTGGACTCCATCGCCGCCTTGTTAAGCAATCTGGTACCACACGGCAGCTAAATTGCCAAGCCGTTGCCGATCAACGTCTCCTATCAAGCAGCGGCCGGCGCGGCGCGGATCGCCGTAAGAACGCGCGGACGAGTGCGCGGTGATAAGGAGTCGTCAGCCGCCAAGTGGGAGACGGTCTCGAACTTCCAGTGACGCCCGTTTTCGCATTTGAGACGCTCTCGTCACTTGGCGACTGATCCGGTGAGGGCGTTAGAGCGTGATCCCGAAAAGTGGATGCCGGTTTTCGGATAAGATCGCGCTCAAAACAAAGACTTAGAGCCCGGTTCCGATTCAATCGGAACCGATAAGGCTCTAAGGCGCGAGATCGCGCGCGTCCAACGCATATTTCGAATCGATCGCGCTGGGCCGATTCGGATTTCGAATCGATCCGACAGATAGAGCGCAAAAGCGGTCGGCCGAAGGCTGCGGCGCGGCGACTTGTCCGGACGCCGGCAAGAGCAACCGCTGATGAATTGCATGGTATTATCAAGGCAATGTACGTTGGATTAGCTGATCTGAAGTGCGACATTCGCCAATACAGTTAATAACACTATGTACACGCATGTCTTTGTTCTGTAACTAGTCTTATGCTTATCGTAAACTTTGGTTGGTTGTCAATAGTTGTTACAAAACAAGTTTGTCATCTTTTCAGGCAACTCGGCGAGTACGCCCAGCATTATTACAATTGGCCGCCAATCAATAGTGTCGAGCGGACGTGGCTACCGACAAACCCGGCGGCAACACGGGCCTGTATGAATCTTAATACGCGTCTCATCGCAGCCTGTAGATGCGGATGGCGTTCTCGCGCAAGAGCGCCGCCTTTTCGGATTCGCTCGCTCCAGCGATCAGCGCCTGCGTCGTTTCGACCCAACGCGTAAGATTGGCGGTCAGCGTACAAACAGGCCAGTCGCTGCCCCAGACGAGCCGGCGCCAGCCGAACGCTTCGATCACATGCTCGACAAAGGGCTTGAGGTCCTCGACGGTCGCGCCTTCGGGACGCCCATAGGCGATCACCCCGGAAATCTTGCAAGCGACGTTGGGCAACGCGGCGAGGGCGCTGACGTCATCGCGCCATGGATCGAGCTCCCGATCCTTGACGTTCGGGATGCCGCAATGGTCGAGGATGAATTGCACGTCCGGCGCCGCGGCCGCGAGCTTCGCGATAATCGACAATTGCCGCGGCAGGGCGCAGAGGTCGTAAGCAAGCCGCGCCGCCGCGAGCCGGCGGATGTTCTTCTGGAACATCGCGCTCTGCGGCAATTCATCCGGCGTGAAGTGGAAGGTGCGGCGCAGTCCTTTGACCTTCGGATTTGCGGCGAGCCTTTCGAGCTGCGCCGGGAAGGTCGGATATTCGGGACGACAACTCGCGATCGCGCCGATGATTCCTTGGCCGAGCCCTGTGACCCACGCCGTCTCGCGCTCCTGGTCTGCCTCCGTGACGTCGACCTCCATGTGCAGCATGGCTTCGACGCCCAGGGGGACCGCCTCCGCGAGATATTGGTCGAGCGTGTGGTCGCGTTTGAGCCGGCGCTCGTCGTCGAGCCAGGGATAGCGCAGCCGCTCAAGATCGATGAGGTGCAGGTGGGTGTCGATGATGCCCATGGGGCTCGCCTTCCTCTCTGGCCGATCCGCGTTCAGGTCTCCTCGCCGCAGCGCGCGGCGAGCGCGCAGACCGCCTTGGCCACCGCGCGGCCGTCGCGGTCGGATCGCAGGCCGTCTGCCACAATCCGGCCCGCCGCGGCCTGAAACACGGGATAACAGGCGCGGCGCGGACGCACCCACGCCGTCTCGACCGAGCGCGCGACGGATGAATAGAAGCCGTTGAACTTCGCGTCGTTCGCTGCGTCCCTCCATCCCGAGACCATCGCCGGCTGGCCATGGTGCGCGGGAACCAGCGTCCGCTGGACGCCGTCGTCGAGCATGTGCGCGACGAAGGCGACCGCAGCGTCCGGGGCGCGCGATCTTGCCGAGACGCCGATGGCTGTGCCGCCGATGGCCGATCCCCGCTGGTAAGGCGCTGAAGCGCCCGCGAAGGGCCCGAATGCGAGCCGGCGCCGCTGGTCGGCCTCGCCATAGGTCGCGTAGCCATAGACCGCCGGGCAATAGACCACGTCGTCCCGCGCGACCATGGCGTCGTGCAGGTCGATCGAGTTCCAGGCGAGCGCCTCGGGCGGACAGAACGCGAGCAGCGCCTTGACCTCGCCGTAGGCGGCGGCGAACGCCTCCTCATCGATCGTAAAAGCCTTCGCCGGATTGGTCGCCCAGGGCTTGCCGGCATTCGCCATCAGCGCGCCGATCGCCAGCAGCGCGTGCGGCGTCTCGATCGCCGAGCCGAGGTAGAAACCGCGGCGCCTCGCGCGCTGCCCGAGCTTGAGCGCATCGGCCCAGGTCAGCGGCGCCGCCTCGCCCATCGCTTCGAGCAAGTCGCTGCGCAGCACGGCGTTCTGCGTCGCTGCGTCGATCGGCGCGCCCCACACATGGCCGCCGAAGCGATAGGTGTCGAGGCTCGGTCCGAGATAGAGAGAGTCGCTGGCGTCTCCCAGGAGTTCGGGAAGCCGCTCCTCGAGCGGCAGGAACAGTCGCCCCCTTGCGATGTCGCCACAGAACGGGTGATCGAAGATGACGAGATCGTAGCGCTCGGCGACGCCCGCCATTCCCTCATGCTCGAAATCGCGCAGCGAGCGATTATCGATCGCGATCTCGACATCCGGCTTCTTCGACCGGAAGCTCTCGACCGCTGCGCGCAAGGGGTCCGTCGCCCGGCGATGACCCCAGGAGACAAGACGCAGCGGCGCCGTCACGACGCCTTCGCCAGCGTGCGCCGCTCAACGAGATGGAGATGCTCGCAAGTCAGCACCAGCTCCTGGCCCTGTTTGAACACCTCCACCTTCTCGACCAGGACGCCATGCTCTGGTCGCTTGTGATCGCGCTTGCCCGCGATCGTCGTTCGAACCCGGATCGTGTCGCCGATGAAAGTCGGGCGGATGAAGCGCAGCCGGTCGTAGCCGTAAGACATGCTGCGCGGATTGATGACATTCGCGGCCATGCCGATGGCGACGCTGAACACCAGCGTTCCATGCGCGATGCGCTGCTTGAACGGCTGCGTCGCGCACCATTCCGCGTCCATATGGTGCGGGTAGAAATCGCCGGTCTGTCCGGCGTGGATGACAATGTCGGCCTCGGTGATGGTGCGGCCGGAGGAGGTCCGCTCCTCGCCGATCGCGTAGTCCTCGAAATAGCGGTCGTCGCCCATTGGTTCCATGACTCCTCAGATTGTGGCGCTGACATGCGGCTCGCGCCCATACAGCGAAACGAGAGCGATGATGACGAAGCCGAGCGCCGCCTGCACCAGCGCCGGGGTGAGACCGAGCCCGATCAGCAGCGTGTTGATCTCGGTCAAGACCAGCGCGCCCGCAACTGTGCCCAGAATGCCGCCCCGACCGCCGACGAGGGTCGTGCCGCCGATGACGACGGCCGCGATGGTCTGGAACAGGTAGGGCTGGCCGACGTCGCCATAGGCCGAGCCGGTGAAACCGAGCAGCAGCACGCCGGCGAGC
>Ga0335075_10016700_pt1 | contig 10942 bp, 9 predicted proteins | sample Lox_Sample_24_FD_206723 | JGI IMG/M metagenome (GOLD analysis project Ga0335075, IMG submission 206723) | Soil microbial communities from Loxahatchee National Wildlife Refuge, Florida, United States - Lox_Sample_2.4 | ecosystem: Environmental > Terrestrial > Soil > Wetlands | place: USA: Florida... | reverse complement strand
CGAACACCCGATAGGCCCGCGCCACGTCCGCCGTTACTTCCTCGGCCGCGTCCATAGCGCCAAGCTATCGTGGCCCCGCCCTGGACCTGGCCCTCGCTCAGGAGACGGCCGAGACCGCTATCGCCGACGCCCGGGCAGAGGCGGAGCGCATCATCGCCGAGGCCCGTGAGCAGGCCGAGCAGATCATCGCCGAAGCGGAAGCGCGCGCTCGCAAAGGAACCTGAAGAGCGCCCCAACCGCGACACGCCCGGACGCGTGTTAGCGAGGGAAACGGGGTCTCGCTAGTCGAGACTGAAGCTCGCATTGGACGACTACGGGGAGTGTGTGCTCAATGACGATCAAACCACGGGCCCGGGCCCTGCTCGCGGCCACCTGTTCGTGGAGACCGGGCTTCGCGTCACCGAGTACAGCCGCGCCACCGGCAGCGCGGTCCGGCACTGGACCCTCACCAGCGCGGCCGCGCCGGTCACCTCGGCCGGCCTGGACGTGGTCGGCGGCACCGTCTGGGCGTGGACCGACTGGGCGACCGACGGCAGCGGCTTCCAGTACGCGCAGATCGACCGGATCCAGACTTCAAGCCCGGCCGTGCACGTGGTCGACAAGGACGCGTTCCCGGGCGACATGAGCGCCGACGGGGCCGGCCTGTACTTCGAGACCGTGCGCGGCACCACCGACGACCTCGCGCTCGCGAGCCCGACGACGTCGGCCGTGCGCTACCGGAAGGCACCGGTCGACGCGCCGCTCGCGCTCGCGGGCGGCCGGGTCGACCTGCTCTCGTTCGGCGCCAGCACGGCCGACGTGCTCAGCTACAACGCGAGCACCCTCGCGCTGGTCTCGGCCAAGCGGGTGCCGGAAACCGACGGCTCGATCTCCGGCACCGGGCTCGGCCTGCTGGTCCTCAACCAGCCCTGCCGCGCGTTCCCGTGCTCGGCCGCGACCGTCGGCCGGCTGAACCCGGCCACCGGCGCCACCACCGGGGCGCTGTCGGTCCCCGGCGGGTACCAGCTGCTCGACGGGCCGGCGGTGATCGAGGCGAGCAGCGTCCACGGAACCCGGGCGAACCTGTTCCTGGTCCGGCTCAGTTCCTGACCGGGTGATCGCGGCGGGGTCAGCGGCGGATCTTAGCCCCGCTGCCCTGCCGGTCGCGGGGCTCGCCCCGGCGCAGCAGCGCCGCGGCGGGCTCCCCGGCGAGCGGGCCGTTGCGGTCGGGCAGCACGACGACGATCGCGTCCTGGTGCAGGGCGGCCCACACCAGGCCGTCCTCGAGCGGGACGGCCAGCCCGGTGATCGTGTTGGCGGGCACGATCTCGGTCGGCGAGTCGCCGAGCACGTAGCTGTTGCTCGGGTCCTCCTCGCGGGCGATGTCGGCCGCGAGCAGCAGCACCGCGACCTGCTCCTCGGCGAGCTGCTCGGCGACGGCCTTGAGGCCGCGGACCGCCCCCGGGTTGTCGCCGTCGGCCTTGTCGGCGATCTCGTCGCCGATCTCGCTGGTCGCGGCGGCGGCGATCTGGTCGAGGGCGGCGCCGATGGCGGGCCCCATGTGGTCGTCGCGGCCGCTGCGGGTCCGGCGTCCCTCGACGGTGACGATCGGCCCGAGCGACCCGGATAGGTGCGCGCTGACCGCGTCGAGGATGTGCTGGTCGCCCGCGCCGAGCACGATGTGCGCGCCGACCCGGGTGGCGGCCTCGTCGATCCGGGCGGCGATCTCGATCGCGTTCTGCTCGCCCCCGCTGACCGGCTCGCTGCCGGTCACGTGCCGCTCGCCGTGGTGCACGGCCGGCGGCTTCTCCCGGACGTGGCCGGTCTGCGAGGGCTCGCGGTCGCCGACGAGGAAGTGCTCGACCGCGACCTCGGTCCCGCTGGCGTGCGCGATCACGTCGGCCCCGTCGCGGTCGGCCACCACCACCACGCAGGCGGGGCGGGCGGCGGCGGCCGAGGCGGCTGCCGCCAGCCGCGGCAGCGGGCCCAGGCCGACCGCGTTCTCCCCGATCGACCGGCCGAGCCACTGGTCGTGCAGCACCTGCCCGCGGGCGGCGACGACCACCCGGGTGCCCGGCCCGTGCTGCTGCGCGTCGCCCGCCCCCACGTGCAGCGCCTGGGCGGTATCGGGGTCGGCCCCGAGCTCCCCGGCCTGCCGGACCGCGTCGGTCCACGCGACCTCCCAGAAGTACTGCACTTCGCCCGGCGTGTCCGGGACGGGAACCGAGGCGGTTACCACCTGGTCGGACGGGCTGGTCCCTGGCCGCAGCGCTCGCAGCCGGGGGTCGAGCTGGAGGTGGCCGAGTCGCAGCAGCGGAAACGAGGTCGTCGATGCCATGAGTCCATCTCAACAGGCCAGGCCGGCGATTAAGCGCGCGGGGTCCTGATTGGCGGCAGGCGCCATTTAATAAATGGCGCATAAAGGGCAAAACCCGAATATCGCTTTACGGGGCAATGGGGCGGCCGTAGGACACCGCGTCCCTGACCTCGGCCGGCAGCGAGCGCGCGAGCCCGGCGTCCGGCTGCGCGCCGAGCGCGTCGTTGACGGTGGAGAACGCCAGCCGGAGGGCCACGAACGTGGTGACGGCGAAGATCTGCCCGTCGTCGAGCCCGCCGTCGCGCAGCGCCTGGACGTCGGCCGCGGTCGTCGCGTTGGGGTCGCGGGCCACCTTCCGCGCCCACGCCGCCAGCTCCTTCTCCTGGTCGGTCAGCCCGGCGTCGGTGCCGGACAGCACCGCGCCCGCCAGCGCCGGGTCAGACGCCGAGGCGAGCTTGCCGCCCCAGGCGAGCGAGCAGTACGAGTCGCCGAGGGTCGAGGCGGCCGCGCTGACCAGGATCGCGCGCTGGCGGAAGCTCAGCCCGCTGGCCCGGAACGCGGCCGACATGAGCTCGAACAGCCGCCGCACCGTCTCGGGCTGATGTGCCCACAGCCGGGTCACGTTCCAGACGAACCCGTCCTCGGCCAGGTCCTCGTCGTACAGCTCCCGGGCGGGGCCGGAGACCGGCGTCGGCTCGGAGAGAAAGCTGCCGCTCATCGGCGCTCCTATCGGGGGTGCTCGTCGGCTGGCTTGCGGGCGAGGTAGCCGACCACGTTGATCTCGGCCCGCAGCGGCAGGCCGTCGCGCAGCCGCTGCTGCGCCAGCTTGACCGCCTCGCGGTGGAATTCGGCCTCGCCGACGTTCTGGATGGCCTCGTAGGCGGGGCCGGTCGAGGCGAGCCCCCGGGCGTAGATCTCCGGGTCGGGCGACTCCCACGCGAATGGCACGTCGATCCGCTCGACGTCGGCGAACCCGTAGGACGCGAGCAGCTTCTCGCCCGCCCCCGGCCGGCCGAGCGCCACCATGCCCGCCTGGTTGTCGACCTTCTCGGTCGCCGCGAGCCGGAACGGCGCCAGCGCCCACGCGCCGGGCGAGATCTTGATGTGCCCCCAGACGGTGATCCCGGCCCGGCCGCCGGGCCGCAGCACCCGGTACAGCTCGGCCACCGCGTCCGGCGTCGTCCCCCAGATCCCGCGGAAGCTGGTGACCACGTCGAACGAGGCCGGGTCCCATGGCAGCGCGTGCATGTCGCCGACCCGGACGTCGGAATCGGGGTTGCGGTCCCTGGCCACCGCGACCAGCCGGGGCGAGGCGTCGATCCCGGCGACGGTCGCTCCGCGCAGCCGGGCCAGCTCGATCGCGAGCCCGGACCCGCAGGCGACGTCGAGCAGCCGGTCGCCCGCGTCGACGCCGAGCCGGTGGTGCATGGTCACGTACTCGCGGCAGTTGCTCGGCTCGCTGAGCGTGGCGAAATCGGCCGCCTTGCGCCCCCAGCCCTCGTCGACCAGCTCCCACTGCGGGATGCCCGCGCCTGGCGTCGTCATCGGCGCCCCCCTTGCCTCGCCGCGTTCACGATTGCGTGCTCGCTCCCCATGCTGCCACGCGCGACCGCCCGGCGCTGCCGGCGCCTGATGTTCAGCCCGGTCACAGCGGGGTAGCGGAGGCGGATGGCCAGATCCGCGACGGGTGAGTCGGTGCTGTCCCGGGCGGTGCGCATCTTCGACGCGTTCACCCCCGGCGAGCGGGTGCTGTCGGTGTCGCAGATCGCGCGCCGGGCCCGGCTGCACCTGGCGACCGCGTCCCGGCTGATCGCCGAGCTCGAAGCGCACGGGCTGCTTGACCGCGAGCCGGACCGGCGGGTCCGGCTGGGCAGGCGGATGCGGGAGCTGGCGCAGCGGGCGTCGCCGCCGCCGGGCCTGCGCGCGGTCAGCCTGCCGTTCATGGTCGACGCGCACGCGGTGCTCGGCCATCACGTGCAGCTCGGCGTCCTCGACGGGGACGAGGTCGCGTTCGTGGAGCGGCTGCCGGCCGCCGAGGCAATGCCGGACGGAACTTGGCCGGACGGGACCTGGATCGCAGGCCGGCTGCCGCTGCACGCCTCCTCATCCGGCCTGGTCCTGCTCGCGTTCGGCGGCCGCGAGCTGACCGACCGGCTGCTGACGGAACCGCTGCGCCCGGCGGTCGAGGAGGTGCGGCGGCTGGGCTACGCGGCGCTGCCGGGGCGCGTCCGCGAGGACGCGCTCGGGGTGGCGGTGCCGATCCGGGCGGCCGCCCGGCGCGACGCCCCGGTCGCGGCGGTGGCCGCGCTGGCCGCGATCGTGCCGATCGGCGCCGACGCCGCGGCGGTGGCCGGGGTGCTCGCGACCGCCGCCCACGGCATCGGCCGGACGCTGGGCGCGGGTGCCAATTAAAGCGTTAGATTTCCGCAAGATCTAACGGGATAGAGAATTGATATTCGTGATTTGCCCGCTTCTGCGGCGGCCCTGGTCTAGCCTCCTGGCTGGGGGAAATGCCGGGTACGTGGAGGTGTGTTGATGGCAACCAGGCACCGGTCCGCATGGCGTCGTCGTTTCGAGCGCAGCCGGGGCGCGCAGCTGGCGATTATCTTCGCCATCCCGGTCGTGCTCGGACTGGTGATCGCCGCGGTGGTCACGGTTGGCCGCGGCGGCGGCACGCAGTCGCCGATCGGCCAGGCTCCGGTCGGCGATACCCAGGCGCCGTCGTCGGCCGGCGCGCCGGCCAGCCCGGCCGCGACCGGGGGAGCGCAGATCATCACCGACGCGGCCAACGTCAACTGCGACATCATCGTTCCCGCGAACCCGCTGACGGCGCAGGGGCTGGCGACCCCGTACCAGCTCACCGGCCCGGGCGGGATGACGCCGGCCCAGTCCGGGTGCGAGATGACCAACGCGGCCGCGCTCGGGGCGTTCGTCCAGGCGACGATCCTCGACCCCGCCACCGGCCAGCTCTGGGTCTACGACCCACTGGTGATCACCAAGGGCAGCACGCCCGCGATCGCGCCCGCCGTCCCCACGCTGCCGGCCAACGCGGTCGTCACGGTCGACTTCGGCTTCAACGGCACCGACCTGTTCCAGGTCGGCGCGACCCCGAACGCGCTTAAGCAGGGCAACTGCATGAACGGGATGCCGGGGTCGATCTTCGGCCAGGTGTCGTTCTGCAACGGCACCGCGTTCTTCAACGCCGCCTTCGCGGCCGAGCGGGCGGGCAAGCTCAAGGTGCCGTCGGCGGGCACGTCGACGACGCTGGTCGCCACCGACGGGACGCTCGGAACCGGCAAGACGTGCCCGGTCACCCGCAACTTCGACATGGTCGACCAGGACCCGTCCGACAACGTCACCACCGAGTACCTGCTGAACCCGGCCACCGGCCAGACCGCCCAGGACACCGCGTCCAACCAGGCCAACCTGCAGGGCGCGACGCTGCTGCTGAACGGCAGCGACAACACGCTGCTCGACGCGTTCATCGACCCGGTCCTCGGCTGCCGCCCGTACATGGCGCCCGACCTGGCCAACAACAGCATGCCCGCCACCTCGCAGGCGCTCGACGAGCTGCTGGCGGCGGCCAACCAGCCCAAGAACGCGGCTCTGGTGCCCGAGAACGACGAGATGGTGCTCGACGCCAACACGACCTTCAGCGTGGCCAAGACCGACGCGTACCGGGCGGAGCTCGGCCAGGCGCCGATCGACGCCGCCACCAACCAGGCCAGCAGCCCGGCCATGTACTGCCAGAACATGATCGACATCCAGACCCCGTTCCTGGCCGCCAACCAGGCGCTGCTGGCGCAGGGTCAGCCGCCGGTGGCGGGGGTCGGCAGCAACCTGCTCACGTTCCTCGCCAACCGGCTCAACATGTCGTTCACCAACCTCGCGTGCCAGGACTTCGGGCTCACCAACCCGGTCACGGTCACGCTGAACGGAGCCGGGGTCGCGGTCGCGGCCACCTTCAACACCGCGATGCAGACCGCGCACAACATCAAGGTCACCGACATGCCGGGGATGGCCCAGCGGATGGGACGCAAGCAGCACGAGCTGATGGACCCGTCCGGCATGTGAGCCCGCGGGGCCGGCCGGCTAGCTGAAGTGCGTGCGCGGCCGGTCCTGCAGCTCGCCGTCCAGGTAGACGTCGACCTTCTCGTTGTAGAAGCAGGCCAGGCCGGCGATCTTCTGGCTCTCCGGCAGCGGCGAGCGGTAGATCCAGACCAGGTCGGGGTGGACGCCGTGGCCGGCGTCGACCGACCAGTAGGCGGCCGTGCCCTTGTACGGGCAGTGGCTGGCGGTGTCGGACGGGACCAGCAGCTCGGTCCTGACGTCCGGCAGCGGCAGGTAGTACCGCGGCGGCAGTCCGGTCTCGAACAGGATATGCGGCCGGACCGAGTCGGCCACGGTGACGCCGTCGATCTCGACCCGGACGTGCTGGGAGCTGGCGAGGATGTCGACCCGGGTGTAGGGGTCGCGCGGGTGGGTGTAGACCGGCTCGTCCTCCTCCAGCCATTCGCCCATCTCGGCCCAGGTGAACCGGACCAGGTCGCGCAGCGGCTCGAGGGGCGATTCCGGGTACCGGCGGGCGGCCCCCGCCGCGGTCGCGCCGTCGACCCGGACGTCGAGGATCTCGGCCTCGCCCCGGCTCGGCGAGTGCTCGGTGTCGCCGGTGGGGACGAGCTCGGCCTTCACGTCGGCCAGGGGCAGGTAGTAGGTCGGGAAGTAGGGGATCTCCCAGACCAGGAACGGGCGCCTGGTGTCGGCGACCAGCCGCCCGGCCAGGTAGACCCGGACCCGCTTGGCGCCGGGCTGGACGCGCACGCTGCCGCGTGATTCCTTATCCATGTCCTGGTCTGTACCCCGCCCGTCAGCGCTGGAACGAGGGACGCTGGTTGAGCGCGGCCACGTCCGGCAGCGACGTCGACCGGTAGCCGTCCCGCAGCGCGGTCAGCTCGGCCGCGGTGAGCACGTCCTCGATCCGGTCGAACCCGTGCGGCGCCCGGGCGTGCACGATGTCGAGCACCTGGTCGACCGGCATCGCCCGGGTGGCGAGGACGATCGCGTTGACGGCGGGCAGCCGCTCGGCCTCGTAGGCGGCCAGCGCGCGAGGGGCGTCGGCGGGGGAGACGGCGGCCAGCTCGCGGGCGAGCACCCGCGCGTCGATGATCGCCTGCGAGCCGCCGTTGGAGCCGATCGGGTACACCGGGTGAGCGGCGTCGCCCGCCAGCGTCACCCGGCCGCGGCCCCAGGCCGGCAGCGGGTCCCGGTCCACCATCGGGTACTCGAGGATCTCGGGCGAGCGCGCGATCAGCGCGGGCACGTCGAGCCAGTCGAACGTCCACCCGGCGAAGTGCGGCAGCGCCTCCGCCAGCCGGCCGTCGGCGGTCCAGTCCGGCCGGCTGGGCGGCTCTTCGCCGCCGATCATCACCTCCGCCACCCAGTTGACCAGCACCTGGCCGTGCTCGCGGGCGGCGATCGGGTAGGCCACGAACTTGACCGACGACGTGCTGCCTGCGATCGCGAGCGTCGCACCGGAAAGGAACGGCGACCCGACCGCGGTGCCGCGCCACATCATCACGCCGCTCCACCGCGGCGGCGGCTCGGCCGGGTGGAGCTGGGCGCGGACCGCCGAATAGAGGCCGTCCGCGCCGATGAGGACATCGGCCTGATGGGGGACGACGGGACCGTTCGATCGACCAGAGACAAGTACCTCGACGCCGCCGTCACGGTCCGTGAATCCGGTCACCGTCGCACCGGTTTGCACTGCTTTTTCGCCGAGCCGCTCCCGCACCGCGGCCAGCAGCATCATCTGCAGCTCGCCCCGGTGGATGGAGTACTGCGGCCACGCGTAGCCGAGCGCCCGGCCGCGCGGCTCGGCCCAGATGAGACGCCCGCCGGCGTCGAAGTGCGCCTGCTCGGCGGTGGCGATGCCGGCCGCCGCGAGCTGCGGCCCGAGGCCGAGCTCGGTCAGCTCGCGGACCGCGTGCGGCAGCAGGTTGATGCCGACGCCGAGCGGCCGCAGCGTGCTCGCCGCGTCCACCAGCCGCGCCTCGATGCCGACCGCGTGCAGGCTGAGCGCGGTGGTCAGGCCGGCGATGCCGGCGCCGGCGATCAGGACACGCACCCGCTTACCTTATGGCCGGCCCGGCCGGCCGCACTAGGGTGAGGTCCATGGCGGTGTGGTTAATGGCCGAGCCGGACGATCAGGCGCGGGCGGCGGCCGCCGCGGCGGCGCTGCAGCGCTGGTACGTGCCCAGGACCGGGCTGTGGAAGACCACTGGCTGGTGGAACGCGGCCAACGCGCTGACCGCCCTGATCGGGTACGTGCAGCACGCCGACGGCAGCGACCGCACCGGGGTCGTCGCCAATACGTTCCGGCGCGCCCGGCGGCGGCACCCGGACTTCTGCAACTCGTTCTTCGACGACAACGGCTGGTGGGGGCTGGCCTGGGTGGCCGCCTACGACCTGGCCGGCGACCGCGAGTACCTGGACGCGGCCGAGGCGATCTTCGCCCGCACCCTGGCCGGCTGGGACGGCGTGTGCGGCGGCGGGATGTGGTGGAACACCAAGCGGACCTACAAGAACGCGATCACCACCGAGCTGTTCATCACGCTCGCCGCCCGGCTGCACGAGCGGACCCAGGGCCAGCCTGCGCCCGGCGGCCAGGATTACCTGTCGTGGGCCCTGCGGGGCTGGGAGTGGCTGCTGGGGCGGGCCCTGATCGGGCCCGGCGGGCTGGTCAACGACGGCCTCACGGGCGGCTGCGAGAACAACGGCGGCACCGCCTGGACCTACAACCAGGGGGTGATCCTGGGTGGCCTCGCGACCCTCTACGACATCACCGGCGACCGGGCGTACCTGCGGCACGGCGAGTTCATCGCCGACGCGGCGCTGCGCGGCCTGACCAACGCCGACGGCATCCTGACCGAGCCGTGCGAGCTCACCGACGACGGCTGCGACGGCGACGGCAGCCAGTTCAAGGGGATCTTCGCCCGTCACCTGCACGCTTTCTACCAGCGCAGCGGGAACCGCGGCTACCGTGACTTCCTGCTCAGGAACGCCGACTCGGCCTGGGCCAGCGCCCGCAACGCCGACGACCAGATCGGGCTGAGCTGGGCCGGCCCGTTCGACCGGGCCGACGCCAGCCGCCAGTCGTCGGCGCTCGACGTACTGACCGCCGCGGCGGGCATAAGACGGGTAGACCGTTAGTTGTAGGGTGCGAACGATTGCAATCGCGCGCTGGGAGCCCTGTTGCCCGAGATGACCAGCCGGCGCCGCTACCTGGTGCTGGCCATCTGCTGCATGAGCCTGTTCATCGTCGGCATGGACGCCACGATCGTGAACGTGGCGCTGCCGTCGATCGGGCGCGACTTCCACGCCTCGGTCTCCGGGCTGCAGTGGACGGTCGACGCGTACATGCTGGTGATCGCGTCGCTGCTGATGCTGTCGGGTTCGGTCGCCGACCGGGTCGGGCGCCGGATGGTGTTCCAGGTCGGCCTCGGCGTCTTCACCCTCGGCTCACTCGCGTGTTCGCTCGCGCCGAGCCTGGGTGCGCTGGTCGGGTTCCGGGCGCTGCAGGCGGTCGGCGGGTCGATGCTCAACCCGGTCGCGATGTCGATCGTCACCAACACGTTCACCGACCCGAAGGAACGGGCCAAGGCGATCGGCTTCTGGGGGTCGACGTTCGGCCTGTCGGTCGCGGCCGGCCCGGTCATCGGCGGCGCGCTGGTCGACTCGGTCGGCTGGCGCGGCGTGTTCTGGGTGAACATCCCGGTCGGGGTGGCCGCGATCGTCCTGACTGCGCTGTTCGTGCCGGAGTCGCGGGCGGCGGTCAAGCGCCGGCTCGACCCGGTCGCGCAGGTGCTGATCATGGCCGGCCTGGTCACGCTGACCTACGGGATCATCGAGGGGCCGTCCCACGGCTGGGGGTCGGCGCTGATCCTGAGCTGCTTCGCGATCGCGGTGGTAGCGCTGGCGGCGCTGCTGGCGTGGGAGCCGCGTCGGACCGAACCGCTGATCGACCTGCGGTTCTTCCGCTCGCTCCCGTTCTCCGGGGCGGCCGTGACCGCGATCACCGCGATGGCCGCCTTCTCCGGCTTCCTGTTCCTGATCACGCTGTACCTGCAGGAGGTGCGCGGCTACCGTCCGCTGGTGGCGGGGTCGTTCCTGCTGCCGATGGCGGTGGCGATGGCGCTGTCCGCTCCGACCTGCGGCCGGATGCTGGCCCGGCGCGGGCCGCGGGTCCCGCTGCTGATCGCCGGGACCGGGATCACCGTTGGCGGGGTGCTGCTGGCGCTGATCACCGCCTCCTCGCCGGCCTGGTACGTGGTGCTGGCCTGCCTGGTGTTCGGGTTCGGGATGGGCTGGGTGAACGCGCCGATCACCAACAGCGCGGTGGCGGGGATGCCGCGGTCGCGGGCGGGCACCGCGGCCGGGATCGCCTCCACCAGCCGCCAGATCGGCTCCGCCCTCGGCGTCGCCATCGCCGGCTCGATCCTCACCGCCAGTCTGCACGGCTCGTTCGCGAGCGGGTTCGCCGCCGCCACCAGGCCGGCCTGGTGGCTGGTGACCGCGATGGGCGTCGTCGTGCTGGCGCTGGCGCTGGTCACCACCAGCAGGGCGGGCAACGCCAGCGCCGCCCGCACG
>Ga0335075_10016698_pt1 | contig 10943 bp, 8 predicted proteins | sample Lox_Sample_24_FD_206723 | JGI IMG/M metagenome (GOLD analysis project Ga0335075, IMG submission 206723) | Soil microbial communities from Loxahatchee National Wildlife Refuge, Florida, United States - Lox_Sample_2.4 | ecosystem: Environmental > Terrestrial > Soil > Wetlands | place: USA: Florida... | reverse complement strand
GCGAGCGGGCGGTCGCGTTCTCCGGCGCGCGATCGCTGCTGATGCAGGCCGCGCACCCGCTGGCGGTGGCCGGACTGCTCGCGCACTCGGACTCGCTGGAGGATCCCTACGAGCGGCTGGCGCGCACCGCCCAGGTGCTGGACGCCATCACCTTCGGTTCGCGCACGGAGGCGGACCGGCTCACCGCGCGCGTGCGCGCGATGCACCGCCGGGTGCGCGGGTCGCTGTCCGAGACGGTCGGGATCTATCCCGCCGGAACCCCGTACCGCGCCGACGACCCCGAACTGCTGATGTGGATCCTCTACACGCTCGTCGATTCGGCGACGCTGTTCTACACGGTCTACGTCGGCGAGCTGAGCACGCTGCAACGCCGGGCGCTCTGGGAGGACTACAAGGTCGTCGGCGAGCTGTTCGGCCTGGCCCCGGAGGAGATGCCCGACACGCTCGACGACCTGAGAGCGTACGGTCGGGCGATGGTTGAGGGCGACCGGCTATGCGTCGGCGACTGGGCACGGCGCCGGGCTCGGGAGATCGTGCTCGAGCCGCCGGTGACACCACGACTCCGTCCGGTGCTCGAGACGGTCAACTTCGTGACGATCGCGCTACTGCCCGACGAAATCCGCCGTCAGTACGGTTTCTCACCGCTGATTCCGTCTTTGGCGCGGAAGGCACTCGTCCGCGGAGGAGCCGTGTACATCCGGCGGGGAGTGCTGCCGCTGCTGCCCGACGCGGTGCGGCACGTGCCGTCGGCACGCCGGTCGGCCGCCTGATCCGGGCGAGGCGGCCGTCGCAGGGTTCAGGATGGACTCAATCTCAACTTGAGGTTGAGACTGGGCGATCAGGCGGCTGTCGCCGGGTGCAGCACCCAGACGGCGATGCCGCGGTGTGCGGCGCGGCGTTCGTAGGCCGCGTAGCCGGGATAGACCTCGAGCGCCTGGCGCCAGATCACCTCGCGCTGGTCCCCCTCGGCGATGCTCGCACGGACGCGCGTGAGTCGTCCCGCCACGGTGATCGTCGCGTCGGGATGAGCGCGAAGGTTGTAGGACCACGCCGGGTGGTGGCGCTGGCCGAAGTTGGAGGCGATGACCGCGTAGGTGCCCGAGCCGGCGCGCAACCCGACCAGTGGAACCGAGCGCGGCTCGCCGCTCCGCGCGCCGGTGGTCGTCAGCACGATCACCGGAAGCCCGGCGAGGAAGCTTGTGAGGTTCGCCCGGCCGCGAGTTGCGCGGAGCACCGGTTCGTCCAGGCGCTGCAGGATCCGGGCGAACAGCCAGGACCCGGCGCGCGTGGCGGCGAAGCTGCGCAGCCTCCGACGCATCACAGGGCCTGCGGTTGCGGCGCGCGATCGCGGATGAGGTCGGAGGCGCGCTCGGCGATCATCACCGTCGGGGCGTGAGTGTTGCCCCCCGGGACGGTGGGCATCACCGAGGCATCGACGACCCGGATCGCTCCGAGGCCGTGGACGCGCAGGCGGCTGTCGACGACCGCCTCGGGCGCGGTGTCGCTCATCCGGCAGGTGCCGCACGGGTGGTAGAGCAGTTCGGTCCGCGCGCGCAGGTCCGTGATCAGCTCCTCGTCGTCGGCGATCGCCGGTCCGGGCTTCAGCTCCCGCGTGATGACGGCCGCGAGTGGCTCGGTCTCGGCGATCCGGCGGGCGAGCCGCATTCCGGCGAGGAGCGAGGCGACGTCCTCGGGCTCGGACAGGGAGTTGGTGAGGATCCGCGGCTTGTCACGTGGGTCGGCAGAGCGCAGCCACACTCGCCCCCGCGCCCGCGGTCCGAGCAGCGTCGGGCCGAACGCGATGGCGTGGCCGTCGTAGGTCTCGGCGCCGTGGGCCTCGAAGTAGGCCGGCGCGATGTGGAACTGGATGTCGGCCGCGGGCAGCCCTGGCCGAGTGCGGACGAACGCGCACACCTCGGCGACCGTCGAGGTGAGCGGCCCGCTGCCGCGCAACAGCCATTCCGCCAGGAAGCGCGGTTGCTCGGCGGTGTAGAGCGTGTCGGTGTCGCTCACCGCGAACAACGCGGCGGCGACCGGGTGGTCCTGCAGGTTGCCTCCGACACCGGGCAGCTCGTGACGGGGGTCGATGCCGACGGCGCGAAGCTCCTCGGGCGCACCGATGCCCGACAGTTGCAGGATCTGCGGCGACCCGATCGCGCCCGCGCAGAGCAGCACCTCGCGGTCGGCGTCGACCACCTCCTCGCCGTTTCGGCCTCGGCGAACACGCACGCCGGTGACCCGATTGCCGGCGAGTTCGAGGCCGAGCACCCCGGTGCCGGCGCGGACCTCGAGGTTGGGCCGGTGCGTGATCGGGCGCAGGTAGGCATCGGCGGCGCTGAACCGCCGCCCGCCCGACTGCAGCACCTGGAACAGCGAGACGCCGTCCTGCTCCGGGCCGTTGTAATCGGGCGTGTACGGGATGCCGGCGGCGACGCTCGCCTCGATGATCCGGCGGTCGATCGGCCGCGGCGAGCGCGGATCGGTCACCCGCAGGGGTCCCGTCGCTCCGTGCCATTCCGAGGCACCGCGCGAGTTGGACTCCGCGCGGATGAACGCGGGCAGCACGTCGTCCCAACCCCAGCCGGGCGCGCCCTGCGCCTCCCAGCCGGCGTAGTCGATCGGCCGGCCGCGGACGTAGAGCATCGCGTTCATCGAGCTCGACCCGCCGAGGCTGCGGCCGCGCGGGATGTAGAGCGAGCGGCCGTCGAGATGGGGCTCGGGCTCGGTCCAGTAGTCCCAGTCGAGCTTGGTGTGGAACTGCTTGCCGAACGCCGCCGGGATCTTGATGTTCGGCGAGCGGTCGCGGCCACCGGCCTCGATCAGCAGCACTCGGGTGGTGGGATCCTCGCTCAGCCGGTTGGCGAGCACGCATCCGGCCGAGCCAGCGCCGACGATCACGTAGTCGTGGCCGGACACGCGCGGCATTGTCGCACCGGGGCGGGCGTGAGGTGAGCAGGCGTGCACCACCGGTGTGCCGGCTCAAGCCGGGGCGGCCTTCGGCCGATCCAAGAGCATCATGCCCGCGCTCACCGATCCGACCACCGAGGTCGCCCCCCTAGGATCGACCGCCGACGTGTCGCGCCAGCCACAGGTCATCAGCCCCTTCTACCGGGTCTCGGTCAAGGCGCTCGTGTTCGACGCGGGCAGCCGCCTGCTCGTCGTGCAGGAGCAGGCCGGGCACTGGGAGCTGCCCGGAGGCGGCTGGGAGCACGGTGAGACGCTCGAGCAGTGTCTGGCCCGTGAGCTCCATGAGGAGCTCGATGTCCGTCTCGGCTCGGTCGACCTCTCCACCCAGCGCGCCTGGGTCGGCCCCGGCGCCAGCGGCCGCTATCACCGCATGAAGCTCACCGTCCACGCGACGCTCGCCTCGCCCGTCATCCAGGCACGCGAGGAGATCCGCGCCGTCCGCTGGGTGACCCCGGAGGAGTTCAAGGGTCTCCGGATCGCCCTCGCCGACGGGCCGCTGCGCGAGTACGTGCTCGCCGTGTGGCCGGTCCGCATCGCCCAGGCGTCATAGCCGGTCCGCATCGCCCAGGCGTCATAGCCGGTCCGCATCGCCCAGGCGTCATCCATCGCCGGTCCGCGCCACCGGCGCGGCGTCGTGTCGAGTCAATCGGGCAGCAGCGGCACCCCCTCGTCGGGCGGGCGGCCGATGTGGATCCCACGACGCACCGCTCCGGACCCGAAGCGATCGTGGAGCGCGTCGAGCGTCGCATCCAGCCCGCGGGCACGGTCGAGCCGCAACGCGAGCTGCACCGCCCCGGCATCGCACAGGTTGGTGAGCGTCACCCCGATCAGCGTCAGCCCGCGACGCGCGATCAACTCGCCTGCCGCTCGCAGCAACCGGCGTGCGGCCGCCAGCAGCACCGCCGTGCGGGTGGTCGCCTCCGCCAGCGTCCGTGAGCGCGTCGCCCGTTCGTAGTCGGCGAAGCGCATCCGGAGCACCACCGTGCGGCACGCCCGGCCGGCACCGCGCATGCGCCGGGCGGCCCGATCGATCAGCGCGGTCAGCGACACCTGCACCTCGATCGGGTCCCGCCCTCGCCGGCCGAGTGCGCGTTGCGCACCGATCGAGCGCCGCCGCACGCGGGGGCGCACCGCGCGTGGGTCCCGCCCGACCGCCAGCGCGTACACGTGGCGTCCGGTGCCGCGGCCGAGCAGCTCGACCGCTCCCGGCTCGCCCAGCGCGGCCACCTGCGCCACCGTCGTGATGCCGGCGGCGTGCAGCTTGGTCGCGCTCACCCGCCCCACCCCCCACAGGGCGGTCACCGGCAGCGGGTGCAGGAACGACAATTCGCTGCCGGCGGGGATCATCAGCAGGCCATCCGGCTTGGCCACATCGCTTGCGACCTTGGCGAGGAACTTCGTCGAGGCGATCCCGATCGTCAGCGCGAGCCCGGCGATCTCCCGCACCTCCTCGCGCAGCCGACCGGCCACCTGGAGCGGCGACCCCTCGATGTGCCGCAGACCGCGCACGTCGATGAACGCCTCATCGATCGACAGCCCCTCCACGAGCGGCGAGTGGCGCCGGAAGATCTCGAACACGACCTTGCTGGCCGCCGAGTAGGCGGAGAAGCGCGGCGGGACCACCACGGCCTCGGGGCAGAGCCGGCGGGCCTGCGCGCCGCCCATCGCAGTGCGCACGCCACAGGCGCGCGCCTCGTAGCTGGACGCGAGAACGACGCCGCCGCCGACGATCACCGGGCGGCCGCGCAGGGCGGGATCGTCGCGCTGCTCGACCGACGCGTAGAACGCGTCGAGGTCAGCGTGGAGGATCGTCGGTTCCGTCCGGCCCATGATCGAACGTATGTTCCCATGAGCGACGGACGACACCCCTGGAGGTCCCGGCGGTTCCCAGGCGAGCTGATATGGGTACGAGCACCGCGTGATCGCCACCGAGTCCCCATCCGGCCTCGTCAACTGGTCGGGCAGCCACCGCTACCGGGCGGCCGAGCTGCACCGCCCGCAGACCCTCGAGGAATTGCAAGGCCTCGTGACCCGCGGGCGCGGGGAGCTGCAGGTCCTGGGCACGCGTCACACCTTCACGGCGATCGGCGATGCGGACGGGCTGATCTCACTCGATCGGCTCCAGGGCGCCGATGCGATCGAGATCGACGCTGCGGCGCAGACGGTGAGATTGGGCGCCACGGTCACCTACGCCGAGCTCGCCAGGGCGCTCAACGCGGAGGGGCTGGCGCTCGCGAACCTCGCCTCGCTGCCGCACATCTCGGTCGTGGGAGCGATCGCGACGGCGACGCACGGCTCCGGCACCCGGCTCGGGAACCTCGCCACCTCGGTGCGCGGACTCGAGCTGATCACGAGCGACGGCGACCGGGTGACGTTCGACTCCGCAGACCCGCGCCTGCCGGGCGCGACGGTGCACCTGGGCGCGCTCGGAGTGGTGACCGCGGTGACCCTCGCCGTCGAGCCGTACTACGAGTTGCGCCAGGACGTCTACCTGGGACTCGACTGGGACGCGCTCGCGGCCCATGTCGACGAGGTGATGTCCGCCGGTCGCAGCGTGAGCGTGTTCCACGACTTCGGCGAGCGCGCGCGAGAGGTGTGGGTCAAGGGCGATCCCGGCCCGGGTGCCCCGCCGGACCTGTTCGGCGCGCTGCCGGCGCAGGCGCCCCACAACCCCGTTCCGGGCGGACTGCCCGAGAACTGCACCGCGCAGCTCGGTTCGGCCGGGCCATGGTCCGAGCGGCTGCCGCACTTCCGGTCCGGCTTCACGCCCAGCTCGGGCGAGGAGATCCAGTCGGAGTGGTTCGTGGCCCGAGAGGACGCATTCCAGGCAATCGACGCGCTGCGTCCGCTCGCGGCGCGGATGCGACAGGTCCTGCAGATAGCGGAGCTGCGCGTGATCGCCGCAGACGAGCTGTGGATGAGCCCGCAGTTTGGGCGCGATTCGGCCGGCCTGCACTTCACCTGGCGCCTGGAGCCCGAGCCCGTCGCACGCATCTGTGCGGAGATCGAACGGCAGCTCGCGCCGCTGGCGCCGCGGCCCCACTGGGGCAAGGTCTTCTCCCCGGGCCCGCTCCCGTGGATACCGGAGCGGCTCGCGGACTTCCTCGCGCTGCGCGAGGAGCTGGATCCGTCTGGCCGCTTCGCCAATCCGTGGCTGCGGGAGCGCGTCATCGGCCCGGCCGGCTGAGCGGCAGCCGGCGGCGGCCCGCCGAGCCCCTCCCGGGCACGCCGCGCGCATACGATTGCCTACAATCGATTTCTCGCGAATGGGAGTGTGGGTGTGACTCGGGTAGAGACGGGGTTCTGGCGATGAGCGCGCTCGCGAACAAGCAGCTGTGGTTCCTGACCGGCAGCCAGCACCTCTACGGCGAGGAGACCCTGGCCCAGGTCGACGCGCAATCCCGCGATGTCGCGGCCGGGCTCGACGCGGCCGCGGCGATCCCGGTCCCGATCGTCCACCGGCCGGTGCTGACAACGGCCACGGACATCCGGCGCGCGTGCATCGAGGCGAGCGCGGATGAGCGTTGCATCGGCGTGATCGCCTGGATGCACACCTTCTCGCCGGCGAAGATGTGGATCACCGGGTTGGCGTCGCTCACCAAGCCGCTGCTGCACCTGCACACCCAGTTCAACCGGTCGTTGCCCTGGGCGCAGATCGACATGGACTTCATGAACCTCAACCAGTCGGCGCACGGCGATCGCGAGTTCGGGTTCATTCAGACCCGGCTCCGGATGCCTCGCAAGGTCGTCGTCGGCCACTGGTCGCAGAGCGACGTGCAGGAGCGCATCGGGGGCTGGAGCCGCGCCGCCGCGGGCCTCGACGAGGCCCACCGGCTCCGGGTGGCGCGGTTCGGCGACAACATGCGCGACGTGGCGGTCACCGAGGGCGACAAGGTCGAGGCCGAGCTGCGGTACGGCATGTCGGTCAACACGTACGGGGTGACGGAGCTCGGCGAGACGATCGCCGCGATCGCCGACACCGACGTCGACGCGCTCTGCGGCGAGTACGAGGATGCCTACGACGTGGTCGAGACCCTGCGCACCGGCGGCGATCGGCACGCCTCGCTGCGCGACGCGGCGCGCATCGAGCTGGGGATCCGGACGTTCCTGGATGAGCTCGGCGCCAAGGCGTACACCGACACGTTTGAGGATCTCGGCCCGCTGAGGCAGCTGCCCGGGATCGCCTCCCAGCGGCTGATGGCCGACGGCTACGGGTTCGGCGCCGAAGGAGACTGGAAGACGGCGGCGCTGCTTCGGATCCTCAAGGTGATGGCCGAGGGGCTGCCGGGTGGCACCTCGTTCATGGAGGACTACACCTACGACTTCGCCCCCGCCCAACCCACCCCCCACGCACCCTCGGGAGAGCCGATGCTGCTCGGCTCGCACATGCTCGAGATCTGCCCGTCGATCGCGGACGGACCGATCCGCTGCGAGATCCACCCGCTTGGGATCGGCGCTCGTGAGGATCCGGTCCGCCTCGTGTTCAACGCCGCACCCGGTCCGGCGGTGGTGATCGGGATGCTGCACCTGGGCGAGCGCTATCGCCTGGTCGCCAACACGATCGAGGTCGTCACACCGGTCCACGACCTGCCCAAGCTGCCCGTCGCGCGCGCACTCTGGCGTCCGGAGCCGAACCTGGCGACCGCCGCCGAGGCGTGGCTGCTGAGCGGCGGTCCCCATCACACCGTGTACACCGCCGCGCTCGGGATCGAACTGCTCACCGATTTCGCTGAGATGCTTCGCACGGAGCTGATCACCATCGACGCCGACACACGGATTCCGCAGCTCACCAAGGAGCTGCGCTGGAACATGGCCTACCACCATCTCGAGCGCGGGCTGTGACCGTGACCGAGCGGCCGCGGCACGTCACGATGAAGGACGTCGCGCAGGTCGCGCGCGTCTCCCAGAGCACGGTGTCACGGGTGCTCTCAGGCGCGCCGCCGGCGGTGCCGATCTCCGAGAGCACGCGCGCGCGGGTGCTCGACACCGCCGCGCGCCTGCAGTACCGCCCCAACCCGCTCGCGCGCGGACTGCGGGGCGCGCCGACGATGTTGATCGGCGCGATCGTCCGTGACGTGACCGATCCGTTCTTCGCGGTGGCGATCGACGCCCTGTCGCGCCACGCACGCCGGCGCGACTACAGCGTCGTGCTGGGGCACGCGCGTGAGCAGGCCGAGGAGGCACTCGCGCTCGCCGCCGTGCTGGAGGCGCGCCAGTGCGACGCGATCGTGCTGCTCGGTGATGTCCGTGAGGAACCCGGCCTGCTCGAGGACCTCGGCGCCGTCGACGGTCCCGTCGTCGAGCTGTGGCGAGGCGCCGGCGACGGCCGGTTCCCGGCGATCTCGGTCGACAACGCGGACGGCATGCGCCAGGCGATCCGGCACCTCTCCGAGCTCGGCCACGAGCGGATAGCGTTCGTGGGGGATCCGGAGAAGGCCGATGTCGCGGTCCGCCTGGAGGCCTACCGCGAATCGGGCGATGACGTCGTCACCGTCCGCAACACCGCGCAGGACGGAGCCGCTGCACTCGACGTGCTCCTCGATCGGCCGAACCCTCCGACGGCGATCGCGGCCGCCACCGACGTGCTCGCCTTCGGACTGCTGCACCGGGCCGCCGCACGTGGCCTGCGCGTGCCTGAGGACCTGTCGGTCACGGGCTTCGATGACATCCCGCTCGCGGCCACCGCGGTGCCGGCGCTCACCACCATCCGCATGCCGATCGACGCGATGGCCGAGGCGGCGGTCGAGCGGGCGATCGGCGCGAGCACCGAGACGTCGGTGTTCGCGACCGAGCTCGTGGTGCGGGCCTCCACCGCGCGCCCCGGCGAGCACTCCGTCCCGCCGGAGGGCGACGCAGCCCGCCGAGAGGACGCGCCGTGAGCGAGAAGTACGTGATCGGCATCGACTTCGGGACGCTGTCCGGGCGGGCGCTCGTCGTGCGCGCCGCCGATGGGGAGGAGATCGGCTCGGCGGTCCACGAGTACCGCCACGCGGTGATCGAGGAGACGCTGCCGGCGAGCGGGCGCCAGCTCGGCACCGACTGGGCGCTCCAGGATCCCGAGGACTACCTGGAGGTGCTGCGCCGGGCGGTCCCGGCGGCGGTCAGGGAGGCCGGGATCGACGCCGCCGACGTCGTCGGGGTCGGCACCGACTTCACCGCATGCACGGTGCTCCCGACGCTCAGCGACGGGACGCCGCTATGCCGCCTGGAGGAGTTCACCGACCGCCCGCACGCATACGTGAAGCTGTGGAAGCACCATGCCGCCCAGCCGCAGGCCGACCGCATCACCGAGCTCGCCCACGAGCGTGAGGAGCCGTGGATCGCGCGGTACGGAGGCCTGATCTCGTCGGAGTGGACGTTCGCCAAGGGGTTGCAGATGCTGGAGGAGGATCCCGAGATCTATGGACGGGCCGAGCGCTTCATCGAGGCCGCCGACTGGATCATCTGGCAGCTGTGCGGCGCCGAGACCCGCAACGCCTGCACCGCGGGCTACAAGGAGCTGCTGCAGGACGGCCGGTACCCCTCGCGCGAGTACCTGGCAGCGCTCAACCCGGAGTTCACCGCGTTCGCCGAGTCGAAGCTCGCCCACCCCATCTCGCAGCTCGGCGAACGCGCCGGCGGGCTGACCGCCGAAGCCGCGGAGTGGACCGGGTTGCCTGAGGGGATCGCGGTCGCGGTCGGAAACGTCGACGCCCACGTGACGCCACCGGCGGCGCAGGCGATCGAGCCCGGGATGCTGGTGGCGGTGATGGGCACCTCGACCTGCCACGTGATGAACGGCCGGCGGCTCGCCGAGGCCCCCGGAATGTGCGGCGTCGTCAAAGACGGGATCACGAGTGGCTACTGGGGCTACGAGGCCGGCCAGAGCGCGGTCGGGGACATCTTCGGTTGGTTCGTCGAGCAGGGTGTGCCGCGCCGGTATCACGACCGCGCGGCCGCGCAGGGGATCTCCGTGCACCAGTTGCTCTCCGAGGAGTCCGCTGAGCAGCCGGTCGGCGCCCACGGGCTGGTGGCGCTCGACTGGATGGGCGGCAACCGCTCGACGCTCGTCGACCACACCCTAAGCGGGACGATCGTCGGGCTCACGCTGGCCACGCGTCCCCCGGAGATCTACCGGGCGCTGCTTGAGTCGACCGCGTACGGCACGCGGGAGATCATCGAGAACTTCGAGCGCTCGGGCGTGCCGGTCACCGATCTGGTCGTCGCCGGCGGCCTGCTCAAGAACCCGGTGCTGATGCAGATCTACGCGGACGTGTGCCGGCGCCCGCTGAGCGTGCTTCAGTCCGATCAGGGCCCCGCGCTCGGCTCGGCGATCCACGCGGCGGTCGCCGCCGGGGTCCACAGCGACGTCGCGGCGGCATCGACCGCGATGGGCCGGTTGCGACGCGAGGCCTACACGCCCGACCCGACGCGGGCGGCCGTGTACGACGAGCTCTATGCCGAGTACACACGGCTCTACGACTACTTCGGGAGGGGGACCAACGAGGTGATGCACCGGCTGCATGCGATCCGCAGCCGCGTGCGCGGAGGTGATGCGACATGAGTGGAACGGCAAGCGGAGTACCGAGTTCCCTGCGCGACGCGGTGGCGCGGATGCGCGAGGACGTCTGTGCGCTGCACGCCGAGCTGGTGCGCTACGAGCTCGTGGTCTGGACGGCGGGCAACGTGTCGGGACGGATGCCCGGCGAGGACCTGATGGTGATCAAGCCGAGCGGGGTGTCCTACGACGATCTCACGCCCGAGTCGATGGTCGTCTGCTCACTCGACGGCTCGGTGCTCGAAGGCGACCACGCGCCCTCGAGCGACACCGAGTCCCATGCGTTCGTCTACCGCTCGATGGAGGAGGTCCACGGGGTCGTACACACCCACTCCACCTACGCCTCCGCCTGGGCGGCGCGCGGCGAACCGATCCCGTGCGTGCTCACGGCGATGGGCGACGAGTTCGGCGGGCCGATCCCGGTCGGCCCGTTCGCGCT
>Ga0335075_10016697_pt1 | contig 10944 bp, 8 predicted proteins | sample Lox_Sample_24_FD_206723 | JGI IMG/M metagenome (GOLD analysis project Ga0335075, IMG submission 206723) | Soil microbial communities from Loxahatchee National Wildlife Refuge, Florida, United States - Lox_Sample_2.4 | ecosystem: Environmental > Terrestrial > Soil > Wetlands | place: USA: Florida... | reverse complement strand
GCGGTGTTCACCAGCGCCTCGGCCAGCGCGGTCCGGGCCAGCGACGGGAAGTGGTGGTTGCCGATGTCGAACCGCTGCATGGCCGCGGTGACCGCGGCGATGACCTCGGGATTGCGGTGCCCGAGGTTGTAGGTTCCGCCGTTCAGGTGCACGTCGATGAGCCGCTTGCCCTCGACGTCGTAGATGAAGTAACCCTCCCGCCGGTCGATGACCAGCGGGACGCCGGCGTCCACCCAGAACTGGGTCTTGTCCGGGTTCCAGAACTGCCGGGATGCCTCGAGCATCTCGCCCTTGGACGGGAAGGCGATCAGCTCCTCGGCCATGCCACCTCCACGCCGCCGGCCCGGATCCGCACTTTGGTCTGACCAAATACGTACCCTTTAGACCTTTAGGTGTCAAGTGGTCCAGGTTAAGTCCATATTTCATGAACCAAAACTCTTGTCACGACTTGTACCTGCTGATACTGTCCGCGCTGTGACCTGTACCACAGTCCGTCCCGTAACCGTTTGACCCGCTTTTGACGGACCACCCGATTCGGGAGGCGCGCATGGCACAGTCGGAACTTCCCCGCGTCGGTGGCATCGAGGGGATGGAAGAGACCTTCGACATCTCCCAGCGGGAGGAGGTGCCGAAGCTCCGCAAGCACGCGGTGGGCCTGGGCGGGGTGCTGTTCCTCACCGTCACCGGGTCGGCGCCGATCTCGGCCATGCTGTTCAACACGCCGATCATGGTCGGCTACGGGCAGGGCGCGGGCGCGCCCGCGGCGTTCATCTTCGCCGCGATCGTGCTGGTCGTGTTCTCCGTCGGGTACGTCGCGATGGCCCGGAAGAAGACCACCACCGGCGGCTTCTACTCCTACATCAGCCACGGCCTGGGCCGGGAACTCGGCATCGGCACCGGCTATGGCGCGGTCCTCGCGTACTCGGTGTTCGAGGCGTCGCTGGCCGGCGGGTTCGCCTACTTCGCCAACCTGAAGCTGGCCTCGTTCGGCGTCAACATCGGCTGGCCGTGGCTGGCCCTGTTCATGGTCGTGCTGATCTCGCTGCTCACCTTCTTCGACGTCCGGCTATCCTCCACGCTGCTGGCCATCGGGCTGATCAGCGAGATCGCGATCCTGATCATCTTCGACATCTTCATGTTCGCCAAGGGCCACCCGACCTGGGGCGCGATCAACCCGGTCAAGGCGTTCAGCAGCTTCCCGGCGTCCGGCAAGCTGCTGGCCGGCTCGGTCGGCATCGGGCTGTTCTTCGCGTTCTGGTCCTGGGTCGGCTTCGAGATGGCGCCCAACTACGCCGAGGAGTCCCGCAACCCGAAGCGGATCGTGCCCCGCGCGCTGTACATCTCGGTCATCGGGCTGGGCGTGTTCTACACGCTGACCTCGTGGGCGCCGCTGTTCGGCTACTCCTCGACGCACGCGGCGATCACCGCGGCGCAGACCAACGCGGCGAACTTCTACCTGGACCCGGCCCGGGCGCTCGCCGGGAACTGGGTGGCCTCGATCATGAGCTACCTGATCATCACCGGCTCGTTCGCCTGCGGGATGGCGTTCCACAACACCGCGGCCCGGTACATGTACTCGCTGGGCCGGGAGGGCCTGCTGCCCGCCCCGCTGGGCCGCACCCACCCCAGGTTCAAGAGCCCATACATCGCCTCGGTGGTGCAGTCCGTGGTCTCCGTGGTGATCATCATCCTGTTCGCCGTGTTCACCGGCACCAACGACCCGAACTCCCAGGCCTACCTGCAGCTGTACGGGCTGATGGCGGTCATGGGCGTGATCATCATTCTGGGCGTGCAGGCGCTGGTGTCGCTGGCCATCCTGGTCTACTACGAGCGGCACCACAAGGACGAGGCGCACTGGTGGAAGACCCGGCTGGCCCCGGTCCTGGCCCTGGTGTCCCAGGCCTACGTGGTGTACCTGCTGTTCGACAACATCGACTTCCTGGGCAGCGGCTACGGCTACGCGAAGTGGTTCGGCCCGATCGACCTGGTCGTCGTGCTGGCCGGGGTGGGCGCCGCGTTCTACTTCAAGAAGCGCAAGCCGGAGAAGTACGAGCAGGCCGGGCGGCTGATCAACGAAGGGCTCTAAGCCACCTGTACCGGGCGCGCCGCCACGCCATCGCGCCCCCGATTGACCGCCGCCGGGGCTTCCCCCCGGTACGCTGACCGGGTCTGACGTCCCGGGGGGCTGGCGGTTCAGCGATGGCGATGGCGGCGCGCTCAGCATGGTCCAGGGCGGCATCCAGTGCGGCGGTGCTGGCCGGGCTGGCCCTGCTCGTGGCCGGCTGCGGACCGGCCGCCACCCATCCGGCCGCCGCCGTTACCCCGCCCCATGCCTCAGCCCGCAGCGCCCCGCCCAGCACTGCGGCCAGGCCGGCTGCCTCCCCCACCATGGCCCGCACCCGGCCGAGCGGGGGGCCGACCGTGCTGCCGGCGCCGCTGCCGCCGGGCAGTCTGCCCCAGACCAGGGCGCTGCCCAGCGCGGGCGCCCGGGTGTTCCACGCCGAGATGACCGACCTGTGGGCCGCGGTGGTGACCGGCCAAGCCCGGCTGGCTGCCCAGGCGTTCTTCCCGCTGGGCGCCTATACCCAGGTCAAGGCCATTGCCGACCCGGCCGCCGACTGGCACAGCCGGCTGTTCGGTGACTTCCGGCTGGACGTGGCGGCCGCGCACCACTATCTCGGTCATGGCGCGGCGCACGCCAGGCTGCTCCGGGTGATCGTGCCATCCGCCGAGGCGGCCTGGATCAATCCGGGCGTCTGCTACAACTCGGTTGGCTACTGGCACGTCGGCGGCGCCCGGCTGGTGTACCGGGAGCATGGCCAGGTGCGCTCGATCGGCATCGCGTCGCTGATCTCCTGGCGCGGCCGGTGGTACGTGGTTCATTTCGGCGCGGTGCTCCGCACCGGGGCTAGCGGCCTGGTCGACCAGCCGGCCACCGGTCCCGGTGTCCCCGGCCCGCCAGGAGGCTGCTAGCCAGCCACCCGGGCCAGGGCAATCAGCCCGGGCCCGGTATTCGGGAAGGCCCGCTGCAGCATCCGGAACGGCGCGGTGCCGCACTGGATGGCGGTGCCACGAGCCCTTCCGGCTGGCTGGAGCAGGCGGCCGGAGGCCGCGGTACGCTCGGCCGCGGACCTGGTTCCCGCGGCGGCCAGCCGCCGCCGGGCTAGCACGTTCCGGGCCGCCTCCAGCAGGTAGCCGAGCGGGCAGCCGTACTGGCGCAGCACGATCGCCGTGCCGCCGCCGCCGGCCAGCAGGGCGGCCAGCGCCGCCGGGTCGTACCGGCGGAAGTGGCCGACCAGCTCATCGGCCGGGCCGTAGCGCCGCTGGTGAGCTGGGACGGACAGGATCAGCCAGCCACCGGGCCGCAACCGGGCCAGCCACTCGCGGACCGCCGCCGCGTCGTCCTCGATGTGCTCGAGCACCTCGAACGCGCAGACCAGGTCGAACCGCTGCGCGCCGAGCGCCGACACCCCGATGTTGCGGACCTCGCCGCGCCCGGCGGCGCTCATCCGCTGCTGGGCGACCGAGTACGATGCCTGGTCCGGCTCGACGCCCAGGTAGCGGTAGCGCTGCGCGAGGCGGACGCCGAGCCCGCCCTGGCCACAGCCGACCTCGAGCACGTCACTGACGCCTGGCGGCAGCATGCGCTGGACGACGTCGTAGCGCAGCCACGCGTTCGGGGTCAGCGGGGCCACCGCGCCGGCCGGTTCCGTCAGGGCGGCACTGGTTCTCATGCCAGGCTCCTCATCGGATGAGCCGCTGGGCGCAGCCGGTGCAGCAGCGGGGCAGCGACCTGCCCGGGCGCGAAACGCTCCGCCGCCCGCTGGGCGGCCTGCCCGCGGAGCGAGGCCAGCTGGGCACGGTCCGCGGCCAGCCGGAGCAGGGCGTCCGCCAGTGCCCGCGGATCACCGGGCGGGACCAGCACGGCGGCCGGGCCGAGAGCGCGCCGTTGCGGCGCCGTGTCCGACGTGATGATCGCGCAGCCGGCGGCGGCCCCCTGGAACACCTTGTTCGGCACCACGCGCAGCGCCTTGTCCCCGGTACCGAAGATGCCCAGGCAGACATCGTGCGCAGCGACCAGCGCGGGAAGCTGGGCAGCGGGCACCCAGTCCACCCAGCGGACGGCGGCATTGGCCGCGGCGGCCGCCCGGGCCGCGGCCGCGTCCTGGCCGCCGCCGATCATGGTCACCTCGATGGGCGCCCCGGTGATCAGGTTCAGCGCGGCGCCAATGACGGGCGTGCCCTGGAGCGGCGTATACAGGCCATAGAACACCACCCGCAGCGGTCCATGGCCGTCTGCCCGGCCGCCGGATTCCAGGCCGGCCCGGCCGGCGGCGTCGGCCGCGGCGAACCAGCCGGCCGGGGCGCCCACCGGGACCACTACGGCCCGGGAACGGTACCGGCCCGGGAGCGCGGCCCGGTGTTCCTCCGTGTCCACCAGCACCACCGCGGCGGCGGCCAGCGCGGCGGCGTCGATCATCCTGAGCAGCGCCCGGCGCGGGCCGCCGTCCAGCCGCCGGTCGCGCCCCGTGCCGCTGGCACTGACCAGGTGGTCAAGGACAATGGGCACGCTGCGGAACAGCAGCCGGGCCAGATGCACGTCGAAGTGGCCGAGATAGCCCACCAGCACCACGTCTGGCCTGCGCATGTGGCGGGCGGTGCGGGCCAATGTCAGCCACCGCTGGGCCATCCGGGCCAGCAGCGCAGGCACCCGCCAGGGCTGGGCCAGCATGGCTACCCGGGCGGCGGTACCCAGTCCCAGTGGCGCATTGCACTCGGCCACCTCGGCTCCGCTGGCGCGGAGGCCCTCCCCGAGGATCGCAATTCGCGGATGAGCCGCCGCATCATAAGTGCCGAAAAGAAGAACGCGCATGGTTTGGCTACCCTAACCGCTGCCGCAGACGAATACGCCAGAATGTGGCCTAACCGTTCGCCCGGACGTTTAAGCTCGGCGCCATGCCGGACCGCCAGGCCGCTCCCCGGGCGGCGCCGCGAAACAATGACCGGGGCGGAATACCTGCCCGGCAGGGCACCTGGCGGGCCGCCGCCCGGCTGCTTTCCGGCCGGCCGGCCCGCTACGGGTTCGTCGCCGTCACCGTCGGTCTCGGCGGGTACGCGGTGGCCCGGGAATGGGCCGGCGTGCGGGCCGGCCTGGCCAGCCTGGGCCCGGGCACGGCCGCCGCCGCGCTGCTCAGCGTGCTGGCCGCGATGCTGGCGACCATGCAGGCCTGGCGGGTGCTGCTGGCCGGGCTCGGTTCCCCGCTGCCCGCCCGGCCCGCCGCCCGCATCCTGTTCGTCGGCCAGCTGGGCAAGTACCTGCCCGGCTCGGTGTGGCCGGTACTGGCGCAGATGGAACTGGGCCACGCCTACCATGTGCCGCGGCACCGCTCGGCCAGCGCATCGGTGCTCACCATGTTGATGTCGCTGCTCACCGGCCTGCTGGCCGCTCTGGTCACGCTGCCGTGGGCGGCGGGCGCGACACCGTACCGGTGGGCTTTCGCCGTCGCGCCGGTGCTGCTGGTGTGCCTGCATCCCCGCTTGCTCAACGCCCTCCTGAACTGGCTGCTCCGCCTGGCCAGGCGGCCCGCGCTGGAACAACCACTCACGGGGCGGGTCGTCGCCGCCGCACTGGCCTGGTCGCTGGGCGCCTGGGTGCTCTACGGCCTGCAGATCTGGCTGCTCGTGGTCCGGCTTGGTGCCCCGCCGGGCCGCGCCGCCCTGCTGGCCGTCGGCGGTTACGCGTTCGCCTGGAGCGTCGGGTTCCTGATCGTCATCGCCCCGGCCGGTGCCGGGATCCGGGACGTGCTGCTGGTGGCCGTGCTGGGCCCGGTCCTCGGGGTGGGCAGCGCGACCGCGGTGGCACTCATGTCCCGGGTGCTGACCACGGTGGGCGATCTGCTGGGCGCCGCGCTGGCGGCGGGGTCCAGCCACCGCCCGCCGGCCGAGCGTCACCGAAAGGTCACTAGCCACGTTAATAGCGTTAAGTAGGTTTTGTTTCAGAGGTTTTAAAATACTTTTGTTGACGAGGCATTTAGCTCTTGCCCGGCCAATTACGGCGGTTATCGCACACGCCGGAGTTCTGCCCGTTATTCTCCCGACTCGTGGGATTCCGGTTGCCTTTGGAGCGGGCTGCGCGGGCGGCTCAGGAGACCGGCCGGGCGCCGTCCGGCACGGTGTCACGCCCGGCCCGGCCGCGGGGGGCGCACCTGGCCGGCCTGGGGCTGCTCACCGTGGCGGCCGCGGCCGGCTACACGGTGGTCGCGCTGGGCCGCTATCACACGTTCCAGACCGCGTCCTACGACCTGGTGATCTTCGATCAGGCGGTGCGGTCGTACGCGCACCTGGGGCCGGGGATCTCGGTCATGAAGGGGCTGCACAACGGGTTCGGCCCGGGCTTCTCGGTGCTCGGGGATCACTTCTCCCCGGTGCTGGCCCTGCTCGCCCCGCTGTACTGGGTGTCGGACAGCCCGGCCAATCTGCTGGTCGCCCAGGCGGTGCTGTTCGCGCTGGCCATCCCGCCGCTCTGGCTGTTCACCCGGCGCGCCTTCGGCGGCGGCCGGAAAGCCGTGGCGGCCGCCTACCTGGTGGCCGCGTCGTACGCGCTGAGCTGGCCGATCGCGTCCGCCGTGGGCTTCGACTTCCATGAGGTGGCGTTCGCCCCAGTGCTGACCGCGGTGGCGCTGGAGCGGCTGCAGGCCGGCCGGCTGCGCGCCGGGCTGCTCGCCCTGGCCGGCCTCCTGCTGGTCAAGGAGGACATGGGCTTCCTGGTCGCCGGGATCGGGGTTTACCTGGCGGTGGGCCGCCCGCGCACGCTGCCGCGCCAGCTGCGCACCGGGCTGGTGCTGGTGGCGGCCGGCCTCGGGTACAGCGTGCTGGCCACCTACCTGCTGATCCCGGCGGCCGGCGGCCGGGCCGACTACTACTGGGCCTACCAGTCGCTGGGCAGCAACGTCCCGCAGGTCATCGGGCATATCCTCATCCACCCGGTCAGCTCGGCCCGGGTGCTGATCACGCCCCGGGTCAAGGTGGACACGGTGCTCTGGCTGCTGGCCGCGTTCTGCTTCCTGTCCCTGGTCTCGCCGATCGCGCTGGCCGCGGTCCCGCTGCTGCTCGAGCGCATGCTGGGCAGCAAGTTCCCGAACTGGTGGGTCACCGCCTTCCAGTACAACGCCTACCTGGTGGTGGTGCTGGCCTGCGCCGCGGCGGACGGCGCGGCGCGGCTGGACCGCTGGGCTACCGCCGCCCGGGAGCAGGCCGGGGCGCGCCGCTGGGTGGCGCCGGGCACGGTCGCGCTCGGCTGCGCGGTGGCCATGCTGGCCGTGGCGGTGGCCCTGGTCCCCCGGTTCGCGTTCGGCCCGGCGCTGCACGCCTCGTTCTACCGCCGGGATGCCCGGATGCGGGCCGCCGCGGCCGCGGACGCCGCGGTGCCCAGTGGGGTCACCGTGGCCGCGGTGAACAACCTCGGCCCGCAACTGTCCGGCCGGGACACCGTGCTTTTGTGGGACGGCGATGGGCAGACCCCGCGGTACACCCCCTGGGTGGTGGCTGACGTGGCCCACCATGACTTCACCTTCCCGTCGCTGCGGGCGCAGCGGCAGCGGGTCGCGCTGCTGGAGCGGCACGGGTACCAGGTCGTGTTCCGCCGCGACGGGTATCTGGTGCTGCGCGGGCCGGCCGCCGCCGCGGGTGGGCGGACCCGGTGATCGCGGCGACCCGGACCGCGCTGGCCGGCCCGGCGCGCTGGGCCGGGCGGCCGGGCGGGCCGGGGTCCGTGGATCCGGCCGGCCGGCTGCTGGCCCGGCTGTCCGTGCTGCCCGCGCTGCTGGTGCTCAGCTGGCTGCTGGCCGGGCTGCCGCTGCTGCTGCTCGGCGCGTTCCGCCCGCTGCTCATGCTGGTCATCTCGGTGCCGCTGGCCGTGCTGCTCGCGCTGGCCGGGCTGCGCTGGATCCCCGGGCTGCCCGGCCCGGATGACGTGCCCGGCGCGGGCGTGGCGGAGCCGGCCGCGGCGGCCCGCACGCCCTGGTGGCCGGTGCTGGCCGTGCTGGCCATCGCGGCCGCGTTCGGCGCCGACCAGATGATCTACCACAGCCAGTTCCTCATCGTGATGCGGGACCCGGGCTCCTATGCCCAGTTCGCGGCCTGGATCGCCGGCCATCACGGGCTGCCGATCCCGCAGGACCAGGCCGCCTTCGGCGGCCCGCACCACCTGCTGACCTTCGACAGCTTCGCGTTCTACCAGGTCGGCTCCGTGATCGTGCCGCAGTTCATGGCCGGGCTGCCGATGCTGCTGGCGGGCGGCTTCTGGCTGGGCGGGGCCGCCACCGCGGTGGCCATGGCGCCGGTGTTCGGGGCGCTGGCCGTGCTCACCTTCGGTGGCCTGACCGCCCGGCTGATCGGGCCGCGCTGGGCGCCGCTGGCCGCGCTGGTGCTGGCCATATCGCTGCCGATGCAGTTCACCAGCCGCGCCACGTACAGCGAACCGGTGGCGGCGATCTTGTTCCTGGGCGGGCTGTGCCTGGTCACCGACTCGCTGCGGGTTGGCCGCCCCGGCCGGGCGGTGCTGGCCGGGCTCGGCGGGCTGGCCCTCGGCGCCACCCTGCTGGTCCGGATCGACGGCGCCAGCGACATCCTGCCGGTACTCCCGTACGGCGGCCTGCTGCTGATCAGCCGCCGGCCGCAGGCCTGGCCGCTGCTCGGCGGCCTGGCCGCCGGGGCGGCCTACGGCGCGGCCGACGGGCTGCTGCTGTCCCGGCCCTACCTGGCCAGCATCAAGACATCGCTGATCCCGCTGGCCGGGCTGGCCGTCCTGGTCGCGGCGGGCACCACGGCGGCGGTGCTGCTGTTGCGCCGCCGTGGCCTGCCCGCCATCCGTAGTGCGCTGCTGCCCAACGCCGTGGCCGGGCTGGCCTTCCTGATCCTGCTCGGCCTGGCCGGGCGGCCGTACCTGCAGACGACCCGGGCCGCGGTGAACAAGCCAACGCAGGGGGCCATGGCGGACTGGCAGCGCGCCGATCACCTGCCGGTCCAGCCGACCCGGCTGTACTGGGAGCTCAGCCTGCACTGGGTGTTCTGGTACATCGGCCTGCCCGCGGTGCTGCTCGGCACGCTCGGCGCCGCACTGCTGGCCCGGCGCTGCCTGCGCGGCCAGACACCGGCCTGGACCCTGCCGCTGATCACCTTCGCCTGGACCATCGTGACCACGCTGTACCGCCCGGCCATCGTGGCCGACCAGCCGTGGGCCAGCCGGCGGCTCGTGCCGGCCGTGCTGCCCGGTTTCGTCCTGCTGGCCGTGTGGGCGCTGCGGTGGCTGCTCGGCTGGGTGCGCGGGCACGGCTACGACCGCCCGGTGCTGCTGCTGGCCGGTGTGGTGGGCGCCGCCGCGCTGCTGCTGCCGGCCGCGCTGACCACGTTCGGGCCGGGGCTGGCCAGCCAGCTGCGGAGCGTGCGCCCGGTCCCCGCGACCCTGACGTTCACCCCCACCTACCAGGGCGAAGTCGCCGCCGCCCGGGGCCTGTGCGCCGCCATCCCGCGGGACAGTTCGGTGGTCATCGTGGACGGGTCGATCGCCGACACCATGACCGAACTGGTCCGCGGTATGTGCGCCGTCCCGGTGGCCCGGATGTCCAGCCCGGCCGCGCCCGCGGTGCGGGAGGTCACCACCGGCATCCGGCAGGCCGGCCGGCTGCCCGTGCTGCTGGCCGCCACCCGCCGGGAGCTGCGGCCCTACGGCGCGCCCGCGCACCGGGTCATGGCCCTGCGCACCCGGCAGGACCCGCACACGCTCGTCACCCCGCCCAAGGGCACCTGGAAACTCGCCGTCAACGTCTGGATGTCGGAGCCGCCACGATGAACACCGTCACCCCCGCTGTCCCGGTCCCGGCGGCCACCGTGCTGCCCGCGGCGGGCACCACCGGGCACAGCCCGTACGTCACCATCGTGCTGCCCTGCCACAACGAGCAGGGGCATGTCGTGGCCGAGGTGGAGCGCATCTGCGCGGCGATGGACGCGAGCGAGTACCGCTACGAGCTCGTCGCCTATGACGACGCGTCCACCGATGACACGCTGGCCCGGCTGCAGGAGGCCGCCCCGCAGTTCCCGCAGCTGCGGATCGTGCACTTCCGGCGCAACGGCGGGTCAGGCACGGTGCGCCGGATCGGCACCCAGGAGGCGCACGGCCAGATCGTGGTGTGGACCGATGCGGACATGACCTATCCCAACGAGCGCATCCCCGAACTGGTCCGGATGCTGGAAAAGGACCCAGACGTGGACCAGGTGGTCGGGGCCAGGACGACTGAGGAGGGCAGCCACAAGCTGCTCCGGGTGCCGGCCAAATGGTTCATCCGCAAGCTCGCCGAGCGGCTGACCAGCTGCGAGATTCCCGACCTGAATTCCGGGCTGCGGGCGTTCCGCCGTCAGGTCGCGCTGCCCTACCTGCGGCTGCTGCCGCCCGGGTTCTCCTGCGTGACCACGATCACCATCGCGTTCCTGGCCAACCAGCACGACGTGCGGTACGTGCCCATCGGGTACGCGAAGCGGGCAGGCACGTCCAAGTTTCACTTCGTGAAGGATGCCTACCGGTACATCCTGCAGGTGCTGCGCATGGTGATGTACTTCAACCCGCTGAAAGTGCTGATGCCCATCGCGCTGGCCCTGCTCGGGCTGGGCGCCGCCAAGGCCGTCTACGACGTGGTGGTGCACCCGTTCCATGTCGCCGACGACACCGTGCTGGTCTTCGTCAGTGGCCTGATCATCGCCACCCTGGCCCTGCTGGCCGACCTGATCGTGCGGTCCCGCAGCGACGGCTGAAACCATGTCCCCCCGACGTGGCGGCCTGCACATAGCCGCGCGGGCTCGTATCCTGTCCGGCATGCGCTCACCGGTCTCCCCGGCGCGCCGCGCCTGGCTACCCACCGTCACCTGTGGCCTGCTGGCCACCCTGGCCGT
>Ga0335075_10016694_pt1 | contig 10945 bp, 10 predicted proteins | sample Lox_Sample_24_FD_206723 | JGI IMG/M metagenome (GOLD analysis project Ga0335075, IMG submission 206723) | Soil microbial communities from Loxahatchee National Wildlife Refuge, Florida, United States - Lox_Sample_2.4 | ecosystem: Environmental > Terrestrial > Soil > Wetlands | place: USA... | reverse complement strand
GCCGTCCGCGGCGACGAGCGCGACGTCGGTCTTGCTGTTCCCGCCGTCGATGGCGAGCACCGCCGGCCGGGCGGGCCGTGCGTCAGCCACGGCCGGGCGCCCCGGCCGCCGAGGCCCAGGGAAGGAATCGCGCGTTCTCGGCGAGCAGCCGGTCTGTCATCGCCTCGGCGAGCGAATACTGCCCGATCAGCGGGTGCGCCAGCAGTGCCGCGGCCACCCGGGTCCGCCCGCCGCGCAGCGCGGCGTCGAGCGCGAGTTCCTCGTACGCGGACACGTGCGCGACCAGGCCGCGCAGCAGCGGCGCCAGCGGCTGGACCGGCGCGGGAGCCGGTCCGTCGCGGCCGATCCGCGCGGGCACTTCGATCACCGCGGCGTCGCCGAGGAACGGCAGCGTCCCGTCGTTGCGCAGGTTGACCACCTGGACGTCCTGGGCGTCGCCGAGAAGCGACGACAGCAGCGCGACCGCCGCCTCCGAGTAGAACGCGCCGCCCCGCCGGGACAGCAGCTCAGGCTTGTGGTCAAGCGCCGGGTCGGCGTACATCCGCAGCAGGTCCCGCTCGATGCCGGCCACCTCCGCCGCCCGCGTCGGCCCCTGGAGCTGCTCGGTGACCGCCTCGTCGTGCGCGTAGAAATAGCGGAGGTAGTAGGAGGGTACCGCGCCCATTTCATCCAGAACGGACGGTGGTGACCCCACCCGCGAGGCTATCTCTCCCCCGTGGGCGGCGAGGAGTTCCGGCAGCTTGTCCTTCCCGTCGACGAGCACCGCCCGCTCCCAGGTGAGGTGGTTCAGCCCCACGTGGTCGAGCGACACCTCCCCGGGCGCCGCCCCCAGCAGCGACGCGAACCAGCGCTGGAAGCCGATCGCCACGTTGCACAGCCCGACCGCGCGGTGCCCGGCGTCGAGCAGCGCGCGGGTCACGATGCCGACCGGGTTGGTGAAGTCGATGATCCACGCGCCGGGCGCGGCGCGCCGCCGCGCCCGTTCGGCGACGTCGAGGACGACCGGCACGGTCCGCAGCGCCTTGGCCAGCCCGCCCGCCCCCGTGGTCTCCTGGCCAATCCGGCCGTAGTCGAGCGGCCAGGTCTCGTCCCGGTCACGCGCCGCCTGGCCGCCCACCCGCAGCTGGATCAGGACCGCCCCGGCACCGTCGGCGCCGTCGTCCAGGCTGGTCGTCCAGCGGACCCGCGCCGGGTGTCCCTGGGCGCGCATGATCCGCGCCGACACCGGGCCGACCGCCGCGAGCCGCGTCTCGTCGGGGTCGACGAGGACAAGTTCGGTGACCTCCCGCGCGAGCCGGCCGAGCCCGTCGGCGAGTTCGGGCGTGTACGTCGACCCGCCGCCGATCACGGTGAGCTTCATGCCGAGAAGGCCCTGACCTCGGCGCCCGTCTGGGCGACGTGGCACGCCGCGGCGTGGCCCGGGGCGAGGTCCTTGAGCACCGGGTCCGCCTGCTCGCAGACGTCGATGGCCAGCGGGCAGCGCCAGCGGAACCGGCAGCCGGGAGTCGGGTCGATGACCTTCGGCGGCTCCCCCCGGTCGGTCTCGGCCGCCACGTGCAGCGGCGCCCGCGGGTCAGGGACGGCGGACAGCAGCAGCTGGGTGTAGGGATGCCGCGGGCTGGCGAGCACCTCCTCGATCGGCCCGGTCTCGGCGATCTCGCCGGCGTACATCACGATCAGCCGGTCCGCGACGTACCGGGCACTGGCGATGTCGTGGGTGATGTACAGGATGGAGACGCCCTCCTCGTCGCGCAGCTTCGCCATCAGGTTGAGCAGGCCGATCCTGATCGACACGTCCAGCATGGAGACCGGCTCGTCGGCCAGGATCAGCTTCGGCCGCGTGACCAGCGCCTGCGCGAAGCCGACCCGCTGCCGCTGGCCGCCGCTCAGCTCGTAAGGGAACCGGTGCAGCATCTCGGCGCCGAGCCCGACCACCTCGAAGACGCGGGCAGCCTCGGCATCGCGCTGGCTCGCCGACAGCTCCGGCCGGTGCAGCTTCAGGCTGCGCAGCACCCCGTGCGACACCCGGAACACCGGGTTCATCGAGGCGAAGGGGTCCTGGAAGACCATCGGCACCCGGCCGCTGTACCGCAGCCGGTCCCGCCGGGACCGCAGCCGGGTCAGCGGCGTCCCCTCGTAGCTGATCTCACCCGCCGTCGGCTTGTACACCCGCGCCAGCAGCCTGGCGATCGTGGACTTGCCGCTGCCGCTCTCGCCGGCCAGCGCCACGATCTCGCGCTCGCCGATGCTGAAGCTCACGTCGTCCACGGCGTGCAGCGTCCGCCGGGCCAGCGCCCCGCCGATCTTGAAATGCCTGGTCAAGTGCTCCGCCCTGAGCAGCTCCGGCCGCGAATCGTCAGGCATCGGCCCGGCCTCCCGCCTGCTGAGTCGCGCTCCCGGCCGCCGCGTCGTCGTAGAGCAGGCAGCGGACGAGCGAGCCGTCCCGCTCGTACAGATCCGGCGCCTGTTCGCTGCACCGGTCGAAAGCCATGGGGCACCGGGGGTGGAACCGGCAGCCGTTCGGGATGATGGCTAGATTGGGCGGGCTGCCAGGGATGCCCTTGAGCGGGACCTTAGCCCCGCGGATCGAGGGGAAGGCTTCAAGCAGCCCCTGCGTGTAGGGGTGCCGTGGCGCGTCGAACACGCTCCTGGTCGCGCCGAGCTCGGACACCTGGCCGGCGTACATCACCAGCAGCCGGTCGGAGAAGTGGCTGATCAGGGACATGTCGTGGGTGACGAAGATGATCGCGAAGCCGAGTGACTCCTGGAGCTCCTTGATCTGCACCATCAGCGAGCGCTGCGCCACCACGTCCAGCGCCGACGTGGGCTCGTCCATGATCACCAGCTCCGGCGTGAACAGCATCGCCATCGCGATCATGGCGCGCTGCCGCATTCCGCCGGACAGCTGGTGCGGATAGCTGCGCAGGTGAGCCGAGTCGATGCCGACCATCCGGAGCACCTCCGCGGAACGGGCGGCGATCTCGTCGCTCCGCCTGACCCCGTGCGCCCGCAGCGCGTCCTTGAACTGCGCGCCGATCGACTTGACCGGGTTCAGCGCGTTCATCGCGCTCTGCATGACGACCGACAGGTCGCGCCAGCGGGTCGCGGCGAGCTGCCGGTCGGTCAGCCCCACCAGGTTCGTCCCCTGGAACCGGACGCTGCCGCCGTCGACGCGGGCCGGCGGGGCGAGCAGCTGGGCGATGGCGAACAGCAGGGTGGACTTCCCGCAGCCGGATTCGCCGACGATGCCGAGGAACTCGCCCCTGCCGACGGTGAACGACACGTCGTCGACCGCCCGGACGCTGCCGCGGTCCAGGACGTATTCCACGGACAGGCCGCTGACCTCGAGCACTGGCTCAGGAACGCGCGGGTCGGACACGCTTGCTCCGTATCTTCCTGACCGGCCGCAGGGCCGGGTTCCCGATCTCATCGAATGCGTAGTTCAGCAGGGCGAAAGCCGTCCCGAGGGCGGCGATGCACACGCCGGGCGCGACCGCCCACAGGTACTGCCCCGTCTGCAGCGCCTCGTTGTTCTCGGCCCAGTACAGCATCGTGCCCCAGCTCGTGGCGTTCGGGTCGCCGAGGCCGATGAACTGCAGGCTCGAGGCGAACAGCACGGCGTACAGCGCGTTGGTGAGGAACGCGGCTACCAGCAGCGACGTCATCGTGGGCAGGATCTCCACGCCGATGATGTACACCGCCCGCTCGCCGCGGACCCGCGCCGCCTCCAGGAAGTCCCTGCTCCGCACGCTGAGGGCCTGCGAGCGCAGCTGACGCGCCGTGTACGACCAGCCAGTCAGCGTGAGCACCGTGATCAGCACCAGCGTGCCCGAGTTCTGCACGTAGGCGGCGATGACGATGAGCAGCGGGAACAGCGGGATGACCAGGAGCACGTCGGTGATCAGGTTCAGCACGCCGTCCCAGGCGCCGCCCAGGTAAGCGGCGGTCACGCCGATGATCGCCGCGATCGCCGTCGACGCGAGCCCGGCGCCGAACGCGATGATCAGGACCTGCCGGGTGCCCCACACGACCTGGGCGAACAGGTCCTGGCCGTAGGCGGTGGTGCCGAACAGGTGGGCGGCGCTGACCCCCATGCTGCGGCCGTAGATCTCCGCGGTCGGGCTGTCGTGCGCGATCAGGCCGGGGAACAGCGCGAGGAAACAGAAGAAGAGCAGCAGCACGGCGCCGGCGGTCGCCTTCCGGTTCCTGCCGACGGCGCGCCACAAGCGCCGGGCCGCCTGGCCGCCGAGCGGGCGGGCCGGCTGGATCGTCGCGGTGGTGGCGGCCATGGCCTACCCCGCCGACCTGGTGCGCGGGTCGAATATCGCGGTGGCGATGTCGGCGAGCAGGATGGCCACCAGCACCGCGACGGTGATGAGCAGGAACAGCGCCTGCATCAGCGGGTAGTCCTCGTTCTCCACCGCCTGCAGGAGCATGTAGCCGACGCCGGGATAGTCGAAGACGTACTCGATCAGGATGGCGCCGCCGACCACGAAGCCGAGCGACATCGCGAAGCCGGTGAGGTTCGGCAGGATCGCGTTGCGCGCCGCGTAATCCAGCATGATCCGCCTGCCGGGCAGGCCCTTCGCCCGCGCCATCCGGACGTAGTCCTCGGCCAGCGTGGTGACCATGTTGTTGCGCATGGTCAGGATCCACGTCCCGATGGTGGTGAGCAGCAGCGCCAGCGCCGGGAGGATGGCGTGCTCGATCACGTTCCCGATGAACGCCGGGTTGAGCCCTGGCGTGAGCGTCGGGTCGTAGCCGAACGTGTACGGCAGCCACTGCAGCCTGATCCCGAAGATCAGGATGAACATCATCCCGACCCAGAAGTAGGGGATCGCCGAGGTGATGACGAACACGGGCGGCACGAGCCCGTCGAGCCAGGTGCCGCGCCGCCAGGCCGAGACGATCCCCACTCCCGTGCCGAGCACGAACGCCAGGATGGTCGTCACGCCGACCAGCCCGAGCGTCCACGGGATGGCGTCAAGCACTACCCGGGAGACCGACGCCGGGTAGAAGTACAGCGAGGTGCCGAAGTTCCCCGTCGCGATGTCTCCCAGGTAGTGCACGTACTGCACGGGCAGGCTGGCCTTCGTGTTCACGCCGAAGAGGTTCTCGAGCGAGACCAGTTCCTGGCTCGTCAGGCGGCCGTGGAACTTGCCCACCAGCGCGAGGGCCGGGTTCCCCGGCATCATCCTCGGCAGGAAGAAGTTCAGCGTGACCGCGGCCCACAGCGTGACCAGGAAGAACCCGGCCCGGCGGAGGATGAAACGCATTCGTCTCCTGACCGCTTACGGGGGGGGTTACTTGGGCGCGAGGTGCAGCAGCACCTGGCCCATGTCCGGGTAGAAGTACGCGGCCGGCACGGCGTACGGGTTGCTCGGCGTCACCCAGCCGGTGAAGCTCCCGGTGTTGTACTGGTACCAGGCCACCTCCTCGGTCACCGGGATGAACGGCACGTCCTGCAGCATGACCTGCTGCAGCTTGTCCACGATCTGCTGCTGCTGGGCCAGCGACGTGGTCGAGGCGTACGCGTTGATCAGCGCGTCGGTCGCCGGGTTGCTGTACCGCTCCCAGTTGCTCGAGGCCTGCTTGCCGATCGGCGCCGAGTTGGCCGAGTACAGCCACTGCCGGTACTCGTAGTACGGCGACGGCCCGCCGGTCTGGTTGTTGTACGCGAGCTGGTAGTCGCCGTTGTACAGCCGGGCCAGGAAGTCGTTCTGCGACAGGTTCTCGGGCGTGATCTGGATGCCGACCGCCTTCAGGTCCTGCTGGATCACTTGCATCGAGGCGACCCAGTCCGAGTAGCCGCCGATGTTGATGACGCTGAACGACAGCGGCTTGCCGGACGGCGAGTCGAAGATCCCGTTGGATCCCATCGTGAAGCCCGCGCTGGTCAGGATCTGCTTCGCCTTGGCCGGGTCGTAGGTGTAGTTGTACTGGGCCGCCGCCGAGGTGTCCTGCCAGCTCGAGAACGTCGGCGTCACGATCGCGGTCTGGTTGGCCGGCGGCTCGTAGCCGTACTCGCCGATCTGCGAGACCCGGTTCCGGTCGATGGCGTACGCCATCGCCTGCCGGACCGCCACGTTGTTCAGCCCGGGCACGGTCAGGTTGGGGATCAGGGTCACGTTCGCGATCGGCGGGAACCAGTAGTGGTTGTCCGGGTTCTTGGACGTGTAGAAGGACGCGATGTCAGGGATGAACTGGCTGCCCCACTGCGCCTGCCCGGTGGCCAGGTACGTGTTGGCCGGGTCGTTGGACGTGAACGCCGGGTACAGGACCTTGGCGATCTTCGGTTCGCCGGGCTGCCAGTAGTGCGGGTTGGCGACGTAGGTGATGTTCTGCGCGGTGCAGGGCTTCACCATGAACGCGCCGGTCGCCACCGGGTTGGAGTCGGGGTAACTCACGGGGTTGGAGATCGTCGACCAGATGTGCTCGGGGACGATCGGGGTCTGGTCGGCGATGTAGTAGAAGTACGGCACCGCCCCGGTCTTGAACGTCATCACGACCTGGTCGCCCCGCTGGGTGACGCTGGACAGCACCGACCAGACCGAGTCGACGTCCAGCGTGGGGAACTTCTTCATCAGGTTGAAGGTGAACGCGACGTCGGCGGCGGTCATCGGCGTCCCGTCGTTCCACTTGACGCCGTTACGGATGGTGAACGTGAGCGTCTTGTTGTTGTCACCCCAGGCCCAGCTCGTCGCCAGCCACGGGGTGGCCTTGCCGCTCTGCAGAGTGTTGACGAAGGCCAGCGGCTCGTACACCTGGCCAAAGGTGATGCCCTGGGCGAGGTTCGACGGGTTGAACGGGTTGAAGCTGCACGTCCAGAGCGTGCCCTGCTCGTTGGAGATCGTCAGTACGCCGCTCGGCCCCGAGCCGGACCCGGAGCTTGGATTCGAGCTGGACCCGCTGCAGGCGGCCAGCGTAGCGGCGAGCAGTCCCGCGGCCAGGACTGCTCCGGCTCTGGTGATTCGTCTCATGAGGGCCTGGTCCTTAATCGGCGTGCGATCGGGTTAGTTAGTGCAGTATCCTAACTATCAGCCCCAGTCACAAGACTTACGGCCAGACTGGTACCGAAATGCGGCCGAGGGCGGGACCTGAACACCTGGGAGGCGGCCGTGACAGTGGTGCCTGGCGGCGCGTCGACGGCTGGCGGGCGGCCGGCAGGCCACGCGGCAACGGCAGCGGGCCCCCTGCCCAACGGTCAGGCGGCGCGCCCGCCGCTGATCAGGGCCTTGAACGAGCAGCTGCTGCTCGAGCACATCCGGTTCTCCGGCCCGCGTTCCCGTGCCGACCTCGCCCGCGTCTCCGGCCTGTCCAAGCCGACGGTGTCGCTGGCGCTGGCCAACCTCGAGCGGGCCGCGCTGGTGCGCGAGGCGGGGCAGCGGACGGGGGTGCCCGGCCGTTCGGCGCTGCTGTACGAGGTCCGCCCCGACGCGGGTTTCGTGCTCGGCCTCGACATCGGGCACCAGTTCCTGCGCGGGGCGCTCGCTGACCTCACCGGCGAGATCCTGGTCAGGTCCTCGCGCAAGGCGTCCGCGTCCAGCGTGTCCGGCCGGGTCGCGGAACTGGTCCGGCTCGCCGACGACGTCTGCGCGGAGGCCGGCATCCCGCGCGACCGCGTCACCCAGACCGTGATCGGCAGCCCGGGTGTCTACGATCCGCGGCGCGACGCGATGGCGCTGACCGGCGGGATGCCCGGCTGGAACAGGCCCGCGGCGCTCGCCGGGCTGCGCGAGGCGTTCGGACCAGCGCTCGCGGTCGAGAACGACGTGGACGCCGAGGCGCTGGCCGAATGGGCGCACGGGCACGGCCAGGCCGCCGACAGCTTCGCGTTCGTGCACGTGGGCACCGGCATCGGCATGGGCCTGGTGATCGGCGGCCGGCTGCACCGCGGCGCGCACGGGGTGGCTGGCGAGATCGCGTACCTGCCGCTGACCGACGATCACCAGGTCGACCGCGGCGAGGCACGCCGCCGGGGCGTGCTCGAGGCGGTGGCCGCCGCCTCGGCGGTGGTCCGGGAGGCGCGCCGGCGCGGGATGAGAGGCCCGGTCTCCGCACGCCGCGTCTTCGAGGCCGCGACGCGCGGCGACACCAGCGCCTCGGCGGTGGTAGCCGAGGAGGCGCGGCTGGTCGCCGCCGCGATCTGCTGCGTGGTCGCGGTCGCCGACCCGGAGCTGATCGTCCTGGGCGGCGGCATCGGCCAGGCCCCCGGCTTCGCCGAGGCCGTCACCGAATCGCTGCGCGCCGTCGCGCCCGTGCTCCCCGAGGTCAAGGTCAGCGCGCTCGGCACCGATGCGGTCGTCGACGGCTGCCTCGCGGAGGGCACCGGCCTGGCCTGGCAGCAGCTCACCAGCACTCTGCTCGGCGCCACCGCTGGGTAGCTGGTTCAAGCCCGCTCGGGCCATTACCGTGAGGTTCATGTTCTTCGAGCCCCCTCCGGCTTGGATCGGCAAGCCAAGGGGCAGCGCGTATCACCTTCATCTCCCGTCCCTGAGGCCACCGGCCGCGGCGGTCGAGGGGCTGTTTTCGAAGATAGTGGATAGAAATGGCCCCCCTGGGGGCCACAAGTATCCACGCTCTTCACGATCCGGTGTCCACACGTCAGGGTCATGCCGCTTCAATCACCCGGCGGCGCGTTGGCGACTCGGCGCGCCCCAGTAGAGCAGGTCGATTGCGCGATCGGCAGGGCGGACGACACCGCGCGGTGCTGGCCTCGTCAGTTCGGGCCTGGTCGCCGTACTCGGCTCCGCCGTCAGCTCGTCGGCGTTTCGTCGGCCACGGATTTGATGGCTGCCTCCAGAGCCTCGTCGAGGGTGCTGAAGTTGGGTATCACCACGTCGATGCCGGTGATCGCGAGAACGCGCAGGACCGCATCGCCAGACACCGCCAGCAACACCGCTCCGCCCTCCGCCCGGGCCTGCTTGTGCGCGCGCACGAGGACACGAAGGCCGGCGGAGTCACAAAACCGGGTCCGGGTCATGTCGACCACGAGCGCAGGCGACCCGTCCGCGGCTGCTTTCAGCAGAGCCACCCGCAGCCCGGTAGCGGTGGTGACGTCGACCTCCGCAGGCACCGTCACGACAGGCACGCCCCTGACTATGGCAATGGGGAACCTGACCTCAGGCATCGCAGTCACTCACCTCCGGCGCCCGCAGCATCGACCGGCACACCGCCGGTGCGAGCGCCCCCTCTTTACTGGCCATGACACGCGGCGCGCCGCGCACTTCCAGGATCGGCATCCGGCCCGGACCAGTCAAGAGATATGGGAAAAAAACTTCATGTATTTAATCTCACGATAATAGTCACGCGAGATATATAATCATGAGGATGAGCGGCTCCGACGAGCGCGAGGGTGCCTGGACACTGCTGACCGGGCACGGGCGCGTGCTGGTCGAGATCGCTCGCGACCCCGAAACCCGGATCCGGGACATCGCCGCCGTCGCCGGACTCACTGAACGCGCCGTGCAGGCCATCGTGGCTGATCTGGAGGCCGCCGGCTATCTCACCCGCACCCGGACCGGACGGCGCACCGTATACACGGTGGACCGGAACATGTTGTTCCGGCACCCTGCCCAGGAAGGCCACCGGGTCGGCCCGTTCCTTGCCCTGCTCGCCGCGGCCGGCGACGCCGAGAACCCGGCCGAGCCGGAAAAAGGTCATGCCGAGGGGGGCCAGCCAGGCGATTGACCGGCCGGCCCTCCTGATGTCAGCGGCTTAGGTCGCTGCTGTTCGCGGCGGGCACGGAGAGGTCGGCGCGGAGGCCGAAGTGGTCGCTGGCCCAGACGCCGTCCACGGCCTCGTCGAAGACGCGCTCGCAGGAACGCACCGCCAGGGTGGGGCCGCCGTGCTGGCCGCAGCGGACCAGCAGGTAGTCGATGCGGCGGAACGGCCAGTCCCAGTCGGCGCCGAGAGGGTTGTCCGGCACGAACGTGTGGCCGGGTTCGCGGGGATGCGCGCTTGCCCAGGCGTCGCGGTAGCAGACGCTGACCCCGCCCAGGGACTGGCGCCCGGTCCAGAACCGGATGCTCGCGGCGTCCGGGTCGGCGTCCAGGTCGCCGGCCACGATGACGTGCCGGCGGCGTTCGGTGACCGCCCCCTCCAGCGAGCGGGCCGCCGCGACGGCCTGCAGTTCCCGTTCCCGCTCGAAGTCCGGCTGCCAGCTCGGCAGGTGGTTGGCGAACAGCAGCGGCCCGGCCGGCGGCGGCGCGTCGACCTCGGCGACGAGGGTGGTGGCGGCGAACCCGGCGGTTCTGGGGGTGACAGCCAGGCCGACCTCCCAGCTGCCGGTCATGGGGTAGCGGCTGGCGATCGACACCCCCTGGCCGTCGCTCTCCCTGTCCTTCTGGTGGGTGAGGTGGTAACGGTCCCCCAGGATCTCCCTCACCTGATCGGCGCCGGCGGTGACGATGGCCTCCTGGAAGGCCAGCAGGTCCGCGTCCAGCCGGGCGAACCCGGCGGCCAGCACCCGGCGCCGGGCGGGCCAGTCGCCCCGCTGCCCCCACAGGTTCAGCGTCGCGACCCGGAGGCTTTCCGTCATGCCACCCGGAAGCGCTCGGCGTCGGCGGCCTTCAGCGCGAGGCCAAGGCCCGGCCGCGCCGGGTCCGGGCGCAGCGCGCCGCCCCGGGGGTCGAGCGCGCCGTCGAACAGCGTGGACTCGATCCGCACGTGGTCGTGGAAGTACTCCAGGTGGCGGAGGTTCGGGACGGCGGCGGCGACGTGGGCGTGCAGGCTGGGGGCGCAGTGGCCGGAGACCTGAAGGCCGCGGCCGGCCGCGACCGCCGCGGCGCGCAGCCACTCGGTGATGCCGCCGCACCGGGTCACGTCCGCTTGCAGGCAGTCGACCGCCCGCGCGTCGACCATGCGGGCGAAGTAGGCCAGGTCATAGCCGTACTCGCCGGCCGTGACGTCGGGATCCACCTGGTCGCGCACCTCGCGCAGGCCG
>Ga0335075_10016693_pt1 | contig 10945 bp, 10 predicted proteins | sample Lox_Sample_24_FD_206723 | JGI IMG/M metagenome (GOLD analysis project Ga0335075, IMG submission 206723) | Soil microbial communities from Loxahatchee National Wildlife Refuge, Florida, United States - Lox_Sample_2.4 | ecosystem: Environmental > Terrestrial > Soil > Wetlands | place: USA... | reverse complement strand
TCTGGGAGAAAGGCGACCGCGCCATCGCCTTCTACCGCAAGCGCGGGTTCGAGACGGTGGGCGAGACCCCCTATCAGCTCGGCACCTTGCGCTATCGGGATCCGGTGATGAGGCTGGCCTTGTGAGCGTCGAGGTGATCCGCGCCGCCGCCCTAGGGGGCATTCCGCACGGCTTTCTCGGCCGGCGCGGCGGCGTCTCCACGGGAGTCTGCGCGGGGCTGAATGTCGGCTTCGGCTCGGACGACGACCGGGACGCCGTGGCGGAGAATCGGCGGCTGGCGGTCGAGGCGGTGGCGCCGGGCGCGCGGCTGGTGACCGTCTACCAGGTCCATTCCGGCGACGCCGTCCACGCCACGGCGCCCTGGCCGGAGGACGGCCGGCCCCATGCGGACGCGATGGTGACCGACCGGCCCGGCCTCGCTTTGGCCATCCTCACGGCGGACTGCACGCCGGTCCTGCTCGCCGACCGGGAGGCGGGGGTGATCGGCGCCGCCCATGCCGGCTGGAAGGGCGCCTTCGCCGGCGTGGTCGAAGCGACGGTCGCGGCGATGGCGCGGCTGGGCGCGCGGCGCGAGCGGATCGCGGCGGCGATCGGCCCGGTCATCGCCCGCAAGTCCTACGAGGTGGACGAGGGCTTTCAACGCCGCTTCCTGGAGGCCGAGCCCGCGCACGAACGCTTCTTCACGCCGGGCCGCGACGGCCATCACCAGTTCGACATCGAGGCCTTCGTCCTCGCCCGCGTCGCCGAGGCCGGCATCCGCCACGCCGAGGCGCTGGGCCTCGACACCTATGCCGATCCGGAGCGCTTCTACTCCTACCGCCGCGCCACCCATCGCGGCGAGCCGACCTACGGCCGACAATTCTCGATCATCGCGCTGCCGGGCTGAAGGCTCGCCCCGCCAAATCCGGCTGGAAACCCGTTTCGCCTTTCGGCTAAAGCGCCCGCGGGCAACGGACCTCACCCCTGGGCCGCTCCGCCGAGCGGCCTTGAGCCTGGCTCCAGCGAGCCGGCTCGGTCTCCATATGGACAGGAGACTCAGTCATGGCAGACGAATCGGACCTCACCGGCGCGACCCCGCGTCGCCGCCCCAAGCAGGGCGCGCTCGAAATCGGCGGGCGCAAGCTGAAACCGTCGACCCTGATGATGGGCCACGGCTACGATCCGGCCCTCTCGGAAGGCTCTCTGAAGCCGCCCATCTTCCTCACCTCCACCTTCGTGTTCGAGAATGCGGCGGCCGGCAAGCGCCACTTCGAAGGGGTGACCGGCAAGCGCCCCGGCGGCGCGGAGGGCCTCGTCTATTCGCGCTTCAACGGGCCGAACCAGGAAATCCTCGAGGACCGGCTCGGCATCTGGGAGGATGCGGAGGACGCGCTCACCTTCTCCTCCGGCATGTCGGCGATCGCGACCCTGCTGCTCGCCTTCGTCCAGCCCGGCGACGTCGTCGTCCATAGCGGGCCGCTTTATGCCGCGACCGAGACCCTGATCGCGCGCGTGCTCGGCAAGTTCGGCGTGACCTGGCTGGATTTCCCGGCGGGGGCGACCGAGGATGAGATCGCCGACGTGGTCGCGCGGGCCAAGGCGAAGGGCCGCGTCCCGCTCATCTATCTGGAGAGCCCGGCCAACCCGACCAACGCCCTGGTCGACGTGCAGGCCGTGGCGCGGGTGCGCGACGCCTTGTTCGCCGAGAGCGAGCGGCCGCCCATCGCGATCGACAACACCTTCCTCGGCCCGCTCTGGCAGAATCCGCTGAAGCACGGCGCCGATCTCTCCGTCTATTCGCTCACCAAATATGCGGGCGGCCATTCGGATCTGGTCGCGGGCGGGATCACCGGCTCGAAGGAGCTGATCAACACGATCCGCATGCTCCGCAACACGATCGGCACGATCACCGACCCCAACACGGCCTGGATGCTGCTCAGGAGCCTCGAGACGCTGGAGCTGCGCATGACCCGCGCGGGCGAGAATGCCGCCAAGGTCTGCCGCTTCCTGCGCGATCATCCGAAGGTGGAGAGCGTCGGCTATCTGGGCTTCCTGGAGGATGGCGGCGATGCCCGGCAGGCGGACATCTACCGCCGCCATTGCACCGGCGCCGGCTCGACCTTCTCGCTCTACTTGAAAGGCGGGGAGAAAGAGAGCTTCGCCTTCCTCGACGCGCTGAAGATCGCCCATCTCGCGGTCAGCCTCGGCGGCACCGAGACTTTGGCCAGCGCTCCGGCCGCGATGACGCATCTGTCCGTGCCGCCGGAGCGCAAGGCCGCGCTCGGCATCACCGACAATCTGGTGCGCATCTCGATCGGCGTCGAGGATCCGGACGATCTGATCGCGGACTTCGATCAAGCGCTGCGGGCGGTGTAAGGCGCTTGTGCTCCGGCGAAGGCCGGAGCGCTGGCCGTGCGCAATGCGCGTTTCGCAATGCTCCTGCTTTCGCAGGAGCATTGCGGCTCATCGCACCCGATTCGCCCCGTTACGCCCGCTTCCGGTCCCGCCACTCCAGCACCTCCCAGCCCTCCTGCTCCGCGACGCGGATCAGGCGGGCATGGGGGTTGGTGGCGAAGGCCTCGTTCGCCCAGCGGTGGACGACGCTGTCGGAGACATGGTCGGAATAGAAGCGGATGTGGACGGCGTCGCGCTCCAGCCCCTGGCGCTGCAGCCACGCCTCGATCATGTCGAGCTTGCCGAACCCGTAGCAATTGCGCCCGTCGATCGTGGCGATGGTGCGGCCCTTCGTGTCGAGCTTGGTGTCCGTCGCGATGACGTCGTCGAAGCCGAGCTTCTGCGCGATCGCCGCCGCATAGAGCCGGTAGGAGGCGGTGGCGAGTACCAGCCGCCGGCCGGCCGCCTTGTCCTCGGCGATGCGGGTGCGGGCGCCGGGCAGGATGTTGGTTTCGCACTGCTTTTGCGCGAAGCTCTGGACGACCGGCTCGAGCCGCTCTGGCGCGGCGGGACCGACGAGGAGGCGGTAGTTGATCTCCTTCAGCCGCCCGCGGTCGTAGAGCTTCAGGGCATAGCCCAGGGTCGCGAAGAGCGTGAGCGGCGAGAGCAGGGCCCGCCAGGGGGCCAGCCGCCACATGGCGTGCCACAGGAAGGCGCCGAAGGTCGGCCGGCGGGTGACCGTCCGGTCCATGTCGTAAATGGCCAGCGTCTGCGTCATGGCCGTCCTGCAAGCATGGAATAGCGCATCCTGTCCATCCTAACTCCTTGCCGCTCGGCGGGTTTTAAGACATGTCGGTCTGCGATGAGCGTGACTCCCGATTTCATCCAAAACGTCGAGGACGGCTCCTGTGTCCTGCGGTTCAGCGGGAATCTCACGCTTTTGCGCATCCGCAAGCTTTCCGAGCAGCTCGAGGCGCTCGAGGCGACGGACATCACCGTCGACCTGAGCGACGTCGAGCGGATGGATACGGTGGGCGCCTGGCTCGTCCACAAATTGCAGCGGGACCGGGGCGCCAAGGTCATCGGCGCCAATCGCGAACAGCAATTGCTGATCGACCATGTCGCCGCCGCCGACCAGCCGGTGAAGATCGCGCGCGACGCGCCGCCCGCTCTGGTGCGGGTCGTCACCCAGGTTGGCGAATGGACGCTCAACTTCCTGCGCACGCTCTACGGCATGCTCGGCTTCTTCGGGGCGATGCTGATCGGCTTCGGCCATATCATCCGCCACCCGCGCCGCTTCCGCTGGAACGCGGTGATCACCCGCTTCGAGGTGGTCGGCGTGCAGGCGCTCTTCATCGTTGGGCTGATGAGCTTCCTCGTCGGCATCGTCATCGCCCAGCAGGGCGCGGTGCAGCTCCGCCAGTTCGGCGCCGAGGTCTACACGATCAACCTGATCGGCCGTTCCGCCGTGAAGGAACTGGGCGTGCTGATGACCGCGATCATGGTCGCGGGCCGCTCCGGCTCGGCCTTCGCCGCGCAATTGGGCTCGATGAAGCTTAACGAGGAAGTTGACGCCATGCGCACCATCGGCGTCTCCCCGATGGAAGCGCTCGTCATCCCGCGCGTGCTCGCGACGGTGCTGATGATGCCGCTGCTCGGCTTCTTCGCGGCGATGATGGCGATCCTCGGCGGCGGCGTCTTTTGCTGGCTGTCGCTCGACATCCCGCCGGTGACGTTCATCCAGCGCATCCGCGAGGTCGTGCCGATGACCGACCTCTACCAGACCCTGATCAAGGCGCCGGTCTTCGGCATGATCATCGCCATGGCGGGCTGCTATCAGGGCCTGCAGGTGAAGGGCAATGCCGAGGAGGTCGGGCTCCGCACCACGACCGCGGTCGTGCAGGGCATCTTTCTCGTCATCGTGCTCGACGCCTTCTTCGCGGTCTTCTTCACCGAGGTGGGCTGGCTGTGAGCGCGCACGACAACAGCCATGTCATCGAGGTCCACGGCCTCAGGAACAGCTTCGGCGAGCAGCTCATCCACGACGGGCTGGAACTGGAGGTCCGCCGCGGCGAGATTCTCGGCGTGGTCGGCGGCTCCGGCACCGGCAAGTCGGTGCTGATGCGCTCGATCATCGGCCTGCAGACGCCCGACGATGGCGAGGTGCTCGTCTTCGGCGAGCCGATGGTCGGCCGCGACGAGGAAGAGGCGAAGCATGTCCGCCGGCGCTGGGGCGTGCTCTTCCAGGGCGGCGCCCTGTTCTCGACCCTGACCGTGGCCGAGAATGTGCAGGTGCCGATCAAGGAATTCTACCCGGGCATCGACCAGGAGCTGCTCGACGAGATCGCGGCCTACAAGATCGCCATGTCGGGCCTGCCGGTCGATGCGGGCGGCAAATATCCGTCCGAGCTCAGCGGCGGCATGCGGAAGCGCGCCGGGATCGCCCGCGCGCTCGCGCTCGATCCCGAACTGCTCTTTCTCGACGAGCCCACGGCGGGCCTCGATCCGATCGGCGCCGCCGACTTCGACCAGCTCATCCTGGAGCTGCGCGACGCGCTCGGCCTCACCGTCTTCCTGATCACCCACGATCTGGACACACTCTACGCGATCTGCGACCGCATTGCCGTGCTTGCCGACAAGAAGGTGGTGGCGGTCGGAACGATCCCTGAATTGCTGGCATTGGACCACCAGTGGATTCAGGAATATTTCAAGGGCCCGCGGGGCCGCGCCGCCGCGGCGCACCGCGAGGCTGAACCGACGGAAGGGGCCACGGCCTGATGGAAACGCGTTCCAACCAGATTCTGGTCGGCTCCATCACCATGGGGCTGCTCGCCGCGCTCGTCCTGTTCATCGTCTGGCTCAGCCAGCTTTCGGGCGGCGGCGAGAAGAAATACGACATCTTCTTCCAGCAGACGGTCGAGGGCCTGGCCAAGGGTTCGGGCGTGACCTTCTCGGGCGTTCCCGTGGGCCAGATCGAATCGATCAACCTGGTGCCGGACAGCCCGCAATTCGTCCGCGTCCGAATCAACGTGAACGGCGACACGCCGGTGCTCGAAGGCTCCACCTCCACGATCCGCTCGACCTTCACCGGCATCTCGACGATCCAGATCGATCCGCCGCCCGCGCCGCAGGCGGGGCAAAGGCCGACGCCGCGCCGCGAGATTCGCTGCCCCGAGCAGAACGCGCAGTCCGAATGCCCGTTCGGCGTGCCGGTGATCCCGGTCCGGCCGGGGGCGCTGACCAGCCTGCTGAACACCGCGCCGGAACTGCTCGAACGCGTCTCGACGCTCACCGAGCGGCTGACGGAATTGCTTTCCGACCGTAACCAGGAATCGATCGCCGGCATTCTCGACAATCTCGAGCAGACCACCCGCTCGCTCGCCGAGCGCGGCCCGGAGATCGCCGCCACCCTGGCCGAGGCGCGGATCGCGATCCGTCAGGCCGGCGCCGCCGCCGACCGGATCGGCCAGCTCGCCACCGCGACGACGACCTTCGTCGACCAGAACGGGCGGCCGCTGGTCAACGACCTGCGCGCCACCCTGCGCTCGGCCCAAGGCAGCATGGCGCAGCTGGAGCGGGCGATCGGCGATGCCCGGCCGGGCATCCAGGCCTTCTCGAACCAGACCCTGCCCGAGGTCGGCCAGCTGATGCGCGACCTCAGGGCCACCTCAGAATCGCTGCGCGAGATTACCGACCGGCTGAACCAGCGGGGCGTCGGCGGCGTGATCGGCGGGCAACGCCTGCCCGATTACCGCCCAGGAAGAGGGAATTGACGATGCGCTCCAGGCTCCTGCTTTCCGCCCCGGCCATGCTCGCTTTGTCGGCCTGCCTCGGCGGCGGCTCCGCGCCCGACCAGCTTTACACCCTGACCTCGGCCGAGGTCCGGCCCGCCGCCGCGCCGCGCACCGCCGGCCAGGGCGAGGCGATCACGGTCGCCGTGCCGACCCTGCCGCAGGCGCTCAGGACGACGCGCATTCCCGTCTACGTCAACGAGACCACGATCCAGTATCTGACCGAGGCGGTCTGGGTGGAGAATCCGGGGGCGCTCTTCGCCCGCGTGCTCGGCGAGACCATCTCCGCCCGGACGGGCCGGGTGGTGCTCGATCCCAGCCAGTATAGCAACGATCCCGGCAACCGGATCACCGGGACCCTGGTCAAATTCGGTCTCGATCCTAACGGGATGCAGGCGGTGATCGTCTATAATGCGGTGCTGGCGCGCTCGGGCGCCAATGGCGGCATCGTCACCAACCGCTTCGAGGCCCGCGTGCCGGTGGCGGAAGCCACGCCGGCCGCCGTCGCGCCGGCGCTGAACCAGGCGGCGAACCAGCTGGCCGGCGAAGTCGCGGCCTGGATCGCGGGCTGAGGCAGCATCGTGCTCCGGCGAAGGCCGGAGCGTTGCGAGCAGGTGGTGCCGTCATCGGCCAGCGCTCCGGCCTTCGCCGGAGCACGAGGGGGGCGACAGCCCGCGGGGTTTCAGGCCAGGCTCTTCGACGCCTGCTCGAACACGTCCTTGCTGAGCCCCGGCGTCTCGACGATCCGCTCCAGCGCGGCGCGCATCAGGCTGGCGCGGTCCTCGCCGAAGCGGCGCCAGCGGCCGAGCGGCGGGACCAGCTTGGCGGCGGTCTGCGGATTGAGCTTGTCCTCGGCGAGGATCATGTCGGCGAGGAAGCGGTAGCCTCGGCCCGAAGGGTCGTGGAAGGCGCGTTGGTTTACCGAGAAGGCGCCGACCAGCGAACGCAGCCGGTTCGGATTGGACAGGGTGAAGTCGGCATGTTTCGCCAGCAGTTCGACCGCTTCGGGCGTGTCGTCGCGGGTGGAGAGCGCCTGGGTCGAGAACCATTTGTCGAGGACCAGGGCATTGTCCCGGTAGCGCGCGTAGAAGGCGGCAAGGGCGGCCTCCCGCTCCGGCGCGTCGCCGTTGACCAGAACGCCGAGCGCGCCCTGCCGGTCGGTCATGTTGTCGGCCTCGTCATATTGGCGCTTGGCGATGGCCGGCGCATCCGCCGAGCCCGTCGCCATGATGTAGCCGAGCGCGATCGTCCGCAGGCGGCGCGCGCCCTTGGCGGCCGGATTATAGGCGTAGCGATTGGCGACATGGGCGCCGTAGGCGTCGCGCCACAGGCCCTCCAGCGTGGTGCCGAGATCGGCGCGCAGCGCCTCGCGGGCGCGGTGGATCGCCTCCGGATCGACCAGCTTCAGATGGTCGCCGATAAAGGCCTCGCTCGGCAGCAGCACCGCCTCGGCGACAAAGGCCGGATCGAGCGCCTTGTTGGTCAGGGTCTCGCGCACCGCCTCCAGCACCGGCCGGTGCGCGGCGACGCCGGTCTCTACCGCGTCGGTCAGCGTGCCGAGCATCAATTGCTGCATCGCCTCGTAGCGGGCGAAGGGATCGTCGTCATGGCCGGAAAGGAAGGCGAGATCGGCCGCGCCGCGGTCGGTCTCGACGATCACCGGCGCCGAGAAATCGCGGTTCACGGAGAGCACGGCGGGTTCGTGCACGCCGTCGATCAGCAATTCCTCCGCCGCGCCGTCGAGGATGAACAGGCGTTCGTCATGCTTCTCGCCGGTTTCCGCGCCGAACAGAGCCAGCCTGAGCGGGATCGGCATCGGCTGTTTCGCCTTCTGCCCGGGTGTCGGCGGCACCTCCTGCGCGAAGCTGAGCCGGGCCGCGCCGCCCTCCTGGGTGAGCCGCGCCCTGACCTTCGGCGTCCCGGCCTGGCTGTACCAGAGCCGGAAGCGGGAGAGATCGACGCCGCTCGCCTCCTCCATCGCCAGCACGAAATCCTCGCAGGTCACGGCCTGGCCGTCATTGCGCGCGAAATAGAGGTCGCAGCCGGCGCGGAATTTCTCCTCGCCGAGGATGGTGTGCAGCATCCGGATGATCTCCGCGCCCTTATTGTAGACGGTCGCGGTGTAGAAGTTCGAGATCTCCATGTAGGAATCCGGGCGGATGGGATGGGCGAGCGGGCCGGCATCCTCCGGAAATTGCGCGGCGCGGAGCAGGCGGACGTCCTCGATCCGCTTCACCGCGTCGGAGCCCATGTCGGCCGAGAAGCTCTGGTCGCGGAAGACGGTGAAGCCTTCCTTCAGGCTCAGCTGGAACCAGTCGCGGCAGGTGACCCGGTTGCCCGACCAATTGTGGAAATATTCGTGCGCGACCACGCCGGCGATGCCGTCATAGTCCAGATCCGTCGCGGTGTCGGGATCGGCCAGGATGTAGCGCGAGTTGAAGATGTTGAGGCTCTTATTCTCCATCGCGCCGAAGTTGAAATCGGCGACCGCGACGATGTTGAAGATGTCGAGGTCATATTCGCGGCCATAGACGTCCTCGTCCCACTTCATCGCCGCCTTGAGGCTGGCCATGGCATGTTCGGTACGCTCGACATCGCCCTCGCGCACCCAGATGGCGAGATCGACGGCGCGGCCGGAGCGGGTGGTGAAGCTGTCGCGATTGGCGACGAGATCGCCGGCGACGAGCGCGAAGAGGTAGGCGGGCTTGGGGAAGGGATCGTGCCATTCCGCCCAGTGCGTGCCCGCCTCCGCATCCTCGCCGGAGGCCTCAAGATTGCCGTTGGAGAGCAGGATCGGATAGGCCGCCTTGTTGCCACTCATCCGGACCCGATAGCGGGAGAGGACGTCCGGCCGGTCCGGGAAGGGCGTGATCCGCCGGAAGCCTTCCGCTTCGCACTGGGTGCAGAGCATCCCGCCGGATTCGTAGAGACCCATGAGCTGGGTATTGGCGCGGGGCGCGATCGCCACCATTGTCTGGACCACGCCCGTCGCCGCGGTCACCGGGATGCGCAGCACGTCATTCTCGAACCAGTAATTGACCGCCTTGCCGTCGAGGCGGACCTCGACGATGTCGAGCCCCTCGGCGTTCAGCCGGAGCGGCGCCGCATGATCGCCGTTGCGGACCACGTCGAGCCGGGCGCGCACCACCGTCCGCACCGGACCGAGCTCGAAATCGAGCGCCACGTCGGGCACCAGCCATTCGGGCGGCTTGTAGTCTTCGCGGCGGGTGACGTGCGGAGTCGCGGGCGAATTCAGGGCATCGAGCATGGACTCGCTCTAGGCCGCTGAAAAGGCGGGTGCAATCGGGGCGCGGCCCGGCGTTCGCACGGGTCAGTCGTCGAGCCGCGTCACGCGCACGCTCTGGCCGTTCATCGTCGCGCCGCCGAAGATCGTCATGAAGGCGATGTCGGTGGCGTCGCGGCCGACGCAGATGCGGGCGAAACCCTCGGCCGGGGCAAGGCCGGTGGCGTCGAGGAAATGCCAGGCGCCGTCCAGCCACACCTCCACCACCGCGTGGAAATCGGGCGGCTTCAGGCCCCAGGCATAAGCGGAGGTCAGCCGCGCGGGGATGCCGGCGGCGCGGGCGAAGCTCGCCATCAGATGGGCATAGTCGCGGCAGACGCCCTGACGGGCGACGAAGGCGTCGGCGGCCGTCGTCTCCGTGTCGGAGGCGCCCGGCACATAGTCCATCTCCGCCTGGATCCAGTCCCGCATGGCGAGCAATTTGGCGCCGCCGTCGAGGTGGCCGAAATGGCGTTCGACGAACGCCTCGAACTTGTCAGACTCGCAATAGCGGCTCGGCCAGAGATAGGCGATCGCCTCGGGCGGGAGCTGCGGGCGCGGGCAGATGGGAAGCTCGGCGAGCGGCGCGAGCCTGTGCGTCACCTCCAGAATCGCCCGGTAGGTCGCGCGCAGCGGCCCGTGGGCGGTCAGCCAGGTGCGCCGACCGATGCCGTCCTCGCCCGCGACCGGGCTCAGCGGGCCGGCGCAGCCGGTGATGGTGAGCAGGTCCTCGACCAGGACTTGGTCGGGCAGCTGGGCGACCTCGACGGCGAGCAGCACGTCGGCGAGCTCGGGGAAATGATAATCGAGCTCGACGTCGATCTTGAGGCGCATGAGGATCCCGGTCTCCTTTCGCCCGGCAACGCACGAAGCGGGCGGAGGAGCCGGGATCCTAGATGCGGATTGTTACTGGCTGCTGACTTCCGAAATGTGCAGGCGCGCGCGGGAATTGGTCCCGGCGCGGTAGCTGCCGACCCAGATCTCGTAGCGGCCCGAGCCCGGATTGTTGATGCGGATCGACGGGTTGAGCCCGCGCTCGCCGCCATCATCGTCGCAGATGAAGCGGCCGTTCGGCGTGTTCACGATCAGGGTCGTGTCGGCGCTCGAATCGACCGAGATGATCAGCGGATAGCGGCCGCTCGCGGTGTAGACCAAGCGGACGTCGGGCGTCGCGCTGATGAAGCCGCGGCAGGTGCCGCTGCCGCGAACGCGGCTGGCGTTGATGTTGCCGCCGGAGACGACGGAGATCACGCGCGGATCGGGGGCGAAGCCGCTGCGCAGATTGACCTGGCCGAAATTGGGGCGGCCGTTGACGTTCTGGGCGGAGGCCGGGATGACGGATACGGCGGCGGCGCACGCGGCCATCGCCAGGATGTGCAATTTCTTCATGGAACGTTCCCTCTCGTGAAGCAGGCGGGTCAGCAACCGACACGCGACAGGTTGTCCCCTTCCGTCCGCAGCCGTAACAGAACTGGCTGCGCGCGGCGAGGGGTTGAAC
>Ga0335075_10016692_pt1 | contig 10946 bp, 11 predicted proteins | sample Lox_Sample_24_FD_206723 | JGI IMG/M metagenome (GOLD analysis project Ga0335075, IMG submission 206723) | Soil microbial communities from Loxahatchee National Wildlife Refuge, Florida, United States - Lox_Sample_2.4 | ecosystem: Environmental > Terrestrial > Soil > Wetlands | place: USA... | reverse complement strand
CTCCGTGAACGACGAGATGTCCGAGTTCGTGTGCGCCGTCGAAGCGGGAACGGGCACGGTCGTCCTTGTCGGCGCTCAGGACCACCACCGGATGGTCGGCGAACGGCAGGGAGAAAGCATCAACGTCGCTGCTGCCGAGAGGGAGGCGGATGACGGTGATCCCATGCGCCTCCAGGAGTTCGGCGATGTCTGGCGCCGGGCCGGGGGCGATGCCCCACTGAGCCCGTACCTGTGCGGCGATGCGTTCGACCTCCGCACGGTCAGCATCCAGGCCGCCCACCGGAATCAGGGGTACGTCGGTCGCGGGGAATCGACCTGCCGCCGACGCGCGCACAGCAACGTCGTGGGCGACATACGCGATCGCCCGGGCTCTCCTGCGGTCGGCGACCGATGTGCGCCGCAGAGAGCGGAAGAACCCGTCATGGCTCTCCTGGATCTCCTCGTGGAAAAACGCGATAGGGACATTCAAGACGTTACCTAGGATAGCGATGGTCTCCGGGCTCGGGCGGGCCGCGCCGCTCTCGAACTGGCTGATCGCGGCAGGCGTCACTCCCGCCTCGGCGGCGAGCCGCCCCTGACTCAGCCGCGCCAGTTCACGGGCGGTACGGAGCCGCGCTCGCTCGAACGCCTGCGTGCTCATCGCTCCCTTTCGCTGATCTTGCTTTCCATCCTGGCCGATCACCAAGGCTGCAGAACGCCGAGACAGAACTCCATAGAGGAAAACGCTACGCTTCCAACTAGAACACTACGCGGAAACAAGTGATGTGATATTAAGTACTATTGTTAGTGGTGCTTGATCCGCCCGGGTCGGCGCCGACATGGCGCGACCCCGGGGGTTGGACATGGCCGGACGCTTCCAGATCCTGTCTTTGGACGGTGGTGGTTTCCGAGGGATGTTCTCGGCGGCGGTCCTCGCGCGCTTGGAGGAGGATCTCGGGACCCGGATCGCCGACCACTTCGATTTGATCGCCGGTACCTCGACAGGCGGGATCATCGCCCTAGGCCTCGGGCTGGGACTGTCGCCCCGTGAGATCACGGCCTTCTACACCGAGCACGGCCCACGGATCTTCAGGAACCGCACCGGGATGCGTTCGCTGCGGCGCCTGCTGCGGGCCAAGTACGGACGCGAGCCGCTTAAGGAGGCGCTCTCCGACGTCTTCGGTGAGCGGACCTTCGGCGAGAGCACCAAGCGGTTGGTGATCACCAGCTACAACATGGTCGCCGACGACGTTTACCTGTTCCGGACGCCGCACCTGCCGGTGCTGAAGCGGGACTGGCGGGAGAAGGCCGTCAACGTCGCCCTCGCCACGTCGGCCGCGCCGACCTATCTCCCTGCCCTTCCGCTGGACGGGGCTCGCTTGGTCGACGGCGGCCTGTGGGCCAACAACCCGGCCATGGTCGCCCTCATCGAGGCCGCAGGACCGCTCCGCGTCCCGCTCGACGACATCCGGGTCTTCAGTCTCGGCACCACCACCGACGTCCGCCATCGGGGGCGGCGTCTCGATCGCGGTGGCTTGCTGGCATGGGCTAGCGACGCGGTCGAGGTGTTGATGCGTGCCCAGAGTGAGAGTGCCACTAAGCAGATCCGCCACCTGGTCGGCAAAGACGACGTGTTCCGCCTCAACCCCACCGTGCCGACCGGCGCCGTCTCCCTCGACAAGGTTGACACCGATGCGCTCTACGGGCTGGCCGGGCACGTCAGCCGCGACGCCTCCCCGGCCGTCCACCGCCTGTTCTGCGACCACCGGGCACCGGTGTTCGCCCCTTTCTACCCAGTGCGTGAGGAATGACATGGACTCACTCCCCGAGATGCTCTCGATGCTCCTCGATGGCGCGGTCGATGTCCTGGACATCTCCGAAGACCTTCGCGAGGCCGCCGTCGGGGCTTACGAGGAAGTCGGAGCCTGGCTCGCCGAGCACGGTAACCCCGGCTGCCGGATCTACCCCCAGGGATCGTTCCTTCTGGGCACGGTGGTCCGGCCCGCCACCCCGCGGGGCGAGTACGACATCGATCTGGTCATCTGGCTCCTGCTTGCCCGGGAGAGCATCACCCAGAACGAGTTCAAGGAACGGATCGGCGGCTTGCTCGCCAACTACCGGAAGTGGAAGGCCGACCAGGGGCACGCCAACGGGCCGGACAGCCTTGAATCCCGCCGCCGCTGCTGGACCCTGGGGTACCCGGCCTTTCATCTGGACGTCCTGCCGGTCATTCCCGACGACAAGCACCCGCCGACCGGCATCCTGCTGACCGACGAAAACCTCCTCAGGTGGCAGCACAGCGACCCAATCGGGTACGCGGCCTGGTTCAAGGCCCGATCCGAGACAACCCGGCGGTTCGTGGAAAAGCGGCATGCGAGCGTAGCCGACGTACCCACGTGGCAAACTCGCACGCCGCTGCAACGCGTCGTCCAGATCCTCAAGTGGCACTGCATGATCACCTTCGCCGCCGACCTCGACAACCGGCCGCCGTCGATCCTGCTCACCACTCTGGCCGGACGCGCCTACGACGGCGAGTCCGACCTGTTCACTGCGGTCCGCATCGTGCTGGACAACATGACCCACTTCGTTGAGCGGCGCGGGGATGAGTGGTGGGTGCCCAACCCCGCCCACGCGGAGGAGAACTTCACCGACAAGTGGAACGACTACCCCGAGCGGCGCAAAGCCTTCTACCGCTGGTACGACCAGATCACCACCACTATGAATGATTTGGCAGGCATGGAGGGCAAGGGCCTGGACACCGTATACGGGAGGCTGATCGAGACCTTCGACCGCGAGCCCGTGACGAAGGCCTACCTGCGCTACGCCGCTGAGGTGAACAAGAAGCAACTACGCATGGGGACGACCGGGCTGCTTACCGCCTCCGCCTCGTCCACCGGGCGCCGGCTACGCGAGCACACCTTCTACGGCCATGGTCACCTCCCGCGCGATTAACCTCGGTCGGCAACTCGCCGCAATCAAGAACGCCCTTCCCGAGGCACACGGAACGGTACGTGCAGGAGAACTACGCTGCACCACTGTCCTGCAGCCCGCCCCTGCCAGTCGCCGGTACGCCGCGCGGCTGACCTACCGCCACCGCTGCGCCCCCCGCGTCGCCATCATCGACCCGCCACTGGCGCTGCACCCGGGCGCGACCTCGCTGCCGCACGTGTACTCCAACGGCAACCTGTGCCTGTACCTACCCGGCCAGTGGAAGGAGTCCATGCTCTTGGCCGACACGATCCTGCCGTGGACCAGTCAATGGCTGCTCTACTACGAACTGTGGCTGATCACGGGGCACTGGATGGGAACCGGCCATGACCACCCGGTCGCAGGTCTCGGCAGCAAGCCCTACGAGGGTAGGTAAGCTCGCCACTTCGTCCGAAGGGATCGCGGTGCTTCTCACGAAATCGAGGATATCGGCGAAGGCGTCGATAACTGGGTGTTATGAAAGACGATGTCTCGATCTCCTAGCTGCTTGAACGGCTGGTCTTATAGCTCATCGACAATCAAGTAACTGTTCTCGGTACGGGATTCGATGATGAGCTCCATGAAGTTGTACTCAGCTGAACTCAAACTGCGACCTTACTGGAAGCCGCTGAAGGCCTGCGCTGCGATGTCACGGCTCAGGCCGGTTATCGACATCAAGAACAGGCCTGAGCATTTCCCGTCGGCTTCTGGCCGCGGTTTTCGCGGGCCTCGGCGGGCTTCAGGTTGCCTTGGCGGTCAGTGGTCTTCGAAGCCGAACTGGTCAAATTTTAGGGTGCGGGCGTTCTCTGAGACGATGCGGGTCTTGTCGTCGGGGAATCCGTCCTTCTTGGAGGCGGTGATCTCGACGGTGATCTCCAGGTCCACGCCGTCGGGGGCGGCGAGGTGCTGGATGACCTCCTGGTACAGCCGGTTGATGTCGCGGCCGTAGCGTTCCGGGTCAAGGCGGACCGTGCCGAAGAAGCGGGTGTTCCTGGGGACCGGCGGTGCGCCGGGGCCAGAGTTGGCGGGCGGGGTGCTGCCGCTCGTGGTGAACGGCCCTGGCATCGATCCGCTACCGGGAATGGACACGCCTCCTGCCGGATCCACGCTGGTGCCGCCGGATGCTGTGCCGGCGGTACCGGTGCCCGCTGCGGCAGCCGCCGCTGCGGCAGCCGCCGCGCGGGCGGCTTCCTGCTCGGCTCGCTCCCGTTCCCGCTGCGCGATAGCGCGGTCCGGACAGACGAGCAGCGTCGTATCGCTGATCTGCGGCGGCAGGTCCTCGTTGGGGATCCGCAGGTCTAGGTACTGGCCGGAGGGCTCGTCGTACCCGGAGGCCACGGCGAAGCCGTCGTGGTCCCAGATTGCCTGGTTGAAGACGGCCAGGATGCCGTTCTCCAGCACCGGCCGTTCGGCGAGCCGGGGCAGGTAGGGGTACTGGCAGTAGTACTCCCACAGCTTGCCGACCGCGATGTGGCCGGAGGACCAGACCGAGGACAGGTGCTGGTCGAGGTTGAGCCTGATGTTCTGGGGCCCCTGGACCACGCGGAGCATGTCGGCGTTCTTCAGCCGCTCGGAGGCCCGTCCGGCGAGGCGGTCCTTGTTGGTGTCGGCCTTCAGCTCGTCGATCCGCAGCGGGCTGCTGGTCGTCTGCACAGGGACCAGCAGCCAGTGGTAGGTCGCCGAGATCCGCAGGTCCACGGTCGTCTTGGCTTCGGCGAGGCGCTTGCGTGCCTGCGCCGCCTGCTGCGGCGGGAGCTCGAGTTCCCTGATCCGCTCCTCGGTCCCGGCGAGCTCCATCCAGGCCAGGTACTGTCGCACCGCGTCGTCGAGTTCCTCGTACCGCTTGGCGTCGGCGGCGAGGAACACGAGCATGTTCCTGTTCAGCCGGTGCGCGGTCCCGCGGCCCTGGGCGGCCATGGATGCGAAGTGACCTGCCGGGCTGTCGGAGTCTCCCCGCGCGTGCCGGAACTGCGGGTGCATGATCACCAGCCGCACTGCCGCCTCGTCCGGAATGTCGTCGCTGCGCTCTGGGCCGATCTGCACCTGGGTGAACATGGCCCGTGTGGATCGCTCCGGCGTCAGCCGCCGCAGGATCTCCGCCCATGTCTCCTCCGGCCGGTCCTTCAGCCGGTCGGCGTGCTCACGGGCCATCTTCTGGACGGACGCGGCGGTTGAGTACCAGTACCGTGCCCCCTCCGAGTACAGGTACGTCGCCTGGTCCGACAGCAGCGACAGCGCGTTCGCGAAGTTCCCGATCGTGTCGCCGGGGGTGGCGATGCCGAGCTGACGTGCTAGCCGCTCTTCGAGTTTCGCCTCAGCGTCGGCGCTGTTCGGTTTCCAGGAGAATGTGGCACGTGCGTAGCTCTCGGTCTGGATTAATCCGGGAACGAGCAGCGGTTCAAACCACCTGATCGTGGTGGCGCGCTGCTCGAAATCGTCGGCCCATTTGGCGAACCAGTTCCGGGGCGACCGCGCGCGGTTCGCGTAGTCGGTGAACTGGTTCAGATCCGCACCCGTGGTATGTGCCCAGTCGGTGATCACCGCCTGACTCGGTACTGCTTCACGGGGGTTTTCAGCCCTCGTGATGACGGGCCGTGAGACGTTCAATCTCCTCGCCATCGCCGCGTGGGAAGAGAAACCAGCAGCTAGACGTGCTTGGCGCAGCAGGTCGGCGAGTTGCTCACGTGGTGTGGCCATGGTGTGTACCTCTCGTTACCACGCTCATTGATGACCAGTAACCAGATAACTACTCCCGATTATCGCCCTGACTGACCAGTCTGGTACACGGACCGAGCGCCGGGCGTGCGTTTTCACCCGGAGCCGTCACAAACGCGCGGTGCTTGATCCAGCCAATACCGCCAGGGAGGGATACGCGAATGGAGACGCGCACAGACGGATACAAAGACCAGCCGGCGGACAAGCCTGGCGGCAACGCGGCGAGAGCTGTCTGTCGGCCTGGCGTTCGCGGGGAGTGATTCGACGGTGCGCGGCTTGATTACCGGCCACATCGCCGCCATCGATGCGGAGCTTGACCGGCGCGCATGGGAGGCAACGAGATGAGCGGCATCGTGCCAGCGCCGGTCCACCCGGTAGAACAGCTAGCTACGTGGGAGCTGCGGGACCTGCGGGCAAAGCTGGAACGTGCCCTAGAGCAGGCTGACAGCGACGCTAAACGGCAGGTCATCACGGATCTGCTGAATCAGGTCACGACTGAGCAGGACGAACGGGCAGGTCATCCGGACCCGGAGGCGTCTGGAGGAAAGTGTCATGACCACAGATGATCTACGCACGTTCACGGCGAGTGACCCGCGTCGTTACGTCAGCGTGGCCGCTACGTGGCGCGAAACTATCGAGGCAGGCAAGGTCGTATCCGGTGATCCGCTGCCTTCTATAAACATCCAGTGCGAGGAGACCGGATTCTCCCGGCAGACGGTCGGGAAAGCGCTACGCCTGCTGGAGAGTCAGGGACTGATCTACCGTGTGCCTGGCCTCGGCTACTTCGTGGCCTGAAGAGCGTCCTGCGCGGAGGGTGAGCGGTCCTCCTCAGCTACCACGCTCCCCGGACCCGTAGGAAGAACGACGGCCTGGTCCTGCGGGGAATCTAAGTCTCCAGAGCGGGGCATAATCACCTGTCAGGAGCTGGGCTGTTAAGGGTCAGACACAGTTATCATCGAAGTCCTTCGGCAGTCCGGAGATTGGGGTGACCGTGGTGTTAGTGATGCGAGGGGCGCCGGGCGGCGAAGAAGGTCAGCTCGTTGACGAGGAGCGTGATTGGGCGGCTCGTATCGTCGTGGATATCGCGGACCCCCTGCTGGGGTCCCTGGAGATCCGCCAGGCTCTGGACCAGTTGCAACTGAGTGAGGAAAGCATGCGCTCAGTGCTTGCTGATGACGCCGGTGGCTTGGTGTGCGCGCCTGCACTCGACGAGGTGGCCTTCGTTGCACCTATCGATTGGGGTCGGCTGACCGTGGAGCCGCAGCGTTTGCTGTGGTGGGCACTTGCCGTGCTCGCGGTTACTGGCGGAGCGGGCGTGGCGTTCATCATCGCGGCTGGGTGGGTTGCCGGGATCGCTGCGCTGGCTGGCATATCTTGCTTTGCGGCACTGGCCACTATATTCGTGTGGCTGTGGCCTTCGCCCTATAAACCGCTGACGCCGACCCCGGAGACCGCCGATGGACTGCGGCGCCGCGTGATCGGTCCGTTCTTGCGGGAAGAGCTGAACAGGCTGCTCGACGAGCAGGAGGGTCCGGTGATGCTGCAGATAACCTCGGCACCAGGGCTGGCTGAACTCAGTGATCGTGAGCAGATCGTGGTCACCGCAGTGGCTGTCAAACTCGATCGGCTCAGCAGGGAGATGCCAATGGGCAGCGTGGGCATCTGTGGCCCTCGCGGAGCAGGAAAGACAACCATGTTGCGGCGGTCATGCGATGTGAAGCTGGACTGGCGGGACGACGGCCAGGGCTCTGGCCGTTCGGATATACGGGTGATGGTCTCGGCGCCAGTGGACTACGACGCCCGCGAGTTCATCCTGCACCTGTTCGGCAGACTGTGCGAGACCGTACTAACGACAACGCGAGCCACCTACGAGATCCGCCCGCACGGCAGGCGCGCGAAACGGATGATTGCCTTCGGCGGTTGCGTCTTGGCGGCTGCGGGTACCGCGGTCGTCGGGTGGTACCTGCTGGCGCGCCCGTGGCATCAGTCCACCTGAGTCCGGCCTTGGGCGGCGTGCTGATCGCGGTCGGAGCCGCCACGACTGCCTCCGCCATTGCGATGGTGGGCCGGCGGGCCGGGCAGGCGGACCAGCCGACCGTGCCGGATGAGGCCAGGAAGTGGCAGACCCAGCTTCACTACCTGCAAGCGTTCACGACCGGGTATTCCGGTACGCTCCAGCTGCCGGCGGGCGCCCAACTGCAGGCAAGTACTGCCCGGCAGCTCACTGAACTGCCGCTGGCTCTGCCCGACCTGGTCGACCGGTACCGCGATTTCGCCGAACGCGCCGCGTTGTGGTACCGGCCGTGGTACCGGCCGTACTGGCCAGAGCCGACACAGGCAGGCCGGGTGGTGATCGGGATCGACGAGCTGGACAAGATCGGTACCGCTGAAGCATGCGAACGGTTCATCAATGACATCAAGGCGATCTTCGGCATCCCGCACTGCCTGTACCTAGTGTCGGTATCGGAAGATGCGCTGGCCTCCTTCGAACAGCCGGCGTTCGCGGCGCGGACCGCGTTCGACAACGCCTTCGACGAGGTCATCCGCGTCAGTTACCTGGATTTCGGGGCGGCGCGGACGCTGCTGCGCAGCCGGGTCGCTGGTTTGCCGACCCTGATGATCGCGCTGTGCCACGTGCTTTCCGGCGGACTTCCCCGCGATCTGATCCGTAATGCCCGATCTATGATCAATGCGAATGCCGAAGGCCGCAGACAGATCACGCCCCTGAGTGAGGTGCTGGTTAAGGCAGAGATAGATGCACTCAAGAGCGCCTGCCTGACCGAACTTGCAGGCCATCCGGACCAGCTGGAACACACCGGACTGCTTCCTCGGCTCCTCGACGCTGCCTGGCCAGGCCAGTCCTGCACAGCCCTTCTGCATGCCCTTGACCGCGACTTTGCGGCATCGCGAGACGCCGCGGAATTTCTGCGCGGCGCTGTATTTCTACGCCACTGTGATCGAGGTTTTCGGACCCGATCTCACCGCCACTGCCAGCACCCTCACAGGCGGGACGCTGGTATCCGCCGACGAGGCCAGCATCGACAAGCTCGCGCATGCACGGAACTCCCTAGCAGGTAATCCCGATATCGCCTGGGAACTGATCTCCCGGTTCCGCGCTGCCCGTAACCTCACGGCGCCAGCCCTTCCCTGGAGGACAGCAGAGACATAAGGCCTGGTCATCGCCGAGGCGATCGGGCAGCACCACGTTCTTGCCAACTAGCGGCTGCTGTACAAGAGGGCCTGAGACACGATGCATCCTGCTTCGGTCGCCGCGTCGATTCGGTCCCACCACTGCAGGTCAGGTGCGTTCAGGTCACGCGCGTGGGCCTCGACCGCCACCCAGTCGAACGGCGCGTCCGCAGGTTCCCCGAGCTTCACCGAGGAGCGGAAACGCCCGGGTGCTGGCGGCGGGCTGTCCTCCACCGCCAGGTGCGCTACCCGGTCCTGCTGCTGCCGCGACCAGCCACACGACCGTGCCGCCCATGGAGTGGCCGATCAGATCGCACCTGCCGGCACGGAGGACGTCCAGCAGGCCCAGGATGTCATCGCGCATCGGCACGAAGCCGTAAGGACCGCCGCGCGAAGTCGGCCCCGAACCCGCGCAGATCCGCCGCGTACACCCGGTGCGTCGCGGCGAACTCTGGCGCGACCCCGTCCCAGGTCGAACTGTCACTGCCGCCGCCGTATAACAAGACCAGCGGCACCGCCCAAGGGTGCCGGAGTGGTCAGCGGTTCCGGGGTCTGCGGCCTGGGGGTCGCGGGGCCAAGCCGCGAATCGTTCGCGCAGCTTAGCCACGTCGTGGCGGGTGAGCTCGAAGACGGTGAACGCGGAGTCGGGGATCTGGTCCAGTCGCTGTCCTGCCTCGGCGAAGTCCCGGCCGTCCAGGCCCGGGTCCAGCTGGCGGGCGAGGCCATCAGCTCGGCGGGGCTGTACAGTTCCAGGGCGGCGGCGGTATCGAGGTAGTCGCGTTCGTAGGCCCGCCCGGCCAGCGCGCATATCTTTCCGCCGATCACGTCCTCCAGGGTCAGGACCGGGCCGAGGTCGGTGGTGACCGGGTCGCGGGGCGGCCGGAATAGGCCATCTGCAGGATCATCTGCTCGCCGCCGGGTGCGGTGATGATCCATTCGGCCAGTCCTTCGCCCATCCCGGGAAAGATGTCCTCCAGGCCGGCGCTCGCGTCCTGCCGTTCAGCCCTCAGCCCGGCTGAGCGCAGCGCGATGGCCGGCGACCGGGGCATGATCACCTCGGCCCGCATCGACGCGCTGCGCGAAGCGGACGCCGCGGACCAGGCCAGCCGGTTCCGGTAGATCACCGCGCTGCGCGCGCCCGCGATCAGCAAGCTGATGGCCGAGGACGGGCCGCTCCAGCTCAGCCTGTTCGATGAGCAGGACCTGGCCGAGATCAGCCACCCGGACTACCCCGGCGAGCGGCTCATCGCCTGCCGCAACCCGGTGCTGGCCGCCGACCGCGCCCGCAAACGCGAAGACCTCCTGCAAGCCACCGAGAAACTGCTCGCCCCGCTGATCACGCGGGTCCGGGCCGGGCGGCTGGCCGGCGCCGCGAAGATCGGCATCGAGATCGGCAAGGTCATCGGCAAGTACAAGATGGCCAAGCACTTCGAGGTCACCATCACCGACGACACCCTCACCGTGACCCGCCGGCAGGCCCAGATCGCCGCCGAAGCAGCCCTCGACGGCCTCTACGTCATCCGCACCCCCGTCACCCAGGACGAACTCGACGCCCCCGGCGTGGTCGCCGCCTACAAGAACCTCAAGCACGTCGAACGCGACTTCCGCCACATCAAGACCGACGACCTGGACCTGCGGCCCGTCTACCACCGGCTCGAGGACCGCGTCCGGACCCACGTGCTGATCTGCATGTTCGCCGCCTACCTCATCTGGCACCTGCGCCAGGCATGGGCACCGCTGACCTTCACCGACCAGGACCCGCCCGCACCCGCCAGCCCGGCCGCCCCGGCACAGCGATCCGCGCACGCGCAAGCCAAGGCCTCATACCAGCACGACCCCGCCGGCAGGCCCTACCGCAGCTTCCGCGGCCTGCTCGCCCACCTGGCCACCCTGACCCGCAACCAGGTCCGGTTCGCCGGGCTATCCGCCAGCATCCCGGTACTCGCCGAGCCGACCAGCACCCAGCGGCAAGCCTTCGAACTCATCGGCAAACCAGTCCCGCTCACACTCTCGTAGCCAGGACCATTACCCCGCCACCAGGCAAAACAGCACGTCACGTCGAGAACCGCCTGCCAAACCAGCAGTAACTTCGGCCT
>Ga0335075_10016690_pt1 | contig 10946 bp, 8 predicted proteins | sample Lox_Sample_24_FD_206723 | JGI IMG/M metagenome (GOLD analysis project Ga0335075, IMG submission 206723) | Soil microbial communities from Loxahatchee National Wildlife Refuge, Florida, United States - Lox_Sample_2.4 | ecosystem: Environmental > Terrestrial > Soil > Wetlands | place: USA: Florida... | reverse complement strand
TCGCCCGCCGGGCCGTGATCCGCTGGGCGGTGCGGCTGTTCCGCCGCGAATGGCGCCAGCAACTGCTCGTCCTCGGCCTGCTCACCGTGGCGGTCGCCGCGACCATCTGGGGCACCGGCGTCGTCACCAACGCCCAGCTCGCGGACCCGAACTACCCGACGTTCGGCACCGCCGCCGTCCAGGTCACGCTGCCCGGCAGCGACCCGAAACTGGCTGCCGACATCGCCGCTATTCAGGGCCGCCTGGGTCCGGCCGACATCATTGAGGATCAGAACATCGCTACTGGCACCACCCAGTCCGTGCAGCTTCGTGCCGAGAGCTCACACGGGCATTACGACGGTCCGCTGCTCGGCCTGGTCAGCGGCTCCTACCCGACCGGACCCGGTCAGGTGGCGCTGACCAGCCAGGTAGCGAGCCTGTACGACGCGCACGTCGGCGGCAGCTGGCAGGCCGTCGGCGTGACCTGGCGGGTGACCGGCATCGTGCAGGACCCGAGCAACCTGGCGGACGAGTTCGCGCTGGTCGCGCCCGGCCAGGTCACCCACCCCAGCAAGGTGACCCTGCTGCTCGGCTCGGCCGCGGCGCGGCAGGCGCTGAACACCGGCGACGCGACGGTGCCCGGCGTCCCGGCCGCGACCCTCGCTGGTCCCAATGAACAGACGGCCGGACCTCCCCAGGCGACGCTCATCCTGGTGGTGGAGGTACTCGGACTGGTGTTCATCGGCCTGGTGTCGGTGGCCAGCTTCTCCGTGATGGCCCAGCGCCGGCTCCGTGCCCTCGGCATGCTCAGCGCGATCGGCGCCACCGGACGCGACCTGCGCCTGGTCACGATCGCGGGCGGCCTGGTCGTCGGCGTGGCCGGCGCGCTTGCCGGGGCGGCGGGTGGCCTCACCGCCTGGTTCGCCTACGCGCCGACGCTGCAGCAGAGCAGCGGCCACGTGATCGACGCGGCGAACCTGCCGTGGTGGGCGATCGCCATTGCGGTCGTGCTGGCGATCGCGACGTCGGTACTGGCGTCCCGCCGCCCGGCTAAGACGATAGCCGCGGTACCGGTGGTAGCCGCGCTGTCCGGCCGCCCCGCGCCACCCAGGGCGGCGCACCGCTCCGCCTTGCCCGGCGTCGTCGCGTTCGCCGCGGGCCTCGCCTGCCTTGCGTTCTCAGGCGGGCTGGCCGCACTGGGCGGCGGCCAAGGCGGCGAAGGCGGCGGCCACGGACCCGGGCACACGCTCCTGCTGCTGGGCGGCCTGGTCATCACGATCGTCGGGGTCTGCCTGCTCGCCCCGCTGGCCATCAGCGTGCTGGCGGCCGGGGCGTGTCGGCGGCTGCCGGTCGCGGTCCGGATCGCGCTTCGCGACCTGGTCCGCTACCGGACCCGATCCGGTGCCGCGCTGGCGGCGACCACGTTCGCCGTGTTCCTGGCCATGGCGATCTGCCTGGTCGCCAGCATTCGGTTCGACAATCCGCTCAACTGGATCGGCCCCAACCTGAGCAGCAGCCAGCTGATCTTTCCCGCGCAGGCGAGCCCAGGCCCTGGCCAGATGGAGCAGCTCAGCGGCGCCCAGCTCACCAGCCTGAGCAGGCGGCTGAACACTCTCGCCGCCAGCCTGCACGCGCGTTCCGCGGTGCCGCTGGAAACTTCCGCCTTCCTGTACCAGGTGGGCACGCAGGTATCCAGTCCGCAGAACTTCACCGGCACCGTGTACGTGGCCACCCCGCAGTTGCTCGCCACGTACGGGATCAAGCCCAGCCAGATCCCTCCCGGTACCGACATCCTCACCATGCGGCCAGGGCTGGCCGGCGTGCCGCGCCTGGAGATGATCTGGACTCCGCCATATAGCTGCAACGATGACGATCCCAACTGCGGCAACCAACCCCAGCCCGGCGCTGACGGCGGGCCGCCCTGCACGCTGGGAAACGACTGCCTGCCCAGCCCCACGATCCAGACGATCCCCAGCCTGCCCGGCGGCACATCCGCGCCGAACACGCTGGTCACCGAGTACGCGGTGAGCAAGTACCACATGCAGGTCCAGACCCAGCAGAACGGCTGGCTGATTCAGGCACCCGCCCCGCTCACCGCTCCGCAGCTCAACGCCGCGCGGCAACTCGCGCTCGCCTACCAGGTGGTGGTCGAGACCGGCACCTATGAACCGAGTCTGCGCGACTTCGCCGACGGGGCCACCGCGCTGGGCATCCTGATCGCACTCAGCGTGCTCGCCATGTCCGTCGGCCTGATCCGCAGCGAGACCGCGCGGGACCTGCGCACGCTCACCGCCACTGGCGCCAGCGGCATGACCCGGCGGACGATCACTGCCGCGACCGCCGCCGCGCTCGCCCAGCTCGGCGCGATCGCCGGCACGGTCGGCGCGGTGGTCACCGTACTGGCCTGGGCGCACAGCAGCCTGTCCAACATCCTCAACAACGTGCTACTTACCGACGTGCTGATCTTGCTAATCGGGCTGCCACTGATCGCCGCCGCGGCCGGCTGGCTGCTGGCCGGCCGCGAGCCCACGCTGATCTCCAGGCAGCCGCTTGAGTAAGGCCTGCGCACGAGTCACCCCGCAAGCGCGAAATGCCTTAGTGCCGGGTGTCCGGCCATGACGTGGCCGCCGAACCGCGCTCGGTGCGGCGGGTGATCGCGCTGGCGGCCGCCCTCATGGCCGGCTCGGTGAACGCCCCAGGCGCCGGCCAATGGGGCCATGGTATCTAGTGGACGAGGATCTCGGTGACCGGGAGAGACGAGTCCGCGGGCAGGCCAAGCGGCGACGGCGGCAGGCCGGCCGCGACGATCGACGCCCCGAGGGCGGCGACCATCGCGCCGTTGTCGGTGCACAGGCCGGGGCGCGGCACCCGCAGCCGGATGCCTGCCTGCTCGCAGCGCGCCGCCGCCATCGCACGGAGCCGGGAGTTGGCCGCCACGCCGCCGCCGATCACCAGGTCTGACACGCCATGCTGCTTGCAGGCCTCGACGGCCTTGCGGGTCAGCACGTCCGCGACCGCTTCCTGGAACGACGCGGCGACGTCCGCTACCGGCACCGGTTCCCCGGCATCCTGCCGGGCCTCGACCCAGCGGGCCACCGCTGTCTTGAGGCCTGCGAACGAGAAGTCCAGCGTCCCGTCGTGGTACTTGGCCCGCGGGAAGCGGATCGCGTCCGGCGAGCCGGACGCGGCCGCCTTGTCGATCGGCGGGCCGCCGGGAAACGGCAGCCCGAGCACCCGGGCCACCTTGTCGTACGCCTCGCCCGCCGCGTCGTCGATCGTCGAGCCGAGCGGTTCCGCGTCACGGGTGACGTCCGGCACGAGCAGCAGCGAGGAGTGGCCGCCGGACACAAGCAGCGCCACGCACGGCGATGGCAGCGGGCCGTGCTCAAGCTGGTCAACGGCGACGTGCGCGGCCAGGTGGTTCACTCCGTAGAGCGGCTTGCCGAGCGCGTAGGCGTAGGCCTTCGCCGCCGCCACCCCCACCATCAGCGCCCCGGCGAGCCCGGGCCCCGCGGTCACCGCGATCGCGTCGACATCGGCGGGGCGGACGCCGGCTTTGGCGAACGCGCCGTCGAGCACTGGCACCATCGCCTCCAGGTGCGCCCGGCTGGCCACCTCCGGCACCACGCCGCCGAACCGCGCGTGCTGGTCCATGCTGGACGCCACGTTGTCCGCGAGCAGTTCGCGGCCGCGGACGATGCCAGCGCCGGTCTCATCGCAGGACGTCTCGATCCCGAGCACCAGCGGGCCGTCAATCACCGAGTTCAACGCCGCAGATCCTTCCGCATCACGATCGCGTCGACCCCGGACGGCTGGTAGTAGCCGTGCCGGACGCCGATCTCCTCGAATCCGCGCCGCAGGTACAGTCCCCTCGCCCGCGGGTTGTCCTCCCGCACCTCTAGGAACACCTCGGCACAGTCACGGTCGCGCGCCGCCTGGATCAGCGTGCCGAGCAGCGCCGAGCCCACCCCGTGTCCCCATTGCCTGGAGGTGACCGCGATCGTCAGCACGTCCGCCTGCGCGCCGCCGGGGACGAACATCATCCCGGCGTAGCCGACCAAGGCCCCGGTAGCCGACTCCTCGGCGACCAGGTACAGCCGACTGGCGGGCGGCTGGGCGATCTCTTCGGTGAACATCTCCGACGTCCACGGATCGTCAGGGAACAGTTCGCGCTCTAGGGCCAGCACGCCCGTGAGGTCCGCGGAGGTCATCGGCCGCAGCCGCGTCCCGGCCGCCTCCGACGCGGCCGGGGGCGAGGCCGGGGCGCGCCGGACCCGCCAGCCGCCGGTCATAATCGCGACACCCGCTTGCGGGCACCTGGCTCGCGTGCGTCCGGCCGACGCAGGTACAGCGGCTCGGGAGGCAGCAGCGAATCGTCGGCGGCGTCCGCGAGCGCGGTGGTCACCACCCGGCACAGAGTCGCTGCCGCTGGGTAGGCTGGCCCGCATCCGTTCGGGAGGAAAGACGGGTAAAGCAGTGCCCCTTCACCAGCGGCGGGCAGGTCGCGGCCTGAGATGGTGGCGGGCGAGCCGACGGCAGGACCGGCCACCCGGCGAGCGCGCGAGTCGTAGCGGGCCCAGTACAATTCCCGCCGCCGCGCGTCGGTCGCGACCAGGAAATCACCGTCACGGTCCACATCGGCGGCGATCACGTCCAAGGTGCACACGCCATACACCGGGATGCCGAGGGCGGCGCCGAGAATCCTGGCGGTGACGACGCCCACCCGCAGCCCGGTGTACGGGCCGGGGCCGACACCGACCGCGACGCCGGTGAGGTCTTCGCGTTCGGCGCCCGCGTCGGCGATCACCTTGGCGATCGCGGGCGCGAGCAACTCCACGTGGCGGTGCGTGTCGACGGAGACCAGCTGCGCGAGCGGCTGGGAGCCATCATGTAGCGCTACCGACACCGCGGGCGTGGCGGTGTCCAGTCCGAGCAGCAACACGACCCTAAAGCGTAGCCGACCGGGGATGCCGCCGACGCATGTCAGCGCACGATCTTGGCGGTTACCTGCTGCGCGACCGTCTGCGCGCCCGAACTCAGGTCGCTGGTCGACACCGGTCCGTAATTGCCTTTGTTGGCGTGATCCAGGCCGTTCAGCACCACGGTAACGATGACGTTGCGGTAGCGGACGGTCACGGTCACCAGGTCGGTGACCGCCCCGCCCCTGTTGAACACCTGCACCGCGCTGAAGGCCACCGTGTCCGAGCCGCCGGGCATTCCGGAAAGGTCCGTGATGGTGGCCTTCGGCTGCCCGCTGTGCGGCCCCGGGTGCTGCATGACCTGCTCGTCCTCGGCGTAGGCGTCGATCGCGGCGAACGTGGCGCTGCCGTCGCCGGAGGCCAGCCCGCTCGGCGAGTACGCCTGAAGGATCACCTCGAGGACCCGGTACGTCGGCGGCTGGTCCAGCGTCCAGGTGCACTGGCTGCTGGCGCCGCTATTGAGCGGCGGAGCCGCCATCTTGGGCTGACCGGGGAGGTACTTGGAGAGCGTCGCCGCGGGGACCGCCGAGCAGGCGTTCGGCACCTGCTGGATCTCGCCGGGCAAGAAGGTGGTCACGAGCGAGCCGATTCCGACGTTGGACGGGCCACTGTTTCCTCCGGTGAGGAAGTACACCGCCACGGCGATGACCACGGCGGCCGCGCCGCCGCCGATCAGGTAGCGGCGGCGGCGCTTGCGGCGGTCCGCGCGCCGGTCATCGCGCGACTCGCTGCCGCGCCTGTCCCAGCGCTCGGAGAAGGCCTCCACCGAGACGGGATCGGACCAGTCCGGCTCCTCCCGCGACGATCGCGGTGCCTGTGCCGCGGGCGCATGCGAGACCGAGGGCGGTGCCGCGGGCTGGGTCTGCCACGGAGGCTGCTCGGAGCCGGGCGTCCCCCAGGCGTCGCCGCGCACTCCGCCATCGCGCGCCCGGGCGTCACGGCCGCGTATCGGCGCAAGGTCGGGAAACTCTCGTTCATCTCTGGGCACGGCGTCATAACCCGCCCGTTCAGGCACTCCGTTACCGGGATTGTTGCCGGAACCGTTATCGGGACGTGCGCGGCGGCCTCGTGGTCGGCCTGGGAATGACCCATGCTGAGTCACGGCGTGCCTCCAGGAAGGGGTCGGCTGGCGGAGCGGAAACGTGACCTACGGACGTGACAGAACGTACAAACAGGAACGGTACAGGCGGAACTATAGACGATCGGCAAGGTCCGCGGGCGGCAACTGAATGTCCTGCCAACGCGCGCCTACGCCGGTGATGCGCACGGTACGGGGCGCGTCGCCACCGACGCCGGTATCGACGTCGCTTCCGGGCGCGGGCGTGATCGTGATCTGCAGCCGGTCGGTGGCGAGATCCTCGGCCAGCCCTTCACCCCACTCCACTACGGTCACGGATGTGGCGGTGTCGGCGTCCAGGTCCAGGTCGTCCAGCTCGAGGGCGTCACCGAGCCGGTACGCGTCTGCATGGACCAGCGCCGGCCCGGGCTGCCCGGCCACCGGAAACCCCGCGCCGCCCGAGCGGGCGAGCGACGGATGCACCCGTGCGATGACGAACGTCGGTGACGTGATCGGCCCGCGTACCCCAAGCCCTTCCCCGATGCCCTGGGTCAGCGTGGTCTTGCCCGCGCCCAGCGGGCCGGTCAAGATCACCAGATCGCCGGCGCGCAAGACGAAAGCGAGCCGTCGCCCGAGCGCGCGCATCTGTTCCGCCGTCGCGACGGTCTCTTCTTCGTCAAGGAAAACGCCTTCGTTCACTGGCACGTCCTTGTTCACGAGTATGACCTCGGCACGCGGGTCCCGATCCCGGTGACGATGTCGTACGAGATCGTGCCCAGCTTCTCGCCCCATTCCTGCGCGGTCGGCTCGCCCGCGTCCCCAGGCCCGAACAGCACGACTTCCTCGCCGACCGCCACCGGCTCGTCACCGAAGTCGATGACCAGCTGGTCCATGCATACCGTACCGGCGATCGGCCACCGCCGCCCGCGCGCGAACGCGAGCGGGCGGCACGCGGCGGACCGCGGCACCCCGTCGGCGTAGCCGAGCGGCAGCAGTCCCAGCGTGGTCTCGGCCGACGTCACGTAGCGGTGCCCGTACGAGACGCCGGTCCCGGCCGGGACCCGCTTCACCTGGGACAGCCGCGCCCGCAGCGTCATGGCGGGGCGCAGCCACGGCGGCGCCCCGCCCGGCAGCGTTGACAGGCCGTAGACGCCTCCGCCGATCCGTACCAGGTCGAGCTTGGCCTCCGGCAGGGTCAGCGCGGCGGCGGTGTTCGCGATGTGCCTGACCTCGGCGGTGACCCCCGCCTTTTCCGCGACCGCCAGCGCCTCGCCGAACGCCGCGAGCTGCGTCGCCACGGACGGGTTACCCGGCTCGTCGGAGGAGGCGAAGTGCGACCAGAGCCCGGTGACGCTGACGTGCCCGGACCCCTGGGCCGTCAGCGCGGCGTCCAGCACCGCCGGCCAGTCGGCGGGGGTCGCTCCGCCCCGGCTCAGCCCGGTGTCCGCCTTCAGGTGTACGCGGGCGGTCCGCCCGGTTCCGGCCGCCGCGGCCGCGATGCGCCGCACCAGTTCCGGCGAACCCGCGCTCAGGTCGATCCCGGCTTCGATGGCCGCGGCGTGCGCGTCTTCGCCCAGGGCCATCAGGCACAGCACCGGACTGTCGATGCCTGCCTCGCGCAGCTGAAGCGCTTCGCGCACGTGTACCACGCCGAGCCAGGAGGCCCCGCCGCGCAGTGCCGCGCGGGCCGGTTCCACTGCGCCGTGCCCATAGCCGTCGGCTTTCACGACGGCCATGACGGCGGCCGGCGCGACGCGGGAGCGCAGCGCCGCCACGTTGTCCGAGATCGCGTCAAGGTCTACGTGGGCTTGCGCGTGACTATTCATGATCATCAATGCTAAGCGCGCGGAACGCCGCAGGGAGTGCCCTGACAACGTCAGACGCGCCGATGGGCGCCTCGCCGACGGCGGCGATCCGTGCGGCGAGCCCGTGCAGGTACGCCGCCGCGATCGCCGCCTCGGCCGGCAGCAGCCCCTGCGCAAGCAGCGCCCCGGCCAGCCCGGACAGCACGTCGCCGGTGCCCGCGGTGGCGAGCCATGGCGTTCCGGTGGTGTTGACGAGCACCGGGTCCAGCCCATCCGGCGGCGCGATCACGGTCGTCGACCCTTTGAGCAGCACGGACGCGCCGAACTTGGTCGCCGCGTTCCTGGCGTGCTCCAGCCGCCGCGCCGCCACCTCGGCCGGGTCGGCGCCGAGCAGTCGCCCGAGTTCGCCCGCGTGCGGGGTCAGCAGCGTCGGCGCGGGACGCGGCAGCAGGTCGGGGTGCCGCGTCAGCAGGCTCAGCCCGTCCGCGTCCACGAGCACCGGCAGGCTGGTCCGCAGCACCGCCGCCAGGCGCGCCGCGGCCACATCGTCCGTGCCCATGCCCGGCCCCGCGACCCACGCCTGCACCCGCCCCACGTCGTCGGGAAAGTCTTTTTCTTCTACGGAACGTCGGGCGGAGTCTGGGTCGAGTTCTGTGATGACCACTTCGGGCCATTCCCTGCGCACGGCCGTCGCCGCGGCGGGCGCGGTGGCGAGCCGGACCATCCCGGCCCCGCCGCGCACCGCGCCCCCGGTGCAGAGCACCGCGGCGCCGGTGAACCGCTGGCTGCCGGTGAGCAGGCCAATGACGCCCCGACGGTACTTGTCCGACTCCGCCCCCGGCCGCGGGAGCAGTTCGGCGATGTCGCCGTGCTGCGGCGCCGAACTGTCGGGTGGCTCTCTCAGGTACGGCCCGAGGCCGATGTCGACGAGTTCGACGACGCCCGCGTGTCCGGCTCCAGGATCGATCAGCAGCCCCGGCTTGAGTGCGCCGAACGTCACCGTCACGTCCGCGCGCACCGCCGGCCCGTTCACCGCGCCGGTGTCGGCGTCGATGCCGCTTGGCAGGTCGACCGCGACGGTGATCCCGGCGGAGTTGGCCGCGAGATGCGCGAGCGTCGCGTACGGCTCACGGAGGCCGCCCTTGCCGCCGATGCCGAGCAGCCCATCGATGACGAGGTCCGCGTGCCCGATCGCCTGTCGGACATCATGTCCGGCGTCGTAACTGCCCATGTCGGGCACGGTGTCATCGGGTTCGCGCGGCGGCGGCACGGAGATGATCCTGCCGCCCGCGGCGCGCAGCGCACCGATGCCGCCGGAGTGGATCTTGTCTCCGCCGCCAACGGCCGTGACGGCGGCGCCCCGGGCGGCCAGCCGGGCGCCCGCGTACAGCGCGTCTCCGCCGTTGTCGCCGCTGCCGGCCAGCACCACGACACGTGATCCGTAGACTCCGCCGAGCAGCCCGGCGGAGATCGCCGCGAGGCCGGCCGCGGCACGCTGCATCAGGGTTCCGTCCGGCAGCAGGCCCATGAGTTCAGCCTCTGCCGCCCGTACCTTGGCTACCTGGTAAGCGTCTCGCACGGTGCTAGTCTGCCCGCTGCCCGCCGCCTACACCCAGCCAATCCCGGTGGCTCTTCCATCTTCGCCTTCCGCGATGACCACCGCGGTCGCGACGCCCCCGTCGTGGCTGAGCGAAAGGTGCCAGCGCCGGACGCCGAGCCAGTCAGCGGCGACGGCGACGGTGCCGTGGACCCTGAGTTCGGGACGACCTCGCGGACCCGTGACGACCTCCGCGTCGGTCCAGTGCAGTCCGGACGGGCCGCCGAGGGCCTTGGCGACGGCTTCCTTAGCGGCGAAGCGCGCCGCCAGGGAACGGTCGGGCAGCTTCCGCTCCCGCTCGGTGAACAGCCTGGCGGCAAGGCCCTGGGTACGTTCCAGCGCCACGGCGAAGCGGGCGATCTCCACGACGTCGATGCCAACACCGATGATCACGGCCACCCGGCCCTTCTTGTCGGTCAGGGCTGCCCGTGCAGCGCCTGGCCGATTATCTCAGCGGGCTCGCCACGCATCGCGAGGCGCACCGCCTCCGCGAGCTGGTCCGCGAGCCGCTCCGCCGCCGTGCCGTCGCGCGCTTCCACCATCACCCGGATCGCGGGCTCGGTGCCGCTCGGCCGCAGCAGTACCCGCCCGCTGTCGCCCAGGGCGGCCTGCGCGGCACTGACCGCCAGGTCCAGGCCCGGGTTGGCCATCGCGCGTTCCTTGTCACCGCGTACGTTGAGCAGGACCTGGGGGTACTTGGTCATCATCTTCGCCGCGGCCGATATCGGCGCCTCGGCACGGTTCACCCCGGCGAGCAAGTGCAGCGCGGTCAGCACGCCATCACCCGTGGTTGCGTGCCTCATCTGAATGATGTGCCCGGACTGCTCCCCGCCGAGCACGTAGCCGCCGTCCCGCATGGCGGCGTACACGTGCTTGTCGCCAACCGGGGTCTGGATCACCGTCACGCCGACCTCGCGCATCGCGTCGTGGAAGCCCAGGTTGGACATCACGGTGACCACGACGGCATCGCCGGCCAGCTGGCCGGACGCTTTGAGCTGGGAGGCGAGCACGGCGAGGATCTGGTCGCCGTCCAGCGGCTGGCCGTCCGCGTCTACGGCCAGGCAGCGATCGGCGTCTCCGTCGAAGGCGATCCCGCCGTCCGCGTGTTGCTCGACCACCGCGGCTGCCAGCGCGTCCAGATGCGTCGAACCGCACCCGGCGTTGATGTTCAGCCCGTCTGGCGCGGCCCCGATCGCGATGACCTCCGCGCCCGCCCGGCGCAGCGCTCGGGGCCCGATGCTGTAGGCGGCGCCGTGCGCGCAGTCGACGACGATCCGTAGGCCCGCGAGCGGGGCGCGCCCGTCCTCGGGCACGGTCAGGGTGCCGAGCAGATGGTCGAGGTAGGCCTCGTGCTTGGAGTAGGCGTCGGTGACCCGGCCGAATCCCCCGGCGGTCGGCTCGCCGACGCCGTCCGCCCTCGGTTCCCCGTCCGGCGCGGCGGCGCGGAAGCGCGCCTCGATCTCATCCTCGGTCTCGTCCGCGAGCTTGACCCCGCCGCGGCCGAAGAACTTGATCCCGTTGTCCTGCGC